>Ga0209344_10005624_pt1 | contig 10725 bp, 9 predicted proteins | sample Cruoilmetagenom6_FD_187293 | JGI IMG/M metagenome (GOLD analysis project Ga0209344, IMG submission 187293) | Oil polluted marine microbial communities from Coal Oil Point, Santa Barbara, California, USA - Santa Barbara Oil Seep Sample 6 (SPAdes)... | ecosystem: Environmental > Aquatic > Marine >...
TCCTCAACCAGATCGAGCGCTCTGTCCCTAAAGGCAAGGAAATTCACGCCATTGTTGACAATTATGCAGCCCATAAAAAGGACAAGGTTCAGGCCTGGCTTGCACGCCACCCACGCTGGACATTGCACTTAAAGACGGACACCATGGCAACACTTGGCTTATAGCTGACGAGCATAAGACCGATAAGAGCACAGCCCAGGCCGATGGTTGAAAAGCCGATGATGCGCCAATCCATCCAGGTGCGGGCGAAATAGGCCCGGGAGAAGTTGGCGACGAGTTGCAGAATGCCCTGCACGGCGATGGCCGTGGTGACAGGAACGGCGAGCAGCAGGAACCAGAGCAGCACCATGCCGCCGACCATTCCGAACACGCCGGAAAGGGTGGAGGTCAAAAGTACAGCGATGATCAGGTACAGGCCCGTCACGTTCGAACTCCCCGCCGCAGGCTAGCGCATGCTCGCAGGAGAATTGTCATGTTCTTCAATCCACCAATGCGATGTGGTGCATCCGAGCGAGCAGTTCGGGCTTGTTCTCGTCTATGAACCGCGTATGGACATCGCCCTGGCGGAAGGATTTGTTGCGCAGGCAGGCCTGCAGAAAAGTGTTGTTGGTGACAATGCCCTCAACCCGCACAGCTTCAAGCACGGAAAGGGCAAGCGAAATGGCTTGCTCCCGGCTTTCGCCATGGACGACGATCTTGGCAATCATCGGATCGTAGAACGGTGTGACTGTATCTCCCTGCCGGTAGCCGGTCTCGATCCGGATGCGATCGGTCTCACTTGGAAGATCGAACGTCTCGAGGCGGCCCGGAGAGGGGAAGAACATCTTGGCCGGATTTTCCGCATAAAGTCGGCACTCGATGGCAGAGCCATGGGCCACGGGCGCAGCCTCCTGGATGTCGAGTGAGGCAGCGCCTGCTGCGAGGCGTAGCTGCATTGCGACGAGATCGACGCCGGTGATCATTTCGGTTGCGACATGTTCGACCTGGATTCGGGTGTTCATCTCCAGGAAGAAGAAGTCGAAGCTCTCAGCATCGACAATGAACTCGACCGTTCCGGCACCGGCATAGCTGGTGGCGCGGCAAAGCGCGAGGGTGGCGTCATACATTGCCTGCCGGACCGAAGCGGGCAATCCAGGGGCGGGGGCTTCCTCGATCACCTTCTGAAAGCGGCGCTGCAGCGAGCAATCGCGCTCGAAAAAGTGAGTGGCGGTTCCATCGCCCCAGCCGAAAACCTGAACTTCGACATGACGCGCCTTGGGCAGATAACGTTCAAGATAGACGTCGCCGTTGCCGAAGGTCTTCTGCGCCGCCTCCTGGACGGCGATGACGAGCGCCTCGAGTTTTTCGGGAGCATCGGCCTGTTTCATGCCGATGCCGCCGCCGCCTGCTGCAGCTTTGATCAGCAACGGAAAGCCGGTGGCGCGGGCCGCGCTGTCGATGTCTCCGAGATCGCCGGGCTTAAAGCGGCGGCTGCCCGCCATGACCGGAACGCCCGCCCTGGCCGCGGTGGCGCGGGCGGTCTCCTTGTCGCCCATCAGCCGGATCGTGTCGGGCGCTGGGCCCACCCAGATCAGGCCAGCCTTCAGGACAGCGTCGGCAAAGGCGGCACTTTCCGACAGAAAACCGTAGCCGGGATGAATTGCATTAGCGCCGCTCGTCCGTGCTGCCGAGAGCACAGCCGCGTGGTCAAGATAGCTTTTGGATGCGGGGGATTCTCCGATGAGCACGGCCTCGTCAGCCATGGCGACGTGTTTGGCGTGGCGGTCGGCTTCGGAGAAAACGGCAACCGTGGAGAGCCCCAGTTGCTTGGCGGATCGCATGATGCGGCAAGCGATTTCACCACGGTTGGCGATCAGAACCTTCTTCATGAACCTATTGCTCCAGGCGTATGACGACATCGCCATCGGTGACCATGTCGCCTTCTGCGACCAGAATTTCGGCGACCTTGCCATCTTCCATGGCAATGACCGGGATCTCCATCTTCATGGCTTCCACCAGGATCACGATGTCGCCCTCGCTGACGGACTGGCCGACCTCGACCAGCACCTTCCAGATTGACCCGGTCATTTCGCTGTTGATATCGACCTTAGCCATGCATTCTCCTCCACTCATCGTTGCGGGAGTTTTAGCGCCAATTTTACGACGTTGCAATAACTACTACGAATTTGCATTTCGCTAGCGCTGCATCTGGACAGGCCCCCCAGACTTGAAGTAGTAGTGAATACCACTACGATTTCCGGGAAAGGAAGCTTTGTAATGGCAGACACGAGGCAATCGACAGCGGTGGACGCGGTTCTGGAGGAGCTTGAGACGCGCAAGGCCCGTGCGAAAGCGATGGGAAATCCCAAGCGGCTGGCGGAGCGCAAGGAGCAGGGCATCCTCAATGCCCGCGAGCGTCTCGACCATATTCTCGACAAGGACAGCTTTTTCGAAGTCGGCCAGCTCGCCACGTCGCACCGCGCTGAAGTGCGCGACAAGACGCCGGCGGACGGCAAGATTGCCGGTTTCGGCAAGATCAGCGGTAGGCCGGTCGCCATTGTCTCCAACGATTTCACCGTGCTCGGGGCGTCATCGAGCGTCATCAACGGCAAGAAGATCAAGCATGTGAAGGACACGGCGGCAGCGCGCGGCATGCCCTTGATCATGCTTGGCGAATCCTCCGGCGCACGGATGCCCGATCGCATGGGGGCGTCGGGCCGCTCCATTCTGGGTCAGGATCCGCACGAGTTTCGCCGCCGCCGGGAAATGCCGCTGATCTCGGCGCTCCTGGGTGACTGCTACGGGTCTTCGACCTGGTATGCATGCATGTCGGATTTTGCGGTCATGCGCAAAGGCGCTACCATGGCGGTGGCGAGCAGCAGGGTGACATCGGTGGCGATCAACCAGCCAGTGGATCCCGAAGAACTGGGCGGCTGGCGGTTGCACACGGAAAAGACCGGGCTTGTGGATTATGCGGTTGATACCGACGAGCAGGCGCTCGACATCGTCAAGCAGTTTCTCGCCTATCTGCCGCAGAACCAGAACGAGACCGCGTCGCTGACCGACGTTCCATCAGGCTCGGACGAGCAGGCGGTATCGGTGCTTGATGCCTTCCCTGAAAGTGCCAGCCAGGTCTATGATTCGCGCAAGATCATCGCGCAGTTGGTTGATCGCGACAGCCTATTCGAGATGAAGCCGAAGTTCGGCAGGCCGATTGTCACGGCGCTGGCGCGTATCGGCGGGCGCAGCATCGGGGTGGTCGCCAACAATCCGCTGGTGCGCGGCGGTGCGATCGATGTGGATGCCATGCGCAAGGCCACGAGCTTTCTGGTCTTTTGCGATTCGTTCAATCTGCCGATCATCTTCATGGTCGACCAGCCCGGTTTCCTCATCGGCTTAGAGGGCGAGAAGCGCTGGGCGCCGGGCCGGATCATGAACTGGATGAACGCGCTTTCCCAGGTCTCCGTGCCGCGGATAGCTGTGACGATGCGCAAGAATTACGGACAGGCCTATCTCAACATGGGTGGCGGGCGGCACGCCGAGATTGCTGCCGCCTGGCCGACGGCCAATTTCGGCTTCATGGACCCGCGGGTCGGCGTCAATGTTCTGCACGGTCTCAAGCGGGAGGATGATCCCGAACGCTTTGATCGCCTTGTCGACGAGATTGCACAGGACAGTTCGGCCTTTGCGCTTGCGGGACTGTTCGAATCCCAGGCGGTGATCGATCCACGCGAGACTAGGCAATTCCTCATCTCGGCCCTCGACATTCAGTGCGGCGGTCCGAAGCGGGGGATTGGCGAACATTATCTCGCAAACTGGCCGACGAGCTACTGATGGCAGACGCTCACCGGAAATCCCCGCTCTCACGCACCAGCGCTCTCGACGCGGCATTTGATGCTGCGCGCCATGCGCTTGACGAGCATGACGCAAAGGTAGTCCTCCGAATGGCGGGTATCTCCGTACCCGCCGGCGTGCGTATTGGTTCGGGATCCAAGGTCGGGGACGCGTTGAGCGGGCTGACGCCGCCGTTCGCACTCAAGGGCCTGTCGGACACGCCACTGCACAAGAGCGACATCGGTGCGGTGCGGCTCAATCTTTCCAGCCCCGCTGAAGTGGATGCCGCCTGCGCGGAAATCGCGGGCCGGATGAAGAAGGCAGGCGTCGAATGCACCGGTTTTCTGGTCGAGGAAATGGCCCGGCCGGGAATTGAAATGGTCATCGGCGGGATGACCGATTCGCATTTCGGTCCGATGATCATGCTTGGTGCGGGCGGCATCTATGCCGAAATATTAGCTGACGTGACGTTTCGGCTCTGCCCGATCTCCGGGCGCGACGTCGACGAGATGTTCTCGGAACTGCGGATAATGCCCATTCTCAAAGGTGCGCGCGGCAAGCAGGCGGTGAACCTCAAGGCGATCCGCGATGCGCTCATGGCGCTTGGTGGACCGGACGGGATATTCCTGCGCCAGGCGGGCCGGATCGAGGAATTCGATCTCAATCCGGTCATCGTCAGGGCGGACGGATTGACGGCGGTGGACGCACGCTTCGTGCTCAAGGCAGCCGGTGCGATGCCGGCGCCAATCAATCCTCGTCCCGCTGTAACGGTGGACGCATTCCGTCCGCTGTTTGCGCCCCGCACTGTGGCGATCGCAGGCGCATCATCGACGGGAACCTCTGCAGGCAACCGCTATATTCGGGTTCTCAAGGCCTCGGGCTTTGCCGGCACGATCTATCCAATTCATCCGTCGGCCAAATTGATCGAGGACCTTGTTGCGTACCGCTCGCTCGCCGACCTGCCAGAAGCTGCGGATTATGCCTATCTGACGGTTCCGGCAGACCAGGCCGAACAGGTGCTTTCCACGGCCGCGGGCAAGGTGGAATTTGCCCAGGTCATGGCAAGCGCCAGCGTTGATCATCGCGGCGCGTTTGAGGAACGGCTGTGTGCGCTTGCACGCAAGGGCGGCTTCCGGCTTGTCGGCCCCAACTGCATGGGCACGCATTCGCCGCGCGGACGTGTGACCTTCATGGAAGGGGTGTCGGTTGAACCGGGACCGGTCGGTATAGGGTGCCAGAGCGGCGGGCTCGGCATGGACATCCTGCGGCGAGGTCAGAACTTGGGGCTCACCTTCAGCGGCCTGGTGACTCTGGGAAATTGCGTCGACATCGACCCCTCCGACATGCTCGAATATTATCTCTCCGACAGCGAAACCGAGGTGATCGGGCTCTATGTCGAGGATGTGAAGGATGGCGCCCGGTTCCAGGCACTGGCGCGCAGCAACGCAGGTCAAAAGCCGGTCGTACTGTTGGTCGGTGGGCTCACCGATCTGGGGCGCAATGCGGCTTCCTCCCATACCGGAGCCATGGCCAGTTCCGGCCAGGCCTGGCAGGCTCTTTGCCAACAAACCGGCATGATCCTGACCCAGACGCTCGACGGGTTTCTTGATGCGCTTCAGATGTGTGTCTGCCTGCAGCCGCGTTTCGGCACGGTTGAGCCAAGCGTCACACTTTTCGGCAATGGCGGCGGCACAAGCGTGCTTGCCACCGACGCGCTCGACCGGGCGGGCTTCACCTTGGCAAGGCCCAAGGCAGAGGCAGAAGTCGAGTTTGCCAAGATTGCGTTGCCGCCGGGTGCAAGCCTCGGCAACCCCATCGATCTGCCCGCGAGCGTGCTCAAGGAACATAACGGCCGCGTCTCAGCCAACATTCTTCGCATCAATCGCGAGTTGACCTGCCCCTACGCAACGATCGTGCATCTCAATCTGCCGGTGATCCTGGGATACCTGCATGTTGAAGGTTTCATGACCAACCTGATGGATGCGGTGCTCGGCACTTCGCTTGCCGGTTTGCAAGCCTCGCATCAGCTGCTGGTTCTCCGGTCTGACCGGAGCGAGGAAGTTGACGGATGGCGGCGTACTTTCCGCCGTGCTTCGATGGAACGCGGCGTACCCACATTTGACGAGATAACGCACGCAATCGATGCGCTCGGCAATTTTCGCGGTTATGAAGACTATCTCACCGGAGCAGCATCCGATACTTCGGCGGGTATTGTCGCGAAAGTCAAAGGGGAATGATCATGGCACACAAGCAAGTTGAAGAACCTGTCGATCCCACAGAGTTGCTGCCGGACTTCAAGAAGCTCGGATTTACCGAATACGAGGCCAAGGTTTACATGCAGTTGCTGAAAGAAGCGCCGGCCACTGCTTACGAGTTGGCGAAGGCAACCGGCGTACCCAGGCCCAACACATACAATGCGCTCGAGGCGCTCGCCAAACGCGGCGCGGTCCAGCCGATCAGCGAAAGCCCTGTCAAATATGTCGCAACGCCACCCGACAAACACCTGATCAGCCTTGGCCGGCAGACGATGGCGCTTTGTGACACGCTGACCAAGGATCTGGCCCGGCTCAAGCCTACAGAGGACGATCCCTATGTGTGGAATGTTCATGGCGAATTGGCGATTTTCCGGAAATTCGAATCGGTTATCAACGAGAGCAAGACTGACATTCGCATCAAAGCTTCCGCGGATGTGTTGCGCATCCACGCTGACTCGCTGAAGGCGGCTTCCGATCGGGGCGTCGAGATGCTGATCATCCTGTTTGGCGATGATCCCGATGAGTTCCGCTATAACGAGCGATGCCGCGTCTATCTGCACGAGGGTAATGGCGTGCGCATGGGCACGGCAGACAATCTGATCACCCTGACGATCGATCACGATCAGGCGGTCACCGCCACCACCGACAAGCAGACGGCGTTTTACACACGGAACTATTCCGTCGTGCAAATGGCCGATTCACTCATACGCCATGACTACTACATGGCGGAAATCCATCTGCGTTTTGGCACGCAGATCGATCAAGCCTTCGGACCGTATCTCAGGGACTTGCGCCTGAGCAGTTTTTCGGAGGAACAAGCCAGGTCATTCCGGGAGAAAACAGGTTTGAAGTAGCATCACATTCAACCTGTGGAATGCGTGGCAAATCAACTGATGCATTGGAGGAATGCTTAGATGTTGACCAAAACACTGAAATTCGCGGCAGCGCTTGCCATCGGATTTGGCCTCGTTAGCTCCGTCCATGCGGCGGAATTTCCCGAAAAACCAATCAATTGGATCATCCCGTTTTCACCGGGTTCCGGAGCGGACACATTCGCGCGCACGCTTATCGCTGCGACCGAAGACGTGCTCGGCCAGACGATCGTACCGATCAACAAGGAAGGCGGCGGCACGGCCATCGGCGTTGCCTATTCGCTCGCCCAGCCCGCAGACGGTTATACGGTGTTCAGCCAGTCGGACACGCTGGTTCTCGGCATCACGGGCGGCCAATGGCCGGTCAAGGCAGAGGACGTGCAGCCGGTGGCGCGCATCAACGCCGATTACAAGACGCTAGTCGTGCCCAAGAACAGCCCGTTCAAGTCCTTCAAGGATTTCGTCGAGGCTGCCAAGGCCAACCCGGGCGGCATCAAGATCGCCGGTGTGGGCGCCAAGAGCTGGTCGTCGTTCTTCGTCAAGAAAATGTCTAAGGGTGTCGGAATCGAACTGTCCTACGTTCCCTATGACGGCGGCAGCGCCGTGGTTGCGGCGGTTCTCGGCGAGAACATCGATGCAGCCGTGGTCACCAGCAGCAACGTGAACGCACAGGTCGATTCAGGTGACCTCAGGATGCTGGCGCAAAGCCTTGGCGAGCGTGTTGAAGATCGTCCGGATGTGCCGACCTTCCTTGAGGAAGGCCTCACGGACATCAACGACGAAGTGCTGTGGCGCGGCGTTTTTGCCAGGTCCGGCACGCCTGACGACGTACTCCAGAAGCTCAGCGCAGCCTTGAAGACAGCGACCGAAGATCAGCGCTGGAAGGACTACATGGCCAAGCAGCGTCAGCAGAAGGCCTTCATGCCCTATGGCGAGTTCACCGACTACTACAAGCAGCAGGTCATCGATTATTCCGCGAAATAATTGATCACACTTCAAGGCCGGCCCGATCATGCGGGCCGGCCTTTGAACGACGGCATTGTCGGCACGCTTTGACCGGGCAAGATCCCCAGAAAATCCCTTGGCACGCCTTCCAGCGGAGCCGTGCAACTGCCGCTGCAGATATGCGTGATGAACATCACAAGGAGACCAGGCAATGGCAGCGAGAATCGCGATCGTCGGAGCCGGTGCGATCGGCGGCTATTTCGGCGCGCACATGATCAAGGGCGGGCTTGACCCGGTACTGATCGACGCATGGCCAGAAAATGTCGAACGCATTCGCGAGCACGGTCTCGTCGTCGACGGAATGACCGAGGGCAGCCGCCTCACAGTCAATGCAGATATTCGCCATATCGGCGAGGTGCAGTCGCTGATTCACGACAGGCCGGTCGATATCGCCTTCATCGCGTTCAAATCCTATGACACGGCCTGGGCCACCCACTTGATCCTGCCCTATCTCGCCGAGGCCGGGGTGGTCGTATCGCTGCAAAACGCGATCAACGAACCGGGGATCGCTGCAATTGCCGGGACGCACAGAACCTTTGGCTGTGCGATTACCGCGCTGTCCTGCGACATGATCGCGGCGGGACATGTGCACCGGATGTCAGCTTCGGGCAGCGTCAGCGTGGGTGCGATGGAGCCAGGGCATGAAGACAAATGCGAGGAAATTGCAGCCGTCCTGTCCCATGCCGAGGAGACGTCGGCCATCGGCAATCTCATCGAAGTGAAATGGTCAAAGCTGGTGATCAACGCAATGCGCAACGGGTTGTCGGCGATGACCGGGATGACCGGTGGAGAGCGGGATTCCGATCCGGTGACGATTGCGCTCGGCATCCGACTCGGCGCGCAGACTGTCCGTGTGGCAAGGGCGCTTGGATACCGTTTGACCGGCTCCACACTCGACTTTGACTGTCTTGTCGCCGCCGATGAAGGTAATGACGATGCGCTGGCTGCGATGCGTGCGCAGCTGACCAGCATCGCCAATTCCCGCAGCCGCGAACAGCGGCCTTCGATGGCGCAGGATATCCGTAAGCAACGGCGAACGGAGACTGATGCGATCAATGGGTTCATTGCGGCTCTTGGCCGCGACCTTGGCATCGACACGGCCGCGCATCAGCGTGTGCACGAGCTGATCCTGCGCATTGAAAAAGGCGATATTGCTCCCTCGCCACAGCTTGCCTATGGCATCATGTGAGATGAAGGCGCTCAGAGTGGGTCCGGAAAGCCTATGCCGAAGGAGGTTGCGAGATCCTTGAGCGATGTGACGACCGCGCCGGACAGCGGGATCCCGTCGCGACGCCGGTTGATCGCGCATTGACCGCTGCGCTCGCCGGGGTACATGACTTCGCTGAAGCCCTCGGCCTCGGGCAGGGCCTTTAGGCGGGCGATGGCGGTGTCCATGCGCTGCTCGAATTCTCCCAGCGGCATGAAGGCTTCAATCTTCATGACCAGGAAAAAATGGCCGACGCCTGAGGGTGCGGAGCCCGAATCAAGCGTCCAGTCGTGGATATCTCCGGCAAATCCGGCCCCCGAGAGAACGCCGCCCATGATATCCACCATCATGGCAAGGCCCGAGCCCTTGGCACCGGAAAAGGGCAGCATGGTGCCCGAAAGCGCCGCCTGGGGGTCCGTCGTCTGGTGTCCTTCGGCGTCAAGCGCCCAGCCCAGCGGGATGGGTTTTCCCTCCTGCGCCGCCAAACGGACGTGGCCGCGGGCGGCAACGCTTGCGGCGATATCGAGCGACCAGGCCGGATGCCGCCCGGCAGGGGCTGCCACGGCAAACGGATTGGTTCCAAGCAACGGCGCGCGGCTGCCATGAGGCGCGAGCGATCGTGAGGCGGGTGACATGGCGATGGCAATGCAGCCCTTTGCCGCCGCGGGCACCGTGTAGATTGATGCTGCGCCGAAATGATTGCTGTGGCGAACGGTCGCCGCACCGATGCCGACTCGCTCGGCGGCGGCCTCGCAAGCCTTCATGGCGGCCCAGGCGCCCACAGGGCCCATCGCGTTGTCCGCATCCACCACGGTGCTGAAAGGCATCGGCGATGACACCTTGATATCCGGTGTCGCGTTGATCCTGCCTGTGCCGAGGCGCTTGAGATAGGCTAGTATGCGCACAACACCGTGGGTGTCGAGGCCGCGAAGATTGGCTGTGATAAGCGTGTCTGCAACCATGCGTGCGTCACTCGCGGGCAGGCCGCCGTGCTCGAAACACGCTGCAGCAAGCCCGGTCAGTGCGCTCGCATCAAAGCGCGCCGTATTGCACTCGCCCAATGGCAACCTCGCTTTCAGATCAGACCGTGGGTTCAATCCGTGAAATGGCTATATCGACATCGCCGAGAATTTCCGAGCGCGTCATGCGCCCGCTCGAAACAGCGAGCGAGAAGGCCAGAAGACGAGCGCCCGCATCATCAAGGCTTTCGCCGGTCAGCATGGGCGAGACGTCGACATCGACATTGTCGCGGAGAAAATCCGCCGTGCGCGGGTTTCCAGTGACCTTGACGGTGGGAGACACCGTATTTCCCATGATGTTCATCTGGCCGGTCGAAAACAGGATGATCTGCGCACCGCCGGCGGCAAGGCCGGTCATGGATTCGGCAGCAGGCGCTGCTGTATCCATGAGATAGAGCCCTTTGCCCTCAGGGACGGTTGCATAGTCGAGCACACCCCTGATCTCGGTGGTTCCGCCCTTGATGATCGCACCCAGCGATTTTTCTTCGATGGTGGTGATGCCGCCGCGGATGTTGTCGGGCACAGGATTGGCGCCGCGGATATCGACGCCACGG
>Ga0209344_10005625_pt1 | contig 10725 bp, 11 predicted proteins | sample Cruoilmetagenom6_FD_187293 | JGI IMG/M metagenome (GOLD analysis project Ga0209344, IMG submission 187293) | Oil polluted marine microbial communities from Coal Oil Point, Santa Barbara, California, USA - Santa Barbara Oil Seep Sample 6 (SPAdes)... | ecosystem: Environmental > Aquatic > Marine...
TCGGGTACATTCCTGTCTCGTCAAATTCAGGCGGGTGCATTCCAGAAACTGGACATGTCCAAACTGCCCAATATCGGAAATACATGGGATGATATTGAAGCACGCACAGATGTTTATGATCCGGGAAATCTGTATTCAATCAATTATATGTGGGGTACTACAGGGATCGGTTATAACGTCGGCAAAGTAAAAGAAGCATTGGGAGACAGTGCACCAGCCGACTCTTTATCCTTGGTCTTTGACCCTGCTAATATGGCAAAACTGAAAGATTGCGGCGTATATTTTCTGGATGCCCCAACCGAAATGATACCTGCTGCGTTGAAATACATCGGCGAAGACCCCGACAGCCACGATGTTGACGTGATCAAAAAAGCCGAAGCTGTTCTGACAAGTGTCGCGCCTTTCGTTCAAAAGTACCATTCATCAGAATATATCAATGCCTTGGCAAATGGCGACATCTGTGTAGCGTTCGGTTGGTCTGGCGACGTTCTGCAGGCACGTGATCGCGCAGCAGAAGCGGATAATGGCGTTGAAGTGGAATACGCCATCCCATCAGAGGGCGCATTGATGTGGTTTGACCAAATGGCCATCCCTGCAGACGCACAAAATCCTGATGGGGCACATAAGTTCATCAACTTCATTCTGGATGCTCAAAATATGGCAGCGGCTTCAAACTATGTTTATTATGCCAACGGGAACAAAGCTTCAGAACCGTATCTAGAAGAAGACGTTATCGGTGATCCTGCGATTTATCCATCAATGGATACTGTCAACAATCTCTATGTTACCACCGCTTACGGGCCCAAAGAACAACGTGTTGTCACACGGATGTGGACAAAAGTTAAAACCGGCCAATAATTACCATCCACACTCCGCGCAGCCACCTGCGCGGAGCTCTTCTTTATAGGCGCAATTTCTATGTCCAATGATCCATTTCACCCTTGGGAAGACCCACAAGCGACCCCGCTTATCCGCTTTGAAAATGTCACTAAACGGTTCGGTGATTTCACCGCGGTTGATAACTTGACGTTGGACATATACGAAAAAGAATTCTTCGCCCTTCTTGGAGCGTCAGGCTGTGGCAAGACCACTCTCATGCGTATGCTGGCAGGATTCGAGCAACCCACTGAAGGCCGCATTACTTTGGGCGGGCAGGATATAGCACCCATCCCGGTGAACAAACGCGACATCAACATGATGTTCCAGTCCTACGCCCTGTTTCCACACCTGACAGTTGCCGATAATATCGCCTTTGGGCTGAAACGTTCCGACATGCCCGTTTCCGAAATCGCGGGCCGCGTTGAGGAAATGCTGAAAATGGTGCAACTTTCACAATTCGCAAAACGCAAACCCCATCAGATTTCCGGTGGTCAACGCCAACGTGTAGCGTTAGCCCGCTCACTGGCTAAAAACCCAAAAGTTCTACTGCTTGATGAACCACTTGCAGCACTTGATAAAAAATTACGCCAAGAAACCCAGTTTGAACTGATGGATATTCAGGAAAAACTTGGAACCACCTTTATGATAGTGACACACGATCAGGAAGAAGCCATGACTGTAGCCAGCCGCGTGGCCGTTATGAACGCAGGCGTTATCAAACAAATCGCAACTCCTGATGCTATTTATGAACGACCCAATTCTGCTTATGTTGCAGATTTCATCGGCGAGGTGAACCTGATTGATGGCAAGGTTCATAGTGGAAATGCAGCAAAGTGTAATATTGCATGGAATGGTGGTACCATAATTGCCCAACCCCGCAAAGAACTGAGCAAGGGAACCGAAGTGCGCTTTGCCATTCGCCCTGAAAAAATTGCGATTTCCGCCAAGAAACCTGATGCAACAAATACTATTCAGGGCAAAGTGCATGACATTGCTTATCTCGGCAATATTTCGACCTATCATGTGCAAACCGAAACTGGCCTGATCATCAAGGCCCAGGTTGCAAATGCACGGCGCTTGTCACGGCGCAACTTCACTTGGGAAGACCCGGTGTGGCTGTCATGGACTGACACGGCCGGCATCGTGTTGACGGAATAGTCACATGCGGCGCGCTCTTGTCATATCCGTCCCCTACCTTTGGCTGATTGCCCTATTTTTGATCCCTTTCGGGATCGTCTTGAAAATTGCACTGTCCGACCCACAGATATCCATTCCCCCCTACACACCGCATTTTGATTTAAGTGCTGGATGGGCAGGTATCAAAGATTTCTTTTCCAAGCTCGATTTTGAAAACTTCATCTGGCTTACCGAGGATGACCTTTATTGGAAAGCCTATCTTTCCAGCCTGCGGATTGCCGTTATTTCCACTGTTTTAACGCTGATGGTCGGTTTTCCCATCGCATATGGCATGGCTCAGGCCCCAAAAGAATGGCAGCCAACCCTGATGATGCTGATCATTCTACCGTTCTGGACCAGTTTCCTGATCCGTGTTTATGCATGGATGGGCATCCTTTCAACCGAAGGATTTTTGAACCAGTTCCTTTTGTGGACAGGACTTATCGGCGCACCCTTGCAAATCATCAACACTGACTGGGCCGTCTTTATCGCCATCGTCTACACCTATCTGCCTTTCATGGTATTGCCAATTTACGCAACACTTGAGAAGCTTGATCCATCCTACACAGAGGCCGCCTTGGACTTGGGGTGCTCACGCTCACAAGCGTTCTGGTCAGTCACAATCCCTCTATCAAAATCAGGCGTTATTGCAGGCTGTTTTTTAGTCTTTATCCCGGTAGTCGGCGAATTTGTTATCCCGTCCTTGCTGGGTGGCTCTAAAACACTGATGATCGGTAAAGTCCTGTGGGATGAGTTCTTCTCAAACCGCGACTGGCCAGTGGCATCCGCTGTGGCCGTTATTCTGTTACTGATCCTGATCATCCCGATCGTTCTGTTCCAGAAACAACAGGAACGCGCACAAGAGGCAGACACATGAAACGTTTTACCCTCTTTAACGCCACATCCCTGACCCTCGGTTTTGCATTCCTATACGTGCCGATCCTGATCCTGATCGTCTACAGCTTCAATTCCTCCCGCCTTGTGACGGTTTGGGCAGGGTTTTCCACCAAATGGTATGGCACATTATTCAATAACGAACAGTTTCTGGATGCCGCACTGGTTACACTGAAAGTCGGGCTTGCATCATCCTGCATCGCCACTGTGCTTGGCACTATCGCAGCATTGGTCATGGTGCGCGGCGGTAAATTCAAAGGACGCACGTTGTTCAGCGGCATGATTTACGCGCCCCTCGTGATGCCCGAAGTGATCACCGGCTTATCGCTACTTCTTTTATTCATCGCCATTGGCATTGACCGTGGTGTTATAACCATCGTTCTTGCCCACGCCACATTTTCCATGTGTTACGTTTCTGTCGTCGTATCATCGCGCCTCGTCTCTTTTGATGAAAGTTTAGAAGAAGCTGCACTGGATTTGGGCTGCACCCCATTTGACGCATTCAAATCCGTAACTCTACCGATTATTGCGCCCGCCGTCATTTCAGGTTGGCTTTTGGCCTTTACCCTGTCGCTTGACGATCTGGTTATAGCCAGCTTTACCACAGGACCTTCGGCCACAACCTTGCCGATTAAAATCTACAGTGCCGTACGCCTAGGCGTCAGCCCGGAAATCAACGCACTTTCCACCTTGTTGATCGGTGCCGTGACCATCGGCGTCATCTCGGCCTCATTGGCGACCAAACGCGCGGCCGTGCATCGTAAGCAGCAAGAAGAAATGGCACGGCAAGCAGAAGGCTAAAGCCCTAATATTTCATCCAGCTGACGGGCAAACCAGCCGACAGGAATAAAGTGACCGCGCGCATGAACATCAATACGCACGCTGCCACCATCCGCGCAATCTTCCCAATTTGTACGCACAAACGTATCTTTGGGCGCAACTGACCAGGGACCAGAGCGCACCCCGACACCGCATTCTTTTACATCCCGCCATAGCTTCACAGGGTACGTTGTTTCACCGTTCGGACCAAACGGGAAATCCATCACAGTGTCCTTTCTGCCATGCACATGGCGCACCTCTTGCGGAATACTTGCGCAGGTTTCAGACTGCCGTAGCGTACCTGACACGGACAATAAAGCCGCGACGGTATGCTGCGTTTCACAAGCAAAACGCCACGCCATAGCAGAACCATAAGAATATCCGGAAATGAATATTTTACTGCGGTCGATCGGATAACGTTTCGCGGCATCTTCGATAACCGCATCCGCAAACGTCGTGTCATCACTATTTGGCGACCAAAAATCCCATGATTTCCCCAACCCGTTCGGGGCCAACAGCAAAACCCCGCGCGTGCGTGTTGCACCCGAAATACGGCTGTGCTTCACAATCAAAGTTCCTTGCCGCGCCCAGCCGTGGAAATGCAACATCACAGGTAACGGTGTAACCCCATCCCACCCGTCAGGAGCTTTCACATGATAAGACCGACCATCAAGCTGGCACGGCACTTGTTCATTACACGTCTGTGCAACCGAAATGCCGGACACAAAAAACAGGAGTAAAAGAGCTATTAACAGGCGCATAATAATGTGGTTCCATTTTTGCAGGCACAGATTAACCAAACTATTTCACATATAGGAATCACAAAACTGTCAGGGGTATTGAGCACACCTATTTGGATAGCACCCGCCGATAAAGATGCCATGTGGCATGTCCTAAAACCGGCATGACGATAAACAGCCCCAAGAACCCCAATACCATTCCCCAAAACAGTAATGTTGCTATAATAAATGCCCAAGCCAACATCGGTGTGAAGCTTTGCATTACCGCTTGTGTACTAACGATCATGGCCGTCACGAAATCTATCTCGCGGTCCAGCAACAATGGTAGACTGATCGTCGTCATAACGTACACCACAAAAGCAAAAAACGCCCCGAGCCCCATTTCCAATGCCAGTAATATCAAACCTTGCTTGGTGACGAACAGATCCCAAAGATCCGGTGCATTTGTCATTGCGGAAAGCCCCATCACCAGTGCGAAAATAGTGTGCGCAATAAAAACCCAAAACATGAACCAAAACATGATCAGCGCACCAACCCATGGAACTTGCCTATTGCGCTCCGCAAAAACCACCCCCAGAACACTGCCCCAACGAGGCTTTTCATTCTGTTCCATCTGGCGCGAAACTTCATAAAGTCCTACAGCGGCAAAAGGCGCAATCAAAGGAAAGCCAACGACAAAGGGAATACCCCACCATGTTTGCCCCGCTTCATTGTAAATCAGGTACATCACCCAACCGCCAATGACATAGACCGCACTAAAGAAAATACCAAATAATGGTGCCGCCCAAAAATCAGACCAGCCAGCGCGCAAAGCCGCAATAATATCACCAAAACCCACATCATGAATTTCCGGGATTGGGGATGCCTTGGGTTGGGTCGCCTGATCTGCCATTTTCGCCTCCTGAACAATAAAACACCCACAAAGAGGTACCGATTACAAAATTATTTCATAGAAATTCAATTTTGCGAAGAGAAACTTTACAAGACAATCTTGACCGGGTGGTAATGACAGTTTCTCGATCATAAAAACTGGCTTTTAGAATGCAAAAATGGTGATCCACCAGGAATTCATAAATCGTATGTTTTCAAATAGTTGCTTTGGAAAGCCCGAATTTACCGCTCTATATAAAACAATGACTTACAATAGACATTGGAAATAATTTTGTCTGTCTTGACCCCGAAACCAAAGCGAATATACTTTTATATACAGACATAAACGCTTCTTAGATATTCAATTAATATCTACAGTTCTAATATCTCAAACTCATATCCCCAATTAGTCAGTATTCGTTTTTTTCAGCTAAAATTACGAATATAATCCAATGCTTCAACTGTTCGTTCAACAGCATCTACCTTTATTTTCTGCTCGGCACGAACGCAACTACTTAACAATTGCTCAAGTACTTTGATTATTCTAACTGTAAGCAAGTCAATTAAACTAAATCATATTTACTTGTTAGGTAATTATAGAACTCTACATTTAACTTTCGCGACTCTTCTAATACCCCCTTATAACTTATAGCCTGATTGAACAGTTCTTCGTTCAGATTTCCATCCCAACAATAGGTAGGAGGGTACTTAAAAGACAACAACCCAGATTTAAACGGAAAGCAAATTACCTTTCGTCCCAAAAGAGTAGCCCAATACACACCATGATAAGTGTTTGTAACAATGTATTCACAACTCGACAGAAACCGTAATTTATCCTCTAAATTATCACCACCATTATCAGATACAGGTAATCCATTTGAATATTCTTGTTTCATTAGCGGGACACGTTTATGGTTATAAAAGCCAATAGAAGCTGTAGGTTTTTTCTCACGATATTCAAAAAACAAATTACTCATGCAAGAAGCGCATGGGACGTACTTAAATCTTTGAGGTGATGAAAAAACTCTTATACCAACCTCAGTTATGAAATCAAAATAATCACCATATAAATCTGCTTGCTTTGATGTCAGGAGTTTCGTTTGATCGGAAACTGCATCAACCCCTGAACCCCACAATATTGTAGTCTGAGCCTTAAGTTTTTCTATCCTACTGAGATGAGGGCGAAAAAACTCATTTCCAATTCCACCGCCTCCCATGATTAAAATATCTGATTTATCTATTGTAAATTGGGGGTCCAAAATATCTCCAATAGCTGCTGGCTTGAAAGGGAAATATTTAAATGGAGGGCACCACCAATCACCCACATTGGTGTTATCAGCTCGGAACAAAAACTTTAGGTTACTCATTTATTCATACCCTTTGCAAAAGCGCCCTTCAGCGTCCCAGCCGTAAAGACAAATTCTCTGCAAAACTCTTTAACCTTATTTAGCGCTTCAGCACGTTCGCGTTTCTTTGCTTCAATCATCTGCTGCTGCAGTGATTCTATCTCAGCTTTCAATTCGTCGTAGGACTTCAATTCTAACCCCATATCTTGTACTTAAATCGCACCTTAATTAGGGTAGTGAATTTAGTCAATTTGCTAAGCATAGATAAAAAGAAACTTCTTTCTGGATTAGGACAATAATGCACTTTGAAACCACCCAAACCGGCTTTCTAATTCACCTCTATCTAATTAATATTAAATGATTATTTTTAGTAGTGGTGATCCCATCAGGACTCGAACCTGAAACCCCCTGCTTAGAAGGCAGGTGCTCTATCCGGTTGAGCTATGGGACCTTATATCAATGTGTCCAGACACCACGTCTGTTGGTTGCAAAGTTTTCGCCGTACCCGCCTGTGCGCACAATCGCTTTGCGCTTATGGGGTTCAGCTACCGTATAGGCAATACCTTTGCTCGTAGCATAATCAATCGCCGCATCCTTACTGTCAAAGCTCAGCTTCACCTGTGCGTTCATATCACCCGATCCAGTCCAACCCATCAAAGGGTCAACTTCACGGGCTTCTGACGGGGCAAATTCCAAAATCCAAGTCTTGGTTTTGGCTTGGCCGGATTGCATTGCATTACGTGCAGGTTGATAAATACGGGCGAGCATAGGTGAAACCTCAAACAAATAGCTTTACTGCTTATCGCCAAAACTGGCGAAAGGCGCAAGCCTCTCTCCACATTAACCGTCGATTTTTTGGAAAATCCGGTTGCCAACCTGATATGTAAGAGTGAGGGGTGGGTGGTCTACATATCCTGTTGGCAACCAATCTTGCTGCTTGCCTACCAACCTTAATATAATGTTTGGTGGGAATGCAACGCAATTATTCGCTAAAGTTGCATAAAATACATTCAATCAACTTTAATAACGTTTACTTTACTTTCAAACCTACCTTGAATTTTTCTTAAAACGCTTCATGTTCTAAGCAAAGGAATTATGTCATAAAATGCCCCAAACCTCACCACCACTGCTAAACACACCTGACCGCCATGCCAAAACCAAACTGGAAGGCGGGCAAAAATTTGTGATGCATACGGAATTTGAACCTGCAGGCGATCAGCCCACCGCAATTGCCGAACTTGTCGGGGCTATCAATGAAGGCGAACGCAATCAGGTGCTGTTGGGGGCCACAGGAACAGGCAAAACCTTCACCATGGCAAAAGTGATCGCAGAGGCCCAGCGCCCGGCGATCATCCTAGCTCCAAATAAAACTCTAGCCGCCCAACTATACGCTGAATTCCTGACCTTCTTCCCTGAAAACGCCGTAGAATATTTTGTCAGCTATTACGATTACTATCAACCCGAAGCTTACGTTGCCCGTTCAGACACTTACATTGAAAAAGAAAGCCAGATTAACGAGCAGATCGACCGTATGCGCCATTCCGCCACCCGCGCACTGTTGGAACGTGATGACGTTATCATTGTGGCATCAGTATCGTGCATTTACGGTATCGGTTCGGTGGAAACCTATACCGCGATGACCCAAGACCTAATTGCAGGGCAAGAATACGACCAGCGTAAGATCATCGCCGATCTGGTTACACAACAATATCGCCGCAACGATCAGGCATTTCAGCGCGGATCATTCCGCGTGCGCGGCGATACATTAGAGGTTTGGCCCGCTCACCTTGATGATCGCGGCTGGCGGTTTTCATTCTTTGGTGAAGATCTGGAAAATATCACCGAATTCGACACGCTTACAGGCGCTAAAACCGATATGCTGGAAAAAGTGCGCATCTACGCCAATTCGCACTACGTCACCCCGCGCCCGACTATGCAGCAAGCGATCAAGGGCATCAAAGCCGAATTGGAGATCCGCACCAAACAATTTCGCGACGAAAGCAAATTACTGGAAGCCCAACGCATTGAACAGCGTACCCAGTTCGATCTGGAAATGCTGGAAGCCACGGGTGTATGCAGCGGTATTGAAAACTATTCGCGTTATTTGACAGGCCGCGCCCCCGGCGAGCCGCCGCCCACACTGTTTGAATACATCCCTGACAACGCAATTGTTTTTGCGGACGAAAGCCACGTTTCCGTTCCACAGATCGGCGGTATGTACAAAGGCGACTACAGACGCAAATCCACACTTGCCGAACACGGCTTTCGCTTGCCATCCTGCACCGACAACCGGCCCTTGAAATTCGAAGAATGGGATGCCATGCGCCCGCAATCCATATTCGTTTCTGCCACCCCGCAAAAATGGGAACTGGAACAAGCGGGCGGCGTTTTCGCCGAACAAGTCATCCGCCCAACAGGGCTGTTGGATCCCCCCGTGGAAATCCGCCCTGTCACCACACAAGTGGATGATTTGCTGGATGAAATCCGCAAAGTTGCAGCGGACGGAAATCGTGTTTTAGTCACCACATTGACCAAACGCATGGCCGAAGACCTGACCGAATACCTGCACGAACAGGGTATCCGCGTGCGCTACATGCACTCCGACATCGACACCATTGAACGCATCGAAATTTTACGTGACCTGCGCTTGGGCGCGTTTGACGTACTGATCGGTATAAACCTGTTGCGCGAAGGTCTGGACATCCCCGAATGCTCTCTTGTCGCCATATTGGACGCCGACAAAGAAGGTTTCTTGCGCTCTGAAACCTCACTTGTACAAACGATCGGCCGTGCTGCGCGCAACGCGGACGGTCGCGTGATCATGTACGCAGACCGCATCACCGGCAGCATGGAACGCGCATTGGGTGAAACCAATCGTCGCCGCGAAAAACAACACGCCTATAACGTGGAACACGGCATCACGCCCACCACGATCAAAAAGAATGTCGAGGACGTGCTGGAAGGTGTGTTCAAAGCCGATACCGATCAATCCCGCGTCACCGCCAAGGTCGACAAAAAAACGCTGGCAGGCGCCAACCTGCAAGCACATTTAGACGGTTTGCGTAAAGATATGTTCAAAGCCGCCGAAAATCTGGAATTCGAAGAGGCCGCCCGGATCCGCGATGAAGTCAAACGCCTTGAAACCGTAGAACTGACCATCGCCAATGATCCGCTGGCACGTCAATATGTAGTCGATGCCGCCGTAGAGGATGCGTCGAAACGAAGTGGACGTAGTACTGGAGGTAAAGGCGGTACACGGGCCTGGCGCGGCAAGAGTACGCGGAAGTTTTAGGGAATCATTCACCCTCCTCTTTATCGCCCCAAATATCCTTGGCCTTTGGCATCCGACCCCTACCACCTTGATCTCGATCAAAGCTGGCAGTACCCTTTTCGATATAGGCTCCCAAAGAAGGAGAATAAAATGACAAACTGGACCGCTCAAAAACAAATTCTGGAAGCCCGCCTGCAAGAGCTGGATAAAAGCCTGCACAAAATTGAAGATAGGCTGGAAGAGCCACACACCAAGGATTTGGAAGATTTCTCAATCGAAACCGAAGATACCGAAGTAATGGAAAGTCTTGGCAATGCCGGTCTGAAAGAAATTGAAATGATCAATGCTGCCCTACAACGCATTGAAGACGGCACTTACGGTGAATGCCAGAAATGCGGTGATGACATCCTGCACGAACGGTTGGCCGTCGTTCCCTTCACACCATTGTGCCGCAACTGCGCAAGAGAGGTTTGATCCAATGTCCTTTGAAGATCTGAAAGCGTCGATTTACCTGCTGCTGGAAGAAATGACTGAACAACCCGAAGACATGCACCAGTTACAAGAACAGTTAAGGGAAAAAATTGCCGAATTCCGAGCCCTTGGCCTACCCGTCCCTGAAGATTTTCTTCAGGCCGAGCAGGATTTGCGCAAAGAATTAAACCCGCCTAAAACGTAGCGGCAACCTCGTACATCACAGGTTCGAAACCTTTGCACATTTCATTGATGATGC
>Ga0209344_10005626_pt1 | contig 10725 bp, 12 predicted proteins | sample Cruoilmetagenom6_FD_187293 | JGI IMG/M metagenome (GOLD analysis project Ga0209344, IMG submission 187293) | Oil polluted marine microbial communities from Coal Oil Point, Santa Barbara, California, USA - Santa Barbara Oil Seep Sample 6 (SPAdes)... | ecosystem: Environmental > Aquatic > Marine...
ATAATCCATCTCATGGCTCTCTCCTCCTGCCCGGCGGCTCTTTCCCCGCTCACTTGCTTGCCTTATAGCCACCCCATGAGCACAAACCCACCCAATCTGCGCCCTGACCTCGCCCCGCAAGCGAAGATCAGCGACCCCGCCCGCCCCGGCCAGCCGACCATCGGCATGGTCAGCCTCGGCTGCCCCAAAGCGCTGGTCGATTCCGAGCGCATTCTCACCCGTCTGCGCGCCGAGGGCTACGGCGTCTCGCCGGATTACGCCGGCGCCGATGCGGTGATCGTGAACACCTGCGGTTTTCTCGACAGCGCCAAGGCCGAAAGCCTCGATGCCATCGGCGAAGCGCTGACGGAAAACGGCAAGGTCATTGTCACCGGCTGCCTCGGGGCCGAGCCGGACTACATCCGCGAACACCACCCCAAAATCCTCGCCGTGACCGGCCCGCACCAATATGAGCAGGTGCTCGACGCGGTGCATGGCGCGGTGCCACCCAGCCCCGATCCCTTCATCGACCTGCTACCCGCGCAACAGGTCTCACTGACCCCGCGCCACTACAGCTACCTCAAGATTTCCGAGGGCTGTAACCACAAGTGCAAGTTCTGCATCATCCCCGACATGCGCGGCCGGTTGCAATCTCGCCCCGCCCATGCGGTGATGCGCGAAGCCGAACGGCTAGTCGACAATGGCGTCAAAGAACTCTTGGTCATCAGCCAAGACACCTCGGCCTATGGTGTCGACATCAAACACGCCGAAGACCGCGGCCACCGCGCCCATATCACCGATCTGGCACGTGACCTCGGCAGCTTGGGCGCATGGGTGCGACTGCACTACGTCTACCCCTATCCTCATGTGCGCAAACTGATCCCCCTCATGGCCGAAGGTCTGGTGCTGCCCTACCTCGACATCCCCTTCCAACACGCGCATCCCGATGTGCTCAAGCGCATGGCCCGCCCGGCCGCAGCGTCAAAAACCCTCGACGAGATCGCCGCATGGCGCGACACCTGCCCCGACATCACCCTGCGCTCGACTTTCATCGTCGGCTACCCGGGCGAAACCGAGGCGGAGTTCCAAACCCTGCTCGACTGGCTTGACGAAGCGCAACTCGACCGCGTCGGCTGCTTTCAATATGAAAACGTCGAAGGCGCCCGCTCCAACGCCCTGCCCGACCATGTGCCCGCAGAGGTCAAACAAGACCGCTGGGACCGTTTCATGGAAAAGGCCCAAGCCATCTCCGAGGCCAAACTCGCCGCCAAGGTCGGCCAGCACATCGACGTCATCGTCGACGAAATCGACGCCGACGCCGCCACCTGCCGCACCAAAGCCGACGCGCCAGAGATCGACGGCAACCTCTTCATCGACGAAGATTTCCAGAACCTCAAAGTCGGCGACATCGTCAAAGTCGAAGTCGAAGAAGCCGGCGAATACGACCTCTGGGGCCGCCAAATCTCCTGACGCCCTTAATCTCCTGGAAGAGACACGAGCCGAGCTAGACTTGACCTGAACCTGCCGCACGTCGACGGGTTGTGACCCTATGCGCTGCAGTCACGGGCAGGCTGCGATGCCGCTGGCACAAGCTACGTCTGCGAATTGACCGAACGTCACAAGCAGATGGCTCCGGCAGATAGGCGCCTATCTTGTGGAAGTCGCTCTTGCGCACACTACATGTATCTCAATCGAAAGGGCACGAAGCAAGAGGACTTGAAAATGTTCCCTTTCTGTTCTATATGTGGAAGACAGCAGCAAAGGAATGACATATGTCTTTTCAGCCTCAGTTTCCCGGCATCTTCGATCCTGACAAAGGTGCCCGCCCCGCCCGCGACAGCGACAGCGCGCAGCTTCGTCAAGAAGACCGCCGCATGCCTGCCACAGAAAAACAGATGGACTACGCACGCAGCCTCGCTCGCAAATCCGGCGATAAGCTACCGCAGGGCATTGAGCGCGACCGCTCGGCGGTTTCCGCATGGATCGACGCACATAAGGCCCCTGAGACCGACAGCCCTTTTGCCGCCTATCCGTCTGCCAAACAGGTGGCTTTTGCCGAGCGGATTGCGCGGCTAAAGCGGCGGGACGTACCGCAGGAATGTTTTCGTGACAAAACGCTGATGTCGCGTTGGATTGACGGTAATAAGCCACGCTGATGCGCGCTTGACGCGGGGTCAGCATGGATTGGGCCTGCTGGCCCGCTACGTTTGACCTATGGCTTATCCGACATCGAAAACGGAAACTTTGGCTGACGGCACGGTGCATGCGCTGGGATTAAGCTTTGCAATACCGGCCAGCATCCTTCTGATTTTGCACGCTGCCGGGCAAGACGGGCCGCTCACGGCGACTGCGGTCTATGCTGCCTGTGTTCTGGCCTCTTTCATTGCCTCGGCGGTCTATCATTTACTGCCGTTTGACCGCAGCCGCCCCTTGCTGGGGCGGATTGACCACGCAGCGATCTATTTCAAAATCGCCGGTACATACACGCCGCTTGTCGTGGTGATTGGCTCGGGCTTTGCCTATGGCATCCTTGGCGTGGTCTGGGCTCTGGCACTGATCGGCGCGGTCGCAAAGCTGTGGTTCTGGCGTACAGACGCGCGCGGATCACTGGCGCTCTACCTTGGTATGGGATGGCTGTCGGTGCTGTTGATCTACCCGATGTGGCACAATCTGCCCGGTGCCGCGCTGACGCTGGTCGCGGTGGGCGGGTTGACCTATTCGGCGGGCACTTTGGTCTATGCCCATCCCGGCATGCGCTACCAAAACGCGATTTGGCATGTTTTTGTGTTGATCGCCACAGCCTGCTTTTTCGCCGCCATTGCTCTTAGCGTCTAAGCGTTCACGTCGTCCAGATAGGCCCGCACGCAGGTTTGCACATGGCGGAACCTGTCGCCGCCCAGATGTTTGCCGCCGTACCAACGTGTCACCACGATCAGATGATCGGTAAGCCCTTCGCGTTCCAACATACGCACAATCACCATGCCCGCACCTGACTCCCCGTCATCCCCCTTAAGCGGCCCGCCGTCTGACAACAGCACCGCCCAAGTGTTATGCGTGGCCTTGGCATAGGCTTTGTCACGCTTAAGATCCTTCAACGCGGCATCGACCTCGGTCCGGCATGTCGCCGGACCGCCTGAGACCGCGTATTTCGACCCGCGATCATTCAGCACCTGCCCGAGTTTGCGCAAGCCGTCAGAGCCCCGCCACCGTACGCCGCACAGTATCAAGACGCGCCGAGTTGGGCGGGTGCGTACCAAGGAAGCGGTCACCGGGATCGGGGATACGCGCAAAGAACTCGGCCCCGCGCAGTGGGTTATATCCGGCCCGCGCCGTGACGATGGTGCCAAGTGCGTCGGCTTCCAACTCGAAATCCTTAGAATAGCGCCGCGCGCCCACCTCGGCCCCCAATTCCTGCGCCGTGCGCACCGCATTGGCGTCGCCGCCGCTGAGCGTTGCGATACCCGCAAAAATCACCGCTCCTGCCATCGCGTTTTGCTGCTGACGACCGATGTGACCCGCGATGTGATGCGCGGCCTCATGGCCCAACACAAAGGCCAGCTCGTCTTCGTTGCGGGCATCTGCAATCAGCGCCAGCGTGAAGGCGACGATCGGACGTCCCTCTTTGTCGAGCGTCTGAAACGCGTTGGCCGGTTGGCCCGGACGGTCATCTACGACAATGTTATAGTCGCAGTTCACCCCCGTCGTGCGGGCGCGGCATTCGCGTTCCGCGACCGGCTCCAGCCTGCGCACGACTTGCACGAAACTGCGCGCAGCGCTGTTGGCCGAGAGGCGGGGTTGGCTGGTCTGGGTGGGGCTGGCAGGCGGCAACGGGCCGGTCTGCACCGACACCACTTCGCAGGCCGACAGCAAGACGAGGGCGCCAAATGCGCCAAGGGCATTCTTTAATTTCACAACAGATCCTTCGCTGGGATTACGGTCAGGCGTCGTTCGGGCTTCGCAGGCTTTTGTGTATCACGCCACCCCGTCTCTGCCACCCCCGTTCACGCAGCTTTGACGCTGGCCTTGCGCTTATCCGCACAAAGCCTAATGTGCCCTCATGTTTACCATCGAGCACGAATTCGACGCCACTGTCATCACCCTGATCGACGAATCTGACGCCCCCCTGCGCGAGGACGTGACCGTGTCTGCTTTTGCGGGTCAGATCACCATTGAGCAATGGGACGCCCGGACGGACCGGGTGGTGAAAATTACCTTGTCTCCCGCGCAGTTAAGCGATCTGACCGCGGCGCTGAACCTGCCCGAAGGCATCTACCGTAGCAATTCCTAAGGACCGCGACATGGCCACCGGCACTGATATCAAGACATACTTTAATGGCACATGGCATGACGGCGACCTGCCCACCATCAAGGCCGCCGACCACGGCGCGTGGCTGGGCACGACGGTGTTCGACGGCGCGCGGCTTTTCGACGGGCTGGCCCCTGATCTTGAAGCGCATTGCGCGCGGATCAACCGCTCGGCCAAGGCATTGATGATTACTCCAACGGTCGAGACTGATGCGATGGTCGACATGGTCCGCGAGGGGCTGAAAAGCTACTCTCGCGATCAAGCGGTCTATATTCGTCCGATGTACTGGGCCTTGGCAGGAGATGAGCTTGGCATCGTTCCGCGCGAGGGGGCAACCGGCTTTGCCATCAGTCTAGAGGCGATCCCGATGGCCCCGCCTGAAGCCGCCACCACCCTGACCCGCACCCGTTTTCGCCGCCCGGTGCTGGAAGATAACGTCGTCAACGCCAAGGCAGGCTGCCTATACCCCAACAACGCCCGCATGATGGTCGAGGCGCGGTCCAAAGGGTTCGGCAATGCGCTGGTGGCCGATGCCATGGGCAATGTGGCCGAAAGCGCCAGCGCCAATGTCTTTATGGTCAAGGATGGCGAGGTCTTTACCCCGATCCCCAACGGCACGTTTCTGGCCGGGATCACCCGTGCGCGACATATGACAAACATGCGCGAGGCCGGGATGAAGGTGCACGAAACGGTGCTACGTTTTGAGGATTTTCACGATGCCGACGAAGTGTTCCTTTCTGGCAATATGATGAAGGTCACGCCGGTCAGCGCATTCGACGACACGCAATACGGCACCGGCCCGAACCAAAACCCGGTGACACGCCAAGTGCGCGAGATGTACTGGGACTGGGCCGCCAGCCAGCGCGGCTGATTATCGCAGGCGGGCGACGGCGGCGCGAAAGCAATTGCCAGCGCCCCGCCCCCGCGCCATGATCGCACCGCAGCCGAACGGGGCGCGAAGAGAGGGTCTAATGCGGAAATTCCTAGTGGTGTTGGATGACAGCACCGAATGCCTGAACGCGATGCGTTTTGCGGCCCTGCGCGCGGCCCGCACCGGGGGCGGCGTGGCCGTATTGTCCGTGATCCCGCCCGAGGAGTTCAATCATTGGATTGGCGTAGGCGACCTGATGCGCGAAGAGGCCCGCGAACGGATTGAGGTGCATTTTGAGGTTTTCGCCAAATGGATGCGCGACAAGCAAGGCGTCGACCCCGAGCTAATCATTCGCGAAGGCGAGCCGACGGACGAGATTATTCAGCAGCTTTCCGACGATCCTGACATCGGCGTGCTGGTGCTTGGCGCCAGCGCAGACCGCAAAAAGGGGCCGGGCCCGCTCGTCACTCAACTGTCGCGCACCGCAGGGTCGCTGCCTGTGCCGATCACCATCGTGCCGGGTGATCTGAGCAAAGAGCAGCTTGAAGCGATCACCTGAACACGGCCAACCCCACCGTTACCCCATTGCCGGACGCAGATCGTGAAGCCGTCCCGGCAAATCAGCCAGCCCTGTCAGCGCATGGGCCTGTGGCCCATACTGCGCAGCAATCGGACCGCGCCCCAAACCGGGAAGCGCCCGCGCTATGCCGCTCAACGCCCGCATCCCCATCATCCGCAGCCCCCAGGGGCCGGGATAGAAGCTTTCCGCCGGGGTGCCATTAGCAAAAACGATCTCGTGTCGTTCCAGCATGATATGCACATAGGTCACCTCCCGCACACCCTGCGCCACCCGAATGCCACCACCCTCAATCCGGGCTGCCCGCCCTGCCCGCAGCAGCGACGCCCCCATCCCCGGCAGATCGACCGCCAGCGCGTGTTGCGGTGACAGGCGTAACGGACGAACGTTGCCAAGCGCGCCCGGCGCAATGTGGATCGGCCGCAGACTGGGAAGCGCCGCCAAGGCAGGCGGCCCAAGATGACGCCGCCCCGCCCAGATTACCTCTTGCAGTCCATTGTCACGCGTCTGCACCAGATCGCCTGCGCGCAGGGTCTCGACCGGCTTCTCGCCGCGTGCAGTCCGTATCATCGTGCCTGCCGTGAAACAGGGCACCCCCGCCGCCTGCAACTGCGCGGTGGAGGACATTTCAGCCGGCGTGACCCCTTGCATCACAACGGTTTCACCCTCGGGGAAGGTCAGCAGCGCATTCCCGTGACCGTCATCGCTGACCACCACATCCCAAACGCGCACCGGGTTGCCTTCGAGCGTGCGCAGTTCTGAGACATCCAATTGGTCGTTGTAATAGCCGTTTCGGTCGGGATCTCCGGTGTCGAAATCGGTCACTGTGTTGGCGCTGGTGGTCCCAAGCACATAGGTGTCATCACCTGCGCCACCGCTCATTACATTGTCGCCGCTGCCACCGCTTAATGTGTCGCGGCCACTTCCGCCCGCAAGCGTGTCGTTGCCTGCTTCTCCGGCAAGGAAATCATTCCCCGGACCGCCGCTGAGGTCGTCATTACCTGCGCCGCCGAAAAGACTGTCGTCCCCCTCTCCGCCGGAGATGGTGTCCTGCCCCCCTTCGCCGTGAATCGTATCATTGCCCTCGTCGCCGCTCAGAAGGTCATCGCCCTCGCTTCCGATAACCCGGTCAGCCCCGCCCCCACCTTGGATGGTATCACTGCCACCGCCGCCCGATAGCACGTCATCCCCGACCCCGCCGGTGATTGAATCATTGCCGTCCCCGCCATAGATCGTGTCGTCGCCATCACCACCATCGACGGTATCATCGCCGCCCCCGGCGCTGATCCAGTCGTTGTCCCCTCCACCAGTAACCTGATCGTTGCCAAGGCCAGACGAGATCGAATCGTTACCCGACCCGCCATGCAGCGTATCACTGCCCTCACCCCCGTCGATCGTGTCATTGCCAGACCCTGCCGATACACTATCCGCGCCGCCCCCCGTGCGGATGTCGTCATCATAGGCGCCCCCCTCGTAGGAGTTGCTCTGATCTGGATCATCGGTTGGCGCGACAAGGCTGCTATAAGTCGGCGCGTTGCTGCTATCGACCTGATTGGGGCCCGTGTAGGTATAGGCCACCCCCGGCGTGATTGGACCATCGGCCACCCAGCCAGTATGCACGCCCCCGGTTTCCACCTGATAGATCGTGACGGTATTGCCGTTACCGTCGTCCAGCGTCCAACTGCCCTCAAGATAGATCTGGCCTTGGCTGACAAGGCCGCCGTTCGCATCGTATTGATAGCCGTATTGCGTGGCGTCGTTGCCGATCTCGTCGTTGGTGCTGTCTCCGTTAAAAGTGGTTTCATTGTCTTCGATGTCATAATGCATCGCATCCGTGCTGGCATCAAAATCAGGGTTGAGCCGCAGATGCCCCGTCGGGGTGATTTCAAAGGCGTTGGTGTTGTAGCTTCCCACGGAATAGATCGGCATTGGCTGCTCCCACATATAATCTGAGTGGGTTTTCAGGCAGAGCCGCGAAGAAAGCGTTAAACCAACAGTTTGACACAAACCCAAATGCCGACCACGTTGCGCGGTGCATCGGCAGAGACGGCATCAGCGCAAACCGTTTAGAATCGTTCCAAACCTTGACTTGCCGGGGCGCGAAGCGCATATCAGAGACACGCCGAAAGCGAGGTAATTGCCATGTTCATCCAGACCGAATCCACCCCAAACCCCGCAACGCTCAAGTTCCTGCCGGGTCAGACCGTGCTGGAGATGGGCACCGCTGATTTCCCGACACCCGATGCCGGGGCGACATCGCCGCTGGCGCAGCGGCTTTTTGCCGTTGAAGGCGTGACCGGCGTTTTCTTCGGCACCGATTTTGTGACCGTGACCAAGGCCGACGGCGTTGAGTGGGACCACGTGAAACCCGCCCTGCTGGGCGCGATCATGGAGCATTTTCAATCCGGCGAGGCCGTCATGGCGTCCGATCACCAGCCCGGTTCGGGCCACGCCGCGCATGACGGCGAAGACGGTGAAATCGTTGGCCAGATCAAAGAGTTGCTCGACAGCCGCGTGCGCCCTGCCGTGGCCCAAGATGGGGGCGACATCACTTTTCACGGGTTTGAGCGTGGCGTCGTCTATCTGCATATGCAGGGCGCCTGCGCGGGCTGCCCCTCTTCGACCCTGACGTTGAAAATGGGCATCGAAAACCTGCTGCGCCACTATATCCCCGAAGTGACCGAGGTGCGCCCGGTTGCCTGACCAAGCACCCCAAGCGCCGCTGGTTCTGGCCTTCGACACATCGGCCGCGCATTGCGCGGCCGCTTTGCTGTCTGGCGACCGGATTCTGGCCAGCCGGATTGAGCCGATGAGCAAAGGACAGGCCGAGCGCCTGCTGGGCCTCTGCGGCGAACTGCTGGAGGAAGCCGGTGTGGCTTACGGTGACCTGACTGCCCTCGGGGTGGGCATTGGTCCGGGCAATTTCACGGGCATCCGCATCGCCGTCTCTGCTGCGCGGGGTCTGGCACTTGGCCTTGGCATCCCGGCAGTTGGCGTCAGCGCCTTTGATGCGCTGCGCCAAGGCCATGACGGGCCCTGCGCCTGTGCGGTGGATGCCCGGCGCGAACAGGTGTTTGTGCAAGGTTTCGACAATCCCAGCATCGCCACACCCGCCCTTTACGATGCCGCGCGCCTCCCTGCCTTTGACGGCCCGCTGATCGGCACAGGGGGCCAAGCTCCTGCCCTGCCGGTGGCCGAGGCCATTGCCCGGCTCGCAGCACAGCGCCACGCCGCCAACCCGCCGCGCCCGGCCCCTCTCTACCTGCGCCCGGCTGACGCGGCGCCTGCGCGCGATGCGGCACCGGTGCTGCTGCCGTGACACCGGCCGAACTGGCCAAGCTACACGCCGCCGCCTTTTCCCGTGACCGACCTTGGCGCGCCGAAGAATTTGCCAGCCTACTCGACAGCCCCTTGGTTGCGCTTTTATCCCGCAAAGGCGGCTTTGCCCTCATCCGCACCATCGCGGGCGAATCTGAGCTGTTGACCCTTGCCGTCGATCCTGCCGCCCAGCGTCGCGGGCTTGGACGGGCCCTTGTGCAAGAATGGCTCAGCACCCTGCCCCCCGACACCACCAGCGCTTTTCTGGAAGTCGCGGAAGACAATGATGCGGCCCGTGCGCTTTATGCTGCGATGGGCTTTGACCACGTGGCCACGCGCCGGGCATATTACGCCCGCGCCACAGGTCCGGCGGTGGATGCTTGCATCCTGCGCCGGGACTTGACCCGTGGTCACACTGGAGTTTAGCGCGGCGCCTGCGCAAAAAGCGGTTGACCCCACCCCCTGCCTGCACCCTAAATTGCACCTGATCAATTGATCCAATCAACGCCAGGACGGCAGGCTTGTCCCAACCGTCCGGCACCACACCACGGGAGACTTACATGACCCTCACCACCAAATTCCTCGGCGCGGCCGCCGGCCTCGCGCTCACCTCGGGCGCGGCATGGGCCGAACCGGCGCTGATCTTTGACCTTGGCGGCAAGTTCGACAAGAGCTTCAACGAAGCGGCCTTCAATGGCGCGACCCGCTGGGCCGAAGAAACCGGCGGCAAGTTTGCCGAGATCGAAATGCAGTCCGAAGCACAGCGCGAGCAGGCCCTGCGCCGCTTTGCCGAATCCGGCGCCAACCCGATCATCACCATGGGTTTCGCCATGGCCGATCCGCTCTCCACCGTGGCGCCTGACTACCCCGACACCAAATTCGCCGTGGTTGACGTGAACTGGCTCGACCTGCCCAACGTGCGCCAGGTCAGCTTTGCCGAGCATGAAGGCTCCTACCTCGTCGGTGTCATGGCCGCGATGGCGTCTGAGTCCGGCACCGTCGGCTTTGTCGGCGGCATGGACGTGCCTCTGATCCGCCACTTCGGCTGCGGCTACGCACAGGGCGTCAAAGCCACCAACCCTGACGCCAAGATCGTCGCCAACATGACCGGTACGACCCCGGCGGCTTGGAACGACCCCGTGAAAGGCTCTGAGATCACCAAAGCACAGATCAACCAAGGCGCTGACGTGGTCTATGCCGCGGCGGGCGGCACTGGCGTTGGCGTGCTGCAAACGGCTGCCGACGAAGGCATCCTGTCGATCGGCGTGGACAGCAACCAGAACCACCTGCACCCGGGCAAGGTCCTGACCTCCATGCTCAAGCGCGTTGACGTCGCCGTTTACGATGCGATGAAGGCCGGTGAAGACCTCGAAGTTGGCGAAGTCGTCACCCTCGGTCTGGCCGAAGAAGGTGTGGGCGTCGCCATGGACGAGCATAACGCCGATCTGGTCAGCGACGAGATGAAGAAGGCCGTAGAAGAAGCGCGCCAGAAGATCATCGACGGCGAAATTAAGGTTGTCTCCTACTACGAGAACGACAGCTGCCCGGCGCTGGACTTCTGAACTTAGATTAACTTAAACTGACCCTTAGGGCCGCGCCGTATCATCGGCGCGGCCCTTTCCGAACCGGAGAACGCCATGCCCCGGACAGAAATGGGCCAACCCCAGATCAAAA
>Ga0209344_10005627_pt1 | contig 10723 bp, 8 predicted proteins | sample Cruoilmetagenom6_FD_187293 | JGI IMG/M metagenome (GOLD analysis project Ga0209344, IMG submission 187293) | Oil polluted marine microbial communities from Coal Oil Point, Santa Barbara, California, USA - Santa Barbara Oil Seep Sample 6 (SPAdes)... | ecosystem: Environmental > Aquatic > Marine >...
CGCGAAGCGCTTCCGAGCAACCCAACCTTGCATAAAGCAGCATTAGCCTACGCGTCGGACCTCAATCTGCTCACCACTGCCACATTGCCCCACGGCATATCTTTCTTACAGCCAGACGTCAGACTCACCTCCCTTGATCATGCCATGTGGTTTCATCGCCCCGTGAACTGCAACGAATGGCTGCTGTACGCCACGGAATCCCCCAGTAGCTCAGGAGGAAGGGGCTATAACCGTGGAAGCATTTTTAATGCTGAAGGTAAGTTGGTCGCCTCAAGCTGCCAAGAGGGCTTAATCAGAAAGCTGTCTTAGCACTGATCTTCCCGTTTTCGCTTAGCTACTACTTCAGAAAGTTCGCTAACATTTTGTTGCAAGCGGCCTCACAAAACACAACAAATGAGAACGCTTCCCTCCCGCCCACCTAGCTATGCTTTTTACAAGGAAGATAAATCGACCTCGGCAGAGCTAACTTTAAATGCTTCCCCGAGGATGCTTAGGGAAAGGGTGATAATAATGAATAAACAACTTCAAAGACTATGGACTCGAGTTGAAGCCGTTGTTATGGCAGCAAACGACAATGAAGAAGTCACCTATGCGGGCCTGCAAATTCAGCGCTCAACGTTCAGGCACCCGCTCTTCTGTAATACCGAATACTATCGTGTGACCGATTTATTGAGCGGCAACACGGTAATGGAATTACATGGCCATAAAGAGAAACTGGAAATCTGCAAATATCGAAAAGAAGATTACTTTTGGAGCAACTTTACGTCAGCTGCGGCCAAACTGCGCTGCCTGGAAAACAGTTTTGGTCTCTGCCATCGTCGCTAACCCAAAACCAAACTCCAAAGTACACGCGGATAGTCTCCAAAACCCCCTGCCGGGGGTTTCCAGGCACACCTCGCACCAATAGGTAGCGCGCTTGAGCACTTCACCAGCGCAACAGCAGCACTCAGCCAGCATTTTCAACAACCCCGCTTTATTAAGCCCCCTACCTAAAGCCCCCTTTATAACTTATTCTCTTCAAAGCTCTCACTAATTACTACCACCCTATATAGCCTAAAAAAGCTGGCACAAACAATGCTTGTGTTAAACCGCCGAGTGATTTGATTGGGTATGGAGGCACTCAATACCTAAGCAATCATGCAACAGGTGCATGCTCAGGGAGCACCGATTTTTTTACAAGCAAAAAATTGATCCGGAGCAATGGCGTTCGCCACCCCTAACATTTAGCATAGGAGGACGGACGTTTTTTTGCGATGCAGATTAACTGGAAACAATTCTGCTTTATATCTATGCTCTTTAAGCAAACACCGTTATTGCAGTGGTGATCATTAAAAAAACCTGATGAAAGCTTATTTAAATTCATTACTACAACCAACAGACCCTAGGAATCAGTCAAATGAGAAAATCCATAGCACCTGCATTAGGGCTAGCCGTTACCAGCGCTTTTGCTTTGCAAGCAAACGTGAGCAGCGCTCAAAGCATTACAGACGCTATCACCACGGGCAAGGCAAAGGTTGACTTGCGCTTGAGATACGAGACTGTCGAACAAGATAATACCCTTGAAGACGCCACAGCCATAACACTGCGTAGCCGCCTCGGTTATACCACTGGCAGCTATAAGGGTCTATCCGCAACGGCTGAGTTTGAAGATGTTCGCGTAGTGGGAAGCCAGGATGATTACTCTGTTCCTCCTACAGGCTTTCAGACTGGTTCTTTTTCTGTGATTGCTGACCCAGAGGTTACTGAGCTCGATCAGGGCTTTCTCCAGTTTGCCAACAAACAGGTAAAACTCAAAGCAGGCCGGCAGGTGCTCACCTATGACAACCATCGCTACGTTGGCCATGTAGGGTGGCGCCAGGATCGACAAACCTTTGATGGCATCAGCGCAACCATTACCCCCCTTAAAGAATTAAAACTTCATGGCGCCTACCTGACCCAACGCAACCGAATTTTTGCCGAAGCAGCAAATATCACCTCTAAAGATATACTGCTAAATGCCTCTTATTCTTTATCGTTCGGGACGGTTACCGGATACAGCTATCTACTTGAACAGGACAACAATACCGATAACTCCCTCGACACCTCAGGCTTACGCTTTAGCGGCAGCACTAAAATATCCGATGTAAACGTTCTCTACACAGCGGAACTTGCAACGCAGGAAAATGAAGGGGGTGGAGCAAGTGCAGATGCAAACTACCTATTATTAGAAGGCGGCTTAGTAATCGGGGATATTGCCGCAAAACTTAGCTACGAAGTCTTGGGTTCTGATGATGCCAACTATGGGTTTTCCACCCCCCTCGCCACACTGCATAAATTTAACGGTTGGTCTGATCAATTCCTTGGTACGCCAGCAGAAGGCCTGGTAGACCTCTCCGTAAGCCTGACTGGAAAAATTGCGGGTGGGAAATGGTTAGTCACTTACCATGACTTCTCAGCGGACGAGTCCACAGCAACTATCGACGATCTCGGAAGCGAGATAGATCTGCTATACGCAAAAAAATTCGCCAAACACTATAATGCCGGTGTTAAATACGCCGTCTATTCGGCAGGTGACACAAAAGTGGATACTGATAAGCTGTGGGCTTGGGTTGGCCTTACCTTCTAATGCCATAACCTGGGGGGCGACCTCTGCTTCCCAGGTTGTTTTCTATCGTTTGATTTACTTGGACTCGTTGCACAAAGGAAGATTTTCACGCATCCTGCATCCCATAAAGCACTTACCATTTTGATCAAAATGCGTTTAATTGCTCATTTGCACCACCTCAATGACTGCTTTTTTGAGCGCATTTTTTCTTCGCCTAGGACGCCTAACGCTGGCACTTGGGAAAAATACTCACCCCTCGCACAAAAACCTTCACCCTTAAAACCAGGAGAAACACAATGTCGTTGTACGAAAAACTTGGTGGTGACGCCGCTATCAATGCAGCTGTTGATATCTTTTACCGGAAAGTTCTTACTGATGACCGCATCAGTGAGTTTTTTGAGAGCACAGATATGGAAGCACAGCATGCAAAACAGAAAGCCTTTATGACCATGGCCTTTGGCGGACCCAATAGTTACACGGGTAAGGATATGCGTGAAGCCCATAAGCACATGAATCTTAACGATGAGCACTTTAATGCAGTAGCGGAAGACCTTGTGGCAACATTAAATGAGCTTGGAGTAGCCCAAGAGCTGATCGATGAAGTGGTCACCATTGTATCCGGCGCTAAGGATGATGTTCTCAATAAATAAATATTACCTATGACAAGCATTGTATTTGAAAATCGTAATGTCACGCTTAAAGAAAATGAATCAGTGCTTGATGGATTGCTTCGTGCCGGTCATGACATCCCAAATGGATGCCGTGCCGGGGTGTGCCAGTCATGCATAATGAGATCTGACTCAACAGAGGAAATTACTCACGCTCAAGTTGGTCTAACGGAAGCACAGAAAACCCTGAAACACTTTCTGAGCTGTCAATGTCATCCTAAATCCCCCATTAGCGTACAAAGCACGTCTCTTTCTTCACAACAGACTGAAGGAGTCGTAATAGAAAAAACGCTGTTAAGCTCCAGTATTACCCGCCTACGTCTTACAGCAGATATAGATTACCGCCCCGGTCAATATTTAACGCTATGGAAAGATAAGAATCTTGCTCGTTGCTATTCTCTGGCGAGCCATCCCAAAAAACAAAACTACCTCGAGCTGCATATCAAACATCTGACAGATGGTGCATTTAGCAGTTGGGTAAAATCAGGGCTGAATATCGGCGACAAAATAAAAATACAGGGCCCCCTCGGAAAGTGTTTTTATACCGCCGATAAAGCACAGCCCCTTCTATTAGCCGCAATTGGCACTGGCTTAGCCCCAATATTGGGCATTCTGCAGGACGCACTCGAAAAAGGGCACCATGGAGCCATACATTTAATTTTGGGCGCTAGCTCGCCCGATAATTTCTATCTGGTAGATGAACTAAAAAAACTAGCTGCACAAAATAGACAAATTTCACTCACTTTTGTTTACCAAAATATCTCTGCTCAGAATAATCCAACCCCCGAATCAGATTTTAGCTTCGCTGTGCAGAAAGATATTTATCAGCATTGCAAAGAAACCTACCCGGATATGAAAGGTTACCGCGTCTTCCTTTGCGGTGCGGAATCATTCACCACTAAAATGCGCAAACAGTGCTTTTTGGCCGGTGCCGGCATGGGGGATATCAGCGCAGATGCCTTTATCCCCTTCCATACCTCTACTCTTCCACCCTCACCTTAATGTAAATCAGGAACAACACCCACTTGAGGCATATTGGCTAAACCAATGTCTCGCGCATGCTCCTCAAAGCTTTTGTTTTTCCAGAAAAATGCACCCGGCATGGTGGTGGGAATAACTAACACATAAAACAGAGCGCGCCCCACCAATGAACTTACCAACGCAAGCACGGAAGCAATAAAGAAAATAAATAGCGTTAAAGGCGAGCTGGAAAAGCTCAGCAATATGGTCATTACTACCAAGGCTGCAGCCGCCGCAATACCAATGTTTCTTGCGTAGTAACTATAACCAAATGTTGTGCACTGAATATAGTGAGCAGCCGCGCCCTCACCCTGCTCAGTATTAAGGTAACGCGCGTGATAAATCAAGCCAAGCCCCTCCAGACTCAAGCCCAAAAACATAAGCAGCGAGCAGATAACAAGAACCGAACTCCATGACTCACCGATAATAGCCAGGACAGGTATTGCCATTATGGCCACGACAATAGCGCCGAGGCTCAACATACTACCAACAAAAGTCGTTGCCACTTGAGGGTGGTTCCAAAAGGGCCGCGCCTTAATTTGGTAGCTTTTGTACATATAAAACATACCGCCAGCGATGGATAAAACAGCAAACAACCCTGCTAAACCAGCTAAAACTGCGATAAAGCCCGAATCAAAATATAGGTTCATCACCTTAAGGCCGGTGTAGGCAGATAGACCAGCAAAATATAATGCCACCCCAAAAGCCTCTCGGGCCACCGGAGAGTACGCCAGGTTATTAAAACCCCGATAAAAGCGCATTGGCTTGCCCAGGTGAGTCGTAGACAGAAATAGACCAAGAGCCTGCAGAACAATTAGCATCAACAATATAGGATAGATTACCGGACTACTGGCAACGGCGGATAGACCGTCAAAGCCAAGCATAGGGCCAATAAATACCGCCAGAAATGCTCCCATCGATGCCTGGGTAGCAAGCGTAAAAACCACCAGAGGGTTTTCTCTGGAGCTTAATTTATCAATGCTCCAGTTTTTCGCTTTACCAACTTTCTCATCCACTACAGAACGAAACGACCCATCTTCTTGCTTGTGGTATTTAACTGGCATGCCATCGGTACGTGTCATTTCATCCGGCATGGTTTTAGTTTGTTGGAAGCGAATATTTGGATGGGTTATTTCCGACGACGGAAAACCAGGAATATCGGTTTTACATTGCTCTCGTTTCTCAGGTGTATTTTCTACCACACCAAAATCCAGGGCGTTGCCAAGGCATGCAGAAACACAAGCAGGCTTTAAGCCTTCTTCGAGTCGATCTACACACATATTACATTTGGAAACTTGGCCCTTAATGGGATCAAGCTGAGGCGCATTATAGGGGCACACCCAAGTGCAATAGCCACAACCGAAACACGTTTCAGGATCTTGCAATACCGCACCATATTCTGAGTGCTTGGTATAGGCCTTAGTAGGGCAACCTTTTAAACAAACTGGGTCATCGCAATGGTTACATGCCATGGAAATATTCATGCGCTTGTAATCAGGGTAAGAACCACCTTCTACATAACCCACAGAACGAAAGCTAATATGGGCAGGGTTATCATTCTTTTCGGAACAAGCTGCCTCACAAGCGTGACAACCGATACAGTTATCAGCGGTAAAGTGAAACGCATGTTGCTTATTGCGGTTGGGATTTTCACCTACGGAAGGGTTCCCGTTAATAAGAAGAGGATTATTTTCTACCTGAGAAGCATCTTCATCAACTAATTCAAGAAGATCAATTTTCTGCCCGTACCGATTCTCAGACTCTGTTTTTGGATCAAATAATTTTGCGTAATTTTGTTCGCCAGGACGTTTGGGAATAAATTCCCTCGGGGTAGAGTCTAGTGGGCTGGCTGACGAGCCAATTTCGTCGATTGCATCTCTTACTTTGTACAGTATGTCTAACATTTACATCCTCAGTGCAATAAATATATTTATTCGCTCTTAACTTTTCAGCCGCAATAAAGCAGATAAGCCAGTTAACTAAAAACTACGACGTTCCACATTGAGTTTTCCGGCTTCTAGCTGATCCACCTCTTCAATCTTCACGGCGCACTGCTTAAAGGCAGGCTGACGGGAGTAAGGATCAAGCAAACCGAGCGATACCCGATTAACACAGTCGTGGAAATGAAAAGGAATAAATACCATATTAGAAGGGACGCGTTGAGTAAGCTGGACAAGCACCACCGCATCGCCACGGCGTGATACAATACGCACATAGCTTTGATGCTTTATTCCTAATTTTTTCGCCGCATCAGGATTCATTTCCATATAAGGCGTTGGGCTGAATTTATTTAAATTCCCAAGCTTTCCAGTTCTAGTGCGCCCGTGAAAATGCTCTACGACTCGACCACTATTCATCCAGAAGGGATATTCATCACACGGCACTTCATTATTATCCACAAATGCTAAAGGGATCAGGTTTGCCTTGCCATTCTCGGTCTGGAATTTTCCATCTGTATATAAACGCTGATCTCCTTTTAATCCTTCTGTTCCTTCACGGTAGGGCCACTGAATACCACGCGCTTTCTCAATCTTATCGTGAGACATTCCTGAAATATCAAGCGTACGACCAGCACCCTTGGAAAGTTGTTTCATTTCTTCAAATGCACCAGATGATGTTTCAGGAAAATGGATTTTTTGACCATTTTCAAAACGCATAGCAAGCTCTCTAAATATATCAAAATCTGTTTTGCTATTATTTTTTGGTTTAACTGCAGGCCGAACTAAATTGTAACGCCGCTCTGTATTAGTAAATGTACCCGTTTTCTCCGCCCACACAGCAGCCGGTAAAAACATGTGCGCATACTCTGTGGTTTCTACATCACTATAACAATCTTGCACCACCAGAAAATCAAGCTTTTCCAAAATCTTTCGAGTGCGAGCGGTGTTAGGCATGGAGGTCATAGGGTTTGTTGCCACTAACCAAAGGCCTTTAATTTGCCCCGTTTCAATGGCAGGGAAAATATCAGTTTGGAATAAACCGCGCTTTTCTGGAAAAAATGATGAATCAATTCCCCAGAATTTTGCTATCTCTTCTCGGTGCTCGGGGTTTTCCAGGGCACGGTAACCGGGCAGACCAGAACAGGAAGACCACTCGCGCGTACCCATGGCATTACATTGCCCGGTAATAGAAAGGCTGGTGCCTCCAGGCTTACCGATATTACCGGTAATCAGGTTGAGTGAATTAATACCCGTTACACCATCAGAGCCATGGGTACTTTGGTTGATTCCCATGGTCCAGATCGACATAGCACGACCTGAGTTAGCGTATAAGCGGGCGACGTTTCGAATCGTATCTTCATCGATGCCACACACTCGCTGCGCTCGAACGGGATCCCACTTTGCCACCTCTTCTGCAAGCGCTTCAAAGTTATTACAGTGGGCGTCAATATAAGCGCGGTCTTCTAGACCCTCGTCCAAAATCACGTGCATCAATGCGTTCATCAGCACCACATCTGTACCCGGTGTGATTGGCAAATGAATATCTGCAAATTGAGCAAGCATGGTTACTCGGGGATCAACGACAATTAAAGGAAATTTACGTTTTTCCAACGCCTCTTTTAAACGCCAATAAATAATAGGGTGTTGCTCTGGAAGGTTCGAACCCCACGCGATAAGACAGTCAGTATGATCAAAATCTTCGTAGCAACCAGGGGGGCCATCAGAGCCGAATGAACGCTTATAACCCGATACGGCCGAGGCCATGCACAAGGTTGTGTTACCATCATAGTTGTTAGTGCCTATACAACCCCTGACCAGTTTACCGAGGGTATAAAACTCCTCGGTCAAGATTTGGCCCGTTGAAACAACCGCAAAAGAATCACGACCGTATTTTTCTTGAATACCCTTGATCTTATCAGCCATGGTATCCAAAGCGGCATCCCATGTGGATTCCTGATAATCGTCAAACGTTTTGTCCCGCACTAAGGGACTATCACCCCGGCCCGCAGAGTCAAAAAGTTCATGCTCAAAAATTCCTTTAATGCAAAGCTTGCCACGATTAACATCTGCTTCGGCATTTCCGCGTGATGCAACAGCATTACCTTCAGCATTCAGGCCAACCTCAATCGAACAACCCGTTGAACAATAACTGCAGGTAGTATATTTCCACTCTACCACCTTTTTATCTGCGATCCGGATGGGGTTTCGATCCTTTCGACCAAATAACATAAACAACTCCAGATAATTCAATATTGCCCACCATTCTGTTGGGCGCTATCAACTGCATTAACATTTCTAAGCAACAGTAGTAAAAACACACACCCGATCAAGGCACTGCTTTAGTGCAAACATGCCCCAAAGAGCACCGCCATATAACAAAGAACGGGAACTTGAGGAGCAAAGACGGGGGGCAAAAATAGTTTCATAAGTCATATGGCAATGATTATGCCAGTCTGCATTATGTTGGCTTTAATAATTGTATAGCCCTATAAAACAAGGGGTTTAGAGCTGATTTAAAATTCTTATATGCCTCGCTAACCTTAATTTAATTAGGGTCAAACCATTTGAGTTCACATGCCGTCACATCGAATAGGGCTCTTCCCGATGCTGATGCAATAAAACCAACTTCGCCCAGAAGACAAACCATTAATAGAAAAGTAAGTGGCGCCAGACAGGGTGAAGCGCGTTATCATCTGCGCCCACCTTTCAGCTGATTTATAAGAAGAAATATTTTTCACTACTCGATGCTTTTTCGAAAGCGAGCGAGCTACAGAAGGTATAAACTTGTCGTAACGCCGCGCAAAAAGCGCAACCCTACTTTCAATTACCAAGGATCCGTCGTAATTGTCAGGCGATAGGCCTTATCCTTTTTAAACACTTTTAAAAGCCCACAAATGGATTCTGATCAAAACAAACCATCCCCGCATAAAAAAAGCGGAAAACTCATGTTTTATATCGCATGGATTATCGCCCTTGGCTTACTAACACTATTTTTTCGTCCCATTGAAGAGCGCCAGTTCAACCCCAATACTTCTCCTTCCAGTCGATCGGAAGGGGGAATAAAAGAGGTCCAGCTCAGCAGAAACCGTTTCGGGCACTACATCACCAACGGATTAATCAATAACAAAAAAGTGGTATTTCTTGTAGACACGGGCGCCTCGGAGGTTTCTATACCCCAAAACGTCGCCCAAAAGTTAGGTCTACAACCGGGAATGGCGCTGCCAAGAAGCACCGCCAATGGCACCATCCAAGTCTATATGACGGAGTTAAATCAACTCCAGGTTGGCGATATAAAACTCTACGATTTACGCGCATCCATTAATCCACACATGGACGGGGAAACCATTCTTCTGGGCATGAGCGCGTTAAGAGAAATAGAGTTCCGCCAACGAGGCAGCGTGCTCACCCTCACTCAATTCCCCCACCCCTGACAAGAGTTTTGTTATTGCGGAATAGATCTGACCTGAAAGCCGGCATACGGTATAATCTCACACCTCTTACACCTCATAAATGCGCTAAAACCAAACCATGCAAGACCTCAAACAACTCGAGCAAGATATCCAGCTAACTGTACGCTGGGCCCTGGAAGAAGATATTCGTAGCGGTGACATCACGGCCGACCTCATCCCTGCAGAAAAACAAAGTGAAGCCCACATTATCACCCGAGAAGATGCCATCATCTGCGGCATTGAGTGGGTCAACGAGGTTTTTAAACAAGTAGATAACAATGTAGTAATCCACTGGCATGTAAACGATGGTGACCGCGTAACGGCGAATCAGCTGCTTTGCTCCATAAAGGGCTCTTCAAGATCCATCCTGACAGGCGAACGCTGCGCCTTAAATTTTTTACAAACACTGTCGGGCACTGCAACAAAAAGCCACGAATATGCCGACCTGGTCAAACACACACAGGTAAAACTGCTGGATACACGCAAGACACTGCCCGGCTTGCGTACCGCCCAAAAGTACGCCGTAGTATGCGGTGGCTGCCATAACCACCGTATTGGCCTGTACGATGCTTACCTTATTAAGGAAAACCATATTCAGGCGTGCGGCAGCATCACCGCTGCAGTAAGTACTGCCAAAACGCTGCACCCAGGCAAGCCCGTTGAGATAGAGGTGGAAAACTTCGAAGAGCTGCAAGAAGCCATTAATGCGGGCTGCGATACCGTCATGCTCGATAACTTTAATACCGAGCAAACTCGAAAAGCGGTGCTTATGGCAAAGGATAAAGTGAAGCTGGAAGCTTCGGGCGGAATCGACGCACAGTCTTTGGTGGAAAAAGCCGAAACCGGCGTAGACTTTATCTCTATTGGCGCTTTAACCAAGTCCTGTCGAGCACTGGATCTTTCCTTGCGCCTGGCGGATTAAGAAGAACTAGCTAGAAAACTCGACGACGCACTACTGAAGATTCATCGCGATTCGTTTCGCCAATTTCTGCGAGGCATCCTCAAGGCCTGCAATAATCCTTTTTGAGTTATCCAAATCATTGCGCCCCCTCAAGGCAAACT
>Ga0209344_10005628_pt1 | contig 10723 bp, 8 predicted proteins | sample Cruoilmetagenom6_FD_187293 | JGI IMG/M metagenome (GOLD analysis project Ga0209344, IMG submission 187293) | Oil polluted marine microbial communities from Coal Oil Point, Santa Barbara, California, USA - Santa Barbara Oil Seep Sample 6 (SPAdes)... | ecosystem: Environmental > Aquatic > Marine >...
GATGCCCCGCCGGTCTTCGATGCGGCTGACCAGCGCCTGCACTTCCGGATGATCGAGACACATCACGCCAAACCCGTAAAACGGCACATTCTCGACGAACTGCCGGAAGGCCGCACGGACCGCATCAAAAGTGCCGTAATGATCGAGATGTTCGGGATCGATATTAGTGATGACGGCAATGTCGGCGGGAAGCTTGAGGAAGGTGCCGTCGCTCTCGTCGGCTTCCACCACCATCCACTCGCCCTCGCCCATGCGGGCATTGGTGCCGTAGGCATTGATGATGCCGCCATTGATCACGGTCGGGTCAAGCCCGCCGGCATCCAGCAAGCTTGCAACCATTGATGTGGTTGTGGTCTTGCCATGGGTGCCGCCGATAGCGATGGCGTTGCGGAAACGCATCAGCTCGGCCAGCATTTCGGCCCGGCGCACCACCGGCAGCAGACGCTCACGCGCAGCCATCAGTTCTGGATTGTTCTTCTTGATCGCGGTCGAAACCACAACCACCTCAGCCTCGCCGAGATTGGCAGCCGAATGGCCGATATGGACCTCAATGCCCTTGTCACGCAGGCGCTGCACATTGGCGCTTTCGGACTGATCCGAGCCCTGCACCTTGTAGCCGAGATTGTTCAGCACCTCGGCAATACCGCTCATGCCGATGCCGCCAATGCCGACAAAATGCACCAGGCCGATGGTTTGTGGCATCTTCATGCGGGGGAACTCCTGAATTGATCTACGCTGACGCCCTCCGCAATAGCTTCTGCCAGATTGGCAAGCAAGCGCGCGGCGTCGGGTTTTCCCGTGGCCTGAGCAGCTGCGGCTGTAGCTGCAAGGCCGGCGGGATCGTTCATGCGGTCGGTTATCATGCCGGACAGCACCTGTGGCGTCAGCGCTGATTGCTTGACCACGCTGGCCCCGCCCTTGTCCATCAGCGCCTGCGCATTGGCCGCCTGATCATGGTCAAGCGCGAACGGATAGGGCACCAGGATGGCCGAGCGACCAATCACCGCGATTTCCGAGACGGTCGAGGCGCCGGAGCGTGAAACCACCAGATGCGCAGCAGCTATACGCGCCGCCATATCGTTAAAGAACGGCGAAACCTCGGCCTTGACGCCAAGCTCTTCAAGCCGCGCACGCACATGCGCCTCATCTTCAGGCCGCGCCTGCTGGGTCAAGTCCAGCCGTGCCCGCAGATCATCAGGCAACAGCGCAATCGCTGACGGAATGGCATCAGAAAAGAACTGGGCGCCCTGGCTGCCACCAAACACCACCAGCCGGAACGGTTGACCATCAACCGAAGCAACATAGGGGATTGCCGCCGCCGCGATCACCTCGGGGCGCACCGGATTGCCGGTCACCACAGTCTTGTCCGCGTAACGGCCCTTGCCTTCAGGCAGGAAACCGCCGGCGATGGCCTTGACCCGGGAAGCCAGCGCCTTGTTGGCGCGGCCCATGACTGCGTTCTGCTCGTGCAGCATGGTCGGCAGACCGGCATTGGAAGCAGCGAGCAATGGCGGAATGGTCGGATACCCACCAAACCCGATGACCGCATCAGGCCGGATCTTGCGCAACAAGGCACCGGCCTCGCGCACGCCCTTGAACAGCGTCCATAGCGACCTGACCACCGTGATCGGATTCTTCGACCCGATGGTGGCGGAGCGGACAACATGAATCTCGGATGCGGGAAACGTGCCGGCAAACCGCTCGGCGCGGCTGTCGGTGACCAGATGGACGCGATGGCCGCGCGCTGTCAGTTCATGCGCCAGGGCTTGCGCGGGAAACAGATGACCCCCGGTGCCACCCGCCGACAGCAGAAAAAGCTTGCTTTCCACCATCGCTCTATTCCGCCGCCACACTGGCCGCAGGACGGTAAATCGTGCGCGGCTGCGCCCGGCTCTCCGGCCGCCGCCGCGTCAGCGCCAGCAAAAAGCCGGCAGTGATGGAAACCGCAATCATCGAAGACCCGCCATAGGAAATCAGCGGCAGCGTCATGCCCTTGGCGGGCAGAAGTTCGAGATTGACGCCGATATTGATGAACGACTGGAAGCCGATCAGCAGCGACAATCCGGCAACCGCCAGCCGGGTGAAATCATCCTGCTCCTGCCCGGCGCGAATGAGCCCGCGAATGACCACGAACCCGAAAAACATCACCAGCACCATGCAGAATATGATACCGAATTCCTCGGCTGCCACGGAGAAGACGAAATCGGTGTGGCTGTCGGGCAGGATACGCTTGATCGTGCCCTCGCCCGGCCCCTGCCCCAGCCAGTCACCCCGGATGATCGCTTCGCGCGCAGTGTCGACCTGGAAGCTGTCGCCCTCACCGAACAGGAACCCGTTGATACGATCAGCCACATGCGGGAACATGACATAGGCGGAGATGAAACCGGCGATGGCAAGGCCGCCCAGAAGCGCGATCCACAGCCACGACATGCCCGCCATGAAAAACATCCCGCCCCAGACCGCAGCCGTCAGCATGGTCTGCCCGAGATCGGGCTGGGCCACCAGCAGCGCGGCCACAATGCCGAACAGGATGATGGCAAACAGGTTACCCGGAATTTCAGGATGGCGTGAGCGCTCGGAAAACAACCAGGCGCAAATGACCACAAAGGCCGGCTTCATGAATTCTGATGGCTGGACGGAAACCCCGAGGATCGAAACCCAGCGCCGTGACCCCTTGATCTCGACACCGAAAAACAGTGCCAGGATCATCATCATGATGGCACCCATCAGCAACAGAAGGGCACTGCGGCGCACCTGACGCGGGCTCAGGAACGAGACCCCGACCATCACCGCCAGCGCCGGCAGCAGGAACACGCCATGTCGCTCGACAAAGTAAAAACTGTCGAGCCCAAGCCTTTCGGCCACGGCCGGGCTGGCGGCGAATGACAACATCAGCCCGATGCCCATCAGCCCGATAAAGGCCGCCAGGAACAGGCGATCAATAGTCCAGAACCAGTCTGCGACGGGTCCACGTTCGACGCGGCTAACCATGATGTTCTCCATTGCTTTCAACATCTATGAGCATGTCGATATCACTCAAGGCCGACACCAGGCTGACGAACGCGTCGCCCCTGACCTCGAAATTACGATACTGATCGAAGCTGGCGCAGGCCGGTGACAATAGCACAGCCGGCATCTCCCCCAAATCCGAGGCCGCGTCGCGCGCAGCTGCAGCCACAGCATTGTCGAGCGTGCCGGAGATCTCGAATGGCGCGTGCGCCCCGATGGTTGCAGCAAAACCGGCCGCCGCCTCACCGATCAGATAGGCTTTGGAAATGCGCGGAAAGAATGGTTCCAGCGCAGCTATTCCGCCGTCTTTCGGCAGGCCGCCCGCGATCCAGTAAATATGCTCGAAGCTTTGCAACGCCGGCGCTGCGGCTTCGGCATTGGTTGCCTTGGAATCGTTGACGAAGACCACGCGTCCACGCCGCGCAACCGGCTGCATCCGGTGCTTGAGACCGGGAAAGGCGGCCAATCCGGCACGGATTTCCTCTTCGCTCAACCCGACCGCCTGACAGGCTGCAATGGCAGCCGCTGCGTTCTGGGCATTGTGCGCGCCTCGAAGCGTGGTAATTTCGCTCAGGTCGGCAACGACATGAGCTTTCCCGCCTTTGGCCTGGCGGATCAGCGAACCTTGCGCAAACAGGCCATCTTCAAGAGCGTGATCCTTGGAAATCCGGACAACAGTCACGGCCTGATTTTCCAGACTTTCGGCAATGCCGCGGCACCACTCATCATCAACCCCGATGATCGCAACGTCGCTTTGCGCCACAAGGCGCGCCTTTACGTCGGCATAGTGCTGCATCGAGCCATGACGGTCGAGATGATCCGGCGTCAAATTGAGCAGCAGCCCTGCGCTCGGGTCGAGCGAAGGCGCCAGATCGATCTGGTAGGATGAACATTCAACGACATGAACGCGGTCAGCTGCGGGCTGTGCGAGTGTCAGCACCGCAGTGCCGATGTTGCCGCCCAGCTGTGCATCGCGGCCACTGTGAGCGACCAGATGGGCAATCAACGCCGTGGTGGTGGATTTGCCGTTGGTCCCGGTGATCGCGACAAACGGGCTCCCCGACGCATGCGCCCGCCGTTCGCGCGCAAAAATCTCGACATCACCGATGATCTCGACGCCATGGTTCTTGGCAAGGTCCACCGTCCAGTGTGGCTTGGGGTGCGTCAGCGGCACACCGGGCGCCAGTACCAGCGTGTGAAGCGACGCCCAGTCCAGACCGTGAAGATCAGCAACCGGAATGCCCGCCGCACGCGCAGCCTCAACCTGAGCCGGGTTATCGTCCCATGCAGAGACGTCCGCACCGCCCGCAACCAGCGCCTTTGCGGTGGCAAGCCCGGAACCTCCGAGACCGAAGAGCGCAACGCGCCGATCGCGAAATGTTGACGCCGCGATCATCCGTTACCTCAACTTCAACGTCGCAAGACCAATCATCGCAAGGCCAACGGCGATGATCCAGAACCGGACCACGACCTGGCTTTCGGTCCAGCCGAGTTTTTCAAAATGGTGGTGAATTGGCGCCATCAGGAACACGCGTTTACCCGTCAGCTTGAACCAGCCGACCTGGATGATCACCGAAAGTGCCTCAATGACGAAAAGTCCGCCGATGATGGCCATGACGATTTCATGCTTGGTGGCAACAGCGACCGTGCCGATCAGACCACCAAGTGCCAGCGACCCGGTGTCTCCCATGAAGATAGCCGCCGGCGGCGCGTTGAACCATAAAAACCCGAGGCCCGCGCCAATGACCGCACCGAGGATCACTGCCAACTCACCAGTTCCGGGAACAAAATTGATCTGCAGGTAATTGGCGAAAACCGCGTTACCCGCCAGATAGGCGATGGCGCCGAACGAGGCGGCGGCTATCATCACCGGCACGATCGCCAATCCGTCGAGACCATCGGTCAGATTGACGGCGTTGCCCGCCGAAACAATGACGAATGCTCCGAAGGCGATGAAAAACCAACCCAGATCAAGCAGCAGATCCTTGAAGAACGGAAACGCTATCGAGGAACTGAAGGTCGAACCGTTGACGGTGGTCGCAGCCATTGATGCCTGCATGATGAAAAACACTGCAACCCCTGCAATGATGAACTCGATCCCGAGCCGGGCCTTGCCGGAGAACCCCTTGTCGCTCTGCTTGGTGACCTTGAGGTAATCATCATAAAAGCCGATGGCGCCAAACCCCAGCGTCACCAGAAGCGTGGTCACCACATAGACGCTCGACAAATCCGCCCACAAAAGTGACGCACCGACAATGCCGGCCAGGATCATCAAACCGCCCATGGTCGGTGTCCCGGCCTTGAGAAAATGGGTCTGCGGTCCGTCGGCGCGAATAGGCTGCCCCCGGCCCTGCCGCACCTTCAGCGACGCGATGATTCGCGGTCCAAACAGAAACACGATCAGCGCTGCGGTAAACATCGAAGCACCGGTTCTGAAAGTGATATATCTGAAAAGATTGAAAAACTGGACCTTGTCTGACAGATCCACCAACCAGATGAGCATGAGTTTGGTCCCCGATAGCTTTAATCTTGTGTGCTGCTGTCAGCCAGCACCGGATACTTGTCAAGCAACGCCTTGACGATACGCCCGAAACCAATGCCGAGCGATGACTTGACCATGACCACGTCACCATCTCTGAGGTTGGCCTTGAGTTGATCGATCAGTTCGGCGGCGTCTTCGCGGTAGACTGTTTCGATATTCGAACCCAACTCATCGCGCAGAGCCTTCATTTCCGGCCCCGCCAGACAGACCAGATCCGCACCCGCTTCACCCAGTGGCCCGGCAAGATCGCGATGCACCTGCTCTGAAAAACGTCCCATTTCCAGCATGTCGCCGAGAACAGCGATGCGGCGTCCCCGCAGTCGCACCGGCGTGTCACGCAGCAACTCCATTGCGGCACGCATCGAGGCCGGATTGGCATTGTAGCTTTCGTCGATCAGCACAAAGCTGCCGGCATCTATCTTCAAGCGATGCCGGGCGCCACGACCCTTTTCAGCCGAAAATCCGGCCAGCGCATGTGTAGCCTTTGCGAGATTGGCCCCGGCAAGCTGCACTGCGCCCAGCACGGCAAGCGCGTTCTGGACGTGATGGCGACCGGGCGCACCGATCTTGACGGCAACCTCCTCACTGCCGATCCGGGCTGTGATGGTCGAGCAATCGGGCAACAATTTGCAATTGAGAAGACAGTAGTCGGCCTTGCTGTTTTCACCGAAGGAATGGGTATGAGCGACACCCAGCTCGCCGGCGCGTTTCTTCAGCCAACCATATTTCTCGTTGTCGCGGTTGAGCAGCAGGTGCCCGTTTTCAGCGAGGCCTTCCATGATTTCCGACTTCGCCGCAGCGATCTCGGTCAGGTTTTTGAAATTACCCATATGCGCAGCAGCAACCGTGGTGATGATCGCGATATGCGGCTTGACCATCTTGACCAGGGGCCGGATTTCGTCGGGGTGGTTCATGCCGATTTCGAACACGCCGTAAGCGGCGCTGGCAGGCATCCGCGCCAGTGTGAGCGGCACGCCCCAATGGTTGTTGAATGACGCAGCCGACACATGCACTTCACCACTTGGCTCAAGCACCTGACGCAGCATTTCCTTGGTCGAGGTCTTGCCCACCGAACCGGTCACGGCAATGATCCGGGCTTCCGAGCGAGCGCGGGAGGCACGGCCCAGTTCCTCAAGGGCTGCCATCACATCATTGACGACGATCATCGGCGCTGTCAGCCGCCCCAGTGCGGGCAATTTGGCTTCCGAGACCACCAGCAGGCCAGCCCCGTTGGCAACCGCGATGCTGGCAAAATCATGGCCATCAAAGCGGTCTCCCTTGATCGCGAAAAACGCATCCCCCTCACCAACCGTTCGGCTGTCGATGGAAATCCCGTTGACGCCATCAGGAATCTCCCCGACCGGGCGCCCTTCCATGGCTGCGATCATGTCTTGTGAGGTCCACAGCAGGCTCATGCCTTGAGGTCCTCCAGCGCCTTGCGAATTTCCGTGTGATCCGAGAACGGCAGAACCTTGTCGCCAATCGTCTGTCCTTCTTCATGGCCCTTGCCTGCAACGATCAGCGTATCGCCGGCGGTGAGCATGCCCACAGCGGTTTTGATCGCCTCGGCTCGATCCCCGATCTCGGTCGCGCCCGCAGCGGCGGCCATGATTTCAGCGCGGATCGACGCCGGATCTTCCGAGCGCGGATTGTCATCGGTGACGATCACCACATCGGCATGCCGCATTGCGATATCGCCCATGATCGGCCGCTTGCCGCGATCCCGGTCGCCACCGCACCCGAACACCACGATCACTCTGCCTGTAGTAAAAGGGCGCACCGCATCAAGCACATTTTCCAGAGCTTCGGGCTTGTGGGCATAATCGACGTAGGCGGGCGCACCCTGAGATGTCGAACCGATCAGTTCCAGCCGTCCCGATGCACCGCTGAGATGCTCAAGCGCTGCGAAGACCTGATCTGCCGACGTCCCGGTGGCAATCGCCATGCCGGCGGCCACCAGCGCGTTGGACACCTGAAAATCGCCGGCTAGCGGCAGGTCCACCTCGAATATCCGTCCATCCATATGGACTTCTAGAATTTGCTTGTGGCGCAGATGCTCCACCCGCTTGAGGCTGAGAAAACCGCCCTTGCGACCAACGGTCAGCACCCGCGCCCCTGCACGCTCGGCCACCTCGACAGCCTTTTGCGACCAGGGATCATCCGCGAAGATCACCGCCGGCATGCCCTTGGGCAAAAGCGTATCAAACAGCCGCATCTTGGCGGCCATGTAGTCATCCATGCTTGAATGATAATCCATGTGGTCACGGCCCAGATTGGTAAAGCCCGCGACACTGAGCGCCACGCCATCCAACCGGCGCTGGTCAAGACCGTGGCTCGATGCTTCCATCGCTGCATGGGTCACGCCTGCGCTGGCAAGCTCTGCCAGCAATCTGTGCAGCGCCACCGGATCCGGCGTTGTCAGGGTACCGTATTCGGTGCGCCCTGGTGCTACCACTCCGGTGGTGCCCAACATCGCGGCCTGCGTACCGGCATGGGCCCAGATCTGGCGTAGAAAGGAGGCCACGGAAGTCTTGCCGGCGGTGCCGGTCACGGCTGCCATTACGCGAGGCTGCGGCCCGAAGAACGCGGCAGCGGCGCGCGCCAGCGCCTGTCTCGGATCATCCGCCCTGAGCACCGGAACCGAAATGCCGGCAAGCTCGGCATCGTGGCCGGCGACAATGGCAACAGCACCCCTGGACGCCGCCTGTGCCGCAAATCGCGCACCATCGGTCTTCACGCCTGCAAGGGCGAAAAACAGATTGCCCGGTTCGACCATCCGGCTGTCAGCGGTCAATCCGGTGACCGTAAGCTCGGTATCGGCCGCTTGCGGCGCGGCGATGGATCCAGTTGGCAGGGCGGAGATCAATGCGGACAGTTTCATAAAATGCTCGGGTCTTTCATTGCTATGACAAAACGCGGTTCACTCAATATCAGCGATGCCTGCCCGCCGCATGTGTTTTCAGTATGACAAGGACAATGCCTGCATATCATTTCCGAAACGCGGCCTGACGCCAAGGAAAGCCGCGGAACGGCGAATGATAGCGGCAACCGTGGGGGCGGCGTTCAGACCCGCGGTGGCCGAGCTCTTTCCCTCTTCAGGCTGGGGCTCGTCAATCACGACCAGAACCACATAGTCCGGATTGTCGATCGGAAAGGCGGACAGAAATGCATTAAAGCGTGCGGCGGACGAATACCGGCCATTGACCACCTTTTCTGCAGTCCCGGTCTTGCCGCCGACCCGGAAACCGTCCACCGAGGCGCGCGAACCCGACCCGCCGGATCCCTTGGTCGCATTGAGCTCCATCAGGTCGCGCATGTATTTGCTGGTCGAAGGCTGAATGACACGAACCGCAATCTTTGCTGCGTCTTCGGCTGAGCGCGGCAGGAAGGTCGGATCGATCAGCTTTCCGCCATTCATCAATGCAGCCGCGGCCACCGCCGTCTGCAACGGTGTCGTCGACACACCGTGACCAAAGGAGATGGTAATCGAGTTGATCTTCTTCCATTCCGACGGCTGATTTGGGGTCGCAACTTCCGGCAATTCGGTGTGCATGCGGGTCAACAGTCCCATCCGGGTGAGAAATTCCTTGTGACCCGGAATACCCACCATGTCCGCCATCCGGGCGGTGCCGATGTTGGAGGAATAGATGAAGATCTCGGGCACGCTCAACACTCGGTTCTTGCCGTGGAAATCCTTGATGGTGAACCCGCCGATGCGGATCGCACCACGGGCATCGAACGAATCCGTGATCTTCACCAGTCCGGAATCAAGCGCCATCGCTGTGGTGAAGGCCTTGAAGGTGGATCCCATCTCGTAGGTGCCCGCCGACATCCGGTTGAGACGGTCCTTCTGCAGCGCTTCGACCGGATTGTTCGGGTCATAATCAGGCAACGAGGACATGCCGACAACTTCGCCGGTATGAACATTGAGCACCACGCCGGCGGCAGCGATCGCCTTGTAGCGCTCCATCGCGCCGGCAAGCTCGTCGCGCAGCACATGCTGCACCCTGAGATCGAGCGACAGTCGAACTGGCTTGAGATCTTCGTTGACGGTCATGCCTGCCGCCGCGAGATCGCCGAGGCCCTGGCCGTCGACATATTTCTCCATGCCGGCGATGCCCTTGTTGTCGATGTTGACGTGACCGACAACATGCGAGGCCGTCGGACCGCCGGGATAAAACCGCCGTGTTTCCGGGCGGAAACCGATACCGGGAATGCCCAGCGACAGGATCTGGCTTTGCTGCTTGGGGGTCAGCTGCCGTCTGAGCCACTGGAACCGCGAATTGGACGACAGCTTGCGGTGTACGCCGCGCATGTCGAGATCAGGCAGAACGGTGGCGAGCAATTCGATCGCCTCGTCCGCGTCGATGATCTTGTTGGGCTCGGCAAACAACGACACTGTTCGGATGTCGGTGGCCAGCACTTCGCCGTTGCGATCAAGCAGGTCGGGACGCGAGATCAGCAGTTGATCGGCACGGGCAATCGATGACACCGTCTCTGGCGAACGCATGCCGTATTGCACCAGCCGCGCACCAATGATCGAATAGAACACGGTGAAACAGGCGACCGCGATGATGATACGGTTCTTTGCCTGAGCGCCTTGTGCCTTGCGCACACCCTCAAATTCAAGTGGCGTCCGGCTACGTGTGCCGGAAGACCGTACCAGTGGGTTAAGCCCGGCTATGAATGCTCCCAGATTTTTCATCGTTGCACAGACCCCGTCGTCAGTTCCGCATCGGTTGCGCTCTCGGCCACTTGCGGCTCGAAGTCGCTGGCCCTTCCGGGCAATTCATCCGGTTCTGCCATCTGTTCAGGCGCGATCGGATTCAAGCCCAGCTCGGTTTCAAAGGCGGTCGACAACCGCTGCAACCGTGAGGGCTGGTTGAGCAGGCTCCAGTCCGCTTCAAGCAGATCGATGGTCTCTTCCTGAAGACTGATCTCGGCCCGCAGATCATGCACCTCGGCCTGTTTCAATTCGGCTGCATGCTTGATCTGGTAGGTCATGGTGGCAGCTGCGATCATCGCGCCAACAAGCACCAGGTCGATGGTTCGCAACATGGATCAGCCTCCGAGCGCCGCAAGCGCGGCAAGGTTGGGAACGGGAAGGATTTCGGCGTCGATTTTTCCTGCAGGCGTTTTAGTGCGCAGGCCGGAGCGCAGTTTGGCCGACCG
>Ga0209344_10005629_pt1 | contig 10720 bp, 10 predicted proteins | sample Cruoilmetagenom6_FD_187293 | JGI IMG/M metagenome (GOLD analysis project Ga0209344, IMG submission 187293) | Oil polluted marine microbial communities from Coal Oil Point, Santa Barbara, California, USA - Santa Barbara Oil Seep Sample 6 (SPAdes)... | ecosystem: Environmental > Aquatic > Marine...
TTTCTATCTGCTGCAAAATCAGATATTCCTGTAGAAATCGTGTTAAAACTAAAGTCGGCGTTGCTCGTATCCCAACGTGCTACCTGAAATAATCCTCCGTCAAATAGTAAGAAAGCCAAGATATACTGGTCTCCAACACCGTCAAAAGATAAAAGTTGTATTTTTCTAATCGGTGTAGGTGATTGTAACTCTACAAACAGGTCCCAGGTGGCTCCATTAGTAGATGATCTATAAATATATATATTGTCTGCTGCACCTCCAGCATCGATTTCATTTTCATACATCCCTACAAAGACATCGCCTGTATTTAAGGTTGTTGTCATATCGATTCCATCGACGAAATCGTTACGGATTAAAATATCATCTCCCCAATCTCTTGAAAGAGGCAAAGGCTCTGGACGCTCAATAATTTCTCCAGGCACATACGGTGTTGGTCCTTGACCTAAACGATCGTATTTAGGAGCATTTGTAGGCTTATAAAGCGCACCAATAGCTGGGTCAATGGCTGTCCATGCCGCCTTAATAGCCACCCGGTTGGCTTCAATTTCAGCTGACGTTCCATGCATATCTAAATATTCTGCCTGTTGAAATAAAGCTTCAAGTGCAGGAGTGCGTTCAGGAATTTGTATTGTACTTCCTGTAGCATCTAAGCTATTTGTCTGCGCTGTCATTGCTAAAAAGCTAAACAGACATACTGTTAATGTAAAAAGTTTTTTCATGATTTCTAAAATTTGTAATTACTAATTGATTCGTTTGATTCTATATCCTACAATTTTATAGGATATAACAATCTTCTATCCTTGTGGTTTATAATAAAGGACAAAATTACCTGGGGAGTCTTGATTTAGCTTTAGGCGTTTCATCCAAATACATTAGAGGATTCCATGCTTATTCTCTAGTGGTTTTTCCTATGCGCCTTCGGAAAACCCACTAAAGCAGTGTGCTAAATTGTGTATTACTCATCAATGGTAATTGACTTACTTCAAAAGTATGACAAGAAGATTGTCATACGTATCACGTGTGTAACATATGATAAAACATATGTAACAATGCACCGAACCACCCGTATTTGTTGAGGGTGTCCTAGTTAAAATCTAAAAATTAGATGATTATAGCGTGGCAGCAACCTTTTCAAGTTCGGCATACCAAGGTTCGCCAAACTTGCGTATGAGCGCCTCTTTTACAAACTTATATACAGGAACTTGAAGTTCTTTCCCCAAGGTGCAAGCGTCATTGCATATAGGCCACTTATGATAATTCACAGCTGCAAACTCACTATACTGTTGAACACGTACTGGATATAAATGACAAGAAATAGGCTTTTTAAAATCGATTTCACCTGCGTTATACGCGTCTTCAATTCCACATCCCGCCGTTCCATTTTCCGAAAAAGTGACATACGCGCACTCCTTCCCATGTACGAGCGGCGTTTCAAGTTCATCGAGATCTGAAACAATATGAGTGCCTTGTGCTTCAATCGCGGCAATGCCTTCAGGACGTAAAAAAGGCTTTACCTTAGGATAAACATCGCGCAGTATAGCAACTTCCTCTTCGGAAACAGGCGCACCTGCCTCCCCCGCGATACAACATTCTCCCTTGCAAGCACCCAAATTGCACACAAAGTCTTTTTCGATAATATCTTCAGAAACGATGGTTTTCCCTAATTGAAACATAGCGCAAAGATAGCAAGTTTTACCATGTAGGTAACCAGCCACCTTCAGAAAAAAGAAAGCGTTCCCTTCTAGTTCAGAAAGAAGGTGATACACATGTAAATTCCGAAGAAAAAGTCGGTCATTTTGCTACAACGCATCCAACTTAATTACCTAATTTTGCAGCCTCTAAAGGAAATGCTTATGAACTTCAATTTTAAAGAAATAGCCACCGCAACAATGGTACTTTTTGCCGTGATAGATATTGTTGGTAGTATTCCTATTATCATTTCGTTACGCGAAAAATCGAGTACCATTAAAAGTGGACGTGCCTCGATCATTGCAGCCATTGTTCTTATCATATTTTTATTCATCGGTGAGGAGATCTTGAACCTCATTGGCGTTAACGTGAACGAATTTGCCGTAGCGGGTGCTTTTATCCTGTTCTTTATCGCGCTAGAAATGATCTTAGGGGTGACCTTATTTAAGCAAAAAGAAGGAAGCATGGAGATGGCAACGGTATTTCCCATCGCTTTCCCTATCGTAGCGGGTCCTGGAAGTTTAACTACGCTCTTGTCATTACGCGCCGAATACGCTATCGAAAACATCATCGTTGCTATTCTAGTTAATGTAGTGGTCGTGTTTGTTGTTTTAAAAACGTCGGGCAGTCTGCAACGGTTCCTTGGGAAAAACGGAATTGCCATCATTGAAAAGATCTTTGGTGTTATCTTATTGGCCATCGCAGTAAAACTATTCACCTCAAATATTCAAGAGCTATTTATTTAGGAAACACATCAAATAAAAACCTATGAAAACTTTTATCTATATCCTCATCGCATTACTCGCCATATTTTTTATTTACAACGTGACGATGCTAGACTGGAGCAATCTCCTTGAAGGAAATAGCTTTATCGCCACGATAGGCACCTTGGCTTCTGCCTGTGGAATCTTACTATTGGCCATCTTACTGATCTCTAAAAAGATCGCAGCAAAGAAGCGATAGCTTGTGTTTTTCTTCGGAAGGGTGTTGGGCGTAGCTGAACTGTGTTCCGTTTACTCTATTACTGGGAGAAAGCCTTCTAATTCCATGACTTTTTGAATCATCGGATCACCTTCGTTTAAAATGTATTCAAAGGCATTCGGACCGTATAACTGCTCTGCCATATTTGCTTTGATCGCTTTCTTTAGGGCTTCGGCATACTCCGAAAGATCAATTCGAGCCTCGCTTAAACGGGCATATTCTAAAAAGGCTTCAACAGTTTCAGGATCTACTTGGTAACTTTCGGCAAAATCAACAAAGGGAATGTTTTTAAAGATGCTTCGGTTTTCTTCTAAAAATTCAAAAATAAAGAAACTCATAAACCCGCTCCGACTCACAAATTCGATCGTTTCGTTTTCAACGCTGGTGTCCTTCGGAACAAAAACATCAGGCATAATTCCGCCACCGCCATATACTATTTTTCCTTTGGGCGTTACAAATCTTAAAGAATCGGCTACTTGTATGCTATCTGCATGTAACAATTCGCCATTGCGATATCTACTTTCGTACTCTGAATAGTAAGCGTCGTTCCCATTGCCATACGGACGTTGAATAGATCGTCCTGTAGGCGTATAATAGCGTGCAATGGTCAAGCGTACGGCACTTCCGTCACCCAACGACATTTCGCGCTGTACGAGTCCTTTCCCAAAAGACCGCCGACCAATAATGGTTCCAACATCGTTATCTTGTAAGGCGCCAGCCACAATTTCACTTGCAGAAGCTGAATTTTGATCGATAAGCACATAGACCTTTCCATCTTCAAAATCACCTCGCCGCGTGGCAAAACTTTCAGTTTCCTCACCTTGTTTATTTCGTGTAACGAGAATGAGTTTATCATCGGTTAAAAATTCATCGGCTATTTGTTCTGCTGCGGAAATGTAACCCCCGGGATTTCCACGGAGATCGAGAACAAGGGAATGGATCTTCTTTTTATTTAATTCTTTTAACGCGCTGTGAAATTCATCAAAAGTCGTTTCAGAAAAACGATTCACTTTGATATAACCAATGCCGTCGCTCAATTCATACGAAGCATCTACGCTCACCAAAGGGACTTCCTTTCGGCGCAAGCTAACATTAAATATTTTGTCTTCATCTTTACGATAGACTTGTAACGAAACCTTTGAATTGAGTTCTCCTTTTAAAAATTCAGAAATGCTATCACGCGACATTCCACCGCCAAAAAGCGATACACCCTCGGCTGCCAAAATACGATCGCCTCCTTTAATTCCTGCTTTTGCCGCGGGGCCGCCCTCGATAGCGCGAATGACCGCGATGGTGTCTTTATAAATATGAAAACTGATACCAATACCGGTAAAGGCTCCACGCATATCATCTGCATTATCTGCGTATTGATCAACGGGAATATACACCGAATGCGGATCTAAATTTTCAAGAATACCATTTACGGTAACATCAACAATACTATCGGTATTCACCTCATCTACGTATTCGTAATCGATATAATCAATAAGTTTGTTGAGCTTATCTTTTTTGGAATTTGTAGCGAAGATCTTTTCGGTAGTATCTGTAAAATTTAGCTTTGATCCAATATAAACCCCTATCGCAACAGCAATACCCAAAAACAAGGGAAGATAAATAGGGTTCTTTTTCATACTAAATTGTTAAGTCTGGAATATGCGTAATACTAACGCCTGCTTTTTCTAAAAATTTCACGCCACTATCGTCTTTGTAGCCTTCCAAATAAACCACTCGTTTAATCCCCGACTGATGTATCAATTTGCTACAATCTTTACAGGGTGACATGGTAATGTACAAGGTTGCGCCGTCACATGATTGTGTTGACGATGCAACTTTTAAGATGGCATTGGCTTCTGCGTGCAATACATACCATTTTGTAGCTCCTTCTTCATCTTCACAAACATTCTCAAAACCGGTAGGTGTTCCATTATAGCCATCACTTATGATCATCTTATCTCTTACAATAAGTGCGCCAACTTGTCTTCGCTTACAATGTGAGAGTTTACTCCATTCTTGCGCCATGCGAAGGTAGGCGACATCATACTTGCGTTGTTTCTTTAGATTCATATACTGTAATGAGTGTCAAAATTAGCGCGAAGTTACACTCAAAAAAAATAATTGTGCATTTTTTATGAGCCTAAGCTCCAAAACACGTTGCAGATAACATAGGAATGGTCATTCCAATAATAATTGCTGAAACAACTAAGATCCAATCGCGCCGCCTTACCTTAAACCATTGTGCAGTCGCAAATGCAACCATGAGAACTATGAGCACTACAATGATCTGTGATAATTCAACACCCAAGGCAAACATAAGTAACGGAGCGATACTCGCATCAACGCTTATCATTTGATAATAGGTAGCAAAACCAAAACCGTGTATCAAACCAAAGAAAAGTGTGAGTCCGTATAATAAATAAACAGCTCGGGCCTTAGCCGTATTACTGGCAGTAAACACATTATAGAGCGCCGTAAATAGAATGGTTATTGGAATTAAACACTCCACAAGACCACTATTGATCATGACCACGTTGAAATGGGCCAACAGAAGGGAAATGGTGTGTCCCAAGGTAAAAAGTGTAACAAGCAACAGCAAACGTTTCCACGAATGAAATGAGTAACTCGCAGACAGGGCAATTAAAAAAAGCACATGGTCGTAAGCACCCCAATCTAAAACGTGTTCTAAACCTAAGGTGAGATATAGCCAGAAATCGGTCATTATTATTATTTTTTTGGGTCATGTAAAGATAGTGAAAGTAGTTTTTTGTAACTTTAAAGAAACCAATATTTTCCAGTGATGAAAAAACGACTAGCCTTTCTCGTACTTAGTGTATTTATAGCTCAAAGCTATGGTCAGGATCCGAACCCAGATTTATTTCAAACGTGGTATTTAGCATCCTATAGTAATGATTTGGGCGAAACCCATTACTTAACCGATGTTGAGCCTTTCTTATCTATTGATATGACCATTGATGATCAGCTAGGTTTTACTGGCTTGGCCTGCAATGAATATGGAGGCGAGTTTTTATATGATACAACAACAGATCGACTCGAATTGGTTTTTTTTGATCTATGCTTGTGCGGTACCTGTAATAACCCACCACCGTCACATGTAAGCTTAGAGAATGATTATTTTGACTACTTTTTTGGTCAAGAAGGATCGTTTTATGAATATGTACTTTCTACAGATTCTGGAACTGGAATAATGGGTTTAGCCCTCGAAAGCATTCCTGGATTTACACTTGAATATCAAAATGCTCCCGTGCTTGGAACTTCAGACTTCAAAACTACGCTCATTACTATGAGTCCTAATCCTGTTTCTGAAACGCTGTTTATTACTACGGAAGGTGCTTCTGTTGAAGAATTTTCAATTTACTCCATAGGTGGAGAACGTGTTGTTTCTAAAATTTCCGTAGCCAATCAGATCGATGTCTCAGGTCTGAACGCTGGACTCTATTTTGCAGAAATAACTACTTCCGAGGGAACAAGCATTCAGAAATTTATAAAACAGTAATTGGTTTATATAAAAAGAGCCTTTTATAAAAAGGCTCTTTTGAAAACGACTGCATTGGGCATTTGCACGTTTACTACTAGCAATGAAGCAGGTTATATTTTTTCAAAGGTTAGATAATCGGTTCCTCCATTACCTCCACTTACATCAATCAATTCTATCTTTGTGTTACTTACTGAAATAAAGTCCCAATCGTCAATAAGATCGTCAAATTTGTCACTTTCTGGTACGGGAAAAAAGATATTAAAATCATCGTCATCTGAAGAGTTTCCGTCGTCATCGCTGGAAGAATTGCCAGAATCATCAACAACAGACCATGTTCCTGTAACTGTCTCACTGCCTTTTACCGCCGTGAGCACTCCGTTTTCAGCAAAGGTAAAAACGTAGCCTGCAAAATCTGAAGTTTCATCTTCATCACTATCATAGAAATATGTGATCTTCCATGTTCCATCTTGAGCAATTTCCGCCGTTTGATCAGCACTGGTGCCTGAAGGGCTAGAATCATCGCTAGCGTTATCATCATTAGAGCAAGCCAAAAATGTGAGACTAAATAATGTAAGTGCTGCAAAGAGTTTTAAACGATTTTTCATAATGTGTGTGTCTTTTTAGCGTTAAAATTAATTGTTTAATAAAACAGTCTCGCCTCGTCTTTTTTCTTTTTCATAGTGAAAATAGGTTCGACCTATTTTTATAAAGTGACCAAAACAATTTGAGACTGTTTCAAACTAAACAAACAAGTTTTTCATTTTCTATAATTTTTCTAGGATCAAAATATCAGTGCCTCCGCCCCCACCACTTACGTCTTGTAGTTCAATACGTGTATTGGTGAACATAAGCACATCCCAATCGTCATTAAATTCGTCAAAAGGCACTCCAATAAAATTGAAATTTATTTCAGCATCTGAATTAAGCACCTGCCAAGTACCATTATTTGTATTACTTCCGTTGGTAGCCACTACATCTCCTGAGCTATCAAAATCGATGCTGTAGTTAACGTAATAAAAGGTCTCATCGTAACCGTCGTCTGTATACAATTGCACAAACCACGGACCATCTGTAAGAATGTCCGCAAGTATTGATCCACTACCTTGAGTGCGTTCAAAAGTTAAGAAATCTACAGACCCATCACCTCCACTACGATCTTTCAGGCGAATTATATCGTTGGTAACTTCAAGAACATCCCAATCATCTGCTAATTCATCTAGCGGATCAAGTGTTCCGAAATTCAGGTTGAGTTCTAGTGCAGTTTCATCACCAGCTGCTGTAGACCAAAATCCATTGGTCGTTCCGCTTGTATGCGTTGCTGTGGCCGTGTTATCATTCGCAAAATTGAAGGTATAGTCGGCGTAATCACTTGTCTCATCCGTATCATCAAAATAGTAGCTAACATACCAATCCCCGGCTATAAGGGCATTTACGAGCATTGTATCATCTACACTTCCTCCTGTACCGCATTCGCTTTCAAACTGTAGTCGGTCATCACCAAGACGTAGATCAACTTTACTCTCTCCAGGTTGTTGTTCTATTTCGTGAAGATTCCACGTACTATTAAAATCAGGTAATGTTGGGATATTGATCACAACGTCTATATTGTTTCCAGTTCCCGTAGCCGACCAATTTCCGTAGTAAATATGGCTTCCACTTTCAATGGTAATTGTTCCTGAGGGATCAAACGAAAAGAAATATCCTATATACGTATCTTCAAGATTGTCATCGTTTCGCTCTAATTTGTCAACAAACCAATTATCACATCCAGTAAGTAGATCACTTACTTGTTGTGTACTACAATTGTCACAATCATCATCATAAGGATCGTTATCGTCATCTTCATCGCATACATCGTCTGCATTGGCTATAATATCGGCCAGCTGAACAAAATTCTCGATCTCAATGGTTGATTCATCATAAAGAATCACAGTGATCGGAAAATCGAACGTAACAATCGTATTGGGATCGATTGATTGTAAAAAAGCAAATAAGGCAGCGTCTGATTGAATTACTACTGTTTCTAGTAACTCATTGTTTAAATTAAACACTGAAGCTGTAATTGGATATTGAATATCAATACATTCAATATCGTCGTCATTACCCACAACGCATTGCGCTGCAGCGGCATTAAGTTCAGCTTGACTATTGATAATTTCTTCGGAATAGTCAGATTTCACAATTGTTAGTGGAAATTGAAATTCTAGCGTATCGATATCATTTGGAAACTCATCGAAAATATCTTCAACCGTTTGAAGATCATCTTGATTTTCAATGATCACTTCAGTTCCATTCACTACAACCGTGATAGGTAACTTTATATTAAAACAACTTGCTCCATCTAAAATGTTATCATACGAACCGTCATTGGTTGCCGTTCTTAGCAGTAAATTTGCCACTTCAGTACCAAGAGCCTCTTCCTCATCTGGAGTAATGATTACCATTTCCTCTTTTCTACATGAAGCGAGTGCGAGAAAACTTAGGACGATTATGAATATGATTTTCAAATGTAGTTTCATCGTTTTTATCAATTATAGTTTCTGCTATATAGTTAAAACAATTTAAACTCAAAATTTCCCGAAAAAAAATCATCTTTTTTCTTCGTAGTTTTGTTTGAGGATAAAAAGTATGCCTAAAGATATTCATAAAGATATTTGTAATAAAAGCTTGTTTTCAACGCTTTATCAAAAGCATGCTCAAAATTTGCATGACTTCCTCTACTATAAATACGGAGCGCAAAATAACCCAAATGATTTAATGCAAGAAGCCTTTGTAAAACTTTGGGAGAATTGTAGCAAAGTAGTACCGTCAAAGGCAAAATCGTTTTTGTTTACGATCGCAAACAACCTCATGTTGAATGCGCTGAAACACGAAAAAGTTGTATTGAAATATCAAAAAATACAGCCAAAAGAGTACACGCATGAATCTCCCGAGTTTCTATTGGAAAAAGAGCAATACCTTCAGCAATACCAACAAGTGCTTTCTTCCTTAACAGAAGATCAACGTGTTGCTTTCACATTAAGTAAGATTGAAGGTAAAAAACATAAAGAAATTGCCGAATTATTGGGCGTAACGCAAAAGGTAATAGAATATCGCATTTATAGCGCATTTACTATTTTAAAAAAGCAACTGAACCATTTTAATATAAAATAATCGGGAGATTTGCGTTTCTAGTTGTTATATGCTTAAGAACACCAGTATGGAAAAAGATTACTTGCTTAAAAAATGGCTGAACGATGATCTCACGGAAGAAGAGCGAAGAGCATTTGAATCACACGCAGACTTTGAGATTAACGATACTATAATTAAAGAGGGTCAGCGATTCAAGGCTTCTCATTTTTCAATCCCAGCTTCTTTTGACGCCGTTGAAGAACGCATATCCCATTCCAAACCTATTGAAAAGAAAATGCCCTGGAAATATAGCTTGCTAAAAATTGCAAGTGTTGTCGTTTTAGGCTTTGCCGTATATTTTACATTTTTCAACAATGCACTTTCTGAAATACGTGCTTTGGCTACGGAACAAAAAGAAGTTGAATTACCAGATCATTCGAAAGTAGTTCTAAATTCAGATTCTGAGTTGAGCTTCGATGCCAAAGAATGGAAGAAACAACGTATTGTATTCTTAAAAGGAGAAGCTTTTTTTAGGGTTGCTAAAGGAAAAACCTTCGATGTAGAAACTTCAGCAGGTACAGTCACCGTTGTGGGAACGCAATTTAATGTGAATCATCGCAAAACCTATTTCGAGGTCATTTGCTATGAAGGTATCGTTCAGGTAAAAAGTAAGGATACCCTACTGAAATTACTAGCTGGAGATTCATTTAGAACCTTAAATGGTGTTATTTCCGTAGGAAAGACAAAAGAAAACGCCCCACCATGGACCCAACATATGAGCACCTTTAAAGATGTTCCATATAGCCTAGTACTTGACGAATTAGAACGCCAATACGGTGTTTCTATTGACTATCCAAGCGCGTATCGCGACCAATTATTCTCTGGAGGTTTTGTGCAAAATAACCTTGAGAATGCACTACAATCAATAACCGCCCCTTTCGGTTTAACCTACCAAATAACGGATACTAACATTAGGTTGTTTAAAGGGTGAAAGTATTAATTCGCTATAGTTGTTATATCGCCATACTCCTTTGGAGCACGTTTCTTTTCGCCCAAGAAAAAGAAGGAAAAATACGTTTGATCGATCTAATATCGGAACTGGAAACACAGCATAACCTAACGTTTAATTATGCGACCACTCACGTAGAAGACATCTTTGTTTTCCCTCCTGAAAGCACACTATCTATTACTGACAAACTTTCATTTATAGCTTCCCAAACTTCGCTTCAATTCACTCCTTTAAGTGATCAACTCATCTCCATCACAAAACGAGAACCATGGGAAATTTGTGGTATCGTAAAAGATCTCGATACTGGCAAACCCTTAATAGGTGCTACCGTTCAAAGCAACCAACAGGCCGTGATCACCAACAGTACAGGCTATTTTATTTTAAGTTCTGAAGTTCCCATCAATTTTATCTCCATACGATATTTAGGTTATCGCACA
>Ga0209344_10005630_pt1 | contig 10719 bp, 10 predicted proteins | sample Cruoilmetagenom6_FD_187293 | JGI IMG/M metagenome (GOLD analysis project Ga0209344, IMG submission 187293) | Oil polluted marine microbial communities from Coal Oil Point, Santa Barbara, California, USA - Santa Barbara Oil Seep Sample 6 (SPAdes)... | ecosystem: Environmental > Aquatic > Marine...
TACAACTATAAATATGTAGTAGTAAATCGTGACGGAAGCATTGACGAGGGCGCAGTGAGTGGTGATTTTTGGCAAACTGAAAATGATTATACCGTTATAGTCTATTTCCGCGATTTAGGCGCGAGATATGATCGTATCATTGGCGCTGGATATGCTAATTCTACTACCATCAACAACAACTGATTCATACAATATATATTGAAGTGACAATTCTTTTTTTTAGATAGCAATGAAACGCAAAAAAAAAATAATTTCCAGCGGAAGAAAATCACTGCAATATCGCGACACAAAATGTTTGAATTGTGGCCAAGCTCTTGACATAAGTGATGTTTATTGCCCCTATTGTTCCCAATTAAATAGCAATAAGCAACTTTCGGCCAAGGATTTTTTTGGTGAATTTCTAAATAGCATTGTGGTATTTGATTCCCGTTTCCGAAACACTTTGAATGACCTTCTTTTCAAACCTGGAGTTATCACCCGAAATTATGCAAAAGGGCAACGATTAAAATATGCCAACCCTTTTCGCTTTTTTTTGAGTGTTTCCATAATCTTTTTTTTGGTGAACGGTTTGCTAAATGCCATAAGCCCGAGCGCCGATAACAATACCAATAACTTGAATCTCAACACAAAACTTGCAGATCGTGCTTTTGTGGACTCGTTGAGCCAAAACATTTCAAAAACAACTTCAAAAGCGATTAGTCTTGCAGATTCTATTAAAGCACAGCAAGCACCTAAACCCATAAAATATATTTCAGATGAAGAATTGGATGCGATGTCTTTTATGGAAAGTTATACCGAACGGTTTTCGCTCTACAATAGTTTTTACGAAAAGACTAAAATAAAAAATCCAGAAATTGCATTGGATAGCCTTCACCATGGAAACACACCGTTCAATAGATGGGTTTATTCTAAAAACACTACCATTGATAAAATTAAGGAAAACCCAAGTGCTTTTATGAATTATGTTATTTCCAAAATACCTTTTTTCCTCTTTTTCTTTACCCCCTTTTTCGCATTGTTTTTCTGGCTCATTTATTCTCGAAAAAAATATACTTATATGGAACACATGGTTTTCATCTTCCATATTTTCAGCTTTATCTTTTTGGCAATGCTTCTTTTTATTATTCCAGACCTTATAATTGGATCACAATTTTTATTGGGATGTCTGTTCATTTTTATTGGCCCCATCTATTTCTATAAAGCATTGCGGAATTTTTACCAGCAAAATAGGGCGCTAACTTTAATAAAATTTGTATTTTTAAACACTGTATTTGTAATAGGATTGACTTTTGCTACAATGATTTTTGTGGCAGCAAGCGCAGCGGTATATTAAAAATGGTACAACAAGTAACACAAGGAATTAAAATTTCGGTAAAGACCGAGTTTGACGGCACGTTTTACAAAAACCGTAAAATGCAGTACGCCTTTGCCTATACCGTTACCATTGAAAACCAAAGTAAAGATACAGTTCAGCTAACTTCGCGCAGCTGGAAAATCAAGGACTCACTCAACAATACAGAACTTGTGGAAGGTGAAGGTGTGATAGGTCAAAAACCAATCCTCTCACCGGGAGAGAAGCACTCTTACACTAGCGGTTGCCTTCTTTTTTCTCCTTTTGGAGCTATGAAAGGTCATTACAATATGGTCAATTTCACAACTACGCGCAAGTTTAGGGTTTCTATTCCGCTTTTCAATTTGAGCGCCCCGTTTTCTATGAATTGACACTGCTGTTTCTGAATACGGAATTTCTGATTTCCCTAGTCTGTAAATCCTCATAACGCATTTCTATAACATTTCCCTTTTTGGAAATCTGTGTAATGCTTTTTGTTTTTATAAAACCACGATCCATAATTAAACTGCTGTTCAAATCTCCATCACCAGCGGTTTTATGAAATTGAAGCAATTCCTCTTCGGAAGGTTTTACGGTATTAAGTAGAAATGACGAAAACCACAATTCACGTTTTTTCTTTAAATTTTCAGGATATAGCGGTGAAGAAGACCATATTTTCGGAGCCAAAGGTTCTTCAGAAAAATGATAGTCCAAACCATCCCAAACCAATTGAAAAAGCCGAACATCATCACTCCATTCTACCAGAATAGCCGTAAAGGGTTCTATTTCGGCGAAATTATAGTTTTTGATTTCTGCTTTTAAATTTTCGGTTTTCAACAAATCCTTTACTACCACTCCTCTACTCATTCTGTAAAAAGGTTTGTGTTCGTGGGCAACAAAACCACCATTCATTAAGGTTACTGTTCTTTTCTTTTCGCTTACACCAATCCAAGTTCCTCCAGCCACAGCGTCTTTTGGGTAAAGCAGTTTCACACCATTTTCTTCATAAATCTCTGGCGGAAAAGTTTCGCGTCCAGGTACTTCATCACGGTTAGAGGTCAATATAAAATCATTGTTTGACTTTGGTATAAAGGTTACGGTACACATATTTTAAGAAGTATTCAGTAAAACTAATTAATAATTCAAATTATGTCTTTGCAATTACCATACTTTTTACTTGTGGACATTTAAAAACTGCCTTCTACTACTGAATACTGAACACTAAAAAATTTGTACCTTTGCAATCTTCATAAACACAAAAAATAAAAAGATATGGGTAATGGATTTTTTAAAGTACCAATCGCTGTAAATGAACCAATAAAAAGCTATGCGCCAGGTTCTTCAGAAAGAGAAGAAGTGCTTAAAACATACAAAGAAATGTATAAGGCAAAAACAGAAGTGCCTTTATTTATTAACGGAAAAGAGGTTAAAACCAAAGAAACCGCAACTATGTCTCCTCCGCACGATCACAAGCACGTGTTGGGAAATTATCATAAAGCTACAAAGAAAAATGTCGAAGATGCTATTTCAGCCGCATTAGAAGCAAGAAAAAAATGGGCAGTAATGCCTTGGGAACAGCGTGCAGGTATCTTCCTTCGTGCGGCAGAATTAATTGCCGGCCCATATAGAGCTAAGCTAAACGCTGCAACAATGCTCGCCCAATCAAAAAACATCTATCAAGCTGAAATTGATTCAGCTTGCGAGATTATAGATTTCTTAAGATATAACGTTCAATATATGACTGAGATCTATGCGGAACAACCAGAATCTACATCTGCTGCCTGGAACCGCATTGAATACAGACCTTTGGAAGGTTTTATTTATGCTATCACCCCATTTAACTTTACGGCTATCGCTGGAAACCTTCCTGCAAGTGCTGCGTTGATGGGCAATGTAGTTGTTTGGAAACCGAGTAATTCTCAAGTTTATTCTGCAAAAGTTTTGATGGATATATTCCGTGAAGCTGGTGTTCCGGCAGGAGTTATCAATATGGTAATGGGAGATCCGGCAATGATATCTGATACGCTTATGGCGAGCCCAGATTTCAGTGGTGTTCACTTTACAGGTTCTACGGGTGTTTTTCAAGGAATTTGGAAAAAAATTGGTGACAACATTAAAAATTATAAAACCTATCCTCGTATTGTTGGGGAGACTGGTGGAAAAGATTTTATCGTGGCTCACCAATCATCAAATGCAAAGCAAGTTGCAACCGCAATGAGTCGCGGCGCATTTGAATATCAAGGTCAAAAATGTAGCGCCGCTAGCCGATGCTATATTTCAAAAAGCATTTGGGATGACGTTAAAAACTATTTGGTGGACGATATCCGTTCCTTTAAAATGGGAACTCCAGAAGATATGGGCAACTTTATAAATGCTGTGATCAGCGAAAGTTCTTTTGACAAACTTGCAAGCTATATTGACCAAGCAAAAAAAGACAAAGGTGCTGAAATAATTGCTGGTGGAAATTATGACAAAAGCAAAGGTTACTTTATTGAACCTACTGTAATTGTGGTAAAAGATCCAAAATACACTACAATGTGTACGGAACTTTTTGGACCTGTTCTTACAGTTTATGTTTTTGATGACAAGAAGTGGGAAGAAACTCTTCACTTAGTTGATGAAACAAGTGAATATGGTTTAACAGGAGCTGTTTTTAGCGAAGACAGATATGCTTTGGAAGAAGCAGTAAAAATTCTTGAAAACGCTGCTGGTAATTTCTATATAAACGACAAGCCTACTGGGGCCGTTGTTGGCCAACAACCTTTTGGTGGTGCCCGCGCAAGTGGAACCAATGATAAAGCTGGAAGCAAACAAAACCTATATAGATGGGTTTCACCAAGAATGGTGAAGGAAACTTTTGTTTCACCAACGGATTATAGATATCCTTTCTTGGGATAAAGTATTTTAATTGAAAAATAAAAGCCTCGGTTTCCATTAGGAACCGAGGCTTTTTAGCTTTGAAGAAATTCTTTTAATTCAAAAGAAAGCTAACGTTTACAGTAGTTTTAATTTCCATTTCCCCGAGGGCTATTGTTTGGTCGCCACTTCCTGAAGATGAATCACTCATTGCCATTTTGTACATTGGTTGCGGCCCTACTGAATTGTTAAATTCACTTATAGAAACAGCCTTACCTACCGTTTGGTTTAAAACTGATGCGTATTCCTTCGCCTTCATTTGTGCATTTTCAACAGCTTTTTTACGAGCTTGACTCTTCAACGATTCGCTGTTTGAAGAGGAAAACTCAACGCCGTCAATTCTGTTGATACCAGTATCTAAAAGTCCTTTCATTACTGGTTCATATTTCTTTAAATCGCGCAGCTTAACAGAAAGTGATTGGTTTGCAGCAAAAGTGTATGTTTTAGTGTTGTAATCATAATTTTTACTCAGGTTCATATATTCCGTGCGAACATCTTTATCATCAATACCAGTTTTCTTCAAAAATTTTAAAACTTCATTGATGGTCGCATCATTCTGTTCTTTCAAGGTTTTGGTGTTTTCTCCCGTATTTTCAACTCGAATATTGATAGTAACTTCATCGGGAACCACGCGAACAATGCCTTCGCCGGTAACGTCTATAGTTGGTGGTGGTAATGTGTTTTGCGCCATCATAGTTGTGGTTGTTATTGCTAAAATTAAAAGTGTCTGTAAGGTTTTCATAGTTTTCATTTTTTAAATTTTTCCTAGTTTATGCATTATGAATAAAATTATTAGAGGAATTGCCAGCAAAACTACAATCCATAAGCTGGTAACAAACAAAGAAGGTGCAAACACTAATGTTAACAAATACCCCCCTATGGCTCCACCAATGTGGGCATCGTGGCCAATATTCCCCAATCTTTTTTTCATTCCGTATATGGAATACAACAAATATGCCATACCAAAAAGCCAAGCGGGAATCGGGATGGGAATAAAGAAAAGGTAAAGCCCCATATCCGGGAAAAATAAAATAGCTGAATATAATACGCCCATCACCGCGCCACTTGCCCCAATTGCGCTATAATGGTATTCATCTTTATGAAAATAGAATGATAACAAATTACCTATCAAAAGGCTTGCGACATAAATTATTACAAAGTAAGTGACGCCAACGCTCATAATAACAACAGGAGCAAAAAAATAGAGCGTAAGCATATTGAAAAGCAAATGTGAAAAATCTGCGTGAAGAAAAGCAGAGCTGAACATACGTATCTGCTCGCCACGCCGTATTCCGGCAATATTAAATTTATATTTTTCAAAGAAAGAAAAATCATTAAATCCTTTCATGGAAATAATGACGTTTGCGGCAATGATTATTATGGTTGCTATATCAAGATTTTGCATCGTATTATAAAAGTTATCGAGTTATTAATTTATAATGAATTTTGAATTCTAATTCTTGCAATAAAATTAGTTAGTTTTGCGGTAACAATTCCTATGCAAAGATTGCTTTATATACTGGCATATCCAATTCTTTGGCTGCTTTCCATCTTGCCGATGCGCATTTTGTATATCAAATCTACTGCTCTCTACTTTTTGGTGTATTATATAGTTGGGTATCGCAAAAAAGTAGTAAAAGACAATCTGGCGCTTGTTTTTCCTGAAAAATCCCTAAAAGAAAGAGATAAAATAGCCAGACAGTTTTTCAAACATTTATGCGATATTATTGTTGAAACCATAAAAGCCCTTACCATATCCGAAAAAGAAATCCGCAAACGTTTTGTAGTTACCAATGCCGAAATACTTGATGAATACTATAGAAAAAACCGCAGCATACTTTTAATGGCAGGCCATTATGGCAACTGGGAATGGAGCGGGATATTAAATAAACTAATGGATTTTGAAGCCCACGCGGTATATAAACCCTTGGACAGCAAACAATTTGATGCCTTGGTTAAAAAAACACGGGAACATTTTGGCGGCACCATTGTAAGCAATAAAAAAATTGTCGGCGTGCTTTTCCGAAAGTGGAAAAAAGGGGTTAAAACATTAACCTATATTCTTTCCGACCAAACCCCAAAACTAGGTGCATTTAAACATCGCGATACCTTTATGGATATAGATGTTCCCATGTTCACTGGAACTGAGGAATTGGCTAAAAAGCTCGACTTCGCTGTACTATATTTAAAAGTTGAAAAAGTAAAACGCGGCTATTACACCGCCACTTTTGTTCCGTTGGTTGACAATCCAAAAGAATATCCAGACTTTCAAATTACCCGCATGTTTTTTGATGCTTTGGAAGCACAGATTCGCGAAAAACCTGAGTATTATCTATGGTCGCATAAACGGTGGAAGCTAAGGAAAATGGATTGACTATAGTTCCGCAACTGCTTTTATTTCCCCAATAATCCTATCCGCCAATGCATCTGCTTCTTCTTGGCTTTTTGCTTCGGTATAAATTCTTATTATAGGTTCGGTGTTTGATTTTCGAAGATGCACCCAGTTTTCAGCGAAATCTATTTTTACTCCGTCAATTGTATTTATATCTTCAGAAGCATACTTTTCTTCCATTGCTTTTAAAATCGCGTCAACGTCCAATTGTGGCGTTAATTCGATCTTCTTTTTGCTCATAAAATAAGCTGTGTATTTCTTCCGAAGTTCGCTCACTGCAATTTTTTCCTCCGCCAAAAAGCTTAAAAACAAAGCAATCCCAACCAAACTGTCTCGACCGTAATGAAGCTCTGGATAAATAATTCCTCCGTTACCCTCACCTCCTATTATGGCATTGGTTTCCTTCATTTTTTCAACCACGTTTACTTCGCCCACTGCGCTGGCAGTATAGGTTCCACCGTGTTTTTCGGTAACATCGCGCAACGCTCGTGAAGATGACATATTGCTCACCGTATTTCCGGGCGTGTTTTGCAAAACGTAATCGGCAACCGCAACCAAAGTATATTCCTCGCCGAACATTTCGCCTTTTTCGTCAACAAACGCAAGTCTATCAACATCGGGGTCAACCACAATTCCGAAGTCGGCGTGGTTTTTTACAACACTTTCCATCAAATCGCCCAAATGTTCCTTCAACGGTTCGGGATTGTGCGGAAACTGTCCGTTTGGCGTGCAATGCAATTTTACGGGTTCAACACCCAAAGCCTCTAAAAGCAAAGGTACCGCAATGCCTCCCGTAGAATTTACGGCATCAACAACCACTTTAAATTTGGAGCGTTTTATGGCATCAGCTTTCACCAAAGGTAAATTCAGAATTTCATCTATGTGTAAATCTATGTAAGCATCATTTTTATGGATTTCACCCAAATTATCAACTTCAGCGAATGCAATAGTTCCATTTTCAGCAATATCGAGGATTTGTTGTCCGGCTTCGGCATTTAAAAATTCGCCTTTGCTGTTCAGCAATTTTAGGGCGTTCCACTGTTTTGGGTTGTGGCTTGCGGTTAAAATGATTCCGCCATCAGCGTGTTCCAAAGCAACCGCAACTTCAACAGTTGGCGTGGTTGAAAGGTTTAAATCTATTACGGTAATTCCCATTCCAACCAGCGTATTCATCACCAATTGCTGGATCATTTCGCCAGAAATACGTGCATCGCGGCCCACGACAACTTTATAGCTCTCTTTGTTGCGTTGTTGTTTTACCCAGGTTCCATAGGCTGCGGCATATTTTACGGCATCAATTGGAGTTAGATTTTCGCCTTGCGTTCCGCCAATGGTTCCACGGATTCCTGATATAGATTTAATTAAAGTCATTTTTAATATTATTGTTAAGGGTTATTCGTATTTCGTAACTCGTATTTCGCACTTCGAACTTCGCACTTCAAAGGTTATTTTCTGAATTTATTTTTCAATTTTAAAAAGTAAAGCTCAAAGTAGGTATAAGACAAATGAGCTATCAATAATGTGCCTGCGAAAGTAAGCAGATGGATTAAAATTATGGTTAAAGTTTCATTAAGGTTTTGGAGCATTTCTAGTTTCAGAAACAAAAATACAACAGCATTTAAAACAATGGCGTGAAACATATAGATTCCGTAGGAAATACTTCCGAAGTGATTTAAAATTTTACTCTTCACCTCCACCCCGCGATTGTTGAAAGCTAGTGAATGGATAAAGAATCCGAACAGCAAACAAGTGAACATTGCCCGAAGCCAAAGTGGCTCAAATAGAAACCAATCCGTTACAAAATAAAGCAAAGTCACAATGCAAATCACCAAAGGAAAAACCGCCGAACGCTTTAAAAATTCCAACTTTTTCTTTTCTTCCAAAATTGCAATTACACCGCCCGAAAAAAGGTAGAAAAACACAAAAGTATATTTATGAAGCACCTCAAAAACATCGGTCCAGTAAAGAATGAAATAACTGATAAGCAAAAGGCTTAAAACTCGTAGAATCCATTTCACATTTATAAAAAATAGCAAAGGGGCAATCACGAGATAGAACTGTTCCTCAATCCCGATAGACCAAAGAATTTCAAGTATGCCGCCGGGTTCGTATATTTTCGCGAAGACGTTTGGTAGAAAGAAAATATTATAAAAAAAAGCTTCTTTCCAAGTATAGTTTATTTTAAAAGGAATATTTAGAAATGGCAAAAGCACATTATAAAAAAGCAGTCCAAATCCTAAAACTAGATAATAAAGCGGAAAAATCCGTAGAATTCTTCGAACGTAAAAATCTTTGATTGAAAATGTATTTCGGATTTTTGCACGATAAATAAGTCGAATAATCAAAAAACCGCTCAGTACAAAAAACATGTAAACCGCTTCCAAACCACGGTGAAAGATGGAAAGTCCATCAAAATAAGGAAGTCCCTGATTGTGGGAAAGTTGTGGCAAGTGAAAGAGCAACACGAAGGAAGCAAGGAAAAACCGCAATGGGTCCAAATTGGGTAATCGGTTCAATTTTCAGTTTTTACAGCTCAAAAATACATATATTTATTGAATGAATTTTTTAGCCCATATCTATCTATCCGGCAACGAAGAAGGCGTTATCATCGGCAACTTTATTGCTGACGGAATTAAAGGAAAAAAGTACTTAAAGTATCCGCCATCTATTGCAAAAGGAATTCTATTGCACCGCGGTATAGACAGTTTTACGGACGCGCATCCAACCGTTCACCAAAGTACGGCGAGGCTTCACAAAAACTACAGTCATTACAGCGGGGTGATTGTGGATATACTTTACGACCACTTTTTGGCAAAAAACTGGAGCAACTATTCAGACCAACCTTTGGATGAATATGTGCAGGATTTTTATGAATTGCTTCGGAAAAATTTCACCATACTTCCCGCGAGAATCCAAAAAATGATGCCTTATATGATTGCCGATAATTGGCTGCTAAGCTACGCCACTGTTGAAGGAATCAGTAAAATTTTGGCGCAGATGAACGTGCGAACCAAAGGGGTTTCAAAAATGAATTTGGCGGTTGCGGAACTCGAAGAATATTACGATGAATTTGAAGCTGAATTCACTTCCTTTTTTGATGAATTAATTGCCTTTTCCAACCAAAAACTAAACGAACTATGAGATTACCATCACTCGTCCTGATTGCATTTTTGCTATTCGCCTGCAAAGAAAAACCCAATGCACAACCCATAGTTGAAAAACCAAAAGTAGAAACAAAACAAGCAGTAATTGCAGACAGCGCAATGGTAGTTTCCGCACGCGCCGAAGCTTCCAAAATTGGAACGGAAATTCTAAAAATGGGCGGCAATGCTTTTGATGCTATGATTGCAACAAATATGGCTTTAGCCTTAACTTATCCCAACGCCGGTAACTTAGCAGGCGGAGGATTTTTGGTTTACAGAACCCAATATGGCGAAATTGGCTCGTTGGACTATCGCGAAAAAGCGCCAATGGCCGCCACAAAAAATATGTATCTCGATAAAGACGGCAACGTTATTCCCGACAAAAGCTCAATTGGAGCAATGTCCGTAGGCGTTCCGGGAACTGTTGCCGGAATGTTTGCAGCCCACGAAAAATTTGGAAGTTTGCCAATGGAAGTCATATTGAAACCTGTAATCGAACTTGCCAAAAAAGGATATATAATCACTGACAAAGAAGCCGAAGCTTTAGTAATTTACAAACCCTATTTTGAAGAGGTAAATGGCGAAGCTACTCTTTATTCTGAAGATTTAAAAACTGGCGATACGCTGAAAAATAATGCTTTGGCAAGCACTTTGGAACGTATTTCCAAAAACGGCCGAGCCGAATTTTACGGGGGCGAAACTGGCCAAAAAATTATTTCATTTTTAAAAGAAAAAGGTGGAATTATCACTTTGGAAGATTTTGAAGCTTACGAAGCCCAATGGCGCGAACCGATTGTTTTTCAATATAAAGATTTAAAAGTAATTTCCATGGCGCCACCTTCCAGCGGCGGTATCTGCTTGGCACAGATTTTAAAAATGGTGGAGCCTTTTCCTCTTTCCGAATACGGCCATAATTCAGAAAAATACATTCAAGTTTT
>Ga0209344_10005631_pt1 | contig 10719 bp, 9 predicted proteins | sample Cruoilmetagenom6_FD_187293 | JGI IMG/M metagenome (GOLD analysis project Ga0209344, IMG submission 187293) | Oil polluted marine microbial communities from Coal Oil Point, Santa Barbara, California, USA - Santa Barbara Oil Seep Sample 6 (SPAdes)... | ecosystem: Environmental > Aquatic > Marine >...
ACTGCATAACCTTAGAAGTGTTAACCGCTTGGGTATGTGTCGCGCCTTGCTTGCCTAGTTGTTAAAGAACGTTGTTTCTGTTTGATGTAGTAACTATATACCTTGCAATGAAAAAGCGAAAGACTAAAAAAGCATATTAAAACTCTTTTTATAACCTATGAATAAACAGTGAATACTGCCTTATTAGGTTAATAGTCCGCGCGTAGCAGGAAGCGTGCCAACTGTATGGATATACAACTGTAAGCCCTTGATATCCCTAACGATTCCCGTAGTAAGCATATTGAGCCTATAGCCTAGCCGTAATACCTACGGATTCCCACGGCTTACCACGGGGCTCTCAGGGGCTTTAAATGGCATACTGTAAAGTGATGTAACAGCCTTAATATATAGCCTATTGATACCTACATAATCAATAGATAATGCCTATTGATACTTGACTGACCTATACCTTATAGCGTACGCATTCCCATACGGGATACTGACCTGTAAAGCCTAGTAATACCAACGGGATAGCATACGGTAAGCCTACATGGTCACACGGGCTCCACGGGGATACATACCCTACACTATACGCTAATAAGTGCCATCACTGGACTGATTTACAGAACGTCACACTATAACACCACAATATGAGCCTTGATTCACATATCTAGCAGTTGAATCCCTCAGGAATCCCATAGAATCCCTAGTGAATACAGCGTGAATAACTATGCAAAAGTCAAAAACAGACAGTGTCGGATATTGACGGGATTGTTTGGGTCTCATAGGCTTCGAAGGGACACCCCACCCACCCGTTACGGTGACAGGAAAGCCCACAGATATTTTGTAATTTTCTACTATTCACATAAACCCTTGAAATCCCTAGGAAACCCCACAGGACCCCACATACACCCTTATGATACACTGTTACGGGAATTCGGACGAGGTCATACAGGATTCACACAGGGTCATACAAGGTCATACAGGGTCTATATAGGCTTCTATAGTTCATTCTACCATTGATTTATTAATAAAATGGACGATAGAGGTCATATAAAGCAGTTAAAAGAGTGATAAAACAGCTCCAAGGTGTCAATATCAGACAGGTGTCGGATTCTGACATTTAGTGATAAAACAGCTTCTAAGGCTCTTTTAGGGTGATTTATGCCTTTATATAGGTGATTTTAGTGATACATATGACTGCTTTAAGGGTCCGTATGGGGTGTTTATAAGAACATATAACTACTTCTTAGGCTCTATATAGGGATAAATAGTTACACCCTTATGAAGAGAGAGTGAGTTTCACCACCATGACAAAAGAAAAGAGCGTTAAAGCTTTTTATTAGGTTAAAAGGTAGGATGGAAGATAGAATCTCTTTACAGTTAAAAGATAGGTTGGATAATGGAAACCTAATAGATGTATAAAGATGAAATCGTGATTATTCTTTTCGCGGTTGCAATAATTCTCGCCTTCGGGCTAATCAAGTAAGGAACGACTATAATGGACGTTAATGAAAAACATCTGCTGTTCATTGAATTATTCCTTGAAACGCAAAACGTAAAAGATGCCGCTGAACAAGCTGGCTTCGACCGCACATACGGTTACAAACTATTTAAAAAGCTTCGGACGGAAATCGAAGAACGACTCGCTGATGAAATGGTGATGATGCAAGCGCAAGCTTTAGCAGTCACAAAAGAATCAATGAAGGGTGAAGGAATCATCCCTGCTGTACAAGCTATTAAACAGCGTGCTGCTGAAACAACTATGGACCGTGGTTCAATCACGAAGAAACAGAACCTTGAAGTTGGTGTGCAAGAACTTGCTGCCGTCATGGTGTTACCAGCCAAAGAGCCCGTGGTTCCCAATAGAGAACCTGACGCTGTAGACGAAGAATAATTAGAGGTTCGCCAAGAACCCACGGGAACCTGTGTGTTCCATAAGTAAATCTTGGCTTTAATCAAAATCAGACAGTGTCGGTTATTGACACTAGGAGAAAGATATGTGGAGTGCTTTTGTATTCTTTGTATTGCTTTACCTTATCATCTATGTAGATAGATAATACACCCTTATGAAAGGAGAGTGTGATGTGTTCAAAGCCCCAATCTAAGTTGGAACGCTGTACAGAAAACGTAAATGTAATCCTTGACATCTTCGGTGGTGCTGATGGAGGCGTAGGCTTCTATAAATTAAAAGTACGACTAGAACAAATGGCTCAAGAAGTTGATGATGGCAAGCCCCGTGCTGAGCCTATCCTAGAACACCTAGAGAAAACTCGACAACTCTTTGAGAATCTTAGTAAAGGGTAAATTACACCCTTATGAAGAGAGAACACCAAATTCCGGTTTATTAGCTCAGTGCGTAGAGCGTTCGCCTGTTAAGCGAAGGGTCGTAGGTTCGAATCCTACATAAACCGCCAAACATTAGGGAATTAGCCTAGTCCGGTCTAAGGCAACGGGATTTGACCCCGTGAGCACAGGTTCAAATCCTGTATTCCCCGCCAAACAATGCCTCAGAGTCCAGCCTCACATGCAGATTAGTAGCTCTAATGTGCGAGGTAGACGGTCTTTTAAATGGATAACGTACAGGAAAGAAAGGGGTTTCATCACGTGAATGTCTCACCCGAGTAATAAATGTCCAAGCGGTTCGACTCCGCTCTGAGGACTCATTAGTTCCATAGGATAGCCCAGTGATGGGATAGCGGATTCCAAACCCGCCAAGCAAGGTTTGACTCCTTGGTGTCCTGCCAGTTTCATGAAGTATCAAGCGTTGTTCCCTTAGGCTTTAGGGTGAACCATAGAAAGACAGCGTAAAAGCCGTTATTAGAGCCCAAAACGTAAGATAGGTAGAAGTTCTCTGTTATAGGGTTTAGCGAGATGAGTACAGCTACGAACTACCAATCTACAAATTACACCCTTATGAAGAGAAAGTACTTTGGTGTGAGTTTATCCTAAGTGGCAAGGACCCTCCCTGTGAAGGAGGCATATGTGGCTTCGACTGCCATAGCTCACCCCAAAGTATTTACCAAATTTAAGACTTAGCGCCGCCAACTATCCGTTGTGATACAACGTGCAGTTCGCTACCTTAGGCGTGAAATCTGAGAGTTAACGACTCAGTCATAGATTCGCTAAGTTATCTTTCCAAGAAATTGGGTGGAGACACATGCGTAGCCATCAACGTAATCTATGGTCCCTCAAGTTCGCGGAATCGCGCAGAGTTGGGACACCCATTCTGTTTCCTGACCATAACACAAATTGGTCCTGAGGCGTTTAGTTCTTCGGTAAAAGCCCAATAACGGCGAACACCCTCGAACGTTTAGAGCTAAAGTAATAGAGGGCGTAGCTGCCATAACTCTACAGAAAACTAGCTCACCTACATACGCGTTCGGACAGCCTCTCTTAGATGCAGAACTGCCGAGCCCACAATCCAAAGAGGTCCTTATGAACCGTCGTACATTCTTATTAGCCACCGTGTTGGCACTAGGTACAGCAGCATGTTCAACAACTGACCTTTTAAAGGCAGCAGGAGGCGCACTAGGCGTTTCTAGCTCAGAGCCTATGGTTGGTATCGACACCGAGATTGGTGACGATGTAGCTACACTAGGGGACTCACAATCACTATCATTTGATGATGTGGAAGGTGATGTCGCTATCGACACAACGAATAACAAAAACTCAGTCGATAAAGCTCAAAATGTAACATATAATGAGTTCACTCCGTTAACCATGGGTATCATGGGATTCCTTGGCATCTTAGCCATTGTCGGATGGGCTGCACCGCAAATCTCATTTCGTTCACCGTTTTGGAGAAAAGAAAAATGATTGCACGTACATTAACTCGACAAGAAGCCTTTGCACTAACAGAGCCCCGAGTGGCTTATGATTGGGAGCAATATGGTCTCACAGTTGTCCGAGATGGTTACACAGAAGACGGCACACGAATTCACTTTGTGTTTCAACCGGGATTCTGTGGTGGTATTCTAGCGAATGCTTATATCTTCTCAATTTAAAGAATAATAGCAGAGTGGAGAAGTGATATCTCATCAGGCTCATCACCTGAAGGTCGCTGGTTTGATTCCAGCCTCTGCATCCAATTCGTCAGAAACCGACAGTGTCGGATATTGACATAACACAGGAAAACCGATGAAGTACAATCCAGACGTAGACCTAGTAGCCGATAAGAGCAGCCTAGGCGTAGTAGCTGGTGATGTGCTGAAATTATGGATGAAAGTCCCGGACTTCCTAGAGAACTACAATAGAGTTCTAACCGAACACGTAAAGTTTGCCGCTAACCGCCTCCCACGTGGTTATGTAGTCTTTGATGAAAAGACCAAAATGGCAAAACCAGTACGACCGCAGTTAATCTCCCTGATTATTGCGTTGAGTAAGCATAAATTCGAAGGTCGTTTGACTCTTCAGCAAGCATGTGATTTGCTATCTGAAGACGGAGTCAGCTTCAAGAAAATGGGCTTATCTCGTATGTTCACCCGTTTAGCTGCCAAGCTAGGCGTAGATAAAGTTTACCCTAAAGGTAAAACCGTCCAAATTTCTGATTTAAAAGATGCTGAAGCACTCTTAAAGAGAGAACGCAAGGCACATGCCAAGAAAGCCGCTCAGGCTATCAAGGACAAGAAATCAGAACCTACCCATGTCTTTTCAGACAAGCCCACAGAAATCAAACCAGAAGATACACCAGAAGAGTTCAAAAAGCGTAAGGTGATTTACACACCAACCGCTAAGCAAATTCTATTCCATGCAGCCAGTGAGAAAATTGTTCTCTATGGTGGTGCAGCAGGTGGCGGCAAATCATTCGCTCTACTATTCGACGTTATTCGTTACGCTCATGTTCCCGGCTATAAGGGTCTCATCATTCGTAAGACGATTAACGATTTATCAGAATTAGTCGAGGTCTCCAATGAGTTCTACAAGAAACTCTTTCCCGGAGCAGAATATAACCAACAGAAGACAACGTGGACCTTCCCAAGTGGAGCCAAGGTGGTCTTTGGTTATCTAGATAAGCCGAAAGATAAATACAGATATCAAGGTAAACAGTATCAGTACATCGCATTCGATGAACTTGGTCAGTGGATTGATGCGGAAGGTTGGAACTATCTTAAGTCCCGATTACGTAATCCGCCAATTGACCCAAGAACTGGTGAACGTATCCCTACCTTGATGCGTGCAACGTCAAACCCCGGAGCCCGTTGGGTTAAGGAAATGTTTATTGACGCAGCACCAGCTAATACACTGTTTTATGACAAAGCGGGTATTACACACAAATTCATTCCAGCGTCATTACTTGACAACCCTTACTTAGATGAAGACTATCGACAAATGTTGATGTCATTACCTGAGATTGAGAAACGTCAACTATTGTATGGTGATTGGAACGCAACTGACCTTGCAGCTTTCCCTGAGTTCCGCCCAGAGATTCACGTGGTAGCCCCATTTGAAATCCCCGGATGGTGGAATCGTATGGCTGGCATGGATTACGGCTACCGTGACCCTGCTTGTGCTATTTGGATTGCAATCAACCCTGATACAGGTCAGAAGATTCTCTATCGAGAGTATGAACAACAAGGTCTAACAGGTCCTGAGTTCGCCGCAGCTATTCAGTTAAATGAAGTGCGTGAGCGAATCCCAGTAGAGCACGTTATTGACTGGACTATCTTTAATAAGACTGGTTACACTGGTCCTACTATTGGTGAACAAATCCAGCGTAGCGGTGTTCCTCTACGTCGAGCTGATAGAAACCGAACAGCAGGTAAAGTACAAATTCACGAACATCTAAGGTCTGACCCGAACTCTCAAGAGCCGGGAATGTTAATCTTTGATACGTGTACCAGAATCATTCAGCAGTTAAACTCTGCTCAGATTGATGAGAAGCATCCAGATGATATCGACCAACGTCGAGTCGGTGCTGGTAAACTTCGACACCACTGGGATTTATATGATTGCCTACGGTATGCCTTGATGGCACGTCCAACACGATATTCACGCCACGACGCATTCGCAGCAGCGAAACAAAACAGTCGATGGAACAAAATTCACAATTATTTCTCATAGGATAAATTATGGCGCATGATAGCACCCCAATGCCAACTTATGTACAAGGTCACGCGCCCTCTAACGGTTTAGTTGGTGCAGATTCCAACAAAATCAATGGTCTGCTTTCTGATGTTATCAGCAAGCGAGAGATTGGTAATGCTTCCCGCTCAGGTTGGGAAGGTAAATCTATTGCAGCCTTAAGAGCCTTTAGAGACCAAGATAATGACACATTCCGTGACAGTGAGCAAAGTAAAGTCTCACTACGCACGACCAAAGTTAAGACGAGAGCAGCCGCTGCGCAGATTAAGCAAGCATTGTTCTCAAACGGTAAATTCCCACTAGAACTCAAGGAAACTAAGGACCCATTCGGGATTTCTAAGTATGTCCATATTGATTCTCAGGGTGAAGCCGTCCCAGAACAGAAACCAGAAGCGTCCACAGAAGCTAAACCTAATCTATACCTCCCCGGTTCATTCGGGTTCGAAGGTGATGGTCAGGAACTAGCCGTGGGCGCTACATTTTCGAATATGTTCAAATCGCTACCTCCTGAAGTCCAAGATACAGTCCAATCGACTGCATTAGCCGATGGTGTAGGTAAGATGGGAGAACCAACTATTAGTCCAGCCCGTATTGCTGCTTATCGTATGAACCAACAAGTTCACGACCAGCTTGAGTCAACTATGGCGATGGATGAAGCGGAAAAGATGATTGATGAGATGTGCATTATTGGCACAGGCGTCATGAAAGGTCCGTTTAACGAATACCAAGAGATTCCCTACTGGGCGAAGAACGAAGACGGCACACGTCGTTATGAACCTAAACAAGTTCTAGTTCCAAGATTCTCTTTTGTCTCTGTATGGGACCTCTATGTGGACCCAACGGCTCACAATATGAGAGATGCAGAGTGGGTTATTGAACGTCACAAGATGACTGAAACCCAAGTCCGAGATTTAAAGCGTCGTCCTGAATTTAGTCACGATGCCATTGACAATTTAGTCCATGGTGGTCCTAACTATACCGAAGAAGTCGGTAATGATTCAGAAACAGAAGACCCGAACTTAAATACAACTGCATATCGCTCAAGTAGCTTATATGAAGTGTATGAATATTGGGGCTTTATGGCAACTGAGAAAGTCCGTGAATACGGAATGTCAGTACCAGATGACACGCAAGAATATGTCCAAGTTTGTGTATGGTTTGCAAATAACGAATTACTTCGTGTTTCACTAAACCCATTCCAACCTAATCGTATTCCATACTTCCTTACACCATACGAAAGTGACCCTTACTCGATTTACGGAGTAGGCGTTCCAGAGTCAATGAGCGACCAACAGAAACTCATTAATGGCTTCATGCGTATGGCGGTAGATAACCTAGCCTTAGCTGGCAACATGGTGTTTGACGTAGATGAATCGGCTTTAGCTCCGGGTCAGCCTATGGAAATCTCACCGGGTCAAATCTTCCGACGAATTGCAGGTTCTCCGGGTCAAGCAGTATATGGAATTAAATTCCCTAATACAGCCCCAGCAAACCTACAGATGGTTCAAGAAATGCGTCAACAAGCTGATGAAGCCACAGGTATCCCTTCGGTTGCCCATGGTCAAACAGGAGTTTCAGGCACAGGTCGTACCGCTTCAGGTATGTCAATGTTACTGAACAACGCCTCCCTAAACATCAAGTCAGTTGTACGTAATATCGATAGAAATGTCATTCGACCAATGGGTCAAAGCCTATTTGCATGGAATATGCAATATAACGGCATTGCTCACCCTGAAATCGAAGGTGATTTAGAAATCATCGCTACTGGCGCTTCAAGCCTAGAGCAGAAAGATATCGAGAACCAACGCTTACAAGTCTTCCTGTCATTATCTACCAATCCAGCCCTAGCACCTCTTATCAAACTCTCCACTGTTATTAAGAAACTAGCGTTGACGATGGATATGGAACCGGAAGAAATCCTTAACAGCCCTGAAGAAGCCCAGTTTTATGCTGCGTTAGTCGGTGCTATGAATCAAGCTCAATCCCAACAGGGAGCCCCAGAAGGCGGCTCAGCCCTCGCATCACCATCACCTACCCAACAGGGTTTCACAGGTAACGATGCGTCCTCAGGCAACCCTGAGGGAGCAAATGGAGCTATTCCCGGTGTTAACGCACCAGAACAAGGATAATAATGAATAAACAACTCTTACTGAGTTTGAGTGAAGAAGAGTTAGTGAGGGGATTAAAACCTTTGCTTTCTCACGTTCATTGGGCTTACCTCGAAGAATACCTTCGTCGTGAGCAGCACAAACAAGTTAAAGTCTTGGCTTCCCATGATTCCCATGTGGAACTCGCAAGAGCCCAAGGCAAATTTGGAGCTTACCAAGCAATTGCTAAACTCAAACAACTTATAGGTTAAGAATCAATATCCGACACTGTCTGATTTTGACACCCTTAGCTTCAACGAATCAATTTAGATACCGTACTCCTGTACGACCTAAGGATAAAAACAATGCCACAATATTTAACAGGTGAACAACGTCGTCAACAACTTCAAGCGGAGTTAGACGCGCTAGATGCAGCTCAGGACCCTTCACAGGATACCCAACAAGAGCAGCAACAACAGCAACAACCTGAACAGGTTAACTGGGAAAAACGTTATAAGGACGCCCAATCTCACTTTTCTAAGCAAGTGAACGAACTCAAGAGCAAAATCCCCAAACAAGATTTTGAGACTGAGAACGAGAAATTGCAACGTCAAGTGGCTGAACTTCATGATGACTTAGCAGCGCGTAACGTCGCTGATAGTGTTCGTGACGCTCAAGCAGCAGTTGGTCAGGTACACCCAGACTTCAACGAGGTAATTGCCTCAGAAGAATTTACCCAATGGATTAAGTTACAACCCGAAGTATTCTACAAGTCAATCTATGACGATGTACCGAATGCTCAAATGGCTATCCGTGCTCTATCTCTGTTTAAGATGGAACATAAGCCTCAACAAATTCAAGAGGACCCTCGCAGACAACAACAGCAACGTCAGCAACAACCTGACCCAGCTAGCATGAATATGCGCCAAGGTATGCGAGAAGTACCTCAACAAGATGGTCCAAAGATTTGGACTATGAAAGAAATTCAATCTTTAACACCAGCACAGTATGAACAACATGAAGCGGCAATCGACGCTGCGTTCGCTGCTGGTAATATCCGATAATTAACAGGAGCTACAAATGGCTTTAACAAACAACAACGCACAGTTCGGCGGTCAATCCGGCGCGGCTGGTAACAACTTCGCGGGTACTGACTTCGTAGATGCGGGCTTTGACGGTCCATCACGCATTGGTCAAGGTATTGACGCGGCTAACTCACAGTGGATTGCAACAATCTACTCGAAGAAAGTTCTAAACTTCTTCCGTACTGCTTCGGTAGTAGAAGGTGTAACTAACAACGATTACTACGGTGAAATTTCAGCGTACGGTGATTCAGTTATTATCATCAAAGAACCAAAAGTATCAATCGTAGACTACGGTCGTGGTGATACCTTGGATTCACAAGCACTTGACTCAGATTCATTTACTCTAGTCTTGGACCAAGCGAAAGCGTTCCAATTCCAAGTTGATGACATCGAAGTTAAATTGTCTCACGTTAACTGGCAAGCACTTGCTACTAACTCAGCTACTTACTCATTGAAAAATGATTACGATAAGTCTGTTTTAGAGTTCATGGCTCAGAACGTAGGTCAAGGTAAAATTGTTGCTTCTGCACTAGGTGAAGCTGCAACTGCTGCACAAGCTGGTCAGGTTGCATTCCAAACAATCGCTGCTACTGGTGCTAACGCATTGGTTCTTAAAGTAGGTGCTTCTGAAGCGGAAATCGCTGCTGGTACTCACCAGAACCCTCTAGATTTGCTTAACAAGCTTAACCTTAAATTGGACCTTGAAGAAGTTCCTGAGGAAGCTCGTTGGGTAGTAGTAGACCCTGAGTTCGTAGAATTATTGATGCGTCAAGATTCTAACGTGCTTAACCGTGATTTCAACGGTGGTATGAAGGACCTTAAGGCTGGTCTTGGTAAGAATGGACTTATGTCTATGTCTCCAATCCGTGGTCTTATGCTTCACAAGACTATCAACGCACCTAAGTTGGTAACAGCTACTCGTCCACAAACTGATGCTAAGCTTCAGGATGCTGGTCGTATCATCATGGCTGGTCACATCTCGGCTGTAGCGACTGCTTCTGCAATCGTTAAGACTGAAGTGATTCGTTCAACTTCAACTTTCGCTGACATCGTTCGTGGTCTTCACGTTTACGGTCGTGGCGTAGTTCGTCCAGAGTCGCTAGTTGCGGCTGCTGTAACATACAAAGAAGTTCTAGCGTAATAGCTAGGTTTCTCAAGGGACTTCGGGATTTTCCCCGAGGTCCTTTTATTTATCCAATAGGAGTTTACACGATGCCCATTATTTTCAACGGGGCAACATTACCAGCTTTAGGGGATTTCCCTATCACGGACGTAGATGAACTAGAGCTTAAATTAAATTATTCACGCTCACAACTGACAATTGTGAACCGAGGTGATGGTGATATCATCATCAAAGTCTGGACCGTTGGTGATAGCAACTGTGCCACATTTATCCTTGGACGTAACAAAATGTACGAACCTCAAGAGATGTATGCTAACCGTATTACTATCACAACCTTAACGGCTGCCACTGTAGCAATACG
>Ga0209344_10005632_pt1 | contig 10712 bp, 9 predicted proteins | sample Cruoilmetagenom6_FD_187293 | JGI IMG/M metagenome (GOLD analysis project Ga0209344, IMG submission 187293) | Oil polluted marine microbial communities from Coal Oil Point, Santa Barbara, California, USA - Santa Barbara Oil Seep Sample 6 (SPAdes)... | ecosystem: Environmental > Aquatic > Marine >...
TGCTAATTCTTTAGTGATTGTTACATCTCCAAATGCTGCTTGAAATAAATCGGGATATTCATTGCTTTGTTGTAGTCTTGAAACAACCATTTCCCAAGTGTTGTGCATTTCTACAGGATTTGTAACAGGCTCTATTGCTTGATGTTCTAAACTAAATACGCGACCATCCCAAAAGAAATTTTCATCGTAATTCCAAGCTAAATTAAATAATGGCATGGAGTTTCTGTTTCCTGCAATCCCATCAATACCAATACTAAATCTTGCGCTATCTGTAAAGGCGTTTTGAGGTGCGTGACAAGAAGCACATGCTTGTGTATTATCTGCTGAAAGAATTGTATCGAAGAATAGTTTTTTACCTAACGCAATGCCTTCAACTGTTTGAGGGTTATTTGTTGGGATAACTGGAGAAATAATATTTTCTTCAAAAAGAAGTGGGATATCTAATGGTTGTGGTGTTGGTGAAAAAGGCACATAGCTATCTGTTGTTTCATTTGAACAAGAACTTATCAAGAAACATAGAATACAAATAATATAGAAAGGTTTGTTTTTCAAATGGTTTAATTTATTGAGAAATATTGCCCAAACTAAAGGCATTTTGTCCATTTTCATACATCATAACTTGAGCATCAAAATTTGGCATTAGCATATTGTTTAATAGATTTAAATTCCATTGATTTGGATTTTTAAACCATTCGGCAATATTCATGTTTATATTAAAGGTAACGTTATTAGATATATTAACAGACCCTAATTCAACAGTAAAAAAAGTATCTTGGAATAATAAATCTGGAGCATTTACCATATTTACTGCTCTAATAGCATGATATGCATATCCAGTTTCAACATCAGTATCATTAATAAACTTTCCTTCAAGTTGCATGTAATGATATCCTCCACCCATCATATCTGGGACATTCCATGAAACTGAATTTAAATCCGGATAATTATTGTTGTAATTATCTTCATTATTGAACCCAAAAATAAACGATACATTTTCGTAAGATCCAGTTGGGATATCTATGCCTGGAGCATACATCAAATCTGAATCATTTGTAACATCAATTAAATTATAACCATCTATAACAATTGTTTCGCCATTAGATTTATGAAATGTCAAATTAGATATTAGGTATCTTAATTTTTCGATGCTCATTTCTTCTCCATTAGTATTTGTGTATTGAATAGTATTGAAATTTGTGCTTGTAACTGAAGTACCATCCCAATTATGAGAAAAATTAAATGTTGCGTTGACATTTTGAGGCACATTATTTGGTTGATTATTGTCGTCGCTACTGCATGAAAGGACAAGAGCAATGAAGGTTAAGAGGGCTGTAATCTTTTTCATTTATTCATTAATTTTTATAAGTAAAACATCATTAAATCCTTTATTTTCAATAATATCTCCATCATTACTTTCAGTTTCGCCAACAGAGATTACTGAATTATCATTTAGTTCGATGGCATCAAGAGCATAATCTACATTAGAGCCTCCGAAAGATTTTTGCCAAATAAGTAACCCTTGTGAGTTTATTTTAAATACCCAGGCATCATTTTGACCTTGGTTACTAGTTAAATCTCTATCTGAACTTCTGGATTGCCCTGAAATTAAAAATTCGTTATCTTGAGTTATTTTAATAGATCGACTTACATCGAAACTACTTCCACCAAAAGATTTCTCCCAGATTAATTCTCCCGAGGGAGATATTTTAATAATCCAAACATCTGCACCACCAAAATTTTGAGACACATCTAAATCGTTACTTCTAGTATCACCAACAATTATAAAATTCCCATCGTTAGTTGCTGCTATCGATCTAGCCTCATCAATTTGTGTTCCGCCATAAGATTTTTCCCAAAGCAACTCTCCAGTTTCAGAAATTTTTATAACCCAAAAATCGTATTCCCCTTTATTGTTTGAAATATCTACATCATTACTATCAGAAGAACCTACAATTATATAACCATTGTCTTCGGTTTGAACCACATCATAAGGTGTATCTGTAAAAGAGCCACCATAATATTTGCTCCATTGAATATTGCCACTAGCATCCAGTTTAATTGCCCAGTAATCACCACCTGCATGTTGGATGTTATTTAATCTGGTATTGCCTGCACCACCAGATGCAGTTACGTCTAGAACACCAACTAAAAGATACCCATTGTCTGTTGTTAGTGTAAAGGAAATGCCATTATCTAAACCAGCAAACCCAAAAGATTCTTGCCAACTCATATTACCAGTTGCATCTAGTTTTGCAAGCCAGTAATCTTGTAATCCAGAATTTATGGTAATATCTTGGTCGTTGCTATAGGTATAACCTAAAATAGCGTAACCACCATCTGGAGTTTGTGTTATTTTATTCCCTCTATCGTCTGCTGAACCACCAAAAGTTTTTGACCATTGAATAGTGTTGCTGGAATCAAATTTTATAACCCAATAATCATATCCTTCAATAGGTTTATCTGTAATATCTCCATCATTACTTTGTGTGTATCCTAATACAGCATAACCTCCATCGATGGTATTTGTAATCGATTGCGCTCCATCGTTTTTAGAGCCACCAAAAGTGCTGACAAAATCTATTGAATTTTGAGGTGGATCTTGAGTTGCATTATCATCAGATTTACAACTACTCATAAATACAAATAATTGTAAAAAGAATATAGCTGCTATTATTCTATTAAGGAACATGAAATTATTAATTATTAAGTGCCACTTTTTCTAACTATAAATAAACCTCTATTAATATCACTTATAATAATGTTCCCGCTTGGAAAGTATGGGTAAACATTCCATGCGCCTTTAAAACTGGTGTTGTTATTTTCAGGATAAGTATCAAAATATCCTGTTTCATTCATAACGCTTGAAGAGATACCTGATATATCAATAATCCTTACTCCAGCAGTATAACTAGCTTGGTAATAGTCGTTACCCTTTACATAACCATTATGATCTATAGCTGCAGAAGGCCCATTATAATTCATATGTAGCGTAGGATTGTCTAGATCTGTGAAATCGAAAACAATGGTTCTGGTATTATTGCCAAACCCTAATTCATCTGTCTCATCACCTAAAAGAAGGTATTTCATATCTTCAGTAAACCATCCTTGATGTACATATCCAATATTGTTATAAGTAACTGTTGAAATGTTTACTGGGTTACTTTTGTCTGTAACATTAGCTATTACAACTTCACTTGCATTAGAGCCTATTAAAATTTCTTGACCAGCATAATCTGGATCTGGACCATTATATGTCACAACTTGAGCATCGTGTGAATATCCAGGAAAACTACCTTCATTAACTGGATTTGTTGGATTTTGAATATTAATAAACAATGGGCCACCAGAATTCATATCACTTCCTACAATATATGCATATCCAGATGTTTCATTTATTACAATATTATGAGCGCTTCCAAAACCAGTATAATGAGAATCTGCAGTAAAATTTTCTGGAGGATTTGCTACATTTCTTAATCTTGTTAAATCGAAAATTTGCATTCCATGACCTGTTGCTTCACTTACTATAAATGCGTAGTCGTTATAAACTTTAATATCTCTCCACTTGTTTCCACTAACTCCAGGATTAGCTGTAGCTAATTTGCCTAATAAAATAGGCGCTGTTGGATCTGTCATATCAACAAATGCAGTGCCTTGTGTTGAACATATTAAGGCATATTCCTTATTAGTTGTAGGATCTGTCCAACCCCAGGAATCGTTTCCTTCTGCTCCAGGCTCAGCTAATTCATCCAATGAAATATAACCCATTAAATCATAATCATTACAAGAATAAGGTCCTGCCATACCATTTTCGCATGGAAATAATGGGGTTAAAGTTGGATTGTCTTCACAAGCATCACCAATTCCATCATTATCTGAATCTTCTTGGCCTGGATTTGGTACGTTAGGACAATTGTCTACATCATCTAAAATGCCATCATTATCCATATCATTTTCAGATATTTCTTCACAAGCATCACCAATCCCATTATCGTTAAAGTCTTCTTGATTTGGATTGAAATCGTCAGGACAGTTATCAGTCGCATCAGGAATACCATCGTCATCAGTATCAACAATAGTTACTGGATCAACAGGTTCATCATCACAAGATTGAAAACTAGAAAGAAGAATACATCCTATAAAAAAGTATTTAAGGATGCTTAATGATTTTTTGAAAATTAACATTAGCAATATTTTTATTAATTAGAATTTAGGAAGTAATTTAAAACGTATTTAGCTATAAATTATTGCTTTAAACTACGATTAAAGACAACTATCTACTGTTATGATTATGATTTTAATAGATGTGGTTTTTACAAAAATAACAGAATAATAGAAATTTGGGTTGATTGAAAGTTAAATTTTGTGTTAAATCTTATTCATATTCACAATTAAACAGGTTTTATTACTCAATATGGATACAGATATAAATAAGCTTCTTATTTTTGCACTATGATAGAAGATAAAAATCAGAGTAAAACACCTTTAAGTGAATTAGGAGAGTTTGGACTAATTGACCACCTAACAAAAGATTTTTCAATTAAGAAAAAATCAACTGTTAAAGGAATAGGTGATGATGCAGCAGTATTAGGTTTTAAAAATGAACAAATTGTAGTTACCACAGATATGCTTGTAGAAGGTGTACATTTTGATTTAAGTTATATGCCTTTAAAGCATCTAGGATATAAAGCCATGATTGTAAATCTGTCTGATGTTTATGCCATGAATGCAAATGCATCTCAAGTTACAGTTTCTATTGCTGTTTCAAATAGGTTTCCATTAGAAGCCTTGGAAGCTCTTTATTCTGGAATAAAAACAGCAGCTAGTATTTATGATGTTGATGTGATTGGAGGTGATACAACGTCTTCAACAACTGGATTAATAATTTCAATCACAGCTATTGGTACAGCCAATTCTAAAGATGTTGTTTACAGAAGTGGAGCAAAATCTAACGATTTGTTAGTTGTTACAGGTGATTTAGGTGCTGCATATTTGGGACTTCAAGTATTAGAACGTGAAAAAGAAGTGTTTAAAGTAAACCCGCAAAATCAGCCAGATTTAGAAAATTACACTTACATAATTGAAAGGCAGTTGAAACCTGAAGCAAGAAAAGACATTGTGAAATTATTAAACGATTTAAAGGTGAAACCAACCTCAATGATTGATATAAGTGATGGTTTGTCTTCAGAAATTATGCATCTATGTAAAGAGAGTCAAGTTGGTTGTGAATTATATGAAGATAAAATTCCTTTAGATCCTCAAGTTATTTCTACTTGCGAAGAATTTAACCTTGATAGTACAACAGTTGCCTTAAGTGGAGGTGAAGATTATGAATTACTTTTTACTGTATCCCAAGAAGATTATACTAAAATAAAAGGGAATCCAAATTTTACAGTTATTGGTTTTATGAAAGATAAAAGTGCTGGTATGAACCTTATTACTAGAGCAGAAACAAGTATTCCATTAAAAGCTCAAGGTTGGAATTCTTTTAATAACTAGTTAGTTGATGAGCAAACGTTTTATTTTTTATATATAACATGCGTCTGTTATAAAAATCTTCTAAAAGTCTATTAATCTCTCTATATTTTGGTGTTAACTCAGTAAGGTTACCGTTGCTATTTGTAGTTAATTGTTTTTTGCAACACTTACAAGTATATTCTTTTACGTGTGAAGTCACCTTTTTTGAAACTTCATAATTGTGCCCAAAAAGATCGCAATAAATCTTAAAAGCATTCTGGCTGTTAGTAGTTTTATTCATTTTAGTAGGATTTGGGAGTTCTAACTTAAAAAAAAAAGCAATATAACAGTCAAAAAGCACTTAATTTTCGATGAAATGCATTAAAATGTAATCTAATTCTTTCATATTTTCAATATGACTCATGTGTCCACCAAGAAATTCGGCAATTTCAACATTCGTATTAGCAAAGGTTTTTTTAAGACTATCTGGTTCAATAACAGGATCTTTACTGCCAATAATTATTAATTTTTTAGTTTGAAGATTTTTAAAAAATGTGGTTCTATCTTTTCTAATTTTCATTCCTTCATTACAAGCCATATACCCTTGTAAAGATGTTTCGAGAGCTTGTTTAAGTGCAGCTTCTAATTCTTTTTTGTATATTTTTTTACTTTCATTACTAAACAAATTAATGAAGGACATTCTTACCATGTTCTCAAAATTTGTTTTTACTAATTTGTTAGCTCTCGTTCTTAAAAGTTTCCGATCATCGCTATCTGCTTCTGGTGTAGAATTCATTAGGCATAAGCCATTTAGTGCCTCTGGGTTCTTTTTAGCAAATGCTAAAGCAACGTATCCACCCATGGAATGACCAATAAATGTTGATGTTTTAATTTTTAAATGATTTAAAACAGCTTCAACAACTTCAGCCATTAATTCCATACTATGTATGTAACCTAAACATTCAGATTTTCCATGACCTAATAAATCTATGGTTATAATTTTACGATTTTTTTCTAGATTTGGAATTAACACATTCCACATACTACTATTTTCTAGAAAGCCATGAAGTAAGACAATAGCATCACCTTTTCCATGTACATTATAATAAATTTGAGTGCCTTTATGGTCTAAAATCATATTTAACTTATATTAGTCAAAGATAAAAAGACTTTTAGGGATATGAATAAAACAAGAGAAGTTCTTGTAACTGCATTTGCACTATTCTCGTTATTTTTTGGAGCAGGAAATTTAATTTTGCCACCATTTTTAGGATACAGTTCTGGTAATGACTGGTTTATTGTTACAATTGGATTTGCTATCACTGCTGTTTTTATTCCAATATTGGGAATCTTAGCGCATGCAAAATTGCAAGGAACCATGTTCGATTTCGGAAAGAAAGTGTCACCTATCTTTAGTTCCATCTATTGTTTTGCTGTATATATAATTGCTATTTCACTTCCTGCACCAAGAACAGCATCTGTAACTCATGAAATGGCTATTGCGCCTTTTTTTAATTCCAGTGCATTTTTAACAAGTACTATATATTTTACTTTGGTATTTGTTTTTGTTTTAAACCGTACTAAAATTCTTGATTTAATAGGTAAATATTTAACACCATTAATTGGTGTTATTTTATTGTCTATCATTTTTATTGGTATAGTTACTTCACCAGTTGCAGTTAGTCAGACATTTTTAGAAGCACCTATAGTTAATGGAATTTTAGAGGGCTACCAAACTTTTGATGCTATAGGAGCAGTTGTTGTTGGAGCTGTTATAGTTATTTCTTTGAATTTAAAAGGGCATAATTCTTATAACGATAAAAAAGAACTTATTGCTAAATCTGGTTGGATAGCTGGAGGAGGGTTATTAGTAATTTATGCAGGATTAATATTATGTGGTTCCTTGTTTCAAACAGAATTTCCAAAAGAAGCAACTAGGATTGAAGTTTTAACAGGTTTAAGTACATTTACTTTAGGGCATATTGGCACTTTAATTCTTAGTGTTTTAGTCGCTCTAGCATGTTTTACTACAGCTGTTGGCATAGTAACTGGGACTTGCGATTATGTAAAAGGATTGTTTAAAGATTCTCAAGTTGCTTATGTTATTACAGCTATTTTAAGTTGTTTAATTGGTGTTTTAGTTGGGAGCTTTAAGGTTGGCTTTATTATAGATATAGCATTGCCAGCTCTTATGTTTATTTATCCAATTACTATCGTCTTAATTTTATTAAACCTATTTCCAGATCAATATGCTTCAAAATTGGTGTTTAGGCTAGTCGTATTTGTTACTATTTTGTTTAGTATTCCAGATTTTTTGCAGTTTTTAATTGCTAAAGAAAAAGTACAATTTCTTTTAGATATAATACCATTCTCTAATTTTAGTTTAGGTTGGGTAATACCTGCAGTTTTAACTTTTATTTTGATTAATATTTTAACACAAAAAACAAGTTGACAGTTTAATTAATTAATGAAGGGAATATGATAATTGAAAATTTATTCCATAATCGTTTGTTGAAGCTGCTTCAGCAGAAGGTTTACTGTCGTAAGTATAATAAAATTTTAAACCTACTTTAAAATTATCACTAAGGAGGTTTATTTTTGGATTTAAATTAAAGACAGCTCGATGTCTTCCAGAATCAGTAAAATAAGGTAGATAACTAATATCTGAATCAACCCATAATTTGGGAGCTTTATATTTGTATACTCTCCAAACTAATTGAAAAATCCCTGCAATATCATCTTGTTCTGAAGAGTTTCCATAAGGTATTTCATGCGTTAAATTGATACCAGTTCCAGCATAAAGCCTGTTCCAATTGTTATAAGATAAATCTTTTAAACCCATTAAATTTATAGCCCATCGTTCTTTTACACCTAATTCTGAGTTCTGACTAAACCCTGTTGATAATTGAGTAGACCACCCATTTTTTAACAATCTTTGCCAGGCAATAGTTACATCTGCTTTTCTTGAGCCTAGAGTATCTGCCTGATAGGTGTTATTTGTATCCCAAGCTAATTCAAAATAAGCTTTCTTTTTTCTATAGTTAGTATTTCCAGAAAAGGCTAATGTTCCTATATCACTACCTTTTGAGTAATTGAAACCTAAGCTAAAATCACCACTTATTTTTAGCCAAAAGCTACTTTTTATTGGATAGATTTCAACAATCTCACTTATTTTAACTAACTTTTTTTCTGTTTTTGTAACAATATACACAGTTCTAAAGGTATCAGAAGCTTCTAAAGTCCCAAAATATATAGCATCATTTTTTAATTTTATCTCAAATTGTTTTTTTGAAATAATTGTATTTACCTTAATTTCTTCCAAACTGATGGTCCCCATACCATCCATTTTCCAAGAAAAAATACCATAAGCCAAGTTTTTAAGATCGCCAGTTAAAACATTCTTATTCACATGGTAAATAGTATCTGTTTTTTGAGCCATTATTTTTTTAAAAGGAATGACTAAAAATAAAATAAGTAAAAATGTATAAAGTAAATTTTTTTTCAAGAGTTTATTTTTTCGAGAGTAAATTTAGTTTTAAGTTTTTATTATTATGAGTAAAAATATAAAAACCTCATGAGTTTTCTACTTATGAGGTTTTTTAATTCTGTATTGGATTTAATATTAATTCATTAAATCTTCAATTTCTTCTACTTCAATTGGAATGTTCTTCATCAAATTAAAAGGTTCTCCTTTCTTTTGAATAACCACATCGTCTTCTAATCGGACTCCAAACCCTTCAGCAGGAATATATATTCCAGGCTCAACAGTAAAAACCATATTGGCTTGCATAGGTTCAGTTAAAATACCATAATCATGTGTATCTAATCCCATGTGATGAGAGGTGCCATGCATAAAATATTTTTTATAAGCTGGCCAATCTGGATTTTCATTTTTCACATCAGCTTTATCAAGTAATTTCAATCCTAATAATTCTGAAGTCATTAATTTCCCAACTTCTACATGGTAATCTGCCCAGACAGTTCCAGGAACTAATAATTTTGTAGCATCATTTTTCACACGATTAACTGCATTGTAAACGTCTTTCTGGCGCTTAGTAAATTTTCCAGAAACTGGAATGGTTCTAGACATATCGCTAGAATAATTTGCGTATTCTGCTCCAGCATCTATAAGGATTAAATCACCAGATTTACATTGTTGGTTGTTTTCAATATAATGCAAGACATTCGCATTGTTCCCTGATGCTATAATAGGTGTGTATGCGAATTTTCTTGAACGATTTATTAAAAACTCATGTATAAACTCAGCTTCAATCTCATATTCCCAAACATTAGGTTTTACAAAATTTAGTACACGTCTAAAACCTTTTTCAGTAATATCGCATGCTTGTTGTATTAGGTCTAATTCTATTGGGTCTTTTACAGAACGCAAACGTTGTAAAATAGGATTGCTTTTGGCAACACTATGAGCAGGGTATTTGTCTTTTAACCATTTTGTAAAACGGTCTTCTCTGGTTTCTGTTTCAACATTGGCTCTGTAATGTTCGTTGGTATTTATGTAAACTGTATCAGCTTGTGTCATTAATTCAAACATGACTTTTTCAAGGTCTTGTAGCCAATAAACCGTTTTAATTCCAGAAGTTGTTAGAGCAGCTTCTTTGGTAAGTTTTTCACCTTCCCAAACAGCAATATGATCGTTGGTTTCTTTTAAAAATAAGATTTCACGATGATTCTCTTTTGGACAATCAGGAAATAACACTAAAACACTTTCCTCTTGATCCACACCACTTAAATAAAAAATATCTCGATGCTGTTCAAAAGGCATTGTGCTATCAGCACTTATGGGATAAATATCGTTCGAATTAAAAACAGCCAAACTATTAGGTTTCATATTAGCTGCAAAATTTTTACGGTTTTTTATAAAGAGTTTGTTGTTGATTAATTGGTATTTCATAAAAATTTATTTTTTCATTTCCTTCAAGACGGAAATCTCATTAATTATTTAATCAAAAATACGTATTTCCTTTTGGCAAATAAAAAAGGCGCTTCACTTTATTATTTATTTAACGAAGTCAAGGAAGAAATTTTTTACTTTTAGCTTGTTAATTTATGAGTTTCTTATTCTGTTTTTGTTTAAAATCATTCTAAATACTTACATTAAAGTGTTGTGCTTTTGTCTAAAACTGATTGGAAGTGTATCTTTGTTAGATATAAATTAAACTTCAACAATGAGCGGAATTTTGAATTCTTCGATTGGAAGAAAATTTGCCATGGCACTTTCGGCATTCTTCCTAATG
>Ga0209344_10005634_pt1 | contig 10710 bp, 8 predicted proteins | sample Cruoilmetagenom6_FD_187293 | JGI IMG/M metagenome (GOLD analysis project Ga0209344, IMG submission 187293) | Oil polluted marine microbial communities from Coal Oil Point, Santa Barbara, California, USA - Santa Barbara Oil Seep Sample 6 (SPAdes)... | ecosystem: Environmental > Aquatic > Marine >...
CCTGCCGGCTTCAGAACAAGACCCGTGCCAACTGTCACATGGTCGGCCTACCGCTCAATCCGGCGCATGTGGTCAGCTTTGACGCGCCGAAGAGGGATTGTGCTTTCAATTGAAGCGACCCCCGGTAGCCTGTTGAAAGTGCCTGTCATGAACTGCTCAAAATCATCGGGCCCGCGCGTGGAGATGCGTAGCAGGTAATCGCGGTGGCCTGTCATCAGCCAGCAATCGACCACTTCCGGAAAATTGCGGATTGTGGCTTCAAACTCCGCTAAGACGTCATCGACCTGACGGTCCATCTTGACCGAGACAAAGGCCGAGAAACCGTAGCCCAAAGCGGCTTCGGCGATCAGGGCAGTATAGCCTGTGATCACTCCGGCATCTTCAAGCATGCCCAACCTGCGCGCGACCGGCGTGGGGCTGAGCCTCACGGTTTCGGCCAGTTCGCTTATGGTGGCCCGACCGTTATGCTGCAGAGTGCGCAACAGGCCGAGATCGTGAAAGTCAATTTTGGTGATTTCCATCAATACTCACCCCTTTCTTAGCGCTTTTCACCATGTATCATATCATCGAAAGCTGAGATTTGCATGAGTCATCGAATTTGAAGTGACAATATCGCTGTAAATTAGCTGGAGGTTGCCCCTGCTTGATATGCTTCGGCTGTATGTGAAAGCTGAGAAACCGCTACAACGGGCATGTCGCAATGCCCGGTCAAGCGCGACCCTTTAGGGTGAGATTTCTCGAAGATCCCGTGGCGGAACTACACTGCCGGAACTATAAATCGAAACCTAATCCTACGCACCCAGCCAAACGCTGCATCACATCCCTTACGGGCAGAATAGATAGCCCCCCGGCTTGTGCGCCTGCGAGGATCGCCTCAAGACGTGCCGGCGGGCAACTGTAGTCATGGCCACTGTCGTCGACCCCATGTGCAAGCACGATCCCCCAAGTCTTCTGCCGCGAGATATCTTCGAAGATCGCGGCCCAATCGATCTCTGCCGCAAAGATGTTATCCGCGGGGAGAATGCGGAGCAGGTCCCGGTCAGTCAATTGTTGGTTCAGCCCGGGGCGAACGCCCCGGGCGGAGGAAAAACGTCGGCCGGCCAAAATTTTTGCGGCGACCGAGACCTCGCCATAGGGATAAGCAAAGCTATCCGCACAGAACTTCGGTCCCAGGGCCTCCCGCAGGAAGCTGTCGTTTAAGGAAATCTCGTTGCGTATCTCACCTGGGCGCAAGTTCAGGGTGCTACGGTGGTGAAAGAGATGCGAGCCTATCTCATGCCCGGCGGCAAAGATTTCGTCGATATCCGACCGGCGGTATTGCGCGCGTCCCTCGACGGTCTTTTCGCAGAGATCACCGCTTAAATAATAGGTCGCCCGAACTCCGCATCGGCGGAGTATCGGCCCCCCTTCGCGCCAAGCTGACCGGGGAATGTCGTCGAAGGTGATGCTCAGATAGCCTTGGTCGGGGACAACCGGCAGTTTGCGAAAGGCCACGCGTGCGGCAATGGCGAAGGACAGGCGTCCAGCGAGGGATATCCTGCGCATCGTCGTGTTCGTGGCCAACTCGGGCGCTGCTTCACGTGCGATAGAGCTCAAGAACCTTCCCCCCAAGAATTTGCGAGCAGATCCCCGCGTGCAACGATGCTCGCATCAGGGCCTTTGTGCGGCGGGCGGGGGACGTCGCGGCCGCCCCAGCGACCCCCAGCAGCGCACAGATCTTGCCGATCGCTTTGACGAAAAGGATAGCGCGCTCGATAGATCGCGCAGGCCTGTTGATCCGGCTATGCGTCTGACCGGCACGGAAACTTCGACGCACGAGAAAGCCGAGCGTCTCTCGCTGCTCTGGCACTTCTTCATAAGCAATGGCGCCCTGTGCATAGCCAATCGAACCGCCGTCCTTCACCATCCCGCTGAAGAAGGCGTCATCCTCACCCCCCGTCCGGCCATAGGCAAGCTCGAAGCGGCGATGGCGCAGATGAAGGCTATCCAGCCGCAGGAGCACGTTGCCGGTAAATCCAGTACGGATCTCGCCGCCGCGCTGGATCACCGGGCGGACATCATGCAGACCCGCCCGCGTCATCCATTCCGGCGCCTCGGCACGATAACGGGCAAGGACCGGTCCAAGCACCGCATCGGCCCCGCCAGAGGTCATTTCAGTCAAGAGCGTCGCGGCCCAGTCGGCAGAGGCTTCCTCGTCATCGTCAATCATCGCGAGAAACGTGGCACCGAGGGCTGTCGCCTTATCAAGCAAAGCATTGCGCGCAATGGATATGTTGCGGGCGGGAGCATGCACATAGTGCATCGTGATGCTGCTTTCTGCCCCCAGGCCTTCCACCAGCGAAAGGGCTGAGGGCTTGTCGTCATTGTCGGCCACGATGATACAGAACCGGTACCCCGGCATACCGGTCTGTCCGGCCAGACTCCGGAGCGCTCGCGCGAGCAGGGGACGGCGGAACGTGCAAACACCAAAAGCAACCAAAGGTGGTTCTCTGCAGGGGATATTCCACACCGCGACCGTCATCGGCATGCCCCGTCTATTATTTGGCCGGACAGCCGCGACAAGCCAGTCGTATCGTTTCGCAAGTCGATCGCTGGGACGTGCTTCAAGCGACAAAAACGAATCGGATCGGCGGTGAAAGGCTCAAATACTGCTGAGTCGGAGAGTATAGATTGAAAAAACTCCTTATGCTTGCTAACCTTTTTGTAAGTTCGACGGGCTAAAACACCCTGTGTTTTAGACTTAGAGTGATCGAGCACAATCGAGAGCAGATGATGAACATTTTCTTCTTTGTAATCGGCATGTTGGCTACGGCGATCATAGCCACGGGTGCGACTTTGCTGCTCGGTGGCTCGGTCCTTCTGGCCTTGGCGATGGGGGGTGCGACCCTCGTGATCGCTCAACTCCTCTATGTGGTTCTGTTGCTGTCCACGGCTTGGCTTTCCGGGTCGAAAAAAGAAGCAGACTGGGCAGAACGCCGCGAACAGAGTCGCACGAAAGTCTGATTTTCCAATAGCGTCAGCGCTTGCCCAGCGGCGAGGGTCAATTACCCGCCTCTTTTCCCGATTTGAAAGAAGGCTCACGAGAAATGCCCTCCCTGCCCGTGTGACCACGCATGCGGCACTTCACGGGCGGCGCGGATGCTCTGCACCAGTGAGACAAGTACCATTACCGTCACAGCGTCGAACTCGAAGAACACCGGCACTTCGACCATGGACAAGACCAGTACGAAGGTGACGGCCATGAAGCAGAAGATGGCCGGGGCGCTGCGCGACCGCATGAGCCAGCGAGTGCTGAGAAACAAAGCCGGGACCAGAAGCGCTGTCGAGAGCAGCAAACCGATCAGCCCGATTTCGACCGCATTTGAAAGAAACAGGTTGTGAAAATTGAAGCCGGATTTCGACAGGATGTAGTATTCCGCCCATATCTGTTCGGCAAGCGGGCTGCCCTCGACCCAGAAGGCCCTATAGCCGGTGCCTAATATGGGCGACCGGGCAATCTCGCCGAGTGCGAGGGACCAAAGCTCCGTCCGTCCGGTCAGCGAGGGGTCCTTTCCGGTCCGCTCGATGATTAGATCGAGGATTTGGTCCTGGAAGTGAAGCCCCGCCAGAATTCCCGCCAACGCGATGACGCCAAACAGGGCCAGCACGCCCGCACGGCGCGCGAATGGGAGCGCATGGGTAAACAGGATCGTCAGTGCCGCAGCGAGGACAAAGACCGTCGCCAAAGTCGCGCCGAGGGATTCCGCCATCTTAATCTGCGGCAACCCCATCGCCAACCCAAGAAAACCTGCGCCGCGCCAAACAGGCGACTCTGTCCGGTCGACCAGCAGGGCAAATGAGCACAAGACCAGCGCGACCATGGTGAAAGCATAGTAATTCTTGCTTTTGAAGATTCCGAGCCAAACCCCGTCAAACCGCAGACTGCCGAACAACAGGCTTGCCACGCCCGCCAGCGCAAGCGCGGAAAAGAGAAGCCGCAAAAACACGATCGGCGAAAGACGGTTCGCCATTGTTGCGGCGATCAGGAAGGTGACACCAAGCTGCGCGCCGTGTCGCAGCGAGAGATAGGGGTGCTCCGCCCAGAACAGGCTGAGGATGCACCAGCCCGGGAGGAGGTAAATCCACCAGAAGGCGCGCATTTCCACGCCCGCTCTGTCGGGACGGCGCAACAGCATGCAAAGCCCGGCTGCTAGAAATACTAGTACTCCCTTGGAGCCCAGATAAGAGACAAGGACCAGCGCATTAAGCGACAGATACCCGAGCACCGTATTGGGACAGATCGTGAGGATCGGCGCCGGTGCGGCGAAGCTGCCCTGATACTGGTAACCGGTGATCAATTCAGCCTCCTGCAAGCTTGCAAAGGACCGATGCGGCAAACTGGCAAGACGCGCCCTGCGCAGTGAAGGCGACCCAGTCTATCTCCATACGTTTTTCGCGGACCGGCGGGACGAAAGGCCCCATCCAGTCGGTCAATATCTCGGTGCCCCAGAGACTGAGATAGATCTTCTGCGGCGTTTCCGGCAGCGCCGGGCCCGCAACCGAATGGATCAACTCTCCGTCGACGAACCACCGCAAGAGACCTGGCTCCCAGACAAAGGAATAGACGGTAAAGGCGACATTTGCAGGCTTGCGCAGCGGGTACACCCCGCCGTGCATCGACTGGCCATCGACATAGGTATTCACCGTCACCTGATCGACATTTGCCGTCAGGATCTCGAAATCAATCTCGTCGTGCCGCGCACCATGGGTGGGGCCGATATAAGTGAAGAATGCCGCATTAAGGCCGCTGCCATCGTCGGTTCTGAGCCGCGCCTCGAAGGTGCCATAGCCAAAACGCTGCTTGGTTTGTATTTCGCCGCAGCGATAATCATGTGTCTCTGTCGGAGCCTTTATGAAGCTTAGAACCGCCCGACCGGGCAGATGCGATACGGCGGCAGAGGACCAAAGGCAGTTCTGGTGGTCGCCGTTGCTCCATCCGTCAGAGATATACCAGCGCGCGGCGTCGAAACTTGTGAAATCGTCTTTGAAGCTTTCGCCTGAAGGTTCGGCCTGCCCGGCACCCGCCGCGACGAACGCCAGCGCCGCCGCGACAGCGACCAGCGTGGGCTGCCAAGCCCACCGGCCCAAACCTCGGGCCAGATCAAGAAGCTGGTTCGCCATAGGCATGATAAAGTTCTTCCGTCGGCTCAGACCTGCTGTATTTCGCAAGTGCCTTCATATCGGTCTTGTTAAGCGCGGCCCCAATCAGCCGTTCGTGAAGGATTGGCTCCGACGACAGGATGTATTGCAGGAGTTCAGGCGATACTTTCCCCCATTCCAGCATCAGCACCAGACCATCCAGCGCCGGTATGAGCGCCCGTGCGTCGGAGACCGGACCAAGAGGCGCCAAGTCAACGATCGTGAGTTCATAGCGCTGCTTGGCCTCGGCAATCAGGGTGCGGAATTCCGGCACACTGATCATGTCGCCGGTCACTCTCGTGCCTTTGGACGTGGTGAAGGGCAGGAAGTGCAGGCCCGTGTTGACCTCAAGGCGCAGAGCGTCCTCCCAGTCTGACCGCCGGGTGAGCACCTCGCGCAGTCCCATGCCAATGGACTGGCGCCAACCCTGGCTTAGTGAGGAAGTGCGGGCATCAGCATCCACCAGGAGCACGGATCGCCCAGTGGTCGCCGCAAGCGCCGCGAGGTTCTTCGCCGATGTGGTCTTGCCCTCCCCCGGTCGGATCGAAACGACACCAAGCGCATAGCCGGTCTGGCTACCTGCCGATGCTTCGACCGCCACACGGATGTTGCGCAGGGCTTCGGTGAACTGCGAATGAGAGTGTTTCAGAACCGGGAAAGCGTACCGGAAGCCGAGACGCGGCTTGTTGCTGCCACGCCGCGGCTTTTTCAGGGCCTCCGGCGCTGTCGCACCTTCAATCTCGCTGGGGGCCATCAAGGGCAGATAGCCAAGGAACGGTAGCCCGATAGCGTCCTGCAATTCGTCCCTCGTGCGAATGAAACGCTGTGCCCGTTCCCGCCACAGGGACAGCGCGGCACCGGCCAGCAGGCCCAGAAGCAGCATCAAGCCCAAGATGATCGTCTTGCGGGGGGCAATCGGGTCTTGCGGGATGTCCGCAATCGACAGCAGGCGCACATTGCTGACCGGGAATGTCTGGGTCTGCTCGAGGTCCTTCAGGCGCAGCAGGTAGGTCTCGTTCAGGCTTTCATAGATCTCCGCCTGCCGCTCGAGCGCGCGCAATTCCACGCGGGAAGTGGCGAGCTTGACGTTCTCGTTCGAAATCTCCTCAATGCTATTGCGCAACATGACGATCTCGGCTTCCTGCGCGCGCAATGCGTTCAGGGTCGTTTCGTAGAGACGCTGCATCTCGCGTTGCAATGTCCGCCCCTCGATCTCGATCCGCTCCCGCAACTGGAGGACTTCGGCATGGTCGGGCCCATATCGGCGCATGGTATCGTCCAGATGTTGCTGCAGAACCAGCAACCGCTCTTGCCGGGCCGAGAAATCCGCATCCGGCACGCGTGCCCCGGCCGCGCCGGACTCGATGAAACGCGCAGGATCGAGGTGCTGCAATTCGTCAAAGATAAGGCTTTGTGCCCGCAGCCGTGCGACCTCGACAGTCGCGGTAGCGAGGTCTTCTTTCAGCCGTGCGATCATCTGAACGATGATCGGTTCGCCGTCGACTGTCTCCAAACCGCTCCGCGCGCGGTATTCCTCGACCTGAAGTGCGGCTTGGGTCGAATTGTCCTGAATGACGAAAAGACGGTCCTGCAACCAATCCAGCACCCTCGCGGAGGCCTCGACATTCCCGGTCAACTGGTCCGAGACGAAGGCTTCGCCATAGGCGTTCACGATCTCTGCGACCAACTCCGGATTGGGTGCCGAATACCGTATCAGGAAAACTGCACTGCGCCCCTCCCGCCTTATCTCAACTCCTTCGCGGAGAATCTCCACGGCCTCGAACCGTTGCCGCATCTCCTCGGTGTTCGGGTCGACCGCGCTCTCCGGTGTCGCCGCCTGTGGCAAAAGGTCAGAGACCCTACTCCGCAACTCCTGCACCGTTTCGCCAAGCAAGGACGTGGGCGGCGACATAAAAGCCTCCTTCCGGTGAAGGACCAGCTTATTCACGACCGCTAGGGCCAGTGTTTGTGACTGCAGAACCCGCAGCGCGCTTTCCAGGGCCAGCTCGTTCTGGGATAAATTCGCTGGACGATTGGAGACCCCGGACGTGCCCGCGACCTCATCGCCGATCATGACTTGGGTCGAGGCCATGAAGACCGGCGGGGTCGTCTTGATGTAGAGAACCCCAAGAAGAAGCGCTGCGATCACCGTGGCGACGATCAGTAGCTTATGTCGCAGCACGCCTTGAAACAAAGCATTGAGGTCAAAAGTCGTTCCCATCGGGTCTGGCGCTTGACTGGGGGCGGGCCCATGATTCGGATCGATGCTCGCATCGCTGTCGCTCAGTCGCACAAGCACCCGTCTCCCGGTCATTTCTCATCCTCCGTTGTTGGCGGACGCCCGGGTACTGCGAGGGTGTCAGATTCTTGCAGGGCGTCCTGAATTGCCCGCCCCCAGAAACCGCACGACCAAGCCAACTGCATCACCGCCCCTGCCACTCCGCACAGGACGATCTCTGCCTGTCGGCTTCGCCAAGCGGTCAGTACGCCAGCCGTCAGACAGGCGAGCAGCCAAAGCGACATCGGCATCGCAAGCAGAGGTTCAAACGGTGACAGCAGGGCCAGCAGCGTGATGGGAGCCAGCGAGAGCAAGATCAAATGCCGTTTTCGCAGGCTATCGGGATGTTTCCGGAAGTTCGCCCAGCGGCCGGCGCCAAACCGGTAATACTGCAGCGCCAGTTGCGTCAGACTTTGACGGGGATAATAGCCGATCTCAGCTGCGCCCGTGAGCCAGATTCGATGGCCTGCCTTCACTAGTCGCTGGTCAAGCTCGACGTCTTCTGCGTGGCTGAACGTCTCGTCATAGCCCCCCACCGATCGGAAGGCATCGACCCGCATGAGCGCGTGGTGCCCGTGATCGACGAAACGACCACGGCCCTCCCCGCGATGGGCCGAACCACCATTGCCGAACAAGGCGTTCTGCGCCGCCGCGATGCTGCGCTCCATGACGCCGCGCCCCGCCGGGGTCGCCTGCATGCGCACCACGACGCTGTCGGCTTGATGTCGGGCCGCCTCTGCAAGCAGGACATCGGCGTAATCCTGCGGATAATCTGCATGCGCGTCGACCCGCAGGATCCAGTCGAGTTTCCCGCCATACTGCGCCACCACGAGGTTCACGGCGGCGGCCTGCAGGCGTTTGGGGTTGTGCAAGAGCACGATGCGCGGATGCTGCGAAGCCATCTGCGCCACAAGAGCCTGCGTGCCATCGGTCGACCCGCCATCCGCCACAAAAATTCGTGCCTCCAGACGCGTGGCACTGCCAAGCAGCGCCGTGATCACGCGACGGATGTGCCGCGCCTCGTTCAATGTCGGTATGACAAAATCGATCCGGCCCTGTGGGGCATTCACTGCAAACGGCTGTAGCGTTTTCGAAGGCGTACTCATGCCACGACCTCCGCGCTTTCGGAGTGCGGCAAGGCGATTGGCCGCGCCCTGTCGGTCTCCCCGGCGAGCTCCTGCACGAGGCGAACGCAGTCTTGCCGCGTGTATTGCCATTGCTCCCTGCCCACCGCAGCGACCCGTGCGCGGGCCGCCGCCAGACTGGCGTCATCCAAATTCAACAACAGGGCGGCAAGCGTCTCGTGGCTCAAGTCAGGTAGGCAGAAGCCCAGCCCCCACCGCGCGAGATAGGCGCCGGCTTCGGTTCCAGCCAACCCGAGCGGCACCGCCCCGTAGCCGCAGCTTTCGTAGAGGCGGTTCGGCAAAAGCCAATCGGAATTCGCCCCGACGTCGAACCTGTCCACTAGCCAGGCAATATCGATGCCCGCATAAATGTCTGAAAGGTCCTCGGGATAGCGATAAGCGCCGTGAAACTCGATATAGGGGTTCTCTGCGACAATCCGGTTGAACTGCGGCAGCGCAACCAGCGCCGGACGGCCCCGCAGCACCAACCGCACCCGCCCCTTCGCCCCGCGACAGAGCGCGTCGAGGCAGCGCAGAGACTGGGCGCAGCGCAGAACCCCGAACCATCCAATAATCAGCGGCCCGGTGTTCGGGCGCATCTTTCCCGGCGGCGGCGGCAGCGGAATATCCGCCCTATGGGGGTGCCATATCTTGTTCTCAACCAAGAGCGCCGGTGCAGACAACTGCCCATGGGGACGGAAGTACTCCGTTTCGAAGCGTGGAGAGGAGATCACGACACGCACGACACCGCGACAGAGGTAGCGCTCCACCGCCCGTAACATTGAGGATGCAAGGCCCCGCCCGACGAGCAACCGGTGAATGTCGAGCACTTCATAGACCAGGCGCGGCATCTTTGGGGACCGGTTGCTGATCCGGTGGGCAAGCGGCAGCATTTCGAGATTCCGCGCCAAGATCACGTCGTGGGCGTCCTCTCCGGGCAAAGCCTCGCAGCGCAGGAATAGCCGCAGGGCACTGAGCCCGCGATGCACGAATTTGCCGTTTTGGGTCTGACCCAAAACCGTGGCTTCGCGCGCAAGCACTGTGGTTTGGCGCCGAAATCCCGCGACATCGACAAGCGCCCCGCCGGCTTCGAGCATGGCGACCCGGCGCCAAGTGGCTGGATCGTCCAGATCGTGCGAGAGGTAGAGTATCCGCGTCGCGTATATCCGCGCAGGGGCGGCACCCTGCTTGCGTAAAGGGCTGTAGCTTACCTTGGCGGAGGCATATTGCGGCACCAGACCCAAAGCAAACTCACCGGCCCTGCCAGCGGCATGGATATGCAACTCATGCTCGCAGGCCATGCCAGCCAGATGCGCCCAGGTCTGAGCAGCGGAGGGCGACCAGGCCGCCGCCGAGACCTCTGGAACCTCGAACTTCATTGAGTGGGATGCGTCGGATGGGACTTGCCCACCACGCTGACACAGGACCAGATCGACCCGTCCCCCGACGGCCTGCCTGCGGGCGCGCCGCCGGCGAAGACGCTCCCGCAAGCTCGCCCCGAACAGCCAAAGACTACGCGGGCTTCGTAGCAGACGCGCAGCGGCACCAAGCCAGTTCCCGGCTTTTGCGGCCTCCAGCAAGTAGGCATATTGCAATGCTACCGCATGGCCCTGCATGCGCCGAGCGACGGCGGCGGCCAATGCCTGTTGCTCGGGGCCCAACCCCTCCATGAATGCCGCTTGCGCATGCACCATGCGCTTCAGGCCATCGACGTTTAGACGATGGGAAATCGATTTTGCGTGGCGGCGGTAAAGGTACATTGCATCTGGGATCACGACGAACCGCGCCCCCGAAACCAGCAGACGCAGGTACAGATCATAATCCTCGTCGATAGTAAGCTCGCTGTCATAGCGGAAGCCACCAAGCACGGATCGACGGATCAGGGGCTTGAGATACCCCAGCGACAGATTCCTGACGCCGCAAAGCGTCCCTGACGCCATCGTCGTAGCGCCGATCACCTGCGGGACCTGGAGAGCGACCTTCTGCAACAGGGTCTTGTGACGCTCTAAGGGGTCTTTGCCAAAATAGATAAGGTCGTCCGCCAGCATATCAGCTTCTAGCGCATTCGCCGCACGCAAGAGCCGCTCCAGCCGCTCGGGATGCATAATGTCATCCGCGTCGCAAATAGCG
>Ga0209344_10005635_pt1 | contig 10710 bp, 10 predicted proteins | sample Cruoilmetagenom6_FD_187293 | JGI IMG/M metagenome (GOLD analysis project Ga0209344, IMG submission 187293) | Oil polluted marine microbial communities from Coal Oil Point, Santa Barbara, California, USA - Santa Barbara Oil Seep Sample 6 (SPAdes)... | ecosystem: Environmental > Aquatic > Marine...
TCTACTTCTGCTTCTACTTCTGCTTCTACTTCTGCTTCTGCTTCAACTTCCACTTCTGCCTCATTTTCCTGAACGACTTCCTCTTCATCCTGTTTCATTTTGGCCAGGGTGGAGGCGCCCAGCAGATCTTCATCACTCATCTCGTCTCGCATTTCTTGCGGCAGTTGAGCTTCTGCTTCAGCAGCCTGCATATCAGCTTCATGATCTTTCCGCATGTTAATGCCTTCGCTGACTGCCTGGGTGATAATCGAAACGATCAACTGAATACCACGGATGGCGTCATCATTTGCTGGAATAACATAGTCGATATTTTTAGGATTGCAGTTGGTATCAACCATAGCTATAACAGGGATCTTCAAGAGGTTGGCTTCGTGAACCGGAATTTCTTCCCGGGATACATCCACTGCGAATAAAAGGTTGGGGATGCCGTCCATTTCACGAATACCGCCCAGTCGGCTTTCCAAACGTTCAATTTGTCTGGTCATACCGAGGGCTTCTTTCTTGGTGAAGATTTCAAATTCACCCCGATCGCGCATACCTTCCAGACGCTCCAGTTCCTGGATGCGTTCGCGGATGGTCTGCCAATTGGTCAAGGTACCACCCAGCCAACGGCCAATCACGTAGGGCATTCCTACTTTTTCGGCATTGGTTTTGATGATATCTTGAGCCTGGCGTTTGGTTCCTACGAACAGGATCGAGCCGCCACCGGCAATGTGATCCCGAACAACCTGGTAGGCTTCTTCTATGGCCCTTACAGTTTGCTGCAGGTCAATGATATGGATATCATTCCTGGCGGCAAAGATATAGGTTTCCATGTACGGATTCCATTTCTGGGTTCGATGACCGAAATGAACGCCGCTTTCTAATAGGTCTTTCATCGATACAATAGGCATATTACACTCCTCGCGTTTAGCCTCCGTTTCTGTCTTTCCTTTCGGGACCAGAGAGGGTTCTCTGGCACGCTCCGTCGGGTCGAGAAACGTGTGGGATACAAAACTTGCCCCGCACGATTGCGGGACCGAGAGCAGTATATCATGTGGGGTATGATTCGTCTAGATAATGAGGGGGTGAGGGGCTGAGTCCCTTCAGAAGATTCAGCCCCTATTTTCCCCATTGTTGATTTGCCTTTCATTCTGGCATGATTTTCTTCCCCGGTTATATCCAAATCCCTTGATTATGGTATACTCTTGGTACAAAAAAATAAAACCTTCGGGGTAGGGTGAGCATTAGCAATTCCCAATCGGCGGTACAGCCCGCGAGCGTCTGATTAGGCGCAGGATCCGGTGAAACTCCGGGGCCGACGGTATAGTCCGGATAGGAGAAGGTTTACCAGGTTCGCTTGAACCTGCCTGTCGTTTTGAAAGCCCCGAAAGCTATTATGCTTTCGGGATTTTTTTTCAAAATGGGGACCCTTGTCCAACCCCGCCCTGAAAGGCGGTTTTTTAATTTGGAGCTTGGTTTATGAAGGATTTTAGTGTTGGGATCAGGAAGATTGGTTTTCTTGTCCTTTCAGTGCTGGGTGGGTTGATCCTCTGGCAGCTATTTACAACCTTCAGCCAGATTCCATCCTTCATCTTCCCCAAGCCAACGGAAGTATGGGATCGATTGATCATCGTGATAGGGGATGGCACACTTTTGAAACACTCCCTGATCACACTGCAGGAAGTTGTATTCGGCCTTCTATTGGGTTTGTCAGCGGCTATTGTCATTGGATATCTCTTGGCAAAATCCCGGGCAGTCGAACGGGTCTTGGCTCCTTATATCGTAGCCAGTCAATCCATCCCTATTGTTGCTATTGCTCCTTTACTGGTAATCTGGCTCGGACCTGGCATCTTTTCCAAGATCCTTACCAGTGCCTTAATCGTTTTTTTCCCTGTTCTGGTCAATACTGTTGTTGGATTGAAATCTGTCCCACGCGAACTGTATGACCTGATGAGGTCCTTGCAGGCCAGCCCCTGGCAGCGTATCTATAAGCTGGAGATTCCAGCAGCATTGCCTGTCTTTTTGGGGGGCTTGAGAATTGGAGCGACTCTTTCAGTGATTGGCGCGGTCGTGGGAGAATTTGTTGGAGCTGATAAAGGTTTGGGCTTCCTGGTCAATGTTGGCCGGGGACTCTATGATACGTCCCTGGTTTTTGTGGCGGTCTTTACCATCGTTTTGCTGTCGTTGGGTTTATATGGATCTGTTATCTTCCTGGAAAATAGACTTTTATCCTGGCAAAAAAGAAATGGCGATTGATTGAGTTAGTAAGGAGAAATCCTGATGCAAAAGTTTGCTATCCTTTGGATTATGTTGATTGTTCTGCTGACCGGAGCTTGTAGTGGAACAGGTACCGGGGATGATCCAATTACAGAATTAACCCATATTCGTTTGCCTATGGGTTATATTCCAAATGTGCAATATGCGCCTTTTTATGCTGCTGTTGAAAAAGGATTCTTTGAAGAAAATGGTATCGAACTTGAGTTTGATTACTCCTATGAAACTGATGGTGTTGCACTTGTAGGAGCCAATGAGCTATATTTCTCTGTGGTATCTGGAGAACAAGTTCCCATTGCTCGGGCCGAAGGATTGCCTATTGTCTACGTGATGGCATGGTACGAGAAATATCCCATCGTTGTGATATCAAAAACTGAGCAAAACATTAAGGATCCCCTCGACCTGGTGGGAAAACGTGTTGCTTTGCCAGGACCGTTTGGAGCTAATTATGTTGGTCTTCGGGCTTTTTTGGGAGAGGTTGGCCTGCAGGAAAGTGACATCATTATGGAATCAGTCGGGTTTACACAGGTTGAAGTTCTGGCTGCAGATACCAGTGAAGTCATTGTAGGATATTCAGCCAATGAACCGATTCAATTAAAAGCCCAGGGATATGATCTGGACGTGATATTGGTATCGGACTATATTGATCTGGTATCCAATGGTTTGATCACTAATGAAAAAACATTAGCTGAAAATCCGGATTTGGTGGAGAGAATGGTATCAGCAACGTTAAAGGGTATTGAATATGCAGTCGAAAATCCCGAAGAGGCCTTCCAGTTCTGTTTCAAATATGTTGAAGGGTTGGAAAATTCTGATCAGGATGTCCAATTTGATGTGCTGAAAGCCTCAATGGAACTTTACCAGACTGATCCTTATGGATACAGTCACCCAGAGGCCTGGGAGAATATGCAACAGGTTCTGATGCAAATGGGTTTGATGAAAAAAGAAATCGATCTGGAAGAAGCTTATACCAATGAATTCAGCCAATAAATCACACCTTTTAGAAGTAAAAAACCTGGGAGTTACTTTTACTGATGAAAAAGGATCTCTCCAGGCGTTGAACCAGATCAACTTTTCAGTTGATAGGGAGCAGTTTATTTGTGTTGTTGGACCATCTGGAAGTGGGAAAAGCACGTTAATTAGAGTGTTGGCAGGTTTATTGGCACCCACGGAGGGTGAGGTTATTCTGGATGGGTTGCCGATTAATGAACCCAGGCAGGGAGTGGGTATTGTATTCCAAAAAGCCAATTTGATGCCCTGGCGGTCGGTCTTGCGTAATATCACTCTCCCGTTAGAGATTAATCACGTATCACAGAAAGAAGCCGATGAGAGGGCTTCCGAATTGATCGAATTAGTGGGTTTGGCTGGTTTTGAGGATTGGCTTCCTCATGATCTGTCCGGGGGGATGCTGCAGCGGGTGGCTATCGCCAGAAGTCTGATCCAGGACCCGGATCTGCTTCTTCTAGACGAGCCATTCGGAGCTTTGGATGCTCTTACTCGTGAAAAGATGGGTGCCGAACTACTTCGAGTCTGGCGGGCGCACAGGAAAACTGTTATTATGATCACTCATGATATCTCGGAAGCTGTATTTCTAGCTGACCGAGTACTCGCGATCAGTCCCCAACCAGGAATTATTCGATTGGATCTGGAAATCAATTTGGATCGGCCCCGGCGTGAAAATGACCGATTTACCTCAGAATTTGTTGTTTATACCCAACAATTACGGAAAGCAATTAAATAATTGAGGGATTACATGATAAAGATCAATACATTTATTACATTTTAATGTTAATATAGTGCTGCTGACATTTATTAGTAGGAGTGAAAAAAAATGGCTTTAGATGAATTACAGCAAATTGAAGCTGAACCAAGAAAAGGCAATGCCTTAAAATTTATCATAGGCGGCGTTGTTATCGTTGCAGCGATAATTTATTTAATGGTTTCTTCTCTGCAGGCGAACATACAGTATTTTCTATCAGTTGACGAAGCGCTTGAAAAACAACTTGCGGGAGAATTGACGGGAAGGAATATCCGCCTATCCGGGGCTGTTTTGGGGGAATCTATCGAATATAACATGGAAACCTTGGAGCTGAGTTTTACAATCGTCCACGTTCCGGCAGATATTGATCTTGTCGATGAAGAGGGTGGGTTGGCTGCAGCCTTACATAATGCGGTCATGGATCCGACCAGATCCCAATTAGACGTCGTCTACTATGGGGCTAAGCCGGATCTGCTCCAAAATGAAGCCCAGGCAATTCTGACAGGTGAATTTGTTGGTGAGGGCGTTTTCGAAGCAGAAGAGCTTTTATTGAAATGTCCTACGAAATATGAGGGCTCTGTCCCCGAGCAGATTGAATCGCAGGTTGATTGATTCCCACTTATCAAAAGTTTGGAGAGTTTTATGGTAGCTGAGATTGGTTTTGGCTCATTATTTATTTCACTTATTGTTTCGGTTTACGGGATCATTGCGGCGATTTACGGCACGAGTAATCACCAAAAGAAATGGGTTTTAAGTGCCAAGCAGGCTATGAAGTTAGTATTTCCTCTGCTGACGGTAACGGTTGGATCCCTGATCTATCTCCTGATCAATAATAATTTTGAAGTAGTTTATGTATCACAGGTTTCTAGTCTTAGTATGCCTTTGTACCTGAAGATCACTGCCTTGTGGGGTGGACAGGCAGGGTCCTTGCTTTTCTGGTCCTGGCTTCTGGCAGGATTCATTTCTGCTGTGACGCTGAAGAAATGGGATAGAGACCAGGATTTTTTACCGTGGGTTATTGTAGTCAGCCTCGGTACCTTGGCTTTCTTTCTAGTGCTCAATACTTTCTTTGAAAATCCGTTCATTCGATATTGGCAAGTGAATCAAGATATCGTTCAATCATTTGCTCAACCAGCGGGAGGATTTATTGTTGGTCCCCGCAACGGTGGTGGATTGAACCCTCTGCTGCGCCATCCTGGCATGGTCATCCACCCCCCAATGCAGTATTTGGGATTTGTGGCGTTTATCGTACCTTATGCCTATGCTATGGCATCATTAATAAATGGGCGTTCTGATGATCGCTGGATCCAACTATCCCGTCGATGGACTCTCTGGGCCTGGTTGTTCCTCTCCCTTGGTTTAATACTTGGCGCTCGTTGGGCTTATGATGTGCTGGGTTGGGGTGGATATTGGGGCTGGGATCCTGTTGAAATTTCAGCTTTAATGCCCTGGCTCTCCGGAACTGCATTCTTGCATGCAGTACTGATCCAGGAAAAAAGGGGAATGTTCAAACAATGGCCTATTGTGCTGATCATTCTGACCTATCTTCTGGTCATTTTCGGCACATTTTTGACCAGGTCTGGCTTACTGTCTTCAGTACATTCTTTTGCCGCAAGTTCGATCGGTCCGATATTCCTGGTCTTTATCGCTGTAACATTCATCGCTTCATTCTGGTTATTAAGTTCTCGCTGGGAAAAATTCAAATCCCGCCAGGAATTAACCTCATTCTTCTCAAAAGAAGCTTTGATCCTGATCAGCATTGTCCTGCTCATGGGTATGCTGGCAACTTCTTTTTGGGGCGTGATCTTCCCCAATATTTCTGAACTGGTTACAGGAGCAAAGGTGACTGTTGGTCCGCCATTCTATGAGCGTGTCGCAGCCCCGATACTGGGCGGGATGTTATTGATCATGGTGATCTGTCCTCTGGCAGTATGGAGTTATGTTTCATTCAAGCACCTGGGGAAATTATTGTGGAAGCCATTTGCGGTATCCCTACTTGGTATTGTATTGCCCATTCTCGGCGGATTGACAAAAATACCTGCGATTATTGCGTTTTGGTTGATTGCCTTTGTTCTGGCAGTGAACGGCTTTGAATTTGTCCGGCGTACGCGTTTACGGAGAAAATCAGAAACTGAAAATATGTTTGAAACAGTCTCCAGGGTATTCCAGCGAAATAAACGTTCCTATGCCGCCATGATCATCCATATTGGGATTGTATTTATGGGTCTGGGCATTATCGGAATCGAATTTTTCCAGACTGAAACCCAGGCAACACTTGCTGAAGGGCAGGAACTTACATTAGCCTCATATACAATGGAATATGAAGAGCTCGAAATTTTTGATGCTCCGGACGCGAGAAATGTAGCCCGGGCTATTGTACTGGTGAAGAAAGACGGTGAAGTGATTGATGAAATCTATCCCCGCCGGGATTTCTATTACGATTCCGGTCAGCCAGTTACAATTCCTGGTGTTCGCAGCACACTGTTGGATGATTTCTATGTCATTCTTGTGGATTGGAAATCTGTCACTTCGGAAGGTGCCACATTTAAGGTTTATCATAATCCTCTGGTGCAGTGGCTCTGGATTGGCGCTTGGGTAATTATCGGGGGAGTAGTGGTAGCTACCTGGCCAGATAAGAAAACTTCCAAAGTAACTAAAAGCGCGAGGTAAAAATGATCCTAAATTCAAAAAGAACCCGATGGCAGGTATTAGCCCTAGTTCTTTTAATTTCGTTAATTCCTTTGTCAGCATTTGCCCAGGGTTCAGATCCCACAGATGATGATGTGAATGAGGTTGCTAGACAGCTTTATTGTCCAGTTTGCGAAAACATTCCCCTTGACACCTGCGGCACTACGGCTTGTGAACAGTGGCGTGGAATCATCAGGGACAAACTTGCTGAGGGCTGGACTGAAGATGAAATTAAAACTTATTTTGTCGATCAATATGGTGATCGGGTACTGGCAGAACCTCCCCGACGAGGATTTAATTGGGTCGTTTATCTTGTTCCAGTTGTAATCTTTGTGGGTGGAGGGTATCTATTCTACAGAGGTTTTCAACAATGGCGAGCCCCAGAACCAGATAGAACTGTTCGTAAAAAAGGAAAGTCATCACCTGCACCCGCGAAACCTTCTGAAGATGATATTAATCGAGTCGAAGAAGAATTAAGAAAAAGGTCACAGGGATAACATGAAAAAAATATTACTCTGGAGTGGTCTGGGATTATTATTGGTTTTCCTGAGTATTGGAATTTACAGGTCTCAGCAGGAACAGGTTGGAATAGGGGAGATAGCACCTGATTTTGAGCTGATCTCATTTTCCGGGGAAAAATATCAATTATCGGATTTTCGCGGAAGCGTGGTTGTAGTAAATTTTTGGGCTTCCTGGTGTGAATCCTGTAAACCGGAAGCTAAGGATCTGGAAAGTGCGTATCAATACTATCTAAACCGGGGAGATGTGATCTTCCTGGGTGTGGATTATGTTGATATTGAGCCAGATGCCCTGAAATATCTCGAGGAATTCGGAGTCACATATCCTAATGGACCCGATTTAAGAACTGAAATATCCCAGGCGTACAGGGTTCGTGGAGTCCCAGAGACTTTTGTCATTGATCAAAATGGCGTTATCTCCCATCTCCAGATCGGCCCTTACAGTTCTCTTGAACATATCAAATCAACAATTGATCCATTATTGGATTAAACAGGTTTAGGTGTTTTATGGAATTTAGCTCAATATTAATTGTAATTATTATCTTTATCCTGTCAGGCGTTTTTATTATGCGCCCCTTTTTGGTAGATGAAAAAACACCTGGAAGGGCAAGTTCTTCGCGAACTGATTCATTGCTGGCGGAGAAAGATCGTTTATTGCTGGCGATAGAGGAACTCGATCAGGAGTTCGAATTGGATAAGATATCCTCTGCCGAACATAATCGCAACCGGGATATCCTTCTTGCAGAGGCTTCAGAAGTGATTAAGCAGTTGGATAAAATACAGAAACCTTCTAAATCAAAGAAAAAAGTCTCAGCACCTCCTGAAACTGATGATGATCTGGAAAGATTGATCAGTGAACGTCGTCAACAACTAAAAAGCGAAAAAACACTGAGCTGCCCCAAATGCGAGAAAGCTATAGATAAGGGAGATCAGTTTTGCAGCCATTGTGGAGAAGCTCTGTGAGACGTCAAACAAAAATCCTAAGAAAGCTAATTGGATCAATCCTGCTGTTTAGTATTTTCCTTTCAGGCTGCCTTTCAATGCAAATCGATATCACCCCACCACCTGAAGGAAATAAAGCGGATGGTGTTGTAGATACACCTGTGCCAATTCAACCAGCCGCTCCAACCTCACTTCCGCCAACGCTCTCTTTAGAAGCAGAAGGAATTGAAGGGGAAGTGATCGTAGTGGATGTGGTTGATCAAACAGGTGGTTTGTTATTGGATATGGAACTGGAAGTCCAATTGGATGGATATGATCAATTTGAACAGGTCTACCAGGATACACAGACTCTGACAGCAGAAAGTAGATTGGTCTTTGATAGTGTCCCATTCCAGGCAGGTAGGGTGTTCTTCGCGAGCATTTCCCATGGCGGCGCGATTTATCGGTCGGATATGTTTGAAGCAGGAGATGAAACGACCTCCATGCAAATGACGGTCGATATCTTTGAAACAACAACCAGCGATGAAAATATCCTGGTTGAACGGATTCATATTCTGACAGATTTTCCATCATCGCACCAGCTTCAGATAGTTGAGATCTTTATCGTATCCAACCTGGGTGATACTACTTTTGTTTCTGACAATCCAGGAGAACCAACTTTATCATTCCCTCTACCCGTAGGAGCTGGATCGATATCTTTTGATGATGGTGCTCTGGGTGAAAGATATGTTAAAACCGAAGATGGTTTTGGCGATACGGTTAGTATTCCGCCGGGTAGTGGTGTTTACCAAACCCTGGTTTACTACACATTGCCAATTCAGGGAAGTGAATATGAATTTTCCCAGGTAATGAACTATCCAGTTCGAGCTGTAATCATTATGACCCCTGAGGGAGAGGCTGTCGTTGAGGGTGCAAACCTGGAAGATATGGGTGTTCAGGCCATTGCAGATGGTTCTGTTCAAATCTATTCAGCGACATCTATTCCACGTGGTGAAATATTACAGTTTGAGGTGACAGTTGGATCAACTGATGTTGTAGTTCAACCGGATGCACCGGTTCTCCTTTCACAATGGATAATCATCACCGCAGGTGTTCTGGGGGGAGCTCTTCTATTGACTGGTGCTTGGTTATTCATCCGCCAAAGAAACCAGGATCTTCAAGGGGATGAATTTGAAGGAGTATCTGAAGGACGGGAAGAGATCCTGGATTCCATTATCGCTCTGGAAGATCTGTATAAAGAGGGTGAGATCACTAAGAAAGCCTATTTGAAAAAACGCCAGGAATTGAAAGATCAGCTAGATTCCCTGGCTGATGGTTAGACAATTATAAAATGATCATTGTCAAGAAACTTGTTAAAAGGTTTGGCCCAATAACAGTTCTCCGGGAATTGGATTTCAGTGTCAGTTCCGGAGAATTTGTGGCTCTATTGGGGCCCAATGGTGCTGGAAAAACAACCTTGCTGCGCATCCTGTCTTCATTGATGAGGCCAACATCTGGCATAGTTCAGGTTGCATCCTGTAGATTGCCTTCTCAGGGAGCATCTCTTCGTGCAAAGCTTGGGGTTGTCTCACATCAACCCTTGCTCTATGGCGATCTGACAGCCTCGGAGAACCTGCAATTTTTCAGTAAATTATATTCAATTGAATCAGGACGGATTCCGGAAATCCTGGATCTGGTTGGTTTGCTTTCCCGAAAGAATGATCTTGTACGGACGTTTTCTCGTGGTATGCAGCAGCGGTTAGCCATTGGAAGGGCTATCTTACATAATCCGACAATTTTGCTGTTGGATGAACCGCATACAGGACTGGATCAAGCTGCAGGGGAGATCCTGGACAGAATTCTGAAAGAGGTCGCCTTGGAAGGCCGGACAGTGGTGATGACCTCCCACGACCTAATACGATCCGCAGAATTAGCCTCAAGGTTGGTCCTGCTTTCAAAGGGAAAAATATCCAACAGCGTTTCTACAATTGACCTGGACCCGGCGGACCTGGTAGATTTTTATAAGACTGGTTTAGAAGGAAGGCGATCATGAAAGCCTTTCTGAAATCTACAGGCGCAATTATTTGGAAAGACCTGAAAACCGAATGGCGGACACGTGAAAACCTCTCCGCAATGCTTGTATTTTCCCTTTTAGTGATCCTGATTTTCAATTTTTCCCTTGAGTTGGATTTGCGGGCGAAGGAATCTTTAGCAGGTGGAGTTCTTTGGGCTACATTTATCTTTGCTGGAACGATTGGGCTGAATCGTTCAATGGCAGTTGAGAAAGACCGCGGATGTTTGGACGGCTTGCTGCTGGCGCCGGTAGATCGAAGTGCGATATTTGTTGGGAAGGCGATTGGAAATCTTTTCTTCATGCTGGTGGTAGAAGCGATCGTCCTGCCAACCTTCAGCTTTTTGTACGGTATATCGGTCTTTCAACCTGGATTTTTATTGGTTATACTGCTTGGATCGATCGGATATTCTGCAGTGGGTACGTTGCTCGCGACCATGGTTGTGCAAACCAGGACCCGAGATATTTTGCTGCCAATTCTTCTTTTCCCGCTGACA
>Ga0209344_10005637_pt1 | contig 10707 bp, 7 predicted proteins | sample Cruoilmetagenom6_FD_187293 | JGI IMG/M metagenome (GOLD analysis project Ga0209344, IMG submission 187293) | Oil polluted marine microbial communities from Coal Oil Point, Santa Barbara, California, USA - Santa Barbara Oil Seep Sample 6 (SPAdes)... | ecosystem: Environmental > Aquatic > Marine >...
CCCAAAATATATCTGCTGTTTTTTGATATTCCTGATTGAATGTTATCAATAGTGAAATGGAGCCAGGCCCTGCAAGCATAGGGATTGCAAGCGGGGTGAGCGAAAACTTTTCGCGTTTGTCCAAATCTTTTTGAACTCGCTTATTCTTCATTCCTTTATGTTTTGAAAAAGTTCCTGTCAATAGCGCGAAGCCCGAAGTTACGATTATCATCCCGCCAGCAATGCGCAGTGCATTCAAACTTATTCCGAAAAAGGACAAAAGATAGGTTCCTGCGAAGAAAGAAATGATTAAGATCACCACCACATTTATCGTGGTCAATATTGAGGTTTTGTTTCGTTCCTGAGTACTTTCATCGCTGGTCAACCCTACAAATACGGGCACCGTTCCCAATGGGTTTATTACCGAAAAAAGCGCAGCAAACACGTATAAAAAAATATCCATAGTTTTTTCGGCAAAGGACGTTTGGTTTTTCTATTTGAAGATTACCAAAACTTTAAATGAAAGTTATTTGATGGATTCGGAAAATTCAGAAAATAGAATACAGAATTAAGAATTCAAAAAAAGTATCTTTGCACTTTAAAATTTCAGTATGACATTTCAGCAAACATTGGAAACCCAAATTAAAGCCGCCGTAGAAAAACTGTACGGCGCAAAACTTGAATCGGTAGAATTGCAGCCCACCCGCAAAGATTTTGAGGGCGATATTACCGCCGTGGTTTTTCCAATGTTGCGCGTCGTAAAAGGAAATCCAGTGCAGATTGGAGAAGCAATTGGCAACTATCTGGTTGAAAATGTAGAAGAAGTTGAAAAATATAACGTCGTTCAAGGTTTTCTGAATATTGTTCTCGGCGATTCGTATTATTTGAATTTTTTCAGCTCGATTACTAATTTTTCTTCCTTCGGAAAAGGGGAACAAAACGGCAAAGCGGTAATGGTTGAATATTCTTCCCCAAATACGAACAAACCTCTGCACTTGGGGCACGTTCGTAATGTTTTGCTGGGCTATTCCGTTGCGGAAATTGAAAAAGCCGCCGGAAAAAAAGTGTACAAAACCCAAATTATCAACGACCGAGGAATCCATATTTGCAAGAGTATGCTTGCCTGGGAAAAATTTGGAAATGGCGAAACGCCCGATACTGCCGATTTAAAAGGCGATAAACTTGTAGGGAATTACTACGTAAAATTTGATAAGGAATACAAAAAGCAAATAGAGGCTTTAAAAGCCGAAGGAAAAACTGAGGAAGAGGCAAAAATGCAAGCACCACTAATTTTGGAAGCCCAGGAAATGCTCCGAAAGTGGGAAGCTGGCGATGAAGAAACCGTGGCCCTTTGGAATAAAATGAATGGATGGGTTTATAAAGGTTTTGAGGAAACCTACAAAGCCATCGGCGTAGATTTCGACTTTTATTATTACGAAAGTGACACCTATCTTTTAGGAAAAGATATTATAGAGGAAGGCATAAAAAAAGATGTTTTTTTTATGAAGGACGATGGCTCGGTTTGGTGCGATCTAACCGAAGAGGGCCTTGATGAAAAACTTGTGTTGCGGAGTGATGGCACCGCAGTTTACATGACACAAGACATTGGTACGGCCGTGCAGCGGGTAAAGGATCATCCCGATGTGGGTGGTATGATTTATACGGTTGGAAACGAACAGGATTATCACTTTAAAGTGCTGTTTTTGATTCTGAAAAAACTGGGTTACAGTTGGGCCGAAAATCTATTTCACTTGAGTTACGGGATGGTAGATTTGCCCTCCGGAAAAATGAAAAGCCGCGAAGGAACCGTTGTTGACGCCGATGATTTGATTGCCCAAATGACCGATACTGCCCGAACCATTTCAGAAGAACTTGGAAAGATTGACGATTTTACAAATGATGAAAAAGAAGCACTTTACCGAATGATAGGTTTGGGCGCTTTGAAATATTATATTTTAAAAGTAGATCCAAAAAAGAGAATTCTTTTCAACCCGGAAGAGAGTGTGGATTTTCAGGGAAATACTGGGCCGTTCATCCAATATACCTATGCGCGGATACAGTCTATTCTTCGAAAAGCTGGAGAGCACGGCAACTTAGAGGCAGTCAAAACTTCTTTTGAAGAAATTGAAATACATCCAAAGGAAAAGGAGCTTATAAAGATTATCCAGCAATTTCCAGAAGCTATTCAGCTGGCGGCAGAGAATTACAGCCCGGCGCTGCTTGCAAACTATACTTACGATTTAGTAAAGGAATTCAACAGTTTTTACCAAAATGTGCCAATTCTTGCAACGGACAATGACACTGAAAAAGCATTTCGAGTACGTCTTTCAAAAGCCGTAGGCGAAATAATTAAAAGTGCCTTTGCCCTCTTGGGAATTGAGGTGCCAGAGCGTATGTAATTTTATTTTTATTTTCCGTAGAGTTTTTTTCCAGCTTCCTCATATTTATCAGCTCGGGACCAAAAAGGTGTTTTGGTGTCATTCGCAATTAATCTACCGGCCAAAACGTAGCTTTGAAAAAACTTCAGTAAATACTCGTAATCTAGCGTGTTTGCTTCATCTCCGGGTTGGTGGTAATATTTCGTAACATCGCCATCAAAAGACTGAAAGCCCAAAGAAAATGTTGGTGCGGGAATCCCTTTTTGTGCAAAGACCACATTATCACTTCGGTCAAAAAGATTTTGCTCTGGCGCGGAATCATCAATTGCTTTTAAACCAAAAGTTGTGGCAGCTTCTTTTATATTTTCGGAGGCAGACGTGCGTGATAAACCAATTATTGAAATTACGGAGGTATCGTTATAACCCGCATTGTCACTATTAAAACAGTACACCATTTTGTTTAATGGGAGCATGGGGTTATCAACATAATATTGGCTGCCCAATAAACCTTTTTCCTCACCGGTAAATAGAATGAACAATGCAGAACGCTTGGTTGGATATTTTGCAATGTTTTCTGCAATACTTAATACAGTGGTTGTTCCCACGGCATTGTCACGGGCTCCGTTATAAATTTCATCGCCTGTTTCATCGGGAGTACCAATGCCCACGTGATCGTAATGTGCTGAATAAATAATGTATTCATTCTTTAATTTTGGATCGGTTCCTTCAACCATTCCGATTACGTTTTGGGTAAGGATTTCTGTTTTGTCTTCACCCTCCATCATCAATTTAGTGTTCATTGCATTTTTTCCTTCGAGAGATTTGGCAAAAATGTGGTTTTCGTCCTGTACCCAAAGATAACCGACTTTCTTTTCAGTGCTTTTTGAAGTTTCATTTTCGGCAATTTCCAATTTTTCGCTATTGAATCTATGGTCAATAAAATTCCAAATAGTTTCGTTTACATCAACCAATTCTATTACAGCGATAGCACCGTTTTTCTTGGCCAATGCCTCTTTTTGTTCTATCAGCCCAAACGCGGCACGCGCATCTGTAGTTTGGGGTCCACCGGAGCGAATAACAACAATTTTTTCGGAAACATCTTTTCCTTTATAGTCTTCTTCCAAGCCATAACCCAAATAAATTCCTTGGGTAGTAATTTCCATTTTATTTGGTTTTATGACCGCTTTTTTCTTGAGCTCCTTACCATCTATTGCCAAAACCAACCGTTTTATGGGACTTACTTTATTCAACTTTATTTCTTGAAAATAACTATGGGTGTTGGCTCCTTTCATTACATTGTTATTTACGGGTTTTACACCGTAACCTCGAAGGGTATTGGCAAGGTACGATGCAGCTATTTTATTTTCCGGGGTACCCGTTTCCCTTCCTTTCAGAAGATCATCAGCCAAAAAATAAATATGGCCCTCAATTTTGTTTTGGGTTATTGTAGCTTGAACCTTTTCTTTTTCAGTTTGTGAAAATGTACTTATAAAGCTGAATAATGCAATGAATAGAAGTGTATATTTTTTCATTCTTGTTTATAATTTATGGTTTTTAATTGGTTAGTCTAAATGATAAATTTCCATTATCCCTTTTAGAACTTTATCAAAGTCAATTTTTAAGTCGATTAATTTTCCGGTTTCCATATCCATCACCCAACCGTGAACCGTTATGTTTCTAGATCGGTAAGCTATTTGAACATCAGCAGTTTTAATAACATTCATGCATTGTTCCTGCACGTTCAGCTCTACAAGACGACGATATTTTTCTTCTTCGTTTTCCAAATTGTTCAATTCCTGTTTATGCAATCTGTAAACGTCACGGATACTTCGCAACCAGGGATTTAAAATTCCCAAATCCTGGCTTTGCATTGCGGCTTTTACGCCCCCGCAACCGTAATGACCACAAACAATTATATGGTTAACTTTTAAATGGCTCACGGCATAATTGATGACGCTCATCGCGCTGAGGTCCAGGTTGGAAACCATATTGGCAATATTGCGCAATATAAAAGCCTCGCCGGGTTTGGCGCCCATAATTTCCTCGGCGGTAACGCGGCTATCGCTGCAGCCTATATAAAGTACTTCGGGATTTTGCCCTTCGGACAGATTTTTGAAATAATCAGGATCCATCCCTAATTTTTCATTTACCCACGCTTGGTTATTCTTGAAGATTTGATCAATATCCATGGTTTTTCTGAAGATTTATTTTCAGAATTTAAAGATAGGGAAAAGCCTTTAATGTGGAAGTTGAAACTTTAATAGTAAATGCTGCTAAAGCTTTTGAACTTACATTACCTGTTTTGCATTTTCAATACTTTTTAAAACACGCAATCTGCCAGGGCCATTTTTTTGGGCAAGTTCATATTGTTTTGCAGCATCTTCATTTCTTTTTTGGGAGAGCAACCAATCTGCATACAGTTCACGTGTAGGTTTTTGAATGGAAGGTGGCCCATAACTATAGCTTATGCTGTTTTCAATCTCGATGGATTTCATAATATGTTCTTCAGCCAGTTTCGGGTCATTATTGAGTTCAGCCCGAAGTGCCATTAATTGGTTTTGTCTTATTTCAGCTTCTTTTAAATCCATTTGGCTAGCTTCATCGCGGGTAACACCTGCACAGAGTTTGGAACTGCCTTCCGCAACAATAAAAGATTCCCTCTTGTGGGTTTGATCCATCGTATTTATAATACTATCCAGCTTTTTTGTATTGCCGGCTTTATAGGCTTTCATTCCTTCCAGAAAGTGATATTTGGAACGCACGGAAATATTTAAATCGATTATATCTACAGGAATATTAGCCACTTCATCTTCCCAGTTATCGGTTTCGGTTAAATACGTTCCTTTTAAAAATACCAGATATGCCCGGGCGTTTTTTGATGGAGTCTCGGTAGCATATTTTTTCATATCCAAAACCATTTTTTTTGCCTCCTCAAAATTTCCTTTTTGAAGATAGCCGTACTGCAACCAATGGAAAGCATGATAACCGCGTGCATCATTATCTAGTTTTTTCTCTTTCATTCTATTAATGCTTGCTTGGTATGAGTCAATATTTGAAGAAATAACATTATCCCACATACCCATCGCAACATAGATGTGTGAAGGCATATGCAATGCATGACTGGCGTCTGGGGCTACTTTTGAATACGCATTGGCGGCATCTAAAGCAAGAGTAGCATGATCTGGATCGTCATAGGAGTGAATTAAATAATGCAGTGCGCCGGGATGTTTTGGGTTTTCCTTTAATATGCCTTTTGCAATTTTTGCGCCTTTGCCATATAGTATATCGTCCCTTCCTTCAGGGACAGAACCCAATAATGACAAAGCATAAAATGCGGCTACTTCTTGATTGGCGCGATATTTTATGTACAAACCTTCCATAAATTCGGAATAAGCAACATCTCGTTCCTTCTTTCCTGTTTTTGGTTTGTAGAGTATATGTACTGCTTCAATTAAATCTTTTTCAAGTTCTGATGTTTCTTTTTTTGAATCAATACCGTCTAGCTGTTCCAAAACAGTTGTTGCATCTTCATAATCCTGTTCATGCCATAAACTGTGATTATAAGTCATAGCCTCTCCCCAATAAGCCATTGCCATTTGCGGGTCTTCTTCTTGAGCCTTTTGAAAGGCTTCGCGGGCATCTTCATACTCAAAGGAATGCAATAGCAATAACCCTTTTTCAAAATGGGGCTGTGCGCTTTTCTTTCCGCTTACAGCAATGTCCACTAAGCCCAGATTAATGGTTTCATGTTCTTTCTGTTTGCAGGAAATTATAATGAATAATGTTAAAAAAAATGATAAATACTTCATAATAAAGGTATTGGGTGGTTTTAAAGGTAGCAATTTTCTATTTATGATGTGTTTTTTGATATCTTGAAGTTATGATTTATTGATAACGTTTCACAGAATGTTACTAAAGAATTTTATCACTTGGTTTTCTTCTTTAAAAACTTAATAGAAAAAAATATAAGCGTGAGTGCGCCTAAAACTATTGCGGTTCCAATGATTTCATTTGAAGAAAGACTTGATAAAAAATAAAGGATTATTGCAATCGCTAAAATTGGTATAGTCCAACCTCCAGGAATTTTAAATCCTCCTGTATATTTTTCTTTAGAATTACGCAGCTTAATAACAGACAGGGCTACTCCCAAATAAAGCATTAACATTGCGCTACTGGCTATAACAACCAATTGTTCAAAACTACCGGTAACAGCCAAAATAAAACCAATGGTTGCATATATAATAATGGCTATATGCGGAGTGGCAAATGATTTATGAATTTTGGATAATGCATTTATGGGTATTACCTTGTCTCTGGCCAGTGCATAAACTATTCTTGGACTGTTTAGTATCGTGCCACTCATATAGCCAAACATAGAGATTACTGCGCCAACAATTAAAAGCATATATCCATAAGGACCAAAAACCACTCTGGCAGTTTCAGCAAGTGGAGCTGCTTTAAAATTTGGTAGTGCATCGCCCAAAACACCTTGAGAAACGGTTTGAATTAATACATAAACAACCACAACAGTTACAATACTTATTAGAATAGCTCTGGGAATAGTGCGTTTTGGGTTAATAACCTCTCCGCCTACAATAATACCCGTTTCGCAACCTTGAAAAGCAAAAAATAAAATAAGAGAGGTTTCGCCCAATGTTCTAATACTCGGTAAATGTTCAAAATATAAATTGCTTACGGAAACATCTTTAAAGCCAATGAAAACAAGTAAAAGCAAGGGTATTAACTTAATTATTGTATTAAACTTCACCAAACCCATTCCTTGTTTTAAGCCAATTACATTGATGTAAACCAAACCATAAAAAAGAATAAATAAAAACAAGAATCGAGGCCAACCATTTTCAAATATGGGATATGCCGCAGCTACAACATTTACTAGAGCATTGGAAACTGCTGCATCTGCAAACAAATTGCTGCCAACGGCGAAAATACCGGCTACAAAGCCAGGATAATCACCAAAAGCTGTTTCAATATACGTGTAGGGACCGCCGGTATTGGTTACTTTACTACCGGTTTCTGCAAAACAAAGCATTACCATTGCCATTAACAATCCGCAAAACAGATATGCAATTATACTGGATGCTCCCATATAACTGGCTACAATTGCAGGTAGTACAAAAATACCAGAGCCAATAATAATGTTAATAATGTTGGCAGATAAGCCTAATACGTCAACCTTTCTTTTTAATCCTTCATCTTGTTGAATCATAATATTTTTTTTGTGGATTTATAATGGTATCCAAGTCAATAAAATGGACTGAATGATAAAAAAAATAATGAAGGGAACAACCAAATAACCCATCACATCCCGTGCTTGTATCTTAATGCCGCTTCCCATAATTGGAAAAACAAGCAATAAATAAAAGGGTTGTAATATATTGGAAAGACTTTCTCCATAAGCAATAGATAAAGAGGCTCTGGATACCATGGCTGAAACTTCATTTGCTGGTAAACCTGCGCCAATATCTTTTACGGCATTAATAATACTTGGGCCTACTACTGCAAATTCGCCACCTGCGGATGGTATCGCAAAGTTGATGATACCGCCAGTGACATATGCAAAAAAGGGATAGGTATCAATGGTAGCAACAGACGCCATGATTTCTGCCAATTTTTCACCCAAACCTGTGTAGAGCATGATGCCCATAATACCCGCGTAAAAAGGGTATTGATATAATATTCCCGAAATATTATTGCTCGATCGTTTCATGGCAATTGCATAGCGCATGGGTGTTTTGTGCAATATCAGTCCTATTATTAAGAAGATGAAAATCATAATGTTGAAATTTAATTGAAAACCGTGGGTGTAGAAATGGTAGATGATATAGGTCAATCCCATGAGTATAATACAAATTTGAAGTATGACGCCATTATTCAATCTATCAGAAATGGACTTGTATGATAAGCTGAGACTTAAAGCTTCGTCTTTTATGGAAATCTCTTTTTTCTCCGTTTTATCTTCCAGCATATCATCCAATTGTTTATTATTCTTCGTTTTCGGAATAAGAAGCATAATCATTAAAGGAGCGAAAATGACATACAGAATCATTATGGAAAAGTTTAAAGTTGAGCCCAATGTATATGAAGTAGGAATAATTTCTGATAATATTCCAGCTTCAATTAAGTAATTTTTTTCCGTGCCTAACAATAATGGAATAGAACTCGAAAGACCTGTTACCCAGCTTCCACCACTAAAATAGACACAAGCCACTAAAAATGGATAATTGACACCTTTAATACGAATCGCCAATTCTCTTGCCAAAACACAGGTAATAACGATCCATCCAAAACTTATAAGTGACAGTAAAGTACCAATCAAAACTACAATAATGTAAACCTGTCTAGGTGTTTTAATGTAATTGGTCAATTTGCCTATGCCTTTATTTACAATAGGGGAAAGCGCAATGGCAAAACCTGTGATGACAACCAATACAATTTGCATCCCAAACTCCAATAAAGACCAAAATCCATCGTACCAAGATTTTATAATTTTTAAGGGCGTGGCATTAAGCCACATAAACGCAATCATGGCTGTTAGTATGGTAAGTACCATTGCAAAAACAAATGCATCTGGCATGTATTTTTCAAATAATTTTGTCGATTTTTCTCCGAATTTTGTAATCATGGGTGATTTTATATTCGTTTGTTTGATTCACTTTTAAAATTTGAAGTAGATTTCTTCTAAGGAGTTTTCCATTTTTAATTAGTCTTTTAATACATGCGGCGCCACTACTGTATGTTTTAAAATAACAAAGCTATCTATGGTAACACGATGTTTCTTGAAGTTTATAAACTGAATAAGAATTACCATAATAATGGGCATAAGGGCGATAACAAGAAAGACGATTTCCCAGTTGAAATTAGTTTTCAAAACACCCAGCATTGCAGCTCCGGCTGCACGCCCCATGTTTGAAAGTGCCATATAAAGCGTAAATTGTGTAGCTGCAACCGTTTTCCAGCAAAGATGCATGGCCGACGCGAACACTGCAATACATAAAAAAGTGTATAGTGTATAATAGGAAAGGATGAAGGTATAAACAATTATATTATTGCTCCATAGATTATTTAGGGAAGCAAATACAGCAATAAGAATTGTTAAGAAACTCAAATACACCGAAAGCATTTTAATTTTCCCAAAATAATCTACCAAATAACCACCAATAAACATGCCCAAAAATCCTCCTACCACTGTGGTAATAGAGAATACATTTGAAAAGGAAGAATTAGTCCACCCCAATTCCTGTATGCTGAAAATAGGTAAAAGTGTATCTATAAGCCCAAACATCAAGCCTACGGCAAATATCCCGATGGCAAATACCAAACTTGATTTTAACCGTATAACTTTATAGAGGCTTTTAAAAATGTGTTTCCAGCTTCTCAACTGTGTTTGTTTTGAGTCTGGAGAAACGCTACCACCCGTCCAGGGCATTGTTTTTTCGCCCGGTCGTTCCTTAAAATAAATTGGGAAAAGCATAATAGTTGCGACTGCGATAGATAGGGAGGAAATAGCTGTTGAAAAACCAAAATTATTAATAAGCCAAGTACCAATAATCAAAGAAGATGAAATGCCAATAGTTTTGGTTCCCCACATCAGGCCATTGGCTCTTGCTTGTTCGTTTTCGGGAATTACATCTACTGCCATTCCATCCGTTGCCACGTCCTGAAATGCTCCAAAAAAACTGATGAAAAAGCCAGCGGTCATTAAAGCGGAAAGATTGTTCAATGGATCTGGAACCAATCCAATAATTAGAAAGCTTATAATTAAACCAAGCTGTCCGAAAATGACCCAGGGCCTTTTTCTACCCATTACCAACAAGGTAAAACGGTCCATTAAAGGCGCAATGATAATTTTAAAACTCCATGGAATTCCAATCACTCCCACATACGCTGCGATTTCCATAGCCGATTTTCCGTTCATTGCTAACCAAGCAGGTATTGCAAAATAGGTGATGCCCTCTGGAATTCCCTGTGCTATATAAAGTGCCGAAAAGGTAATGTATCTAGTTAAGGCGTTATCGGTTAGCGCTCTTCCTAATCTTTTTTTTTTGATAGTAGTTTCTTTTGCCATGATTTTAGGTTTTAAGGGGAGGATTAAATTCTCCTTTTTTTATTTATGGACATGGGGAAACTGTCTTTTCTGCTTAAATTTTTTCCATTCGGCGAAATTTTTCACTTCGTGTTGAAGTATATAGTTGATTGGGAAATTACATTTTCTCTGCCTCTGCCAATTTTTTGGTGTTCGCGTATTGCTGAAAAGCAACTATTTTCCCATTTTTTAATGTCCAAAGATGTGCGGCTTGTACATCATATATTTTACCGGTTTGTTTGAATT
>Ga0209344_10005638_pt1 | contig 10707 bp, 13 predicted proteins | sample Cruoilmetagenom6_FD_187293 | JGI IMG/M metagenome (GOLD analysis project Ga0209344, IMG submission 187293) | Oil polluted marine microbial communities from Coal Oil Point, Santa Barbara, California, USA - Santa Barbara Oil Seep Sample 6 (SPAdes)... | ecosystem: Environmental > Aquatic > Marine...
TGTTTAAGGAGTTACAGGTTTTTCTAATTCTTTCATTGCAAATGCTTTGGTGCTTCTGTTTTCAATAATTTTATCAGATATAATTCGTCCATCTCTCAAATAAAGCATGCGTTTAGCAAATTGAGCAATTTCTGGTTCGTGTGTAATCATTACAATCGTCTTTCCTTCATTATTCAATTGAACAAAGAGATCCGCAATATCGATACTCGCTTTACTATCTAAATTCCCAGTAGGTTCATCTGCCAAAATAAGCGCTGGATTATTAACCAAAGCTCTAGCAATGGCAACGCGCTGTTGTTGCCCACCAGAAAGCTCATTAGTTTTATGATAAATACGATCTGCCAAACCAACCTGTTCTAATGCTTTTTTCGCAAGTTCTGTTGAATTTGAAAATTGTCCTGTTCTATTGTAAATAAGCGGTAATTCTACATTTTCTAAAGCTGTGGTTCTAGACAAAAGATTATAGCTTTGAAAAATAAAACCTATTTTTTGGTTTCGTACATCTGCCAATTGATTTTTATCTAAAGAATTTACGCGTACACCATCTAAATCATATGCTCCAGACGTTGCTCTATCTAAACAACCAATGATGTGCAATAACGTCGACTTACCAGAACCTGATGTTCCCATAATAGCTACAAATTCACCTTCTTCAATAACCATATCGATATCAGTAAGTGCGTGCACTTCAATCTCTCCGTTTTTGAATACGCGACTTAGCTTTTTAGTCTCTATGACTTTTTTCAGAGGCATATCTTCTATTTTTTTGCTTTAATTCCGTTAATTGCTTTGATGCTTTCTGATATTTCGGAACCATCTAGGAATCGTATTATTTCAGATTGCAAACCGGTTTTAATACCTGTTTCAATAAACTTAAAATCTAATTTCTCTTTGTCAGTTTTAAAAAAGAAGCCATTAATATTGTTAGGCAAATTTTTCTTAAAATTAGTTGGTGTAAATAACTCTTCATTATTTATTGCGCTGTTAAATTTGACTTGAAGCGAATCAGGTAACATTGTTTTTGCACGCTCTTCTAAGATCGGTTTAATATCTAAGAGCATAGCTTCAGTTGGTCTAAAACGCAGAGCAGAATTATTAATGAGCCATACATTTTTTGCCTTAGCAGTAATAAACTCAATATTTGCCGTCATACCAGGAATTAATAAGCCACCTTCATTATCGATATCAATAACAACTTGGTAATTAACCACATTATTGATTTCTATAGGCTGTAATCTAATCTGACTCACTTTTCCAAAAAATTCTTTTTCAGGATAAGTTTGTATGGTGAAACGAACCTGCATACTATCTTTGATATAACCAATATCACTTTCATCAACATCTGCTAAAATTTGCATTTTAGATAAATCTTCAGCAATAATAAACATCGTTGGTGTAGAAAAACTTGCTGCAACTGTTTGTCCTTCATCAACAGTTTTTTCAATAATGATTCCATTAATAGGTGACGAAATTTTAGCATACCCAATATTAACACGTGCGTTTGTTAGAGAAGCTTGTGCTGCTTTTTTAGAGCTTTCAGCTTGCTCATAACTAAATCTTGATGTGTTATATTCTTGTTCAGCAATAACCCCTTTTTCAAACAATACTTTATTTCTTTTGTATTTATCTTCAGCCTCGTTTAGTTGTGCTTGACTGACTGCTAAATTAGCTTTAGCAGATTCTAAAGACGTATTTAGCATTTTCATATCCATTTCGGCAAGTAATTGTCCTTCTTGAACTCTGTCATTATAATCCACATAAATTTTTGAAATGGTACCAGATATTTGTGTCCCAACATCTACAGTATTAATAGCTTCTAAGGTACCTGTGCTCGACACATCAGATTCAATATCTCCTTTTTGTAAGGACGTATAGGTATAATTTGTTTTTTTAGATCCTATTTTGGGTTTTAAATAGAAATAGCCTAGCACAGCAACTACAATAATTAAGATGATAATTAACCATTTGTACTTTTTCATTTTTCTAATAGTTTTATGAAGATAAAATTACACTGAAGTATCTATATTTTTTATGATATAAATCAGTACGAAGACATTTAGTATGAATAAATTGCTTTACATCATATGAGAAATTTTAGGCTCTGTAATTGATGAATTTCAACTCATAATACATTATTTTGGCACCATATTTAGATGTCGCACAAACACCTCACCATCCATAATATGTTCGGTAATTTTAAAAACTTCTTTCCGATTTGCTCTGAAGTCTTTTGTAAACTGAGCTAATTCATCTTCAAGAATTTCGTGCTCGTTTCTAAATTTATCAGACACATACACAAAAGGATCATCAATTAACTCTGCTAGGTGGTGTAAATGCTTATCTGTTTTTTCAATCAACGCAGCACATTGTTTGTCAATTTCAAGCAAATTAACTTCAATATCTCGAACCATATCAATATTCTCCTTTTTTGAAATCCATAAAAAATAGGTATCAATAAGATGATGTAAAAACCTTAAATCATCTAAAAAGAATAATAAATCTGATTTCCAGTGCTCAGTAAGGACATATAATTTATCCCAATCTGCTTCGTGAATGTAATTGTCCTTTGGTCTGTTTCTAAAAGCGTTCATATCGATTGATTTTTAAAATGGTTTAAATAAGTAAGTCTAAACCATAAAAATACTTATGAAATCATTTAAATGAAATGACATATATCAGTATAAAATAAACCACTAACTGATAAAAATCATTTGTTTACACTTCTATAGGTTATAATTTAGTGTCATTAAAATAAATAACTCAGCAAAAAATGAAAACGATACTAAATGCCACAGATTATTCTGAAAACTCAGTTGCTGCATTAAAATATGCACATTCATTAAGTAAAGCACTAGGAGCGAATTTAAAAGTGATTCATATTTTTGATTATCCAACGATGTTAGATGGATTGAGCTTAAAAGCTCAAGATCCATTTCCAGATATTGAAGGTAATGCTTTTAAAAAGCACAACTTAAAACTTGATGCGTTTTGCAAAGCACATTTAGGTACAGATTTAGAGAAAATGAATGTTACAGTTGAAGCTATTGAAGATAAATCTGTTATTAATGGTATCATTTCTGAAGCTAATAAAATAAAACCTTTAGTAATTACGACAGGAATGAAAGGCGGAAGTGCCTTACGAGAAATTATCATGGGCAACACAACCAAGCATCTCCTTGAGAAATCTCCTTGCCCAATACTCTCTATTCCAGAAGACACAAGTTACACACAAATTGAAACGATTGTATATGCTACCGATTTTGAAGATGAAGACATTGGTGCCGTTAATAAATTAACTGAAATTGCCGAGCCTCTTAATGCTAAGATTAAGATTGTTCATGTGTCTTCATTGGAAGAACCTCTAGGAATAGATGAAAAGAAAGAGATAGAAAGCAAAATTCATAAATATATTAAATACTCTAACATAGAATTAGATATTATATATTCTGATGCTATTTTTAAGGATCTTAAGCTATATTTTGGTAAAGCAAATGCCAATATTATTGCTATGCTTGAGCGTGAGAGTAATGGTGGACCTTCCAAAGTATTCTATAGAGATTTAGTTAAAAAAATGGAATCTTATGGCAGAATTCCTTTGATGAGTTTTAACGCAAAGAATTATGGCATATTTCATTTATAAAATTAACCATTTAAACCTGTAATAAAATGTCCAGAAGAATATTTAGAATCGTTATTTTAGTAGCAGTTGCACTAGGGATTTATCTTTTTATTTCAAAAGAATCATTTTCCAAAAGTTTTATAATTATAGTTTCAAGTTTTGATTTTTTAATCCTTAGCTTTGGTATTCATGGATTAATAGCACATTCGCTACGTCCGAAATCAAAAGGAGAGTTAATCTCTTTTCCGCTTTTAATGTGGGTTCTTTGGGCAATTCTATTTCTAGTATTCGTGTTTTTTATTATACCTATTTACTGTCCAGATTTTTTACTTGATATGTAACGCTTTAGATAATAATAGTTAGTCTTGAATCAGATGCAGATAGTAATAGTGAAGCCTTTCTTTTTACGAAGTTTGTACTAATTACTTCCCGATGCAGAAAGTAACTTACCCCTGTTTTTAAAGGCTTTAATCTAATAGGAACATAAACGGAACACTTATTTTACAAGTAAAGCAAAATAAATTCATAAACATAAGATTTAATCCTTACTCGATATATATCATTAACAAATAGGCTTCAATTAGCCTATAGAATATGATATTTGTATTTTTGATAATGAGAGAATAAATCATGAAAATAAGAGAATTAACGTTATTTACTAGTAATCTAGAATTAGAAAAAAAATTCTATGCTGATACGCTTGGATTTAAAATCCATGATGAATCTATGGATAGTATGACCTTAAATATCGGCTGGAGCAAATTAACTTTTAAAAAATCTGAACAGGCTTATAAATACCACTATTGTTTTTTAATTCCGTCTAATAAACTCATAGAAGCCATGGGGTGGCTGGAGAAACTAACCTCTGTTTTAGATATAGAAAACAATAGAAAAACACAACGATTTGAGACTTGGAACGCAGATTCTTTTTATTTTTATGATGCTAGCGGAAATATTGCAGAGTTTATTGTGAGACACGATTTAAAAAACCAAACCAATACACCATTTAGTATTACTGATGTTATCTGTGTTAATGAAATTGGATTGCCAACAACATCTATAGAAGAAACTAATTCCTATTTAGAAAAAAGGTTGAAAACCCAGTTTTGGAAAGGTGACACAAAGCATTTTGGCACCAACGGAACTCAAGAGGGTTTATTCTTATTGCCTAATTATAACACCAGAACAACTTGGTTTCCTACAGATTTAAAAATAGATCCTTCTCCATTTAAAGCTCTAATTGAAAATAATGACGTTTTGTACGATTTTGAATTTATAGAAGAGATTATAAAAGTTAAAGTGAAATAACTTTCTAGCATAACTATGGATAATACACAACATATACAGTTACTCCTAAATCACATTAATCAAGAGGTTAAGCTTGCTAAAACTGACATTGATAAACTATCTTCTATTCTAGTATTTAAAGAATTAGATAAAAAGGAATTTTTGATAGAACCTGGGCAAACAGCTAATACCATGAATTTTATAGTACAAGGGTGTATGCGGAGTTATTATTTAGATGAAAACGCTCAGGAACATACCTTACAATTAGGTATTGAAGAATGGTGGATCAATGACTTGTACAGTTATTTAAGTCGGAAAAAATCTCGCATGTATGTTCAAGCATTAGAAAAAACGGTACTCATACAATTGCCACGATTAGAATTAGAGACACTTTATATTGAAATACCAGAAATCTCTAATTTCTTTCGCATTAAAATACAAGGAGCTTATGTTGCTGTTCAAGAACGTGTCATCGACAGTATGAGTGATGACGCCTATAAACGCTATGATAACTTTAGAAAAATATATCGAGATATCGAACAACGTGTACCACAATACATCATTGCCTCTTACCTTGGAGTAACACCAGAGTTTTTAAGCTATCTACGTAAAAAACACTCCTAAATTCTCTTCTTAAGATACCTTAAGTTTTTTCTTCTAAAAGCGCTCTAATTTTGACCCATACAATAATAAATGGGTTATGTTACGATTAATAAGCGTATTAATATTTATCTTATTTGAAGCATTTGCAGTAAATGCCCAAAGTGCAAGTTTTAGTCCAGAAATTCTTCTAGGAAATCGCTCCGCTAGCTATCAACATTTTATTGAATACAATTTTAATGACACATGGTCTATTAATAATGTTTCATTGTTTGACACAGAATATACTAATGATAAAAACAACATTTTTTTTATTAGAAACATGCTGTCTTTTAAACTAAATAAGCACATTAAAGCCAATGTTGCTTTAGGTGTCAAAAACCCAGGAGCATTTATAAGCATTTCAACCCAATACAATTACGCAACAACAAATTTTAGATTAAGTTACGCTGTTGGTGGTACCTACCAAAATGAGGTTACTCTCGAGCAAAATTTAATCCTAAACTATACGCCTACAATTTGCACAAACCTTCAAGGCTATATCAACCTGTTCGTGGTTATTAACACTAATTTAAAAGTACTCGACAGAGGTATTCAACAATGGCGTATTGGCATAAAAAAAGAAAGATGTGTAACAGGTATTGCTATAAACCTAGATCAGTTTACAAAAGCAGAAAAAACACTGGAAAATTTTGGAGCCTTTATAAAATATAACTTTTAAACTTTAATATTATGAACATTAAACAACACATTGGATTATTCACGTTACGAACCAGTATAGCATTTACTATGTTAATTTACGGTATTACAAAACTAATAAATGGTATAGAGTTTATTAAAGACTTGCTGACTCAATATGGATTACCACACTTTATAGGATATGGGATCTATATAGGAGAAATTATTGCTCCTATCCTCATTATCATTGGATTTAGAACAAAATTAGCAGGTCTCATCTTTGCTTTGAATTGCTTGATAGCCATTCTAATGGTACAACTTCCAAACGTATTCAAGCTTAACGAATTTGGTGGCTTGGCAATTGAACCAATTTTTATCTACATGATGTTTGGACTTGCCATATTCTTTACTGGAGCTGGTAAATATGCCTTATCAACGAATAACAAATGGGATTAATCTAAAGCTATGAGATTTATATTTCAAATATTAGCTTTAACTGGAGGAGCGTTTTTAGCCATTCAAGCTGGATATAACTCACAACTCGGAAGCTTATTAAAACAACCTTTACTAGCTGTAATTGCTTCCTCGCTAAGTAGCCTTTTGTTTGGTGTTTTATTATTGTTTCTTCTTAGTAAAGGCAATGTTCAACCTATTCTAACATCACAAGTGCCTTGGTACTTATGGTTTATTGGTGGACTATTTAGCGTGATAGGCATTAGCATTTATTTCTATGCCATTCCTAAATTAGGTATCTCCAAAATGATAGCTCTCGGACTTTGCGGACAACTCCTCTTTTCATTAATCGCTGGAAGCTTTGGCTGGCTCAATTTACCTGTAGAACCAATAACGACCAAAAGATTTATAGGAGCAATAGCTATGATCGTAGGAATTATACTCATCAATTTAAAATAATACAACCATGACTAAAATACAATCAAACATCTCAAACCTTACGTCCTTATGGAAAAACGCAACACAGCCTTTTAGCACATATAATGAAGATGAACATATAGGCTATTGTTTTGTTCCTAACTCACAATGGCCAAATAAAATTTGGCTTAAAAAAGAAGATGATCTAGATATTTTAAATGATATTAAATTATTATTAAAATCAGAATTAGACCATCTTACCTTCTCATATTTTGATGTAAACTCTAGCAAAAAACACATAATTTTTGATTACCATGGTTTTAAGAAAGTATCTATACAATATGGCATGTGCTTAAATCTTTCTGAAAAAATGAAAGTGTCAAAACAATTGAAATTTCAATTAGTGACTGATGCTTATGATTCAAAAAAGTGGAGCCAATCATTTCAAAAAGCATTTGGTTATCTGGTTTCAGAAGAAACAATTAATAAAACATATCATAATATAAACTACTACCTCATCTATGATCAAGAACAAATTGTTGGTACTGTCATTAGCCATCAAACACAGTCAACAATTGGAATTCATAGTCTTGGTATAACCCCAGATATGAGAGGTAATGGTTATGCCACACAAATAATGTATCATCTTCTTAATAGAGGCATAGAGCAAGGCTGTCATCTAGCCACTTTACAAGCCTCTAATATGGCAAAAACCATGTATAAAAAAATGGGCTTTACAACAGAATTTATAATGAGAAACTACAAATTAAAAACACTCTAAAAATGAAACTTATAGAAAATTTAAAATGGCGTTATGCTACAAAAAAATTTGATACTTCAAAAAAAGTATCAGAAGAAAATCTTGATAAGATAAAAGAAGTTGTGCAATTATCGGTGTCCTCTTATGGATTACAACTATATAAAGTTTACATCGTTGAAAATCCAGAACTTAGAGAACAACTAAAACCTGTGTCTTGGAATCAAAGTCAAATTACAGATGCCTCTCACCTATTTGTATTTTGCAATTATACAGATGCTACACCACAAGCTATTGATGCTTTTATCAAACAAACTGCTGACACTCGCAATCAAGATTTAGAACGACTTAATGGTTATGGAGATTTTATAAAAGAAAAATTGAATGAAAAAACACCAGAAGAAAAAAGAAGCTGGTTAAAGTCGCAAACCTACTTAGCACTTGGAAATCTTTTAAATGCTTGTGCAGAATTAAAAATAGATGCCTGTCCTATGGAAGGTTTTGAACCAGAAGCTTACAACAAAATTTTAGGACTGGATAAGGAAGGTTTAAGTGCTGCTGTCATTGCTCCAATTGGTTATAGACATATTGAAGACCAAACTATTGGACATCAAAAAGTGCGAAAACCTATGGAACAACTTTTTAAGGTTGTATAATTGAATTTTAGTTTTTTGATTAGAAGGTTTGGGTTAATTCCTAAACCTTTTTTAATTTAGTGAAGATTTTAACCAACCAACTCCTCATGGAAAATGAGATTGTAAAGCTTATTTCTAGATTTCTCACTCTAAATGAAGAAGAGAGCAACGCTTTTATTGAATGTATTCCTATTAAAACCTTAAAAAAAGGTGATGTTCTTTTAAAAGAAGGACAAATTTCAAGAGATTCTTATTTTGTTATTCAAGGCTGCGTTAGAAAATATTATATAATTGATGGTGAAGAACGTACGACTGAGTTTTATGTTGAAGAAGACTCTGTAGCATCTTTACAAAGTTATAAATACAAAACTCCAGCCAATCATTATTTTGAATGCGTTGAAGATTGTAGACTTGCGGTTTTAAATTATGATAAAGAGCAAGAATTATTTAAACGTGTTCCAAAATATGAAGCTTTATGCCGAATGTCTATGGAAAATGATTTTGGAGAACAACAAGAAGCTTTATCTAAATTTATGATTTTAAATCCCGAAGAACGCTATAAAAACCTTTTAGAATCCAGACCTTATTTAATTCAACGTGTACCACAATATCATTTGGCGAGTTATTTGGGTGTGAAACCTGAATCTTTAAGTAGAATACGAAAAAGATTGACTAAAAAATGAGAAGAATGCTCTAGAATAAAATCCTAGAGCATTTCTATAATTGCTATTAATCTAGGATTCCTATTCTTCTTTTTTAATCAATTTTACAGTTTTATCATCAATAATCACTAATAACTGAACACTACGTGTTTAATAATCATAATATTAGTTTTATTATAAAGCAAATTATTATAGAGTAACAATTTATTCGTTGACTTTAGTTAATAATGAAAGTTTTTCTGTTGAATTTTCACACCAAAAACAATCATCTTCCGCCGGTTTTAACTCTAAAGCTTTTGTATAGGCTTCAACGGCGTTATCTTTTTCATTTGCTTTATAATAGGCATCTCCAAGCGAGTCCCAACTATTCCCATCTTCAGGAAACATTTGTGTGTTGAGTTCATAAATAGTTATTGCTTTTTTCATTTGATCTTTTCTGTAATACAAGCCTCCTAAACTGTTTAAATGTCTTGGTGAATGAATAGCGCTTTCAAATTCTAGCCCTAATTGTTCTCTTAATTCATCAACTCGACCCTTGTATCCTTCTGTAAACTTATAGAGTTCACTTACCATATATTTTGGTAACTCTTTTGGCTCATAGACTGCGTCAAATAACATGTTTTCAATTTCCATGGTCATTCTTCCTATAGGTCTAACAAATGCATTAGACGCAAATAATATCACAACATCTTCTTCTGGAAACCATACAAACTCGTTAAAAGAAACGCCATTAAATCCATTATGGGTTATGACTTTAGTATCTCTTTTAGAGGTGTAAACAGTCCAGCCATAAGCATAATGGCTCGACTCATCTTCAAGTTCAGCTATATAGGGTTTTGTGAGGATTTCAAATGACTCCTGAGATAATATTTTATTAGACTTTAATGCTTGATACCATTTGTACATGTCATTATTTGTAGAATGTATCCCACCATTTGCCAATACTGTTCTTGCAATTTCTCTATCTTGTTTATACTGTTCAATATGAGAACCTTCATTGGAAACGTTAAGTAAATACTCATTAGCAACAGCAGTGTCATCCCAATTGGGTAGTAAATAACCTGTCTGTTTCATTCCTGACGGTTGGAATAATTTTTCATTTAAATACGTTTCATAATCCTGACCAGAAACAAGCTCTATAATTCGTCCTAAAATGCTATAGCCTGAATTTGAATATTCGTATTTAGAGCCAGGAGTGAATATTAACTTCTCTTGAAACAAATCAGTAAAATATATATCCTTTGGTGTGAGATCAAAATCATCAGTACTACCATGACCAAATCCAGCTGAATGGGTTAATAACTGATGAATGGTGACATCTTTTTTATCTTCTGGTAAATTATCAAAGAAGGTACTGATTGGGCTCTCCAATTTTAATTTGTTGTCTTCCGCTAACTTGACAATTGCGGCACCTGTAAACTGTTTTGACACCGAACAAATATCATACACCGTATTAGGGTTATTGAGTACGTTATTTTCTTTATCAGCGAATCCGAATCCTTTATTAATAATAATAGTATCATTCTTAGCGACCAAAACTGATCCTGAAAAACCATTGACTTCACTTTGTTTTAAGTAATCATCAATACGACTTGTCAA
>Ga0209344_10005641_pt1 | contig 10700 bp, 8 predicted proteins | sample Cruoilmetagenom6_FD_187293 | JGI IMG/M metagenome (GOLD analysis project Ga0209344, IMG submission 187293) | Oil polluted marine microbial communities from Coal Oil Point, Santa Barbara, California, USA - Santa Barbara Oil Seep Sample 6 (SPAdes)... | ecosystem: Environmental > Aquatic > Marine >...
CTGGATATCACATCAAAAATTTGGTCGAGCAGTGTGCGGGCGGTTTTCAAGCGGGCGTCAAAATCCGCAAGTTCACCTACAGTAGGCAATTCGCCAAAAATCAGCAGATAGGCGACCTCTTCAAAGGTGGAATGGGTGGCCAGATCATCAATAGAATAACCACGATAGCTAAGTTCACCCTTAGTACCATCAATGTGACTGACACCGGATCGTTCAAAATAGATGCCCAACAGGCCGCGATTAATCTTGACGGTATCGTTCATCTGGGGCCTCTTTCATGGCAAACGGAGGGGCGCATGGGCGCAATTGAACAGGCTTTTAAAAAAGCGCAGATGCGCAAAATTAGGGTTGTAATGCCCGAAAATGATAATCCGCGGATCTGTGAAGCGCGGACTATCGTAAAACAGCGCGGTCTGGCTGATGTTGTCGGGTTGAGTGAACCATCTGATACGCTGGTTGAAGCGTTGATGTCGGTTCGGCCAGTAAAGGAAGCCGTCGCGCGCCGGATGATTGCAAAGCCAATTTTTCGTGCCTGCGCCATGGTCACGGCGGGGCAGGCGGATGTGGTTGTGGCGGGTGTTGCCACTCCTACCAAACGGGTGATCGAAGCGGCATCAATTGCAATTGGATTTAAGGGCAACATGGCGACTGCATCGTCATTTTTTCTGATGGCATTGCCGGATGGGCGTGAATTTGTATTTGCAGACTGCGCGGTGAATGTGGCACCGGATGCTGCGAAACTGTCAGATATAGCGCGGGCATCAGCAGCATCGGCGCAGGTATTGTTAGGGCGGGCTTCGGTGGCGATGCTGTCATTTTCTACATTAGGATCAGGTGTAGGTGATAGTGTAGATAAGGTAAAGAACGCCGTTGAACAGCTTGTTTCAGAGGGTTTACCGGTGATTGGACCTGTGCAAGCAGATGCTGCGCTGAACCCGGCGATAGCCGCGAAAAAAGGCATCAGCGCTGACGATGTTAACACCCTGATTTTTCCCAATCTGGATGCTGGAAACATCGCGTACAAATTGTTGCAGGAATTAGCGGGTGCACGGGCCGTGGGGCCATTTTTGCAAGGCTTTCGCGCCCCGGTTTGTGACTTATCGCGTGGTGCAACAGTAGTTGATATTGTGGCTGCAACGGCCATGACTTGTGCGATGGCCTGAGCCTGGATCATGGAGCGGTTTCCAACAGCGAAAGGGCGTCTTGCGCGATCATATGTTCTTCCTGTGCGGGGACAACCCAAATGGCAACTTTAGACGTATCTGCGTGCAGGCGCGTCTGGCCGCGATGGTTCGCATCCGGGTTCATCACTACCCCTAGCCAGCCAAGTGATCGCAGAATTTGCGCGCGCACGCCAATAGCATTTTCGCCGATGCCACCGGTAAAGGCAATTGCATCCAACCCTTCCATTGCAGCAATTAGCCCACCTGCATGGCGCAGGGTCCAATAGCAGAAATGATCCACTGCAAATGCACTGTCTGCGGATGGGTCCAGCATCAGGTTTCGCATGTCCGATTTCCCCCCGGACAGGCCCAACAGGCCGCTTTCATGGTTCAGGATCGCTTTGGTTCGGTCAAGGCCATGTTCTTCCACCAGACGTAGCACGGCATTGGCATCAATCCCGCCCGAACGTGTGCCCATAGTCAGCCCATCCAGTGGTGAATAACCCATTGTTGTTGCGATGGACTTACCATTTTTTATTGAACAAAGGCTGGCGCCGTTGCCCAGATGAAAAGCCAACAAGCGAGAGGGTAGCTTTTCACCAGATATGGAAGGCAGGTTCTGTACCAGAGAAGCGTAGCTGAGACCGTGAAAACCATAACGTCGGATTCCTTTGGTTTCGATCATTTTTGGGATTGCGTAGCGGGTTGCAACTTCTGGATTACTGGCGTGAAAGGATGTGTCAAAACTTGCATATTGCGGCAATCCCGGCGCGATGTCAGCAAGTGCCTGAATCGCGGCCAGGTTATGTGGGTTATGCAAAGGGGCAAGCGGTGTGCAATTGGATATTTCGGCCAGAATATCGGGGGTGATACGAACCGGTTTGGTAAGATGAATGCCACCATGCACAACCCTATGGGCCGCAGCGCGCAGATCCTTGGGGGATGTTCCATGTCTTTGCAGATTTTTGATGATTGCACCAAGGGCCGCGCGATGATCGATGAAGCGTGTTTGCTTGGTCTTGTTGCCGATTTTCAGGCAAGAAGCGCCACCAATCTCGGTGGCGCTTCCGCTTAATTTTTCATTCAACTCATTGTCGAACAATGCGAATTTTATCGAGGAAGACCCGGCATTAAGGACAAGGAGTTCGCCCGCCGAATTGATCTTCGCCGCTGCCATTCAAGAACCTTTTTGCGATTGCATGTCAGCGGCGTCAATCCCGGCTACCGAAACAGGTTTGGTCATCGCGTCGCGACGGAACGGTTCACCCAGCTCCTGATTCAGCATCACCTCGATAAACGTGGTCTTGCCGTTTTGCATCTGATCCTTGATCGCTTTGGCCAACGCATCGGTCAGGCCCTCCATCGATGTGGCTTCGACCCCGATCACACCGCAAGCCTTGGCGATACCAGCGTACGACACATTTACATCCAGTTCGGTGCCGACGAAGTTATCGTCATACCACAACGTTGTGTTTCGCTTTTCTGCACCCCACTGGTAATTGCGGAAAATCACCATAGTGATGGCCGGCCAATTATCGCGTCCGCAAGCTGTCATTTCGTTCATCGATATGCCGAAAGCGCCGTCGCCGGCAAATCCGACAACCGGTGAATCCGGGCGACCAATCTTGGCGCCTAAGATGGCTGGCAGGCTGTAACCACAAGGGCCAAACAGCCCCGGCGCCAGATATTTGCGGCCCTCTTCAAAGGTTGGATAGGCGTTACCGATGGCGCAGGCGTTACCAATGTCAGAACTGACGATTGCTTCCTTTGGCAGGCTGGATTGAATGGCACGCCACGCTTTTCGGGGCGACATGTGATCAGGCTTTTCGCCACGGGCGCGTTCATTCCAGGTTGTGCCTTCGTCGTCGTCTTCATGATCCATAGAGGTCAGGGTTTGTGCCCATGAGGATTTGGTTTTTGCAATTGTGTTCAGACGATCCTGGCGATCTGTGTCACCAGCTGTTTCGGAAAGCTGCGCCAGAATTTGCGTGGCAACCTGTGCCGCGTCACCCGCGATGCCAACAGTAACCGGCTTAGTCAGACCGATACGATCCGGGTTCATGTCAACCTGAATGATCTTGGCGTCCTTTGGCCAGTAATCCAGACCATAACCGGGCAGGGTGGAAAACGGATTCAGGCGGGTGCCAAGGGCCAGCACGACGTCGGCTTGTTGGATCAGCTCCATCCCGGCGCGGCTGCCGTTATAGCCCAATGGCCCGGCGAACAGGGGGTGTGACCCGGGAAAAGCATCGTTGTGCTGGTAGCCACAGCAAACCGGTGCGTCCAGACGTTCTGCCAGCGCCTGCGACGCAGGGATTGCACCACCTATGACAACACCAGCGCCGTTCAGAATGACCGGGAACCTGGCGGATGACAGCAGCTTGGCCGCCTGTGCGATGGCATCTGCGCCACCAGAGGGGCGTTCAAATTCAACGATTTGCGGCAGGGCGATGTCAATCACCTGAGTCCAGTAATCCCGTGGGATGTTGATCTGGCAGGGTGCGGACAAGCGTTTGGCTTTGGTGATCACCCGGTTCAGGACTTCGGCCATACGGGACGGATCGCGAACTTCTTCCTGATAGGCAACACAATCAGCGAACATGCGCATTTGTTCAACTTCCTGAAAGCCACCCTGACCGATGGTCTTGTTGGCGGCCTGCGGGGTAATCAACAGCATTGGCGTGTGGTTCCAATAGGCGGTTTTTACAGGTGTCACCAGATTTGCGATGCCGGGGCCGTTCTGGGCGATGGCGATGGCCATTTTGCCGCTGGAACGGGCGAAACCATCTGCCATCATGCCGGATGTATATTCATGGGCGCAGTCATAAAATGTGATCCCGGCCTTGGGGAACAGATCAGAGATCGGCATGAAGGCCGAACCGATAATGCCAAAGGCGGTGTCGATGCCGTGCATTTGCAGGGTTTTTACGAAGGCTTCTTCGGTGGTCATTTTCATCTGGTTGTCTCCCCGGGAAAAACGGTGGTGTCAGGCAGTATATCCTGCGCGATTTCTGTTGCGTTCCTAGCGGTTTCACCAAAGGCTCGTTAGGGCCAGTTTTGGCCATGGTATGTATCCAGATTGGGGAATTTGTCAGCTAAGAAAAATTCGCGGTGATATACGAATTATCTGGAAAATGTAGTTGGCTGAAAAAGGGGAGCTAAGAGTGCCGGCCCAAAACCGTTGATGTGCCTTCGCAGCAGTTGGTTTAACACCCCCGGTTTTAGTGCATTTGGGTGCGAGCTTAAAAAAATGGCAAGGGTCGTTTCAATGCTCCGCTTCTTCCCGCAAAGCTGCGGCAATCAAAGCGATGCCATCAGGAATGCGTTCGGCAGGGATAGAGGAATATGCCAGACGATAATAATTTTTTGGCCCAGCCTGAGGGTCAAAGAACACCTGACCCGGTTCGATCAGTACACCTTTGGTGCGGAGTTTTTGCGCCAGATGAACAGTATCTACATGGTCCGGGGTTTTCATCCAAAAGCTGGAACCGCCATTCACGTCCCCCCCTGCCGGGGTCAGCCGGTTTTTGCGGATGGCGCGATCCATAACGGCACGGCGTTGTTTGTAAGCCTGCGCCATGCGGTTGATCAGCGCGTCATAATGGCCAAGTGACAGGAAATAAGCGGCGGTGCGCTGAATGTGGCCCGGTGGGTGACGCAAGACGGTTGCGCGCAGGGCGCGGACTTCCTTGATGAACGCTTCGGAACCCACCAGATAACCAAGGCGCAACCCTGGAAACAGAGATTTGGAAAATGAACCGATATGCACAACCCGACCATCCTTATCCAATGACTTTAACGCGGGGGAAGGTGGGTTGAGAAATGTCATTTCAAATTCATAATCGTCTTCAACCAGAATAAAATCGTTTTTGCTTGCCAATGAAAGCAACTGGCGACGACGCGCCAACGGCATGGTGGCGTTGGTCGGGCAATGGTGGCTCGGGGTGGTAAAGACCACGTCTACACCCTGTGGGAGCATCTCAGCAGGTAGGCCGTTTTCATCCACGTCTATCGAAATCAGATTACAGCGTGTCTGGCTAAGGATCTCGCGCAATCCCTGATAACAGGGATTTTCCATCGCCGCAGTTCGCCGCTGGGTCAGCAAAACCTGCGCTGTCAGCCAAAGCGCATTTTGCGCACCAAGGGTCAGCATGATCTGGGATGCCCGCGCATTGATGCCCCGCCGGGGCAGTATGTGGCGGGCAATAAATTCTATCAACTTTGGGTCGTCGCGTTCGTAATAATCGCTGGTCAGGGCTTCAAAATCGCGCTGACCAAGGGCCTGCAATGCGCATTGCCGCCAGTTCTGATGATCAAACAGGGTGGCGTCTGCCTGACCATAAATAAACGGATAGCGATATGTGCGCCAATCAGGCGGGCGGGTAATATTATGGCTGTCTGAATAGCGCTGGCCGATAGCGCGCCCCCAATCGACATTGTCTGACTGGCTGACTTTTGGCAATGTTAGTTCGGGGGGGCGGGGTGCTGTTTCAGATACGTAGTATCCGGATCTGCCACGGGCAATCAGATAGTCCCCCGATAACAGATCATTATAGGCCAGTGTTACAGTGATCCGGCTTATCCCCAGGCGTTTCGCCAGTTTGCGACTTGATGGTAGTTTTTGCCCCGTGCGAAAACGGCCGGTTAAAATACCCTGTGTAACCATATGTTGAATTTGCTGCTGCAGGGTTCCTTCAAAATCGGGATCAAGAAAGAAAGTTTCTTCGGCGATATGCATTTTGTGGCCTTATCAGCTGGTCCGTCTGGACTTAATGTTAGTTGAGAGAAAATTTTGTTACCATTGAAAGTTGAGCGCGCGATGCGCGCATTATTTCTGGCACTTCGTGCGATTTGCCTCCGGCGGGGATATTTTCAGGATTAAGACTGGCAGGCATTATCCGTGCAAAAATACTCTTGCCGGAGGTACTGGGAATGCACAAGGCGGGCAATAATATTACCATGCAGGAACAGCGTGTTTTGACAATTTGTCTTGGCGGGAGGTTTGGCTTCAAGTCAGGTTTTAGTGAATTGCGTTATTTAGCTGAAACTGAATTGGCGACGGAGAATACTAATGAATGCCACCGCCCACAAAGATAATATCGAAAATTGGCTTGGGAAATTTGGAGCTGCCCCGGCATCAGGTGGCGCGCAGGCGCTGGGTGCGTTGTTTGCAATGGGTTGTTACCGGTGTGATCTGGTTTGTTTTACCTGGAACATCAAGACCGTTGAGGGGCGCGACGGATTGCAAACTGACGGCTTTTACCTCTGCGCATGTTAATCCGAATGGCTGGCAAATTGGTGGTGAAATTAGTGTGACAGAAGGTTGGTTTAATTTTTGAGACAAACACATTTCGAGCTCGCGGTCCTATTCGGCAAAAGGGGGTGCAAAAGTTACACCATGCTAACCTTTGTTCAGGATTTGATCGGTCCTGAAGAATAAAATGGCATGCGCCGTGAATTGGGGGCAGTCCGCAGTGCAGGAAAACCACAGGAAACATGGGGTGAAAAACGTACCCTGTGTGGACAGATTTACCAGTAAATTACGCCATTCCTGAAACCATCCTGGACCGGATGCATATGTGGGCAATACTGCTGCGGTGATCGGTTCAAACAACTCAGCCTATGTGATATCTGCGCAGCACTTTTGGAAGTTGGTTCCGATGAAACCGGGTTGTTCATGAAATATGTGCGCTGTGGATCGGGGTATTACATTGATATCGAGGCGTCTGAATTGGTAGCCAACGGGGACATCAAGCTGGCCCACGGACAGATCAGCCAGGTGAAACCACAAGGTATCAAGCCGGAAGATGGTCCGGGCTGTCGCCAGACCTGATCGTATCTGCCACGGGATATGGATCAATGAATGGCTGGGCTACACAGCTAACTTCACGCGATATTGCAGACAAGTTTGGCAAATGCTGCGGGTCAGGGTCAGATACACCAAAAGACCCCGGCCCCTGAGAATGTGAATTGCGCAATATGTGGAAACCCACCCAAAAGGATGTGCTGTGGTTTCATGGGGGCAACCTGTACCAGTCACGACACTATTCGCAGTTTCTCACACTACAGACTGAAGGCTCGTGAGGCGGGGATAGATATATCAGTCTATCGGTTGGCGCCAGATTATCACAAGGATTGAACATTGGCCTAAGCGTATTGTTTTTGCGCAAAAGGCGTAGGGTGATCTAGCGAGCGGCTTTGTTTACCAGAAATCTGCGTGGGGCCGTGCTTTTGTAGGGTCCGATAACTGCATAGTCGACACGTAAGGGAAGCCCCATAGCGACCTTCTTGTTTAGCTTTTTGGTCATATTACCTTTTGCATTCAGCGAGTTAACGACCTGATTTGTTGTGAATTCACTGACAAATCCCTTGGCCTTTCCCTCAATTGCATCGCTGCCGATAATCTTAACCGTCGTCGGGACGACTTTGTTTTTAAGAACCTGACCGGCGATAAGTTTGGTTTTCAAAGCGTCCAGAGACCCAGGTTTTAACGGACCTGCAGCCGCATCCACGCCAATTTTAACCGCCGCGCCAGTCGCGGATTCTGTCAGCGATTTGCCCTCAGCCATCCCAATTGCCAGATCCCCTTGGAAGCCAAGCGATTTCTTTGCAAAGACAAGCGCATATGTACCCGATTTTGTGGCACCTTTTCCCGGAATTAATGCAGTTACGAATTCGAATGTTACTGTCAGCGCCGCTGCACCTAGATTGCTGGTGTCCTGATATTTTGCGCCACCTTTCAAAAAAGCCACGCCACCTGCAACACCAACCAAAGCAGACAAGGAACCACCTGTCAGAATTGTTCCACCCAACAATAACCCGTCTATAGATGCGTCTCTTATGAACGTAGCGGCTGCTAGCCCAAACTCTGCGCGGCTGACCGAACGTTCTATATTCTTCATACCGCGATCAGAGGCCTTGTTGCGCTTATCCTTCAATTCCTGCGACGCCTGAAGTGCCCTTGTTTCCAAACTATACAGATCGCGACGCAACCGTTCTATTTCACCCGCATCGACAACTTCGCTACTTTGGCTGAAAAAATTTGTAACCATGTTTGGAATTTTGTAACGGCTCAGGAAAGTGCTCGGCCCGGTTAATTCAGCCGTTCTTGCTGCCGCCCAGTTTACGTCTACAGTGTAGATATCCGGGCCATCCATTGACATCTTGGTCTCAACGGCGCTGTCGTTCAGGGTGGTGATATAATAACATTGTCCGAGCATGAAATGTAAAAGCTCATAGTCGATCACGTAAGGACCATTTAACGTTTCAATATCAGTGTAGGTCATTGATTATCAAGGAAAACACCTTGCCCCGCTTGTTATCGTTTTTTCGTATAATAATTGGACAGTGGCACTTTGCCTGATTTAAGTCCAGAAACTGAAAAAACGGATATCTTATTCAAAACGGAAAATACATCGCCCTTGATGTCGGGGTGGATCCTTCTTAAGCGCGGGGAAAAGCGTTTTCGCAGAAAAAAATGCAAGCATTCATTCTTCTGTTCACAAATATCCCCGCGCGGAGCGCAAACCGCCCGAAGGGCTGAAAACCTTGCGCCGACAGGCGCTCAGCCGAACACTTTGCTCAGCGCCTTGTCCATTGCGTCTGTGATCTGGTCGATGTCATCCGCGGTAGCAATCAGCGCCGGGCTAAGGCAAAGAGTGTTGTTATAGCCGGGAACTGATCTGTTGGTGGCCCCGATTATAACACCTTGTGCCATGCAATCAGCAACCACTGCCTGAACCAGTTTTTCCTCCACCGGTTCTTTGCTGTTTCGATCACTGACCAGTTCAGCCCCGCAAAACAGGCCTTTGCCGCGCACGTCACCGATGACCTTGTGCTTTTCCATCAACGAATTAAGGTTGCTTATCACCCGTTCACCCATTGTACGGGTGTTACCCAACAGGTCTTCGCGTTCGATGATGGCCATGTTTTCCAGTGCCGCCGCCGGGCCAGCTGCGCATCCGCCAAAGGTTGAAATGTCGCGGAAATAACTTAGCGGATCGTTTGGATCATCCTTGAACTGTTCAAACACTTCTTCGGTTGTCACCGTGCACGATATTGCGGCGTAACCCGAAGCCACACCTTTGGCCATGGTCACGAAATCCGGTTTGATACCGTAGTGCTGATAGCCAAACCACTCACCGGTGCGCCCGACACCGCAGACGACTTCGTCAATATGGATCAGAATGTTGTATTTGCTGCAAATTTCCTGAACCCGTTCCCAATAGCCTTCGGGTGGGGTGATTACGCCACCTCCAGCGGTGACAGGTTCCAGACAAATCGCCCCGATTGTATCCGGGCCTTCGCGCAGGATTACGTCTTCGATCGCATTGGCTGCTGCAATGCCGTAATCGGCGGCATCCGGATACTGATTGCGGTATTCCAGGCAATGGGGAACTTCCACAAATCCGGGTGTGTATGGGCCGTATTGCGCGTTGCGTTCCTGCTGACCTCCTGCGGAAAGGCAGGCAATGGTGGTGCCGTGATAATCGCGATCTCGATAAAGTATTTTGGATTTTTTACCGCCGTGATGACGGTGGCTGATCTGGCGCACCATCTTGAACACTTTTTCGTTCGCCTCAGAACCGGAATTTGAATAGTAAACCCGTGTCAGGCCCGGCATCTTTTCAAGCAGGCGCTCCGCAAACTGCGAGCCGGGGATCGATCCCGCAGATTGGGCGAAATAGTTCATTTTCACCAATTGGTCGCGCACTGCATTTGCGATGCTTTCGCGCCCATAGCCTACATTGACAGTCCAGACCGCACCTGAAACCGCATCCAGATGTTCTTTGCCGGTTGCATCCCAGACCCGCATGCCCTTACCCTCGACAATGATACGCGGATCGTTGGTTTCCAATGGTTTGTGCTGCATCAGATGATGCCACAGGTGGGCGCGATCTGATTCTATTACCTGTGTCAGGTCGTTTTGGTTCAGGCCAATGTTCATAGGTAAAATCCTTTAGCAACGCCGTATTTCCGGGCTGTGCGCATGGGTGGTTTCTAACAATAAAAGAGCATATTTTGGGTGTGCACTGATAGGGCCAGAAACGATATTGCTATAGTGCCAGAATCTGAAAATGATTGCAGTGAAAATTCAATTTCACTGCAATATAGTGTGGGATTTCCGGGTCAAATCCTAACGAACTGCGCATAAACTTACGATTTAGGAAACTGGTTGGGTGAGTTTAAGGAAAAGATTTTCGTCGCAAGGGTTTATGGGTTGTGACAATCCTACCATTGAATATCCCTGAAAACAGTCGATTGTAGTAGGCGAGGTGCAAATTTTGAGGGGCTGCATAGCCCGGATGACAAGGAAATGCAGGAATGAGCGATAATGAGATTTTCACACCACACGGAAAACACCTGATTGCAGGGCATTGGGTGTCGGGCGACGCCGTGTTTAATTCAAATCCGGCACATGGGGTGGTTCATTCTTATTCGGTTGGCACGCCCGAACATGTTAATGCAGCCGTTGAGGCAGCAGAGGATGCATTTTGGTCATATGGGTATTCAACGCGCGCGCAGCGTGCAAAATTC
>Ga0209344_10005642_pt1 | contig 10699 bp, 13 predicted proteins | sample Cruoilmetagenom6_FD_187293 | JGI IMG/M metagenome (GOLD analysis project Ga0209344, IMG submission 187293) | Oil polluted marine microbial communities from Coal Oil Point, Santa Barbara, California, USA - Santa Barbara Oil Seep Sample 6 (SPAdes)... | ecosystem: Environmental > Aquatic > Marine...
ATTCAGAGCCAGAGTGTGCGTGATCTCCGTACGGGCTTTTGTGATTTCATCCGCTGACCAGTCGCTCACCGCAAACTTTGGCGCGAGCATTTCCGCAATACTGGCCAAACAGCCCGTGACCTCACAGGCAGGCTCAACCGGGAGAGGCGTTGCGGGGGCGGCGCGCAGATCCAGCACCGGGCTTTCATAGGGCCAGCGGCCGGGGATGATTTCGATGGCATCAAGGCCAAACAGGATAATCAGATCGGCAGCGTGAAGGATATCGGCTTCCGCGACGGCGCCGGTAAACAGGCCTGCGAATCCGGCATGAGATGCAGGGAGGGTGCCGCTTGCCTTGTAGGTTAAAAGCACAGGGGCGGAGAGGGCGTCCGCCATGTGCCTCAGCGCTTCGGGTGCGCTGCCGTGGCGCGCTTCAAGCCCCGCCAGGATGACCGGCTTGCGGCTTGTGGCAAGCAACTTCCCGGCTCGGTCAATCTCTTGCGGTGATAGCACCGGGCCATCAGAGTTGCGAACTGCGACAGGCTTGTCTGAAACAGGTATTGAAGCATCTTGCGCCGTCAAATCAAGTTGCACCGGTCCCCATGGCTTTGCCATTGCGGCATGAATGGCTTTCTCGATTCCTTCTGTTCCATCTTCAGGGCGCAGCCGTCCTTGCAGCTTGGTGATGGGCCGGTAGAGGGCGTTCTGATCAAGCGCCTGATGCGGCGTGGAGGCAGGGCCGTCGGTGATGAGTATGACCGGAGATTTCTCCAGATAGGCATAAGCAATTCCGTTCACAGCGCTGGTGGCGCCGGGGCCGATGCCTGTGAGCAGCACGCCTGGAGTGCCGGTCAACTCGCCTGTAACGGCGGCCATGAAGGCTGCTGCCGTTTCGGTGCGGTTCAGGATGAAATTGATTTCAGCCCGGCCCGCAGCCTCGATCAACGCCAGGCTTGAGCCGCCGCCGGGAATTCCAAAAATGCGTTTTACACCTTGGGCCTTGAGTTGCTCGACGATCTGGCTTGCGTAAGTTGAAGAGGCTGACGAGGGGTGGGTCATCGGATGTCTTTCATATGCCTTTATATTTCGCCATGGCCTGCGTGAAAGAGAGACCCGCCCGCAAATCTTCAATAGCGGCATCATCGTCCCGGGCCAGTTTTTCAGCCTGCTCAATGATGTCTTCCGCCTGAGCGCATGGCAGGCAAACGGCTCCGGTTCCATCCGCCACGATGATATCGCCAGGCTCGACACTCACCCCGTCGATGACCACCGGCACATTGATTGCCTCGACCTTCAGCCGCAGACGCCCCGTGGTTGGGATCATGTGGCGTGAAAACACCGGGAATTCGAATTCGATCATCTCTTCCAGATCGCGGACTGTGCCATCGACCATCAGCCCCGCTACCCCTTTCAGTTTCGCGGCCAGCGACGCCATGCCGCCCCATGTTGAACTTTCCGCGCCCCCCGCATCGACGACGATAATGTCTCCTGCTTGAGCAGCGTCGATCATAGAGCCAACCGCGAAATCTTCAGATGTGTAGTCGCCATACGCGCCGGTGCACTCCTTCACCGTGACTGCCGGCCCGGCAAAACGGAAACCGGGAGATACCGCCTTGATATGGGCGATGACCTGATTGTGGAGGCCGGCATTGTCCAGCGCATTGGCGAGGGTGCTCGTCGCAAGACAGGAGACACGCGTGATCAGTTCGGGAGACGGTTTGTCGGTATCGGCGGGGGACATGGGAGGGACTTTCAGTACCATTGAATTGCAGTATCTGATTTCAATCGCTTATCGCGCAAAGGTCAACGCCTTGATTGCAATGCTCGACAATACCATAGTCAGAAGCAAAGCTTAGCGTGCGGGCCGCAGGTGCTCGCCCCAGACACGATCAGGAGTTCAAAACCCATGACCCAAACCACGAACCGATTGTTCGACGAATTTGCGAAATTGATGACGGATGCAACAGGGGCCGCGCAAGGAGTGCGCGGTGAAATCGATAGCGTCATCCGCAGCCAGGCGGAAAAGGTTCTGCGTGATCTCGATGTTGTACAGCGCGAAGAGTTCGACGCCATGAAAGCGATGGCGCACAAGGCGCGTGAAGAAAATGTACAACTGGAAAAGCGTATTTCCGAACTAGAAGAAGAGCTATTACGCTTTGGTAAGGGCGGTGAGCCTCCAAAACAATAACTTGCCCACAGTTTCTACAGCCTAAATCTTCACTGCCGCGCGTTAGCCACTTTTCACCTTCACTATTCTCTTGTTCGTGCTTTCAAGAGGGAAATTGGCGTGGACAAGTATGCTTGGCTCCTTGCGACTCAATCAGCCCTAAGGTTATGTCGCAAAAGGTTGTGGTTACCGAGTCGGGGACCACAATATGCAGTGGAACTCGGGGGGGTCACGCTTGGTTTTAGCGTGCGTGACAGGACCATTCCCGCCAGGCCAATAACAAGGGCAAATTATGGCGTCTATGGAACTCAACTACGAACGAAAAGACCACCCCGTCGATCTGGTCGAGGCTATTGCCTCTACGCATGACTGGGCATTTGAACGCAGCGCGGAGGATGAACTCTCGCTGTGTGTCGCGGGCACCTGGAGTGATTATCAAATCTCGCTCAACTGGCGGGATGATCTTGAAGCTCTGCATCTGGCATGCGCGGTCGATCTGAAAGTCTCTGATACCCGTTTGAGCGAGGTATACCGGCTGTTGGCCACCATCAATGAACAGCTCTGGATTGGGCATTTCGATTTGTGGCGCACCGAAAGCCTGCTGCTCTTCCGCCACGGATTGATGCTGAACGGGGCCGACCCGACGGAGCGGCAGTGCGAGGCGCTGATTCATTCCGCGCTGGAGGCGTGCGAGCGTTATTTCCAGGCTTTCCAGTTCGTCATCTGGGCAGGGAAATCAGCAGAAGAATCTCTGGCCACGACCATGTTCGAAACCGAAGGACAGGCATGACGCTCAAGCTTGGCGGTCCGCTTGTTCTTGTCGGCGCTGGCAAAATGGGCGGGGCGCTTCTAACGGGGTGGGTTGAACGCGGTCTTGATCCGGCTAGTGTCTATATCCAGGACCCGCAGCCTTCCCATGAGATTACAAAACTTGCAAAGCGCACTGGCATGCATGTCAGTGGCTCGCTTGAGGATGTTCCCTCTGGTCCGTCGGTCATCGTTCTGGCTGTAAAACCCCAGATCATGGACGCCGTGCTGCCTGGTCTCAATAGCTGCATTGCGAATGAGACTGTTGTTCTTTCAATAGCGGCAGGAAAGACGATTGAGTATTTTCAGCGTCATCTGGGCGCTGACACTGCGATTGTGCGCTCCATACCCAATACGCCTGCGGCCATCGGGCGCGGCGTTACCGTCGCCAGCGCCAACCCCAATGTCACCGCACAGCAAAAAGAGCTGTGTCACGTTTTGTTGCAAGCTGCGGGCATGGTTGCGTGGAGCGACGATGAAGCCGTGATTGATCCCGTCACGGCGGTTTCAGGTTCCGGTCCGGCCTATGTGTTCCTGCTGGCGGAATGCCTTGAGGAGGCCGGCATCGCGGCGGGTCTCGATAAAGACTTGGCCCGCATGCTGGCGCGCGAAACGGTCAGCGGAGCTGGTGAATTGCTCCGCCGCAGTGAGTTGCCGGCGGCCGAACTACGCAAGAATGTAACCTCGCCCGGAGGCACGACTGCCGCCGCGCTGGAAATCCTGATGGGGGAGGGCGGATTCGAAGGCTTGCTCATCCGGGCGGTAAAGGCTGCCGCAGAGCGCTCGCGCGAACTCTCATCTTAAAAATACTCTCCGCGGAACGGGTTTCAAGCCCGCTGCGCGAAGAGTGAGTTGTTAGTTGTTCTGCGTAAAATCGCTGTCATCAAATCCATTATCGTTTGCAGCCAGGATCGCGGATGAGCTCACGAATTTCTTCCCGGTCACGACGACCTTGGTGCCTACGCTGGTGCGATTATACAGATCAATAACATCCTCATTGTACATGCGGATGCAGCCGCGCGAGACGGACCTTCCGATCAGTTGAGGCGCATCGGTGCCGTGTATCCGGTAAAGGGTGCTGCCGAGATAAAGCGCCCTCACGCCGAGCGGATTGCGCGGATCTCCACCTTTGACAAAGCGTGGCAGGGCGGGGTTTTCCTTGCGCATCGAAGCCGTTGGTGTCCAGCGGGGGTTGACCGCCTTGCGGGTAACCGGCTCTACACCGGTCCAGAACGCATCCCCGCTCGGAATGGCAATTGGGTACGAGATTGCCTTGCCGCCAGCCTGGATCTTGTAGAGGCGCGCATCTCCGATGCTGACCAATATCGTGCCGGTGCGGTATGGCACTTTCAGATCCACGGTCGTGCGGCTGAGGGGTCTGTTACTGCCCCCCAAAAAACCGCTGAAAAAGCCCTGAGCGGCTGAGTTGTCCACGGCAGCAGTCATTGCAATCACGGCTGCGAACGCGCCGGTGATCAATGTCCTCAGATTCTTGTTTATGAATTTCATCACGTCTTGTTCCTCGTCAAATTTGGTCATGCCCTGTAGTTGAGGGCTGAATATCCAGATGCAGGTTTGATTTTTTTGAGTTTGCGTCAGATGCGTCGTCGGCCTGTGCTGGCGAAGAGTTTGGCGCTGGGGCGGCCGGCTTGAGACCATGATCCATTACTCAGTCGCGCAGTCGCGTTTTCAACCCCGGCAGCTGGGTAAAGCTGAATCACTGGCAATAAACTGTCATACGATTTTGACTTGGTCATCGCGGACTTTGACCGGAGGCGGTTTGTTGATCTCAGGACAACTATCTTGCCGCATGCCTGGCACGTCTCATGCGAATGCTCAAACGCATGCAAACAGGAAGGTTTTTTCCGCTCGCGGGTCTGCGTCGCGATGTACCAGGAGGGTTCTGCGCTATCTCTTTCGTTGAGAACATTTGTGTATTGAAATTTGTCGTTGGCGGTGGCGCTGCCGCCAGACAGGAAGCCCAGGCCAAGCAGCCCTAGCAACAGCAGAATTCGATAGAGTGTAGCGCCAGCCACGGATATATCCCCAGTCCAGATTTCCGCGAATCTTACAAGGAGAGTCTTGGCGAGCGAAGCAAAAACCGGGTTAATGAGGTTCACATATACTTGAAAACAGGCACATGGCATTCTTTGTGGTGCCAAATTGGAGAATCAACGTGTCTGACACGCCCCCATCACCAGAAATTTCGTTCGACGATTTTCTCAAAACCGACATTCGTGCCGGTACGATAACGCGCGCAGAGCCTTTTCCCGAGGCCCGAAAACCGGCGATCAAACTCTGGATCAATTTCGGCGCCGAAATTGGGGAGAAAAAAAGCTCGGCCCAGATAGCCGTTCATTACACACCCGAAGAGCTCATTGGACGGCAGGTGGCGGCAGTGGTCAATTTTCCGCCGCGTCAGATCGGGCCGATGATGTCGGAAGTGCTAACCCTGGGCTTTCCAGATGAGAATGGGGAAGTGGTGTTGTTTAAACCCGATATAACAGTGCCAGACGGCGCCCGGCTGTTTTGATGAAAACCGTTATTACCGGAGGCGCCGGATTTCTCGGATGCAAATTAAGCGCGGGCCTGCTGGCGCGAGACGCCCCATCAAAAATCATATGCATTGATCAGGCGGCACCGGCTGTGCCTGTTCCAGGTGTCACCTATGTGCAGGGCGATATTTGCGAACCCGGTGCGTTTGACGCTCTGATACCGCACGACACAACAAGCATCTTTCATTTGGCGGCGGTGGTTTCGTCTCAGGCGGAAGTGGAATTTGATCTGGGGCTCAAGGTCAATCTTGATGCGACCCGCGCATTGCTCGAGCGCTGCCGTAAACTGGATGCGCCGCCGCGCTTTATTTTTGCAAGCTCGGTTGCCGCATTCGGGGTTGCGCCTCCCATCGTTGACGATGACACACCTGCCCGGCCGGTAAATTCCTATGGCGTTGAAAAAGTAATCGGTGAATATCTGGTGGGTGAATTTGCCCGGCGCGGCTTTGTTGACGGGCGCTGCTTCCGTCTGCCGACCATCGTCATCCGCCCCGGCGCACCCAACAAGGCGGCATCATCCTTCGCCAGTTCCATCCTGCGTGAGCCGTTGCAGGGCCAGCCCTGCGTGTGCCCGGTGTCGGAGGATCTGGCGATCTGGATTCAATCGCCGCGCGCAGTCATCGCCAATCTCATTCACGGACATGATCTGCCCGCAGACGCGTGGCAAGAAGGTCTTCGAGTTCTCAATCTGCCGGGCATCACGGTCACGGTTGCCGAAATGGTCGCCGGGCTAGAAAAGGTTGGCGGAGTTTCGGGACTGATTTCCTGGGAGCGTGATGAGACCATCGAGGCTATTGTGGGCTCTTGGCCCAAGGGTATGAAAACCGCGCGCGCGACAAAACTTGGATTTAAAGCCGACAAGAATATTGATGCGATCATCAGAATATTTCTTGAAGACGAAACCGACTAGAAGAACCAAAACAATACATCACAGCAAAATGGTATCTGAGGGATTATGGGTGAGGGAAAGATTGCGCTGATAACGGGCGCGGGCAGCGGCATTGGTCGGGCGACTGCACTATTGCTGCAGAAGAACGGCTACTCGGTTGTGCTGACTGGCCGGCGGCTTGAGGCGCTGGAAGAAACAGCCGGGATGGCGGACGAAGGTGGCGGCAAAATGCTTCCCATTTCCGTGGACATCGCCGATCCGGACTCCGTGGCGGCAGCTTTCTCGCGAACGAGCGACGAATTTGGCCGCCTCGATTTGCTGTTTAACAATGCGGGCACGAGTGCGCCTGGGATTCCGATGGAGGATTTGACCCCAAAACAGTGGCAGGACGTCGTTAATGTGAACCTGAACGGCACATTCTATTGCGCCCAGCAGGCGATTGCGATCATGAAGGCGCAGGTTCCGAAAGGCGGGCGCATTATCAATAACGGATCAATTTCGGCGCATGCGCCGCGGCCCTTCTCCATAGCCTATACCGCCACCAAGCACGCCATCACCGGCCTGACGAAGACGATCTCGCTTGATGGCCGCAAGGATGACATCGCATGCGGGCAGATCGACATAGGCAATGCGCTCACCGAACGCACGGTGAGGATGACCAAGGGCGTGCCCCAGGCGGATGGCTCGACAAAGATCGAGCCCGTTATGACGGCTGATCAGGTGGCGGGAGCGGTACTCTATATGGACAGCCTGCCGCTGGAAACAAACGTGCAGTTCATGACCATCATGGCGACAAAAATGCCTTTCGTCGGGCGGGGATAAAGCCCTCTTGTCTGGGCTCGGGGAATTGACCATATGCAAATCATAATGGAAGTCTGCAATGGTATTAATCTGGCGGAGGAGGAACTGAAAAATGTCTGCAAGCGACAAGTGGGAAATTTATCAAGATAAAGCTGGTGAATATCGCTGGCGCCGTACGGCATCAAACGGCAACATCGTTGGCGCTGCAACAGAAGGCTATTCGGGCAAGGCGGACTGTGTCGCCAATGCGGAACGCCACGGCATGGACGGCAATCCCAAGGGGCTTGGCAGCAAGGACAAGTGGGAATTCTATACCGACAAAAAAGACGAGCACCGCTGGCGGCGCACCGCCAGCAATGGCGAAAAGGTCGGTGCCTCAAGCGAAGGCTATTCAGGCAAGTCCTCTTGCGAAGATAATGCCAAACGTAACGGCTATTCCGGCTGAGCTTTAAACCGGTACGCGGATGATGGCCTGAAGGCCGCCCAAATTACTCTCATTGAGCGTGATATCGCCGCCGTGGCTGCGCACGATGTCGCGTGCGATGGAGAGACCAAGGCCGGTATTGATTCCGGTATCCTGCCCGCGCGCGTCATCCAGCCGGTAAAATGGGCGGAATACTTCTTCGCGCTGTTCTTCGGGGATGCCGGGTCCATCATCGTCGATACGCAGGGTAAGCCAGTTCTTGGTCTTGGCGACATCCATTGTGACATGGCCGGCGAACCGTGCGGCGTTTGATACCACATTCATGACAGCGCGTTTGAAGGCATGGCGCCGTAACGGAACGACGACCGGGTCGGCAGGCATATTCAAGGTGATTTGCACGCTGTCCCGGCCTGATTGCTTTCGCACTTCCTGCAACAACCGGCGGATATTGACCTGCGAGCTTTCCTCGCTGGAATCGCCTTTGACAAAACCCATATAGTCTTCCAGCATCGCCTGCATCTCATCGACATCGGCGGTCATTTCCTTCGCTTCTTTTGAGTCGTCGAATAAGGCCAGTTGCAACTTGAAGCGGGTGAGGATGGTGCGCAGATCGTGGCTTACCCCTGCCAGCATCGTCGTGCGCTGTTCCATTTGCCGCTCAATGCGGTTGCGCATTTCCATGAAGGAGATGGCGGCCTGGCGCACTTCGCGCGCCCCGCGCGGGCGGAAATCTTCAGGCTCCGACTGGCCCTTGCCGAAGCGCTCGGCCGCTTGCGCCAGACGCAGTATCGGCTTGATCTGGTTACGCAGGAACAGGATCGCAATTGTGAGCAGGACAAGAGACGTACCTACCATCCACAACAAGAAGATATGCGTGTTGGAGGCATAGGTCTGGCTGCGGCGCGCCAGGACGCGGAACACTGCATCTTTCAGTTTTATGCGGATTTCAACCAGGTGAGATTGTCCGACCGTATCGATCCAGAAGGGCTTTCGTATTTGTTTGCGGATTTTCTCGCTCAAGGTGCGGTCGAGCAGATCAAAAAATGGTTTTGGACGGGCAGTTGGCAAATCTTCGGCTGGGAGTATCTGCACCGAGAGGCCCAAATTCTCCTGGGCCATCTTGATCAGGCGCTCATATTTGTCATTGTGAGGGTAGGCTTCATAAACGCTCAGAAGCATCGAAATTTCGCGCGTTGTCGCGTCCGACAAGCGGCGGGTCACGGTTTGCCAGTGACGCTCCATAAACACGAAGGCGACAACGGACTGCAAAAGAACCACAGGCGCAATGATGATGATCAGCGCCCGTGCATAAAGGCCTTTCGGGAGAATATTGGCGAACATACCCAACGCGCGCCGTTTTATGGACGCGCCTTTGGTGCTGTGTGATGGGCTATTCAAGGTAGCGACCATTATTCCGCGTGCAGGATGTAGCCTTTGCCCCGGACAGTCTGAAGATAGACCGGATTGCCGGGGTCTGCCTCTATTTTACGCCGTAAACGATTAATCTGCACGTCCACGGCGCGCTCGGAGCCTTCGGTGCCCTGTTTTGCCAGGTCCATCCTGGAAATGGGAGTGCCCGGCCGCTCGGCGAACTGGCGCAACAGATCGCGCTCGCGTTCCGTGAGTCTGACGCTTTCGTCTTTGCGTTTGAGTTCACCGCGGCCGATATGGAAGGTGAAGTCACCCATGCGGATGGAGTCATCCACACCAAATGTGCGCTTATTCCGGTTCAGGATATTTTGCAGCCGCAACAACAATTCGCGCGGCTCAAATGGTTTCGCGAGATAGTCATCCACGCCGATCTCCAGCCCCTGGATGCGATATTCAGGCTCGGAGCGCGCAGTCAGCATGAGGATAGGAATATCGTGGTCAACGCGCAGGGCTGTTGCCAGATCAAACCCGGACTCTCCCGGCATCATGACATCAAGAACAATAAGATCGAAGGCAAGCCCGCGCATATTTGCGCGCGCTGTGGCAGCGTCTTCTGCCGCTGTCACCCGAAATCCGTTCTCCTGAAGAAAGCGTGCCAGCAGGTCGCGAATACGCCGGTCGTCATCCACAATGAGAACATGCGGTGCATTGTCGGCGAGAGAGGCGTGGTCCCTCCTGGAGCTCGAAACTGTCATTTTGCGACTCCGTTATCGTCATCGCGGCGGGGGTCGTTATCAAGCAGATGGGTGATCGGCGAGGTGTTCTTATCACCAATCATTCGGCGCAGGAATTTCTCGATATAAGCGTTTTCCTCCGCGCCCGTGGTTTCAAGTGCACGCGCGATGCGGCTCAATTGCGGCGCCGCAAGCCGCTCGGCCAAGCTCTGGCCGCTTGGTGTGGTGTATAATAACCGTTCGCGGCGGTCTGTCTTGCCTTCTTCTTGAGAGATGAAGCCATCTTCCACCAGCTGCTTCAGCACGCGTCCCAGGCTTTGTTTGGTTATTTGTAGAATTTCGAGGAGATCCGCCACCCGCATGCCGGGGTGACGATTGACGAAATGAAGCACGCGATGATGTGCGCGGCCGAACCCGATCTCACTCAAAATCTTGTCCGGTTCACGGGTAAAGTCCCGGTAGGCAAAAAACAGCAGTTCCGCCAGATCAAGCAGTGCTGGATCGCGTAGCGCGGGTATGTTGTCTTCACTGGCGTAGCGCGCGTGAGAGCGTATGGCGTCAGGTGCTTTCATGCCTTTGGGTCTCATCGTTTCATTTATGTCAGCCATATTGACATATTTTGGACCGATTGTTACTGATAGCAAGACATTTATGATCAATATCCAACTATTCAGGTTTACCGGTAAATCATTTTCAAGCCAAAAAATATGATGGCATGGACATACTGCTGCTCTGGTTGCCCGAGCCAAATAGAGAGAAATTGATATGACATCAGAACCATATGATCAACGCGAAGGCGTGATTTGGATGAATGGCAAGATGGTCGACTGGCCGGACGCCAAGCTGCATGTTCTCAGTCATGCCTTGCATTATGCGAGTTCGGTATTCGAGGGTATTCGTGCCTATGGCGGGCAGATATTCGAGCTGACCCAGCATAATGAGCGTCTGCATGCGTCTGCCAAGCTACTTGGA
>Ga0209344_10005643_pt1 | contig 10696 bp, 7 predicted proteins | sample Cruoilmetagenom6_FD_187293 | JGI IMG/M metagenome (GOLD analysis project Ga0209344, IMG submission 187293) | Oil polluted marine microbial communities from Coal Oil Point, Santa Barbara, California, USA - Santa Barbara Oil Seep Sample 6 (SPAdes)... | ecosystem: Environmental > Aquatic > Marine >...
GTGCACCGCGGACCGAAGAAAACTCGACAGCAGCACGATCGTTATAGGCCAGTGATTCGAAGAACTCTGTATTCTCTCTGCCCACCTCGAGAATCGGTGCCTTGTCGGTCATATTGATCGCACGGATGTCATCGCTGTTCGGGACTCTAACCGGGCAAGCGTCGACACACAGGTTACAGCCAGTGCAGTCTTCAAGATAAACCTGCAGCGAGTAACGCGTTTCAGGGAAGCCTCTGGCGCTGATCGGCGCCGACGGGAACTTGTCGGGAGCATCCTGCAACGAACTCTCGTGATAGAACTTGGCACGAATAGCACCGTGCGGACAGACGAACGCGCAATTACCACATTGAATACAACTGTCCGGATCCCACATGACCACCCTGTCCGAGACGTTGCTCTTCTCGAACTGCGATGTGGCGCTTGGAAAGGTGCCATCAACCGGCATCTTACTAACCGGCAGGTCGTCACCGTGACCGCGCATCATTTCGGCCGTCACTTCTCTAACAAAGCCGGGCGCATGATCGGGCACCGTCTGCTTCAATGGCCGAACACTGCTAGCCGACGTCGGTATTGTCACGATCCGCAAATGATCGAGTGCTGCATCGACGGCCGCATAGTTGCGGTCAATGACGGACTGTCCTTTCGCCCGGTAACTGTTCTCAATGGCTTTTTTGATACTGACTATTGCTGCATCTCTCGGCAGCACGCCCGACAGTGCGAAGAAGCAAACCTGCATGATCGTGTTGGTGCGCTTACCCATACCGACATCGAGCGCTACTTTCGATGCATCGATAACGTAGAAGCCTAAGTCCCGGTCGATTATGGTCTCTTGCACTACTAAAGGTAACTGGTCCCAAACCTCCTCGGCCGGGTATGGGCTGTTGAGAAGGAATACGGCGTCCTTCGCCGCCTGCGCCAGCACCTCGATCTGATTGATCTGATCGAAAGTATGGCAAGCGATGAAGTTTGCGGACTGGATCAGGTACGGCGCATGGATTGCTTGCGGCCCGAAGCGCAGATGAGAAACGGTTCTTGAGCCAGACTTCTTTGAGTCGTAGACGAAATAGCCCTGACAATAAAGGTCTGTGTTTTCGCCGATGATCTTTATGCTGTTCTTGTTTGCACCGACCGTTCCGTCGGACCCAAGACCGAAGAACAGCGCGCGGGTAGCATCGTCGTCCTCAATCTGGAAGTCGACATCGTAGTCGAGGCTCAGGTGCGTCACATCGTCCTTGATGCCGATCGTAAAATGATTCTTGGCATGCTCCTTCAAGAGCTCGTCAAACACGGCCCTGACCATCGCTGGCGTGAACTCCTTCGATGACAAACCGTAGCGTCCACCGATAATCTTCGGCATCGCCGCTCGCGCCCCGCAAGCGACCGCCTCCGCCAATGCCGTAACTACATCTTGGTACAGAGGCTCACCACCCGCCCCGACCTCTTTCGTTCGGTCGAGAACCGCGACGCTGATTGCCGACTCGGGCAAAGCCGCAATCAGATGCTCCTTCGACAAGGGTCTGTAGAGCCGAACATTGATCATGCCGAGCCCTGACTCAGGCAAGGCGTCGATGGTCTGCTGTACCGTTTCTGCACCCGAGCCCATCAAGACGATAACGCGCTCGGCTTTTTGATCACCGTAGTAGTCGAACAGCTTGTACTGACGACCGGTGTGGCGCGCCAGGCGGTCCATCGTGCTCTGCACAATCTTAGGTGTCGCGTCGTAGAAGCGATTAACGCTCTCACGCCCCTGAAAATAGACATCCGGGTTCTGCGCGGTACCACGAATAAACGGGTTGTCGGGGTTCAGCGCGCGGTTCCTGTGCTCGTAGACGAGATTGGCATCCATCATCTCTTCAATAACGGACTCAGGTACAAGATCGATCTTACTGACCTCGTGCGAGGTTCGAAAACCATCGAAAAAGTGTGCAAAAGGGACACGCGATTCAAGCGTGGCGGCGTGCGCGACCAGTGCAAGATCCTGAGCCGCCTGTACCGACGAAGATGCCAGTAGCCCGAACCCTGTAGTCCTTGCCGCCATCACATCCTGGTGATCACCGAAGATCGACAAAGCCTGTGCGGCCAGCGATCGTGACGCAACATGAAACACTGCGGGCGTAAGCTCGCCTGCAATCTTGTACATGTTGGGCAACATCAACATCAACCCCTGAGAAGCCGTAAATGTGGTCGTCAATGCGCCGGTCTGCAAAGCGCCATGCGCGGTACCCGCTGCGCCGCCCTCGCTCTGCATTTCTATAATGTCCGGTACTCTTCCCCAGATGTTCGGCTTTCCGGCGGCGGCCCAGACATCACAGTACTCAGCCATCGGCGACGACGGGGTTATCGGGTAGATTGAGCAGATTTCGCTGACTGCGTAGGCAACCCGTGCGACGGCCTCATTGCCTTCGAGAGCTCGTCTTTCAGTCATGTTCATCAAGCATATCGATCGCGTGGCACGGACATTGTTCGTAACACACGGCACAGCCGGTACATTTATCGAAGTCGAATTTGTAACGATTGCCGGGACCGAGCCTGATGATCGCATCTTCCGGGCACGCCCCATAGCAGCCATCGCACTCGAAGCAATTGCCACACGACAAGCAACGCGCCGCTTCAAACTGTGCCGCGGGTTCCGACAGATTATGCAGAATCTCATCGAAGCCATCTGTACGCTCTTCGAGCGGCAGTCGATCCTGCTCAACCTGCGGCGCGTTGGTCCGATACCAGAGTTGTAACTTCTCATGGCCGACCAACGCGTTGCGCGGCCCGCATTGATAACTGGTTTGATTAAGGTAAGCGTTGATGTGACGCGCGGCCTGCTTGCCGTGGCCTACGGCGATGGTTACAGATCGATCACTAGGAACCATGTCACCACCCGCGAATATTCCGGCATGGCCGGTCATCATGTTCTCATCAACGACAACAGTGTGATCCGATTGAAACTCGATGCCGGGAACTGATTCGAGAAATGCCGTATCGGTATCCTGGCCGACCGCCAGTATTAGAGAATCCGCCTCAAGCTTTTCGAATTCTCCGGTGGCTTGGGGGCGACCCTTCTCATCGAGTTCCATGACTTCAACTTTGAACGTAGAGCGATCGATATCCCTAATAGTACGAAGCCAGTTAATCTTGATGCCCTCTTCGAGCGCTTCATCGGCTTCAAAGTCATGCGCCGGCATGCTGCTTCGATCTCGGCGATAGATAATCATTGCCTCGGTCGCGCCTAGTCGCTTCGCGGTTCGCGCCGCATCCATTGCCGTATTGCCGCCGCCATAAATAGCAACGCGTCTGCCGATTCTTGGCGGCTCGCCGCCGTCATTTGCCTGACTTAGAAAACTCACGGCATCGAGAATTTTGCCCGCGTCCCGATTAGGGATATCGATCTTCTTGCTGATGTGTGCGCCAACGGCGATGAAGACTGCGTCGAAGTTACCGGCGGCCTTTTCATCCAGCACATCGTCAACGCGATGATTTAAAGTCATCTTGACGCCCAGGTTCTCGATACGTTTGATTTCGGCCTGCAATTCGTCGCGAGGCATTCTGTACGCCGGAATCCCAAAGTGAATCATGCCACCTGCGACCGGACCTGCTTCGCGGATCTCAACGGAATGCCCAAGTCGTGCCAGCTGATAGGCCGCAGATAGTCCGCTGGGTCCTGCACCGACGATGAGTATTCGCTTCGAAGTCCGCTTCGATGGCTTGTCAAACTGCCAGTCGTTCTCCAGAGCCATATCGCCCAGAAAACGTTCAACGGCATGAATGCTAACCGGGCTGTCAGTGAATGCGCGATTACAAACATCCTCGCAGGGGTGGTAGCAGACGCGGCCGTGAATCGACGGCATCGGATTGTTGCTGACCAGTTCCCGCCAGGCTGCTTCGTAGTCTTTTTTCTGTGCCAGTGCCAGCCATGCCTGAATGTTTTCGCCGGCTGGGCAAGCGTCATTGCAGGGTGGCAGGAAGTCGATATAGGCCGGACGGCGTGTCCGCAGCGCGCCGGTGCCGCGCGCGTGGCGCGTCAGGTCCGCTTGTTTTGTCAGATCGGACTTCGCCATCGGTCAGAATCCCGTCATCGAACCTGGACGGGCCCTGAGGAGCTTGAATCGATGGATTCCCAAGTCGATGTACGGCTGTAGCGGAAAATCGACCATGCCGTGCACGTCTCTGTCCTTCAACGGCTGCGAGCACTGAAACTCCTCACTCCAACCCTTGTTAATCTTTGAGACAGACGGATAGCAAATTCTTGACGGACAGGTCAACGCACATCCTGCGTTCGCGAACAGCGTAATCTTGTCCTTATTCTTGATCTCGGCCAGAAATTCGAGATCTTCGTTGATTGGCATTGGCAACACGACAGAATCGTAAAGCTCCATCGCCGCCTCTATCTTCTTATGCGATTTAGTGTTCTTGATGACACTCGCGTCGATGCGGTAGTCCGGAAAATCATCTCGTATCCATCGCGCCAGATCATCGTTGGTGCAGATGATTGAATTCCCAGGCGTGTGGTATTTGCGGAGGAGCCAAAGGTTCAGGCGATATTCTTTTCGCTCAACGTAGTGATTGGACATCGGGATACGAATACCGATTCCGGCGTTATTGAGCTGCGTTACATCGCGGTCGGACAATTCACGCTGCTTGAAACCACGGCCGCCGTATAGCGTGCTCTTCTCGACAAAGCCGAACAGGCTGTCGACCTCATTAATGCGCAGATTGCCGTAGTTGCTGCGCAGGTAAGCGAAGATCGGTAAATCGCGCGGTTTGTTTCGCGCCGATACCGTATAGGTAACAGTCGGCGACTCTAGCGGCTCCGCCTTGGTGAATATGCGGTCAGCGCCTATCTCTACAGGTTTTGGTAGGACATGCTTGCCGCTCACAATTCCTCATTCTGGCGGTATCTTGGTTGCTTGCCAGGCTACAACTTGCCAAACACCGTCCCGCTTCAGGAAAGTGCCCGTGTTGAAGTAGTACAGCACAACTTCATCTGAGGACTTATCCGTAGGTGTACCTACGAGCTTGAACGTGGCGACGGCCGTGTCATTGAACACTCTTACCGTGACCTCCTCCCCTGAATAGACCATTGTCGGCGCTTCGTCCGAACTCTCCACACCGTCAAAGCCGGCCATGATTTCGGCCTTGCCGAAACGTGATCCGTCTGACGATGTATAGATTAGGTCATCGGCCCAGAATGTTGTGTGCGCCGACTCCAGATGCGCCCCGGCCAAAAACTCGCCCAACATAATTTCGATGTCGTCAGAATCCGCCGCGCTGGCCGAAGCCACGCCAAATGTCATGAGTACTGCGAGAATAAGTCCAGCTGTGATTTTGACCTGCATTGCGGCTCCTTGGCTGCGCATCGAGAATTGATTTAGGATGCGTACTCCACCCTATCCGGAGCCACCAGATGATGCAACGCGCCTTCGGCGTATTTGGCTACAGTCGGCGCGCGATCGAACTCGTCTGGACTACCAGCAAGCCGCTGACCATCGCGATCGCGATGCTCACATTGATCGCCGGTATTCTACCGGCCGCAATTGCCTATGTTGGCAAATTGATCGTCGACGGCGTCGTTGCGGCCGCTGCATCTCCAACACCTGACGCCATTGCTGTACTTTGGCTGGTTGCTCTCGAGGCCAGCATCGTCGCCGCGATGGCGGCCTGCCAACGAGGATTGTCCGCCTGTCAGTCACTGCTTCGCGCGTTGCTGGGCCAGCGGGTCAATGTCATGATCCTCGAAAAGGCGCTCACGCTTGAACTGGCACATTTCGAGGACTCAGAGTTTTACGACAAACTGACGCAAGCGCGTCGGGAAGCATCAAGCCGACCACTCGCGCTTGTTACAAAGACTTTCGGGCTGGTTCAAAACGCAATCTCCCTGATTAGCTTCTCGGTACTGCTGTTCGCATTCTCGCCCTGGGCTGTCGCCATATTGGTCGTTGCCGGCCTGCCCTCGTTCGTTGCTGAGGCGAAGTTCTCGGGCGATGCGTTTCGAATGTTCCGATGGCGTTCACCGGAACGGCGGATGCAGCTCTATCTCGAGACCGTCATTTCTCGTGAGGACGGGATCAAAGAGGTGAAGCTGTTTCAACTCGGTAAGCGATTGCTGCAACGCTATCGCGATATCTTCAGCCGGCTGTTCATAGAAGACCGAAAGCTCACGATCCGACGGGACACTTGGGGCTTCTTGCTGGGCCTAGTTTCCACCGCAGCTCTTTACGCAGCGTACGGCTGGATCGTTGTAACAACGATCGCCGGCGCCATCACGCTTGGCGCGATGACCATGTATCTGGTGCTGTTCCGTCAGGGTCAGTCGGCCGTGGCGGCCATTCTGACGTCTGTCAGCGGCATGTACGAAGACAACCTTTACCTGTCAAACTTATACGAATACTTGGAGCAACCCGTCCCGGCCAGGCGTGGAACCGCCGTCCACGGCCCCGCGCCGGAGCGCGGCCTGGAGTTCGAGAGTGTTTCCTTTACCTACGACGGCGCCACTGAAAAGGCGCTGGACGGCGTAAGTCTGCAGATCAAACCCGGTGAAAGCCTGGCGTTGGTCGGCGAAAACGGTTCTGGTAAGACGACGCTCATCAAATTGCTGACGCGACTCTATGACCCGACTGAGGGTCGCATCCTGCTGGATGGGGTCGACCTGCAGGATTGGGACGTTGAAGCACTGCGGCAACGCGTCGGCGTCATCTTTCAGGACTTTGGTCGCTACCAGTTCTCGGTTGGCGAAAACATTGGTGCAGGTGATGTCCGTCATATCGATGACAAAGAGCGTTGGAAGGCCGCGGCTACGACCGGCCTCGCGGCACCATTCATCGAAGACATGGCAGACAGCTACGACACGCAACTTGGACGCTGGTTCAAAGGCGGCCGCGAGCTGTCGGGTGGCCAATGGCAGAAAATCGCGTTGTCGCGTGCGTTCATGCGTAGCGATGCCGACATCCTCGTCCTTGACGAACCGACCGCTGCGATGGATGCGTCATCGGAAGCCGAAGTGTTCGAACATTTTCGAACTGCCAGCAGCAGCAAAATGACGATCCTGATTTCGCACCGATTCTCAACGGTACGAGCCGCTGCACAGATCGTTGTCATTCATCAGGGGAAGATCCTGGAGCGCGGCAACCATGAGAGCCTGCTCACTGAAGACGGGCAGTACGCTCACTTGTTCAATCTACAGGCGCAGGGCTATAAGTAAGGCTATAACTAGAGTGTGTTTTCATAGGCGCAGCGAATAATAAGAAGAATAACGATCCGACGTGGCCGCCTCGCCGCCTTCATGCGCATCGAGAGTTTGCCTCTTGAGCAGATCGGGGCGTTCGTCGCTTGTCTACGTCGGTTCTCTGATGATCCTGAATCTACTCTTGGCTGTCTCGTTGGTGGTTTTCTCGGTGGCGCATTTGGCGCCAAACGAATAACAGCGACATTTTAGTTCCTGACCGCTTTACCGACGCTTTTCCTTGCCTATCAAATCGGTACAGTCGGACTCCCCAACATTCCGATCGAACTGCTCTCGCCGCTGACTCAGCGTAACAACGCGAAGCCGTCCGACTGCAGCGCTGTCAACATCGTCATTGCGGACATGCATGTTGAGATATCGCGCTACGCTGACAAGATCCGTATCCTGTCTTAACCGTTCGCACTTTCGAACAGCTTCATATTATGATCGATGTCATAGGCCCGCTCCTCAAGCCCCTCTGTTTCCCACTCGCTGCGATGCATCGCAAAGAAGTCGCCTCCATAGACGTGAATCGCGCCTGTCAGTTTGGACGTCGGGTTGCTCACCGAATGGATAATGTCGTCACCTAGTGGCCGCACATCTTTGGGCCCCAGCGACTTGGCGCCAGCCGCCTCGATGCGACCAGCCAAGTCATCCTTGATGCGCCGCCAGAAAATGTTGTCTTCCCGGCCACCGTATACGCCGATGACAGCCCACATGTTGTGATTGTGCGGCATGAACATCATTCCGGGCGCCCATAAAACGTTCAGAACTGTCAGTTCGTCCGAAACATGGATTCTTTGCACCCCACCCTGCTCGGGCACACCAAACATCGACTCGACAGCGGACGGCTCAGCAACGAGACGCCCCACGGTCTCGCGTACGGCTTTAGTCGGCGCACTATCCGCCACCGCAGTAGCACAATCGGCAATAAAATCGTCAAGGTTCACTCGAAAATCCTCCTCAAGTTCCGGTTGCGGAAATAGTACACGTTCTACAGAAACTGGTAGGATTCGTTTCGGCTTCCCAAGGAATATAACCAATGAAACTTCTGACCACACTCCTCCTCCTGTGCTTCGCTTTCGGTGCTCAGGCCGCGAACGAAATTGACGATAAAGTGCAAGCCGCTCAGGACGCCGAATCGCGCCCTCAGAAAGACCGAGATCGCGACCGCAATCGGCAAGCCGGTCGCACGCTCAGTTTCTTCGGGCTAAAGGACAACATGCGCGTAATGGAGTTGTTACCGGGAGGTGGTTGGTACACCCGAATTCTGGCGCCAGTACTCGCGGAAAACGGACAGCTCTACGTGGGGCTGGGTGCCGGGCATGTCAGTGAGGGCCTTCTCACTGAAGACGGTTACGAGAATGTGATTCATGTCCAGACCACTGAGAACCTGCGGCGCCCGGAAGGCGAGAAATTCTACAAGATGGACGAGTTCGAGTTTGACGTCGAAGACCTGGACATGATCCTGACGTTTCGCAATCTACACAACTTCGGCCCGGAAGCTCGCGCCTTGATGAATCGAGAAGTATTCGGTGCATTGAAAAGCGGTGGCCTGTATGGCGTTGTTGATCACACAAGGCGACATATGGAAGCAACAGGCAACGAAAATCGTCGGCGCATCGACCCGGTGCTGGTGATCAAGGAAATGCTCGACGCCGGTTTCGAATTTGTTGATTTCAGCGATATACACTTCCGGGCTGATGACGAACTTGAGTATGAAGTCGGCCGCCGTTCAGTGACGGGCAACACCGATCGCTTCACGATGCTGTTCAGGAAGCCATAAGGTTATGTCAATGTCTCCTTTTGGAGACGGTTGTGGATGCTCCCCACCGTGCTAGATTGGTGAAAAATCAGAATCAGTGGGACTTTCACAATGAGCATTACTCAACGATTGGCAGCTATCAAACTGCCCGCAATCATCGCGACTTTGTCATTATTTATCGCGGCGTGCGGCGGCAGCAGCGGAACGCCAGAAGCTACTATCGCAGCGCCCCAGCCGAGCACCGGAACGGTCGGGCTGTTATTCACCGACGCACCGACCGACGAATTCGAGTCGATTCTCCTGAATGTAACCGAAGCCGTTTTGATCGGTGGCGATGAGCAACAACACTTTTTGTTTCAGGGGTCCGAGCCCATCGACCTGCTTAATCTGACCAACTTCAACGAACCAATTGTGTTTGGTGAAGTAGAGGCTGGAAATTATAAAAAACTACGCCTCAACATCGACAATCTTGAGCTCGTTCCAAAGGACGGCGGCGATTCGATCTTCCCGAAATTGCCTGCAAACGGAAAGATCGATCTTTTGCATGCGGATGGCTTCGACATCCTTCCCGGTCGCACTATCATCATGGAAATCGACATGGACGCGAATAAGTCCATCAAGATCACCGGTGCAGGAAACAGTGGCAACTACCAGTTTCGACCGGTCGTCAAAGTCAACATTATGGATGGTGGCCTACCGCACAAACTGGCACGACTCGAGGGCTCTGTCAGCGCCGTCTCGGCTGACACGGCTGGCAGCTTTACGCTTTGTGACATCGACTCGCCAGACCATTGTGTAACGGTCGCAACTGATGGCAATACCGGCATCTTCGACGACTTAGGACTGGACACCGGATTCGGCACACTCGCCGTTGGCAACATGGTCGTAGCAATCGGTTCGTACGTTACTGACCCGGACATCGCATTGAACGCCGTGGTGCTCGAGATTGGTGGCAATGCCGAACAAATCAAAGGCAATGTCGTTAGCAATCCAATGAACGACCAGTTTCTGGTTGTCGTTGACGACAATGGGGATCTCGTCGTCGAGCTGCAAGCTGGCACGAAGTTCTACAATTCGGACGGCGTAATCGGTGCCGATGCCATCGTCCTGGGAGTTGACGTTGAGGTTGAGGGAGTAAAACCTCCGAAAGCAGACGAGGCTGATCCTGATCTGATGCGTGCAGCATTAATATTCCTCGAGGCCGATCCCGACGAACAGGTCAGTGGCACGATCGCTGAGCCTCTTGATGCAGCCATGCGCAGTTTCGACCTAACGCTGGCCGAAGGTGGCCCGCTCTGCGTCCGTGTTAACGACGATGCCGATATCCTGTTAGTTGACGAAGCCAATTCCGAAGTCACGATGGGCGTATTCGCCGATCTGGCAGTTGACCAGGCGGTCGACCTGTTTGGTGAAACTTCGGCTGAGGACCAGTGCTTCGACGCCAACGAGGTAATCGTCGAGGTAGTCGCAGCACCATAATAGAACCGGGCACGCTATCACTATCGAGCAGTGAGCCCGACATCACCTCCTTTCCAATCAGTTCACGGCCTTGCGAGTTTCCAGCGCAACGCTGTGAACTGGCCTAGAAACCCCATCTGATCCCGCAGAATTTCGCGATTCGACAGCAACAGACCCTCAGCGCGGTTAGGCACACATTGCGATCGTGCGGCGGCCAACATCCAGCTTCAAGATTTCGGGAATCATGACGGTCCCTCCTCTGA
>Ga0209344_10005644_pt1 | contig 10695 bp, 10 predicted proteins | sample Cruoilmetagenom6_FD_187293 | JGI IMG/M metagenome (GOLD analysis project Ga0209344, IMG submission 187293) | Oil polluted marine microbial communities from Coal Oil Point, Santa Barbara, California, USA - Santa Barbara Oil Seep Sample 6 (SPAdes)... | ecosystem: Environmental > Aquatic > Marine...
CGGCGTAAGGCGCGGCAGGTCTGCCAGGATTGGCCTGATTATGGGCGTCCAACTCATCCGTGATTTTTTGCAGCCAAGTTTCCAACATGGGCGAATCCCCCTCGGCCTCGCGAGCGTTGAGCGCGGGAAAGCTACCGACCACCCCCGCCTTGCACTGAGCAATCACAAGATCAACGCCTGAAACGATGAAAAGCGGGGCCGAAATTACTGGCAACCGAAGGTTATCGAAGATGCTGGGAAGTGACATATATGTATTTATCCTTGTTTTTCTGCATGTTGCATGGCGTTCCCGCAATGGGCGCAAAATTGAACCTTTGTTAGATTCCACTTGTCTGCTAGCGTTTCCCAACGTGAGCACTGTTGTCAATGCGGTGTTTTGGGACCGCAACGGATCGCCTGCAACATCTGGGGCGGCCTGTGCGAAGCTTTGATGTTGGCAATAAACCGGTGTCCGCATGACGTGTTCCGGTCAAGAAGGTAGGGGAGCACAGATCACGCTATGCCGCTAAGATATGAGACCAACGGATCAGTTGGCGTGATGACCATAGATTTTCCTGAAAAGCGAAACGCTCTTAATGCCGAGGCCCGGCAGGAAATGGAACGTATTGTCATCCAGATGCGCGATGACCCCGCTGTGCGCGCAGTTTTGATTACCGGTGCGGGTGGTGCGTTTTGTTCAGGCGGCGACATTACTACTTTCGCGCGGCAAACTCCGATTGAGATGCGAGACAGGCTTAAGCAACAACACCGGGTTACCCAGATGCTTTATGACCTGGAGAAACCTATCGTAACGGCCGTGCATGGCCCAGCTTACGGCGTAGGTTTCAACTTGGCCCTTTTGGGTGACGTAATCCTTGCTTCCCCCAAGGCAAAATTCTGCTGGTCCTATGCCAAGGTGGGGATCGTTCCTGATGGTGGCGGGCTTTATTTGCTCGCGCGGATGATTGGCACACAGCGCACCAAGGTGATGTTCCTGACCGCAGAGGTCGTCACCGCCGAACAAGCGCAAAACATGGGCATCGTGCATTCGATCCACTCTGAAGAAACGCTGATGGACGAAGCCATGGCGCTGGCGACGAAACTTGCTGCCGGCCCCACGCGGGCGTTGGGATTGGGCAAAGCAATGCTCAACCGGGGCATGGATATGGATTTTGCCGGATTTCTTGAACTCGAAGCAACAGGCGAGGCCTATATAATGGAAACCGAAGATCACCAGAATGCGGTAACTGCATTTCTGGAAAAACGCATCCCAACATTTGAGGGACGCTGATGACTACTCCTGATAAAGCCGTCGTGGGCAGCCAACCGCTGAACGGGCTGAAAGTCATTGATATGGGTCAGGTCTATCTTGGTCCTTATGCCGGTCTTCTTTTTGGGTTTTCGGGCGCTGAGGTCATCAAGATTGAACCCCCGAGCGGTGATTCCATTCGCTTTGCGACAAGCGCTGGTGAAAACCCTGGCGCAATGCTGTTGAACACCAACAAGAAAAGCATCGTGCTTGATTTGAATGACGAAGTTGATCGCGACGCGTTTCGCGAACTAATTTCAGATGCCGATGTTCTTGTGGAAAATTTTCGCCCCGGCACGATGGAAAAGCTTGGTCTGGGCTATGACACGCTGAAAGAAATTAACCCGCGTTTGGTCTATGGATCGGGCAAAGGATACGCCGCCGATTCCATTTACGCCGACGCACCGGCGATGGATTTCCCAATTCAGGCGCTGACGGGCCTTATCGCGGTCACAGGTTTTGCCGACGGCCCACCGGTTAAATCCGGCGCTGCAATCACCGATTTTCTGACTGGTGTGCATCTTTATGCCGGTATCCTTGCGGCACTGCTTGAGCGTGAGAAAACAGGCACAGGGCAAAAGGTCGACGTGGCAATGCAGGATGTTGCGCATCATTCGCTGGCCTCAAACATATCCGGCTATCTTATAAGCCCTGACAATTTTGCCGAGCGCACTGGCAACCAACACGCGCTGGAAATCGCGCCATATGATGTGTTTCCGACCAAAGACGGGACCGTTGCGATCATGTGCTTGGTGGACAAGCATTGGGTTGCACTGAGCAAAGCTATGGGAATGCCGGAACTTGGTACTGATCCGCGCTTTGAGAAAAACATCGACAGGGCCGCCAAAGAAGACGAGCTAGATGAACTGGTGAAAAGCTGGACGACGAAGCATACCCGCGAGGAAATCTTTCAGGCGCTCAACGATTTCAATGTCCCCGGGGCACCTGTGCGTCACATCGCAGAAGTCGCGCGTGACAAAGATATGATCGCCCGCGGAATGCTGTTTGAACACACGCATCCGCAAATAGGCCCGGTTCCGGTCCCCGGATCGCCGTTCCATTTTTCGCGCCACGCCCAAACACCGCCCCGCCCAGCGCCAAGCACAGGTCAGGACACTGACGAAGTGTTGGGGCGCGGCACATTTTCCAAGAAACAAGATTAGGACGATAAGCTATGGTATCCTTCAAGCTCGATGATGAACTGGAAAGTTTCCGCTCCGAAGTGCGTAAAATGGCCGAAGGCGAATTTGCTGAAAAGGCCGCCTATTGGGACGAGAACGAAGAATTCCCTGCCGAGAACCGCGACAAGCTTGCCGAGCTTGGCTATCTGGGCATGTTCATACCAGAAGAATACGGCGGCTCTGGCGCACCTGTCATTCAGGGCACGATATTTCTGGAAGAAATCAGCCGGGTTTGCTTTAACACCGCTTTAGTTTGCCAGCTTTATCTGAACGGACCAGCACGTGCGGTCAGCCTGCTGGGCAGTGACGAACAGAAACAACGCCTGTTGCCCAATGTGGCCAAAGGCAAGACATTCATCGCCATTGCGATCAGCGAACCCGAGGCCGGGTCGGCCGTGACCGATCTGCGCACCACGGCTGTCCAAGATGGTGATGGCTGGATCCTGAACGGGTCAAAATGTTTCTGCACGGGCGGTCATGTGGCCGATTACCTGATGGTATTCGCCCGCTGTGCTGGCTCGAAAGGTGCCAGAGGCATCGGCGCCTTCCTTGTCAATATGAAGAAGAAAGGCGCCACCGTCGGCCATATTTCCAAAAAGATGGGCGGGCGCGGCTTGCCCGAGGCTGATATCACGCTGGAAGACTACCGCGTCGGCCCAGAGGACATATTGCTTGTCGGTGACCCGGAAAGTTCGAAAACTTTCTCCCTGCTGATGAGCTCGTTTGGCCCCGAGCGCGTCGGTAACTCTGCCATGTGCGTCGGACTGGCGCAGGGCGCATTTGATGCCGCCAAGGAATACACCGAAATCCGCCATCAGTTCGGCCGCCCGATTAAGGAATTTCAGGGGATACAGTGGAAAATGGCCGATATGGCCACGCAAATCCACGCCGCCCGCCTGATGGTCTATCGCGCTGCGACCAATCCCGCACCCAATGGGTTTCCAGACCCGATGGATGCCACAATGGCCAAGCTTTATGCCAACGAAATGGCCCAGCGGGTGACAAACGAAGCGCTGCAGCTACATGGCCACAATGGTTATACCCGCGAATACCCGATGGAACGAATGGTGCGGGACGCGCGGGGCTTTGCACTGGGCGGTGGTACGCTCGAAATTCTACGCAATACGGTTGCGGCGATGATCTATGGTCACAGCTTCAACCAACGTCGCTAAATGAAATAGAAGGCCCATCATGCATATTAACAGTCTTTCATCCGAACAGGTCGCTCTTCAGGATGCCGCGCGCAAACTGGCGCAGGGAGAGTTCAAAGCCAAAGCAGCCCGTTGGGACGCCGAGGGTATTTATCCGGATGAAAACCATCACCGCTTGTCCGAGCTGGGGTATCTTGGCATGGCCATGCCCGAGGAATACGGCGGCGGCGGCGCATCGCTTGTAGATATCTATCTGGTGGTTGAAGAGATCGCCAAAGTTGATTTCAATACAGCGCTGCTTGTGCATGACCAAAACGTTTCGCCACGGATAATTGCGACCTGCGGAACCGAAGAGTTGAAGCAAAAATTTCTGCCACGCTTTGCCAAGGGCGAGATCGAATGCGCCATCTCCTGGACGGAACCGCAGGCCGGTTCTGATGCGACCGCGGTCACCACCAGGCTGCGGCCCGATGGCGATGGGTTTATTTTGAACGGCGGCAAGATTTTCACCACTTTCGGTGACCGAGCCGACTATTTGCTGGTCTATGCACGGTTTTGCGACAGTAAGGGCGCGCGCGGAATTGGCACTGTTTTGGTCAAGCGTGACAGCCCCGGCGTTCAGGTTCACATCCTCGAACAAAAGATGGGCGCACGCGGCTGTAACGAATGTGAAATCCACTTTGACGATGTGCATGTCCCGGCGGACCATGTGGTCACCGAAGGTGTCGCCGAAAATTCCAGTGGTTTCGTCAAACCGCTCGGTGTTTACAATGCCACACGGGTTGGCATGGGTGTTCTGGCGCTTGGTGTCGCCGAAGGCGCGTTTGATGAGGCCCGCGAGTATATGAAGACCCGGCGTCAGTTTGGGAAATCACTGTCCGAAATGCAGGGCCTGCAATGGATGATGGCAGATATGCGCATCCAGATCGAAGCAGCCCGCGCGCTTTGCTATAACGCCCTGTTGATGATCGATCAGGGCAAACCGGATCCAACGCTTAGTTCGATTGCAAAACTGCAAGCCACAGAGATGGCGCAGAAAGTCACCCATGATGCGCTGCAGATGTTTGGCGGCTATGGATATTTCGGATCGTTGCCGTTGGAACGGATGGTGCGCGATGTGCGAATGCTGACGATCACCGGTGGCACAACACAAATTCACAAAAATGCTATCGCCGGAGCAATTTTCCGGGATTAAGATATACTGTCTATTGCCAACTTTGGGAGGAGCGGCACGTGACCGATGAAATTACTGTTCAAAAGAAGGACGGTCTGGCGACCGTATCTTTGAATCGACCTGAAAAACTGAATGCACTGACATTGAACATGCGGCTTGAGATCGTGGATGCGTTCCGTGACATTCAGGTTGATCGCGACGTTCGTGCCGTGCTGCTGGTTGCCGAGGGGCGAGCGTTCTGCGCCGGCGCCGATATTACGACTATGGGCAAGGATGATATTCTCGGCGATAAGATGCGGCTTATGCGGGCCCATCAAATGATCCTTGCAATCCACAATGTTGAAAAGCCGGTGATCTGCGCCGTGCGTGGTCCGGCTGTCGGTATTGGGTTAAGCATCGCACTTGCCTGCGACGTGATCCATGCTTCTGAAACCGCGAAATTTGGCTTGGTGTTCAAGAAAATCGGGCTGGCACCGGACGGTGGCGCCGCGTATTTTTTGAATAATCTGATCGGTCGCCAGCGAACTGCCGACCTGAACTTCACCGCCCGGCCTATTCCCGCAAAAGAAGCACACAACCTTGGGATTTGCGCTCAGGTCCACAGCGACGAGACGCTGGACACTGCTACCCAAAGCTATGCCGAAGATGTGGCCAAAGGGCCGACTTTTGCTTTCGGTGCAGGCAAACGGATGCTACGCATGGCGCAATCACCTTCGCTGGAAACTTTTCTTGATGCAGAAGTGGCGCTTCAAGGGCAGGTAATAAAAAGCAGCGATCACGGCGAGGGTGCCAAGGCATTCCTTGAAAAAAGAGCCCCGGAATTCAAGGGCCTATAAAAAAGCAGACGAGGGAGGAAACTCAGATGCAGACCTTAGTAAAAATCGTGGATAGGTTCGCTCAGATACTTATGGCAATCTCTATTGTTCTGGCAGCAGTAATGATGATTCATGTGACAATCGACGTCCTGCTGAGCCAGTTCATTGCCGAGCCGATGCCGGCCACGGTTGATCTTGTGTCATTTTATTACATGGTCGGGCTGGTGTTTTTGCCGCTCGCATTCGTGGAAACCAAAAACGAACACATTGATGTCGACCTTATCCACGCAGTTTTGCCTCAAGGCGGCAAAAAGGCGCTTGATTTGATGGCTCTGACCTTTTCGATGATCTATTTTGGCCTGCTGACCTATCAGTCCGGAATAGATGCGATCGAGAAATATCAACTTGGTGAATACACCATGGGCCTCGTGAACGTCACGATCTGGCCGGGGCGTTTCGCCCTGCCCATCGGATGCGGCACGCTGACACTTGTTCTGCTGCTAAAGCTGATCCGGCGCCCCTTTACTGATGAACACATGAAATCTGACCCCCACCACATCCCGACCGAGGAAGGTATCTGATGTCGTTTTTCCAAACAGGCCTGACCGGCATCGTTGTTGTTATCCTTCTGGTCTTACTGCGTGTGCCAATCGCAGTTTCACTGGGTTTGGTATCTTTTGTTGGCTTCTGGTTCATGCTGGGCAGCACTGCAGCATGGGGGCTGCTTACAGCGGTTCCTTATGATTTTGCCGCGCACTGGACACTAAGCTCGATCCCGATGTTCCTGCTGATGGGCTATGTCTGCTATCAGACCGAATTGACTAAGGGCATATTCAAGGCCGCGCGGGCCTGGCTGTCGTTCCTTCCGGGCGGTCTGGCGATTGCCAGCATATTCGGGGCGGCACTATTTTCCGCCGCAGCGGGTTCCAGCTTGGCGTGTGCTGCTGCAATGGGCCGGATCGCGGTGCCCGAAATGTTGCAACGGAAATATGACCCCGGCCTTAGTGCATCAGTCGTTGCAGCAGCGGGCACGATGGGGTCGCTAATTCCCCCCAGCATAATTCTGATCCTGTTCGGCATCTTTGCCGAGGTCGGGATCAGCAAACTTTTCCTTGGTGGCATCTTTCCCGGTATTCTGACCATGCTGGGTTACTCGATCGTCATCCTGATCCGCTGCTCGATCAACCCCAAGCTGGCCCCGCCCGTTGAAGAAAAAATTACCAACCGGGACCGGTTTATGGCGCTTACGGAAACCTGGCCGGTCATATTGCTGATCATAGGTGTTTTTGGCGGGCTCTTTGCAGGTATATTTACACCAACCGAGGCTGGCGCTACCGGGGCAGCAATGTCATTCATAATTGGCGCGGCCAACAGAAAATTGAACTGGAAGGTCGCGCGCATTGCCCTGATTGATACCGCCAAAACTACTGCGGCGATCTTTATCATCGCCGTGGGGGCAAACCTGTTCACACGGTTTCTGGCCATCAGCGGTGTCCCTGCGGCAATGTCAGCTACGGTCATCGAATTTGGGGCCAGCTATCTGATCCTGGTGCTCGGCACAGCAATAATTTTTCTTTTGCTCGGAATGATTCTTGATCCGCTGGGCATAATGCTGCTGACATTGCCAATCCTGCTGCCGATCTTTGAAGCGAGCGGTATCAGCCTGATATGGTTTGGCCTACTGGTAACAAAGTTGGTTGAAATGGCCCTAATTACGCCACCTGTGGGGTTGAACGTCTTTGTTATCAAGGGCATCGTCGGAGACGCGATACCCATTAGCATGATATTCAAAGGCGTCATATGGTTCCTGGTGGCCGACGTGTTCGTACTGGCACTTATGATTGCCTTTCCTGAAATCGTCCTGTTCCTGCCGGAACTGGGCCAATAATGCCGCCGGGCCCACCGGTGCAACACCATATCCGGCCCGCCCGGATAACTAACCCCCTGTGCCACCAAGCGGCATGGGAACAAAACCCAAATGGAGGAAACACATGACTTTCTACAAAACACTGGTTGCAACTGCGGCCGCTGCTTTTCTAGCCGCAAGCCTACCGGCGAGCGCTGAAGATCGCGTAACGCTCAGCACCTGGACATCGCCCAAGCACGCAACATCACGGGCGCACATCGCCTATGCTGAGATGACCGAAAAGGAATTTCCGGACGCATTCGACTTTAAATACTTCAGCGGTGGCGCACTCTTGGGCGCGAAACCAACCCTGTCGGGTCTGCGTGATGGCGTTGCTTCAATAGGACTTCTGGCCTTTACCTACTTCCCGGCAGAGCTGCCTTATGCTCAGTTGGTTGCTGACATGGCACTGCTTGGTGACAACCACTTTGTGATGGCTGCTGCATCTACCGAATTCGCAATGATGAATTGCGATCCCTGCAAAGCAGAGTTCGAAAAAGCCGGCATCGTTCTTTTGACCGGTATTTCAACTGCTCCTTATGTGCTTTTGACGTCCGACCCAATCACATCCATCGACGACATGAAGGGTGTAAAAATCCGGACTGCAGGCAGTGCGTGGGACCGCTGGGCAACCCATGTGGGCGCGTCTCCGGTTAACGTGCCATCAAGTGAAATGTATGATGCGCTAAGCCACGGCATCGTTTCGGCAGCCATTCAGCCGATCGGCGCCCTTAAGGGTCACAGCCTTCTCGAAGTGACCAAGCATTTGACCAAACTACCGCTGGGTACGTACCACTCGGGTTCGATCTTTGCCGCCAGCCCGGCATTCTGGAAGGGATTATCCGCCGAACAGCGCAGCCAGGTCATGGCCAATATCCCGCAAGCTTTGGCAATCGCTGAGAGAAACTATTACGACGATGACCAAACTGTGCTTGTGGAATCCAGCGAGTTGGGCCTGACCGTGCATGAACCCGATCCCGCTTTCCTAGCGGATATGGTGTCGTTTCGCACAAACGACCTTGCAGAAGTTGCCAAGATCGCAAAAACCAAACATGGCATTGCAAACCCAGAGCCTCTGATCGAGAAGTATCTGGAACTGGTTAACAAGTGGACAGCTTTGTTGGAGCCAATCGGTTACGACACGGACGCCTATGCAAAACTACTGGACCAGGAAATCTACTCCAAGATCGATTTCGCCAGCTATCCATAAAAATTTCGGATAGACCAAAAAAGTTCGGCGGGCATCATTTGCCCGCCGTTTTTTTGTCACCAAATCATTCTGAGGTCAGTCAGGTGTTCCCAAAGCTTCCGCCCAATTCGATATAGTCACGTCTTAAGTCTTCTATGATTTCCGCCACACTTTCGATTGACGTGACCGAACTGACACCATGCCCCGCACCCCAGATATCTTTCCACGGCTTGGACTTTTCGGGAGCAGACATATTCATTTTCCGTGTGGCGTGCAGATCTTCATCCGTCACCCCGGCAGCTTCAAGGCTTTGCCGGAACCAATTTCCCAACACACCGGAAATGCCAGCGCTTGCAATGATGTCTTCCATGCATCCCTCAACCACCATGTCCTTGCGTTTTGGCACGCCAAGGCTTTCTTTGGCGGCAAGAAAACGCGTGCCCATGTAGGCAAAATCAGCCCCTATGACCTCCGCCGCCAATATGTTGCGGGCGTTGGAAATCGCCCCTGACAAAACGATCGGGCCGTCCCAGAACGAACGCACTTCATCAACAAAGGCAAATGGGCTGTAAGTGCCGGTATGCCCACCAGCGCCGGCGCACAGCAAGACCAGACCATCAACCCCGGCAGCCACCGCTTTTTGCGCATGTCTGGGCCGAGCGACGTCAGCAAACACCAACCCGCCATATTCATGCACCGCATCAATTACAACTTTCGGCGAGCCCAGAGCGGTAATCACCAAAGGCGGGCGGTGGCGAGAGATGACCTCCAACTCCTCATCATGCCGGGTATAACTTGGATGCGTCAGTAGGTTCAGCGCCCAGGGCGCGGCATCTTTCGTCCCGCGCGTTATTTGATCGCACCATTCGTCCAGATCTTCAATTTTTCTAGCACCGGCGGCCGGAAAACTGCCAATCGCACCGGCGCGGCAAGAAGCGATTACCATCTCCGGTCCCGATATCTGAAACATTGGCGCAACGATTACCGGAATACGCATATTTTTCACGAGCGGCGCCAGAACGCGCCGGCTCGTTTTTGGTAATTTCAACTTTGCAGACACCGACAAGCTCCTTTGCGGATTCACCACGTTATGTACACATGTGTACGGTATTTGCCAGACTTACCTATTCGGCCTATACGGGGCCTCTTTTCGCCCACAGCAAAGCTGCCAGTCTTATTTTTTGTGGAACCATTTTGGAAAAGAAACACATCCAACATATCAATTTTGAATTGCCAAAATAAGATGCGACTGGACCACAGAACCATATTCGTCAATAAATGACGTCAGTCCGTTTCAAAGTTTTCCAGACCGGATATTTTAAGGATTCCCTATGTCCGAAGCCAAAAAAACAACCCGGAAAAGATTGACTCGCGACGACTGGATTCAGGCGGCCACCCAGCGTTTGCTTGCCCAAGGGGTTGAAGCGGTTCGGATCGAATCTTTGGCGGAATCGATGTCCGTCAGTCGCGGCAGTTTCTATTGGCATTTCAAGAACCACGCCGAGTTGCTCGAAGCCATTCTGATCCGCTGGCGCGAAACCCAGACGCGCGGTCTGATGAACCGGATAAGTAAGGACAGAAGGCTGTCTGCAGCAGATCAACTGGCTAAACTGCGCACGCTTCCGCCACGTTCCAAAGCGACAAAGGACGCATCTGAACTGGAACTTGCCGTGCGCGCCTGGGCCCGCCGTGATCCCGTTGCCCGCCATATTGTCGAGGGTGTTGACCGCGAGCGGATAGACTTTACCACCAGCCTTTTGGTCGAAGCGGGAACAGAACCCGACGAGGCCCAATATCAGGCGATTACCGCCTACGCATACTCATTGGGTGAATCGCTGTTGCGTGAGAATATGACCGACGCACAAATTGATGCATGCCGAAGCCGGCTGATTCAAATGCAGGCGGCGACATTCGCGGACAAAAACGCTTCCTAAAGCTCAGCTAACCAACATTTGCGTGAGCGTTGGATTTCCTGACGCACGGGCTTCAAA
>Ga0209344_10005645_pt1 | contig 10691 bp, 9 predicted proteins | sample Cruoilmetagenom6_FD_187293 | JGI IMG/M metagenome (GOLD analysis project Ga0209344, IMG submission 187293) | Oil polluted marine microbial communities from Coal Oil Point, Santa Barbara, California, USA - Santa Barbara Oil Seep Sample 6 (SPAdes)... | ecosystem: Environmental > Aquatic > Marine >...
TTGGTCAGCGCGGTGTGGAACTGCGCCGCACCGGATCAGAGCGCGAATACGCTGGCGCTGTAACCGGGGTGAACGGTGTCGAACTGGTGTTGATGTCGGCGGGTGAAATACCAAGAGAACTGGCAGCAGGGCGTATCCATCTGGGGGTTACCGGATCGGACCTTGTGCAGGATAAACTGGCACTATGGAATACCCAGGTTGATCCGCTTGCAGAACTAGCATTTGGGTTTGCCGATCTTGTTATTGCGGTGCCTGCGGGCTGGGTTGATGTTGACAGGTTGGATGATCTTGATGCGGCGGCCGCTGCGTTTCGCAAAGCCCACGGGTTTCGCATGCGAATTGCCACAAAATACCACCGTTTGGTGCGCGAATTTTTGAAGGAAAATGGCGTAGCTGATTATCAGCTTGTGGATAGTCAGGGAGCCACAGAAGGTACGGTTAAGAACCTGAGTGCGGAAGCGATTGCCGATATCACGTCAACTGGGGATACGCTGCGGGCCAATCACCTGAAAATACTTTCTGATGGGCTGGTCCTGAAATCACAGGCGACTTTGTTCAGCTCACGCAACGCCCCATGGCCCGTTTCGGACGTATCTGCGTATAAGGCGCTGCTTGGAAAACTTGGATTGCCGGATGCAAGATAAATGTTTCGCATGCGAAAATTTGCCCTGTAAGTTATTGAAATTGCTTACTTGGAACTAATTTTCTTTGTTAATCACCGGTTAACAATTATTAATGATTTGAAATAAACAAGGCCCCGCCTAAGCAGGTCTTTGTTGCGAACAGAAAATAGGAACAAAACCATGCATCGTATTCGTTGTATTGCCTGGGATTTTGACGGGGTACTGAACCGAGGCGTCGAAAATGGCAGGTTCGTCTGGCAAGATTTGTTGCCCGGTGCGTTTGGTATCGACAAACGCGTATTTGCCGAAGCGGTGTTCGGCGATGGGTTCTGGCCGATCATGCGTGGTGAAAAAGACGTTCTGGATCACTTGTCTGATTGGAAGAAGCAGGTCGGATTTGAGGGTGATGTTGAGGATGTTCTGGAATTCTGGTTTCACGAAGATGCCAAACCCTGCACTGATATGTTGGGGTTGATGGAACGGGTTAAACAAGCGGGTCTGCGACAGGTTATAGCCACAAACAACGAAGATCGCCGATCAAGTTTTATTGAAAACGAAATGGAGTTTGGGAATCGCGTTGAACGGGTGTTTTCATCAGGGCGTATGAAAGTGGCAAAACCCGACCACGGATATTTCAGGTTTATCGAAGATACCCTGCGTCTTGAGCCACATGAAATTATGCTGGTTGATGACTACGCCGAAAATACAGAGGCCGCCAAAGCATGTGGGTGGCATGTTTATCACTTTCCTGAGAATGGTCATGGTGGACTGGCCGCAGAACTGGCCGAAATTCTTTAGGGTGCAGAACTTGGGCTTATGCCTCCGGCGGGGATATTTTCTGGATAAAGAAATCAGGTAAATTTTTTGCCCCTTCAAGCGAAATGCCCGCCCTAGCGAACACCTATTGCCGCGAGTTCTGCGATCAATTCGGGGGGCAGATCATCGTCAGTGTTGCGAGACTGGCTTAGGTCACGCGGTGCGTCTTCCCTGGTCAGGTAACGCCAGCCCTGAAATGGGCGACGAGGGGCGGCTTCGGTTCTGAACAGCGTTGCATCCATGCGAATTGCACACCGTCTGATACCATCGGCACCTATTTTTTCTTCCAGCCCGACGATTTCCTGACGCGCACTGATAATTCCCTTAATGACCCAATAAAGAGAGCCACCGTTTAGCAGTTCTCCTGCACGCTTTGGCCACATACGTGTTACGTGCGTCGTTTCAGTGCTTTTGCGGGCATCAATGCGGCTGGTGAGATTTGCTACCGAGTCAACGCCCACACATAATTTTACCAGATTTATGTATTGCGCCACCTCGACCCCCAATATATGGTAGTAACCCTAACGCCACAGCTTAACATGAATCCAGCCAGAGGCAAGTTGACCCGACCTTTCACTGGTCTTAAAGTCGGCAGCCTCGCTGCCGCTACAAGGACCACGTTATGAGCAGTTTCTCAGCGCCTATTGCAGAACAGATCTGGGATATGAAGTACCGCCTGAAACAGTCGGATGGTTTAGCAGTTGATCAATCGGTTGAAGATACATGGCGCAGGATCGCCCAATCTTTAGCGAAAGTTGAAACCAAGCCAAAAATCTGGGAAGACAGATTTTATTCTGCATTGGAAAATTTCAGATTTTTGCCGGCGGGGCGTATCACAGCCGGTGCTGGAACTGATCGTTCTGTCACTATGTTCAACTGTTTTGTCATGGGAACTGTTCCTGATAGCCTGGATGGCATTTTCGAGATGTTGAAAGAAGCTGCGCTGACCATGCAGCAAGGCGGTGGCATCGGGTATGATTTTTCCACCATTCGTCCCAGAGGTGCAGACGTTAAAGGTGTTGCCGCCGATGCATCAGGGCCGCTTTCGTTCATGGATGTCTGGGACGCGATGTGCCGCACGATCATGTCGGCGGGTTCGCGACGTGGTGCGATGATGGCGACGCTGCGTTGTGATCACCCGGACATAGAAGATTTCATCACCGCTAAATCTGATCCCGCGCGATTGCGCAATTTTAATATGTCAGTGCTGATCACCGATCCGTTTATGCGGGCCGTGAAAGAGGACGGCCCATGGGATCTGGTTTTTGACGAAAAGATTTATCACACCGTGAATGCGCGAGATCTTTGGAACAAGATCATGCAATCAACTTATAACTATGCCGAACCGGGGGTGATATTCATCGACCGGATCAACCAGATGAACAACCTTGCTTATTGCGAGACTATTGCCGCGACCAACCCGTGTGGGGAACAGCCCCTGCCACCCTATGGGGCCTGCCTGTTGGGGTCGATCAACCTTGCGCGATTGGTAAGCCACCCGTTTGAAAAAACCGCTGAACTGGATGGAAAGGCGTTGGATGAACTGGTCGCACTGGCAATCCGGATGATGGACAATGTTGTGGATGCATCGCACTTTCCACTGCCCGAACAAGCGAAAGAAGCCAGAAACAAACGGCGTATCGGGCTGGGTGTTACCGGGCTTGCGGATGCTTTGCTGATGGTGGGTTTGCGGTATGGGTCCGAGGTGGCCGCCCAACAGACAGAGAGTTGGATGAAAGCGATAGCGCGCGCAAGTTATCTGGCTTCTGTTGAACTGGCGCGTGAAAAAGGTTCCTTTCCGTTGTTTGATGCCGAAAAATATCTGGCATCAGGCACGATGGTGCAAATGGACGAAGACGTGCGCGCAGCGGTGCGTGAACACGGAATACGCAACGCCTTGCTGACTTCTGTCGCACCAACCGGGACCATCAGCCTTTATGCGGGCAATGTCAGTTCGGGAATAGAGCCGGTGTTTGCTTATGCATATACGCGAAAGGTTTTACAAAAAGACGGGTCACGTACCGAAGAAGAAGTTGTCGACTACGCTGTGCAAATGTGGCGCGATACGTATGGTGATGCGGACCTGCCAGATCACTTTGTAGACGCGCAAACTTTGCCGCCGCTTGATCATGTGCGGATGCAGGCCGCAGCGCAGAAATGGATCGATAGTTCGATTTCCAAGACCATAAACTGCCCGGCGGATATTACTTTTGAGGCGTTCAAGGATGTTTACATGGAGGCGTGGGATTCTGGCTGTAAGGGCTGCACGACCTATCGGCCCAATGATGTAACCGGATCGGTGTTGAGCGTGTCGGAAGGTTCCGAAAAGACACCGGAAATCGATACCGGTGCAGAAGTTGTTTACATTTCAGAACCCCTTGATCGACCTCAGGAACTGGAAGGCAACACATACAAACTGAAGTGGCCCGACAGTGAGCACGCGATCTATATTACTGTGAATGATATTGTGATTGGCGGGCATCGACGCCCGTTTGAGGTATTTATCAATTCCAAAAACATGGAACATTTTGCCTGGACCGTGGCACTAACCAGAATGATTTCAGCAGTTTTTCGGCGCGGCGGTGATGTTTCGTTTGTTGTGGAAGAACTTAAAGCGGTGTTTGATCCGCGTGGTGGTGCGTGGATGAAAGGTAAATATGTACCGTCCATTCTTGCCGCCATCGGTGGTATTATTGAACAACATCTGATTGCTATCGGGTTTATCGAGGGCGAGGGGTTGGGGCTTAAAAATGATCCCAAGGCCGATGTAATCAATATCGGCGCACCCAAGGGCAAGGCCTGTACATCTTGTGGCAGCTACGAAATGCGAATGATCGAAGGATGTATGACCTGCGCCAATTGTGGGTTTTCCAAATGCGGGTGAGTCCGCGATGCCACACTTAATACACATCACAATTCAGCACTTTACTAGGATGAATCCCACCTGATATGCCTGCGTTAATTAATAAAAAACGGCAGGCATACAGGTATGATAACGGGCTATCGGGGCACGTTTGTTATTTCATGGTCGCAGACAGAAGTGGATGGCCTGACGGGCGCGCCTGTCAGCGCTATCCGTGTTGGCACAACATGGCGATGGACCGGTGGTGCAACGCGGGTAGATGCACCACGCGATATTCTGGTGCTCGAAAACGCAATTGATATGGAAGATCTACATCGGCGGGCCGCCAGAAATGCGCGCCGGATAGTGGGTGCCGCGCATCTGGCCAACCACGATGAAATTAGGAAAAATGATGATGATTGCCTGTTTGAAGCAGGCTTTGATCTGACCGATGGTCGCGAACGCTATCGCGTCACATTGGTCGAGCTGGCAGATTCCCATCACCCGATGTTAATGTTCGTTGGTGCTGTTCCACCAAGTGATCAGGATTTGTGGGTGGTTCAGTGTACGACGGAAAAACTGGTGGCAGACCGGTCAAACCGGGGAATAATTTGTTTTGTGCCCGGTACCCGGATTGCAACGCCGGATGGGCCAACGATGGTACAGGATCTTGTTGAAGGTGACCGGGTCAGCACGAAAGACAATGGTGATCAGAAAATCCGTTGGATCGGCCGTCGTCATATTACTGGTGCGCGGCTTTATGCGATGCCCCATTTGCGGCCCATCAGGCTGAGGGCAAATATTCTGGGGCAGGGCGAACCGGACGACGATCTGATTGTGTCGCCTGACCATCGAATTCTGGTCAAAGGCGCCGTGGCGCAAGCGTTGTTTAATACGCCCGAAGTGTTGGTTACCGCGCGCGACTTGGTTAATGACACGACCATCACCGTCGATCATTCCGTTCGTGAGCTGGCATATATTCATATGATGCTGGATCAACATCAGGTTTTGTGGGCCAATGGTGTTGAAAGCGAAAGTTTCCACCCTGCCGGTGCGAGGTTGGACCTGATCGATCAGGATCAGTGCGAACACCTGTTTGATCGGTTCCCCGATGTCCAGTCTGACCCAAGCGTTTATGGCGAATTTGCGCGCCGTAATCTGAGCGCATCGGAGGCCGCAATTCTGGCCTATGATGGTTTTGGCGGGCATTGACTCTGACTAAGCTGACTGTATAAGCGCGTTTCGATCTGACCATTGGCGTGGTGGGGTTGAAATAAACTGGTGTTGGTGGCCCCCGCAAGGGGAGGCCTGTCGGGAGCAATCCAAAGGACAACGCCCTTCATAGTCGCCATTTCTGGCGTCGTTCTAAAGAAGGAGATCAGCCGTGAGCAAACGCACGTCTGCCAAGTATAAAATTGACCGCAGGATGGGTGAAAACATCTGGGGTCGTCCGAAATCCCCGGTTAACCGTCGTGAATATGGCCCCGGTCAGCATGGTCAGCGCCGTAAAGGCAAACTGTCTGACTTTGGTCTGCAGTTGCGCGCCAAGCAAAAGCTGAAAGGTTACTACGGCGATCTGACCGAAAAGCAGTTCCGCCGTATTTATGGTGAAGCTGAACGTGTAAAAGGCGATACAGGTGAAAACCTGATCGGTTTGCTGGAAAGCCGTCTTGATGCGGTTGTGTACCGGTCCAAATTCGTACCAACCATTTTCGCGGCACGCCAGTTCGTGAACCATGGCCACGTCCGAGTGAATGGCAAAAAGGTTAACATTCCGTCTTACCGCGTCCGCGAAGGTGACGTGGTTGAAGTCCGTGACCGTTCCAAGCAAATGGCGCTTATCCTGGAAGCTGTCCAGCTGCCCGAACGCGACGTTCCTGACTATCTTGATGTGGATCACTCCAAACTGGTTGCCAAGTTTGTTCGCACGCCAGCCCTTGGCGATGTGCCTTACCCGGTTGTGATGGAACCAAATCTTGTGGTGGAATTCTACGCGAAAAACTAAAGTTCTTTGCAATAAAAATTTTTTTGGGGCTGTACCGAATAGGTGCGGCCCCTTTTATTTCGTGAAGCCAAAAACCGGTGTCACTGGGACGTTCGTCGCGAATGTGGCATGTACGTAGTTACGCTGGCAATGATCCGCCGACGTCGTTAGAACAGCCAGACCAACACGAGAGCGCTACATGACAAGGACGATAACACCACAACCGGGCATCCTGGACATAACGCCTTATCAGGGCGGTAAATCCCATGTTGAAGGCGTGCGTGATGTTGTAAAGCTGTCCTCAAACGAAAACCCGTTTGGCGCCGGGGATAAAGCAAAGGATGCTTTTGCCAAATCCGCACATCAATTGCATCGCTACCCGTCAAGCGACCATGCTGATTTGCGCGCTGCAATTGGTGAAGTTCATGGCCTCGATTCTGACCAGATAATCTGCGGTGCCGGATCGGATGAAATTATCACCTTTCTTTGTCAGGCATATGCTGGTCCGGATGATCAGGTGATCTACACAGAACATGGATTTTCAATGTATCGGATTTCCACGCTGGCGGCCGGCGCTACACCTGTAGAGGTGCCTGAACGCGAACGGGTGGTTGATGTTGATGCAATTCTAGCGGCCTGTAACGAAAGTACCCGGCTGGTCTTTATTGCCAACCCTGCAAACCCGACCGGAACAATGGTCGGAGGCAACGAACTGGCGCGTCTTGCCGATGGATTGCCTGAACAGGCAATACTTGTGCTTGATGGGGCTTATGCGGAATTTGTCGAGGGGTTTGATGGTGGCGCGGGGTTGGTTAATCAGCGCGACAATGTGGTGATGATACGAACTTTTTCCAAACTTTACGGTCTTGGTGGGTTGCGAATAGGCTGGGGTTACGGACCAAAAGCGATCATAGATGTTCTCAATCGTGTGCGTGGCCCGTTCAACCTGTCTGCCACACAACTGGCCACAGCGCAGGCCGCAGTGAGAGACCGCGAATATGCCGATAAATGCCGCCGTGAAAACATGCGTATGCGCGCATGGCTGGCCGAAGCACTGGCCGAACTGGGCGTTCCTTCTGATACATCATGTGCGAATTTCATTTTGGCGCGGTTTGTGGATCAGGCCGAAGCAGAGGCGTGTGACAACTACCTTAAAACCAACGGGCTGATTGTTCGCCGTGTTACGGGCTACAAGTTGCCAAATTGTTTGCGGATTACAGTTGGGGACGAAGCTAGTTGTCGCCGGGTTGTTCATGCGATAGCCGGGTTCAAGGAAAACCGGGAATGAGTGTTGTGTATGAACGTGTAGCACTGATCGGGCTTGGTCTGATCGCGTCATCAATGGCCCATGCAATGAAACGTGGTGGCATTGCGAACCATATAACTGGTACAGCGCGGTCGGCGTTGACACGTGATGTAGCACGCGAAATCGGCCTGTGCGACGAAGTTGTGGATAGCGCGGCAAAGGCGGTGCAAGACGCTGATCTGGTAGTTCTGGCCATACCAATTGGTGCGATGGAAGCTGTTGCCAAAGAAATTGGCCCTCATCTTAAACCGGGCGCAACTGTCACAGATGTTGGATCAGTAAAGCGGGCGGTGATTGATGCTGTGACCCCCCATATACCAGCGGACGTGCATTTTATTCCGGGCCATCCATTGGCGGGAACAGAACATTCCGGCCCCAGATCCGGCTTTGCTGAATTATTTGATAATCGCTGGTGCTTGTTGGTGCCTCCCGAAGATACGGATGCAGCCGCATTGGCGCGATTGCGTTCCTTTTGGGAAGCGCTGGGTTCCAATGTCGGCATAATGGATGCAGATCACCACGATCTGGTGTTGGCGGTGACATCCCATGCCCCGCATCTGATTGCCTATACCATGGTGGGTGTTGCGGACGACCTGAGCCGGGTGACCGACACTGAAGTCGTTAACTATTCGGCCGCGGGTTTTCGTGATTTCACGCGGATCGCTGCGTCTGACCCTACAATGTGGCGGGATGTGTTTTTGTCCAACAAGGGTGCGACACTGGAAATTCTTGGGCGGTTCACCGAGGAACTTTTTGCGCTGCAACGCGCCATCCGAACCGGGGATGGGGATCATCTGTTTGATTATTTTACGCGTACACGGGCAATTCGCCGCGGGATTGTCGAAGCAGGGCAGGACACGGACGAGCCTGATTTTGGCCGTGGTCCGGTAAGTCGATGATACGGCGCTCGGGAATATTGGCGGTTTTATTCGCCATATTTACCGTTCAGGTTAGCTTGGCGAACGCCCCAGCCAGATCATTTCGACCATTGCCCAAACCCGCGGCCAGCGATCCTGTTCGCCCCGCGTTTGCGGTATTTGACAGAACTTCACCGGGCCTTAAACGTGTTATCCGGCCAAGGGCACGCCCTGGATTTACCACGCAGCAAACGGTGCCAGCTTTGGCGATAATCAGTGCCGGGGCAGTTCCCCGATCTATACGCCCGCAACCGCGACACCGCGTTGCGCGTGGGTACACTGAAATTCGCGATGCCAAGGTAAGAACCCAACCTGCAGCGGTTATTACAAGGGGGCGCCGGGGGTCGGTTTGCGGTGTGAAGTCGATCAAAGGCGAAAAGCTGGCCCCTATTCCGGGCCGCATCCGAGGATGTGGTATTTCTGATCCGGTGCGGATTACATCGGTAGACGGTGTTGCATTGTCACAAGCATCAATAATGGATTGCGGCACGGCAAAGGCACTTAATATGTGGGTAAAAAACGGGCTGAAGCCAACTGTCGGGCGACTTGGTGGCGGTGTTGCCAGCCTGAAAATCGCGGCTCATTATTCTTGCCGCACACGCAACAGCCAGCCCGGTGCCAAGATTTCTGAACATGGCAAAGGGCGCGCCATCGATATTTCAGCGGTCAATCTGAAAAACGGATCGTCGATTTCAGTGCTGAAAGGCTGGGGCAACCGAACGCAAGGTAAATTGTTAAAGAAAATGCACAGATCGGCCTGCGGACCATTTGGTACCGTACTCGGGCCAAACGCAAACAGTTTCCATCGGGATCATTTTCATTTTGATACAGCGCGCTATCGCAGTGGTTCTTATTGCCGCTGATCACGTAGCCAACCCGTTTCGAAGTTAATGTTGCTGACATCGGCAAATCGCGTCGTCCGATCAAGGGCTGCAAGCAGTTTTTTCCGCCGCCCCTTGCCCATTGATACGCCAGTTTCTGGCCAGAATGCAGTAACATGCAACCGATCAGCCGACCTGTCGCATTTCATGTCGATCCGCCCGATCAGGCGGTCCCCTTCCATAACGGGAAAGACATAGTACCCGTATTTACGTTTCGCTGCGGGTACAAAAATTTCGATACGGTAGTTGAAACCAAACAATCGTTCAGCGCGTTTACGATCCCGTAATGCAGGATCAAACGGGCTAAGAATGCGAACAGATGTCGGAGGGGGCGGCAAACCTGCGTCGCCCAGTGTTCTGGCGTGCATGAATGATTGTCGAAGCGTGCCATCCGCCCCGGTGATATCGACTTCGATCAGGTCGCCGGAATCAAGTAATTGTGCACACCAGTTTTTTGCTTCGGACGGTGTTACCTTGTTCCAGAATGCGGCTATTTCGCCGGACGTTGCAAACCCAAGGCGGTCAAGTGCTGCATCGCAAGCCCAGTGAATGGTTTCATCCGCACCGGGTGCGCTGATCTGTGACTGTTCCGGTAAAACCTGTTCGGTGAGGTCATAGATTTTTCGAAAAGATTCCCGTCTTGTGACGCAGATTTGACCTGTGCGCCAAAGATATTCCAACGCCGTTTTTGATGGGTGCCAATCCCACCAGCCGCCCGAACTGTGCGGTTCATCTGCGCCAACATCGCCAGACCCTACCGGACCGCTTTCACGAATTTGCGCCAGAACGGTTTCGAACTGCGTTTCAAAACCGTCACGTCGCCAGTTTTTCCAGCGTTTACGCAATAATTCTGCGTCGCGTTCAAACCGCAATCGCCAATGTGGGTAAAATTCTGTTGGAATAATTGATGCATCATGGGTCCAGTGTTCAAACAGGCTGCGATCGCGTTCCAGCAAGGGACGCAGGTTCTTAGGCCGGTAGCTGTGGCGGCGCGCATGCAGGATCATGTGATGGGCGCGTTCGACCATATTGATGCTGTCAACCTGAATGAACCCAAGCCGTTTTATCAAAATTAACAGGTCGCCACCCTTTGCCGGGCCTGTTGCCGGTTCACCCAGCCCATGCCGATGCAAAAACAACTTTCGCGCTGTTGCGTTATCGATGACCGGGCGCGCCGACATCTAGCGTATTACCAGCCGGGGCACCGGCCCAAGGGGAACCGGGCCAAACCAGATACGCCCATTCTGAAAACTAAGTGGCGCATCCAGTGTTTTGGGGCTGCCCGACATGCCAGCCAGTAATTCCATTGCCCGTTCTGCCGT
>Ga0209344_10005647_pt1 | contig 10689 bp, 15 predicted proteins | sample Cruoilmetagenom6_FD_187293 | JGI IMG/M metagenome (GOLD analysis project Ga0209344, IMG submission 187293) | Oil polluted marine microbial communities from Coal Oil Point, Santa Barbara, California, USA - Santa Barbara Oil Seep Sample 6 (SPAdes)... | ecosystem: Environmental > Aquatic > Marine...
TTCAGCGGGGGTAGCAAACCGGTAAGTGAATTCAAGCGAAACATCCCCGCCCAGCATTGCAGCACCTTCACGCTCAAGCCCTGCCTCAATACTGTCGCGCACTGTTCCGATCGCGGCGATTGCACCTACGCCAAGTGCAAGGCAGGCCAGAAACACCCGGAACCCTTTGATCCCGCCGCGCAGTTCACGTCGCGCGATGCGTGCTGCCACAGAAAGGCTCATTCAGCGGCCTTCGCAGTATCAGAGGTGTCAATGACACCATCACGCAGACGAACAACCCGGTTGCATCTGGCAGCAAGAGAGCGTGAATGGGTAACAAGGATCAACGTGGTTCCATGACGTTTCCGCAGATCAAACAAAAGGTCCATGATTGTATTGCCAGTTGTCTCGTCTAAATTGCCGGTCGGTTCATCCGCTAACAAAATATCAGGGTGCGAGGCGGCGGCGCGCGCAAGTGCTACACGCTGCTGTTCGCCACCGGACATTTGTGAGGGGTAATGTCCGGCACGATCAGCCAGACCAACGGCAGCCAATTCAGCCTCTGCCCGTTGAAAGGCATCCTTCTTTCCAGCCAGTTCCAGAGGTGTTGCAACGTTTTCAAGGGCTGTCATGGTTGCAATGAGGTGGAAGGACTGAAAAACAACCCCCATATGTTGTCGACGAAAGCGGGCCAGCGCATCTTCACCCAATGCTGTGAGGTCGTGGCCAAGCACGTTAACCTTACCACTGGTGGCGCGTTCCAGACCGCCCATAATCATGAGGAGCGAAGATTTGCCTGATCCCGATGGCCCGATAAGCCCGATCGTGTCGCCCCGTACAACATCAAGCGTTATGCCGTTCAGAATATCGACCCGCCCGGCGTTGCTGTCTAAAGACAGATGCACGTCGGCCAAAGACAGGATTGTTTCAGTCATTTCTGGTGTCCTCTTGCTTTGGGCCTCTCTGGTATATGGGTTACGATACGCTGCCCGCAACCTTGCGCTGATTTTGGTTTTTCCAACAGCGGGATTTGCCGAGCCGGTCACCATTGCAGCATTAGGGGATAGCCTGACGCAAGGTTACGGATTAAAGCAGGAACAAGGCTTTGTTCCGCAGCTTGAAAACTGGCTTCGTCAAAACGGTGCAGATGTTGTTGTCTTGAACGCAGGTGTGTCAGGCGACACAACAGCGGGTGGTTTGGCGCGTATCGGCTGGACGCTGACGGATGATGTTGACGCTGTGATCGTTGCGCTTGGCGGCAATGATCTGCTTCGCGGTCTGGATCCTGCATTGAGCAAAAGTAATCTTGACGAGATTCTAGCCCAGGTTACAGCGCGCGACTTACCCGCGATGTTAGTCGGCCTGAAGGCACCGGGGAATTATGGAACAGATTATCAGAAATCCTTTGATGCGATCTATCCGGAGCTTGCAGAAAAATACGACGCGGTGTTGCAGGAAGATTTCTTAGCGGGTTTGCGCGTTTTGGACGATCCGGACGCGACGCGTCAAAATTATATGCAAGCCGATGCGATCCACCCAAATGCTGAGGGAGTATCGCTTATCGTAGAGGCGCTGGGACCTGCAGTTTTACAGCTTGTGACGCGGGCAAAAGAGAAGTCAGCATCAATGAACTAGATGCATGAAATGCATCGCTGACTCGAGTCAGATCGACAAAATTTAAAGTAGTCTGTGAATTGCGACATTCTCGGTCTTGACCCCAAGCTGATTAGCGTGGCTAAGGTGGGGCGTGGCAAAGAGAGCAAAAACCAAACCCGCAAGAAAGACGCCGTCGGGGCGAAAAAAGGTGGCGAAACGAAAATGGTTTCGCTCGTACCGCTTGATATTGAAGTGGGCGTCCCGCGCTATGCTGGCATTGGTTGGCATCGCTTTTCTAATGGTTGTTCTATATGCACTCGTGAACCCGCCCACGACGTATTATATGTGGTCCGAGGGGCGCAGGCTGGACAGTGTTAAACAGGAATGGGTCTCTTACGAAGATATTCCTTCACATGTCGTGAGGTCTGTTGTAGCGGCGGAAGACGCGAATTTTTGCCAGCACTGGGGGTTTGATATGCGGGCGATCCGCGCTGCGCTGGCAGAGGGCAGCCGTCGGGGTGCGTCAACAATTACGCAGCAGACTGTCAAAAATGCGTATCTTTGGCACGGCCGCAACTGGCTTAGAAAAGCGATGGAAGCGATGCTAACTCCGATGGTTGAGGCGGTCTGGTCAAAGCGCCGAATTCTTGAGGTTTATCTGAATGTTGCGGAATTTAGCGAAGGGGTATTTGGCGTGGAGGCTGCGGCACAGTACTATTTCAGGGTTGGCGCGAAAGATCTGACCCCATTGCAGGCTGCGCGGCTCGCAGCGGTCTTGCCAAGCCCGAAGACCCGATCAGCGTCTAACCCTTCGTCTTCTACCCGGAGGCGTACCGCGTCGATACTGGATGGGGCCGCAACCATCCGCGCAGATGGGCGGTCTGAATGTTTCGATGGTTGAATTGTTTGTCGGATAACGGCAATTAGAGTGAAAACCAAAGAGTGATTTGAAGATGAATCGATTGTTCCACGTTCCGCTGTCACCTTACTGTCGCAAAGTCCGTCTGGTTCTTGCCGAGAAAAAGATTGAGGTCGATTTGGTGGAGGAACGGTATTGGGAACAGGATGCAGATTTCTTGCGTCGTAACCCGGCAGGGAAAGTGCCTGTCTTGAAAATGGATGGTTTGATGATGAGCGAAAGCACGCCCATCTGTGAATACATCGAAGAGAAATACCCAACACCACCTTTGTTGCCCAAAGCAGCAACTGAAAGATTCGAAGCCCGCAGACTTGTTTCATGGTTTGATGACAAGTTTCATAATGAAGTAACCTCAAAGCTGCTTTACGAAAGGGTGAACAAGAAGGTTACCGGACAGGGATACCCGGATAGCAAAAATGTCAAAGCCGGTGCAAAAGCAATCAAGTATCATCTGGATTACATGGCCTGGTTGCTGGATCAGCGGCGCTGGCTTGCAGGCAACGAATTGACCCTTGCAGATTTTGCTGCGGCCGCGCATCTTTCCTCGCTTGATTATATTAGCGACGTTGACTGGAACCGCAGCGAAGTTGTGAAGGACTGGTACGCCAAAATTAAATCGCGGCCAGCGTTTCGGTCAGTTCTGGCGGATCAGGTTCCTGGTTTCCTGCCGCCGCCCCATTATGCGGATCTGGATTTTTGAATGTTGCGCTGAAAGCAGCGCTTACCCGGACAGCCCTTGAAGAAGGGTTTTCGAAAGTTGGAATTTGCAGGCCGGGGGATGTACCTGAAATAGCTTCGCGGCTTGAGGAATATGTCGCCGCCGGTCGACACGGACAGATGGGTTGGATGGCCGAACGTATGCATTGGCGCGGAAATCCTGTTGCGCTTTGGCCAGCGGCGCGTTCGGTTATCATGCTGGCTGAGACTTATACGCCGGAACATGACCCGCTGGAAATTCTTAACCAGCCAGATCGGGCTGCGATTTCTGTTTATGCCCAGAACCGAGACTACCATGACATTGTCAAAAAGCGGCTAAAGCGGGTTGGCCGCTGGTTACTGGAACAAGCGCCCGAGGCCGAGATTAAGGTCTTCGTTGACACCGCACCTGTGATGGAAAAACCGCTGGCAATGGCTGCTGGGGTAGGCTGGCAAGGAAAGCACACAAACCTGCTTTCACGGGACTTGGGCAGCTGGTTTTTTTTAGGGGCGATTTTCACGACAGTAGAGATCGCAACCGATGAAAGAGAACAGGAAAACTGCGGTTCATGCCGTGCCTGTCTTGATATTTGCCCGACAGGGGCTTTCCCGGCGCCAAATCAATTGGATGCGCGGCGCTGCATTTCCTATCTTACAATCGAACATCATGGCCCGGTGGACGAAGAACTGCGTTCGCTGATGGGCAATCGGATCTATGGCTGTGATGATTGCCTCGCGATTTGCCCCTGGAACAAGTTTGCTCAAAAGGCGACAGAAACACGCTACGCCGCGCGACCTGAACTGGTGTCACCAAAGCTGGAAGAACTTGCCAAACTGGACGACGCGGCCTTTCGGGCGTTGTTTTCCGGTTCACCGATCAAGCGGATTGGACGGAACCGTTTTGTTCGAAATGTGCTCTATGCAATCGGAAATTCGAACGACCGGGGATTGCAGCAATCAGCGATGGACTTGTTGGATGATCCTGATCCGACGGTTTCAGATGCGGCGCGCTGGGCCGTTGTGCAGTTGGACAATAAAGGCAGCCAGTGATGAACCCGGTTAAAGGCATTCTTCTGAAAATCTGCGCAGTTTTGTTGTTCATTACCATGTCGTCTCTAATCAAGGCAGCATCGGGGCGTGTTCCAGCGGGGGAAGTGGTTTTCTTTCGATCATTTTGCGCGCTGCCAATCATTATTGTTTGGTTGGCAGCGCGACGTGATCTGCGAACCGGGTTGAATGTGAAAAGCCCGCTTGGTCATTTCTGGCGTGGATTTGCCGGGACCATCGCAATGGGTAGTGGTTTTGCCGGGCTTGCCCTTTTACCATTGCCAGAAGTAACGGCGCTGGCCTACGCCGCCCCTTTGCTGACGGTTGTGTTTGCGGCGATGTTTCTGGGGGAAGAAGTGCGCGCATTTCGTCTGTCAGCGGTCGCATTAGGTCTCGTGGGCGTGCTGATCATATTGGGCCCAAGGCTGACGTTGTTGAATGATCCAGCAGGCGATGCAGGCGCTGCCGCAGGTGCGTTGCTTGTTTTGATGGGTGCGGTTTGTGCAGCATTGGCGCAGATCTACGTGCGAAAACTTGTGCAGAGCGAGCAGACCTCGGCCATAGTCTTTTACTTTTCCATAACGTCGACAGTTCTTTCGATGCTCACAATTCCCTTTGGCTGGGTCGTGCCGACAGGGCAAGAGGCCGCACTTCTGATTGCTGCTGGTCTGTTGGGGGGAATGGGGCAGATTTTTCTGACCTCTGCCTATCGGTTTGCCGATGCATCTGTAGTTGCACCGTTTGACTATGTCTCCATGATTTTTGCGCTCGCGGTCGGCTATTTCATCTTTGACGAAGTTCCGACACATAACATGTTGTGGGGTGCTGCGCTTATTGTTGCTGCAGGTGTTGCGATCATATTGCGCGAACACAAACTAGGGCTTGAAAGGGCACAACAGCGGAAATCCACTACACCGCAAGGCTAAGATTTGGGGCCGGGATACATTCGTGTTAGGATGATTTTATAACACGTAAGGAGGCAAATATGGGCCGGCATGTTTTAGACCACGCAAGCTCCGGAGAAGATGGGGCTGCTCTTCCTCGTTTCACTGAAGAAGAGCGGAAGAAAGGTGTGAAGGGTCCACACCCTGCAACAAAGGCACTTCAGCAGCGCAAACGTGAAAAGAGTTCTGAAAGTGCACGTGTGCAGGCCTATGCACGTATTGAGCGCGGTCAAAAAGAGTAAAATTACTTGTCAGAAGATAACCGGTATGCCGCAATTGCGGCGGAAATACCCTCGGCTGCGCGATATGCCGGAAATGGGCCTATCATGCTTGAGCCCACAGTATATGTGACCACAACATGATTGCTTCCTGATGTTTCGTGGATCAGAACGCGTGCCTTGACCCCATGGCCATGGAACGCATCCAGAATGTCTTGTGTAAGTTTTTGCGAGTTTAAATTCTGAACTCCGCTTGTCCCCCAATGAATATGCGCTGTTATAAGTTCGTTCGCCTGCCCATCGCGCCCGGCCTGCATTTCACCTTCGCGTGTCAGGGCAAGTGGGCGAACCGTGGGGTCACGCGTAATCAGGAAGTAAAGTGATGACAGGCTGGCCGGTGCAGCGAGTGCGGTTATTATTGTCGCTATGTAAAGAACATTGTTACCGCGTTTCTTGCGCATAAGCGGTGTCCCCAAAATACTAAGAGGGAACCTATGAAAAATTTGTTTATGAAAGGTAAACAAAGCGAGGTGGCTTTGATGTATTTCGCTTGGGTTGCGAATTTAACCGTGACGATAATTGCGTATGTGTCCGACACGCTAAAGAAGACACCAAGGCCCATCAAACAGTGGATGTAGGCCTTGGTTTAAGTTCATATCAGTTCAGGACCGAACCAGCTTTTCATACCCTTCAGCAATGTCGCGCGTTAGCGAACCGACTTCGAAGTTATAGTCACCAATTTGCCCAACCGGCGTAACTTCTGCGGCTGTTCCGGTCAGCCAGCATTGCTCGAACCCTTCAAGCTCTTCCGGCATGATGTGGCGTTCGTGAACCTTGATCTGGCGATCTTTCAGCATGCCAATCACCGTTTGACGGGTTAGTCCATTAAGGAAGCAATCCGGATCAGGCGTGTGAACTTCGCCATCTTTCACAAAGAAGATGTTTGCGCCGGTCGCTTCGGCGACGTACCCGCGATAGTCAAACATCATTGCGTCAGAACACCCTTTTGCCTCGGCGGCGTGTTTGGACATGGTGCAGATCATGTAAAGACCTGCAGCCTTTGCAGAAGACGGAATTGTTTCAGGGCTGGGGCGCTTCCATTTGGAAATATCGAGCTTGGCACCCTTCATCTTGGCGTCACCATAATAGGCGCCCCATTCCCATGCAGCAATTGCCATGCGAACCGGGTTACGCGCAGAGGCGACACCCATATCTTCCCCGGCACCACGCCATGCAACAGCCCGAATATATGCGTCCTTTAGTCCGGACGCCGCAAGAACCTCTTCTTTCGCCTTTTCGATTTCATCGACGGAATAAGGAACTTCGAAATCAATCAACTGGCCAGAACGGATCAGTCGTTCTGAATGTTCACGGCTCAGAAAAATCTTGCCGTTATAGGCACGCTCACCTTCAAAAACGGACGATGCATAGTGCAATGCGTGGGTCAGGATATGCACGTTGGCATCGCGCCAGTCGATCAGTTTGCCATCCATCCAGATTTTTCCGTCGCGGTCGTCATATGCTCCGGCCATAGGCTCTGTCCTTCTATAAACTGCCGGAACTACCGGTCAGATTTGCAAAAGTTGCGCAAACTAAGTCCGCTTCGGACATAATGTTGCTTAAAAACTGACAGTTATTACGAATTGATTCTTGGAAAGTCAACAAGGCTGACATAAAATTGGCTACACAAAAATAATGTAAAGCGGTTTGAAAATCGGGGGACGAGTATGGTGGACGGTACGATGAAAGGATCACCGGGTGGTGAAGGGTTGTTGTTCTTAACAGACGAACAGCTTCGAAAAGGTATTGAAGCGATGTTCTTTGCCTACCGTGGGTTTACCGCGGACCCTGATCGAATTTTAGCAAACTATTCTTACGGGCGGGCGCATCACCGCGCCGTGCATTTTGTAAATCGTGCTCCTGGAACAACAGTAAACAACCTATTGGCGATTTTAGGCGTTACCAAACAGTCACTTAACCGTGTTTTGCGCACTTTGATTGAGGATGGGCTTGTTGAAAGCCGTGTTGGCACCCAAGACAAAAGGGAGCGGCATTTATTTCTTACCGAAAAAGGTGAAGCACTGGAGCGAGAACTGTCAGATGCACAGCGCGAAAGAATGCGAGCGGCTTACCGTTCCGCAGGGCCTGAGGCAGTGCAGGGTTTTCGCCACGTGCTGGAAGCGATGATGGATCCGGAACTGAACCGTAAGTTCAATACATTGAAAGAGAGTTCATCATGAACGTTCAAAACGAAGCGCATTTGCTGATAGTTGACGACGATGAACGCATTCGGGGTCTTTTACAGAAATTTTTGATCCGGCATGGTTTCTGGGTAACCGCCGCAAGAAATGCGGAACATGCGCGAAGGGTTCTGAGCGGGCTAGAGTTCGACCTGATTGTACTGGATGTCATGATGCCAGGTGAGGATGGGATCAGTTTGACGCGCAGCCTGCGTGAAACATTGACGACCCCAATTTTGTTGCTGACGGCCAAAGGAGAGACCGAAGACCGGATTGTCGGGTTTGAGGCGGGTGCTGATGACTACCTGTCAAAACCGTTTGAGCCGAAAGAGCTGCTGCTGCGGATCAACGCAATTCTACGCCGGGTGCCACAGGCGCAGCTGAACGAAGCGGGGTTGAAAGTGTTGCATCTTGGCCCGGTTCGCTATGACATCGAACGGGGTGAAATGTGGCAGGGTGACAAGCTCGTTCGTTTGACAGCGACCGAAAGCCAGTTGATGAAGATATTCTCGGCCTGTCCGGGAGAGCCCGTCAGCCGTGCGGATTTGGTGGAAGAACTTGGTCGGGACAACGGTCAGGCGCAGGAACGCGCTGTTGATGTGCAGATTACCCGATTGCGACGCAAGATAGAAACCGACCCGAAACAACCCCGCTACCTGCAAACCGTACGTGGGGCGGGCTACATGCTGGCGCCGGACTAGTCAGTCGCGTTTGGAAGCGGCAGAAGGTGGTCTTCAGGCAGGCAAGGCTCGGGGATTGTGTCGTCGAAGTCTTCGATCGGGATCACCCCGGAAAAAACGGTAAATGCAGTTCGGGTTGCATAATGGCCCCGCTCAAGTTCGCCATTGCCTGCCAGAAAATTCACATCGCAAACACCTTGTTCATTCATATCTAACGTGTCGTACCAACTGTAGGTGAACCCCGCGAGGACGAAGTCATTCTTGCGAAAGGCGATGGTGGTAATGCGATGCCACCGCTGACGGCCGATACTTTCGTTCATTGAGTGAACCTGAAGTGACCCACGTTCATTGAGCTTAAGCTCAGGTATTGTCCCGGGAGAGGACCCGCGCCAGGCGATCTGCCGCGCGTAGGTCATTTCAGGTGAATCTGCTTCGCTATTGGATAGGATCATCAGCGAGGCAAAGCCATCTATGTCGCCGAGTAAAAGGGCGGTATCGATTTGGCCGTCTCCGTCAAGATCAACAGTGATCTGCTGAATAATCTCATCGTTATTAATTTTGGCGGTTTCAGCCAAAGCCATCGCTGGAAACAGTAAAGTAAGAAGTGCAAAAATACGCATATGGGACCTCTACCGGGGTTGGGTCTTGCCTGAACCCGAGTATTGCCTTAGCCCGGTTTCATGGCAACACTCCTCTATACACATCCCGACTGCGACGCGCATGTTAATCCTACGGGCCATCCCGAACAGGTCGCAAGGTTGGAATATATAAAGGCTGCTTTGAAGGATTCAAAGTTCAATTCCCTCATACGAAGAGAGGCGCCACTCGGTCAGGCAGCAGATGTCTTGCGGTGCCACCCTCAGCACCACATAGACAGAATTACCGATGCCGTACCAACGGCAGGTTGGGTATCGCTGGACGGCGACACCTCGATGTCGCCCGGGTCGCTAAACGCGGCATATCGCGGTGTTGGGGCAAATGTTGATGCAGTGGATTCTGTTGTTTCGGGCGAGGCGCAAAATGCTTTTGTTGCATGTCGCCCACCCGGACATCACGCTGAAACTGAAACTGCGATGGGGTTTTGCCTGTTTGGAAATGTCTCTATTGCAGCGAAATGCGCCCTTGACCACCATGGCTTGGAACGGGTCGCTGTCATCGATTTTGATGTGCATCACGGCAATGGAACGCAAGATTTGTTGTGGAATGAACGGCGTGCAATGTTTGCGTCAACACATCAGATGCCGCTCTACCCCGGTTCAGGATATGAGAGCGAACGAGGCGCATTTGGGAATGTTCTGAACGTTCCCCTGGCGCCGAACAGCGGCTCAGCGGCGATGCGCACGGCTTATGACAATGTGGTCCTTCCAGCGGTCGAAGCGTTTGCACCAGAGCTGATTCTTATCTCTGCAGGGTTTGATGCGCACAGGCGCGACCCGCTTGCGAACCTGAACTGGGAAACGGATGATTTTCGCTGGGTGACAGAGCGAATCTGCGATGTTGCTGACGCTGTTTGTCAGGGGCGGGTGGTCTCTACTCTGGAAGGTGGTTATGATCTGGAAGCGCTGGCAGCATCTGTTGCGGCGCATGTAAATGTTTTGATGGAGCGGGCAGGATGAGCGACAAGCCAGTCGAAGAAATGAGCTTTGAAGAAGCGATGAGCGCTTTGGAAGCGGTTGTTGGCCAGCTAGAACGAGGCGATGTACCCCTTGACCAATCCATAACGCTTTACGAACGCGGTGCGGCGTTAAAAAAACGTTGCGAAGCCAAGTTGAAGGAAGCTGAGGAAAAAGTCGCCGCGATAACGCTTGGCGAAGGTGGAGAGCCAACAGGCACGACCCCGGTCGAAGGGCTCTGATGTTTGAGACGCAGTTGAAAGAAGACAACACGCTTGTTCAAAGCGTTTTGTCAGCCACGCTAAAGGGATTGCACGGACATACCGTGAATGCCGCAATGCTTTATGCTGTTCGGGGCGGCAAGGGGTTGCGTGGATTTCTGGTGATTGAGAGCGCTCGCATACATGGCATCTCTCCGGAACAGTCTGTCTACCCGGCTGCGGCTGTCGAGGCGCTGCATACCTATTCGCTGGTTCATGATGATTTACCCTGCATGGATGACGATGATCTTCGTCGCGGCTCGCCTACGGTGCATGTCAAATGGGACGACGCGACTGCCGTGTTGGCCGGGGACGCGTTGCAGTCCTTGGCGTTTGAACTTTTGACCTATGCGGAAATAGGCCCAGCAGACAGACGATTGTCACTTATTATGACGCTCGCTCATGCGGCAGGTGCGCGCGGAATGGTGTTAGGGCAGGCGCAGGACATTGCTGCCGAAACTGCCAACAAGCCGTTAACATTGGCAGAGATTACCGAA
>Ga0209344_10005648_pt1 | contig 10689 bp, 11 predicted proteins | sample Cruoilmetagenom6_FD_187293 | JGI IMG/M metagenome (GOLD analysis project Ga0209344, IMG submission 187293) | Oil polluted marine microbial communities from Coal Oil Point, Santa Barbara, California, USA - Santa Barbara Oil Seep Sample 6 (SPAdes)... | ecosystem: Environmental > Aquatic > Marine...
GAGAAAATTCTCTGGGCGCCCGATAAGCATTTGGGCGGCTATATCCAGAACAAAACCGGCGCCGATATGCTGATGTGGGACGGCGCCTGTATCGTTCATGAAGAGTTTAAGGCCAAGGGCGTTGAAGACCTGAAGCGCATCTATCCAGATGCCGCGGTACTGGTGCATCCCGAGTCGCCTGAGTCAGTAGTGAAACTGGCGGACGTGGCAGGCTCCACCTCGCAGTTGATTAAGGCCGCGAAAGAGCTGCCCAACGATAAGCTGATTGTAGCGACGGATAGGGGCATCTTTTTCAAGATGCAGCAGGCGGTACCGGATAAAACGCTGTTTGAAGCGCCGACGGCAGGCAACGGTGCTACTTGCCGCAGCTGCGCGCACTGCCCCTGGATGGCCATGAACGCGCTGGATAACCTGGCGGGTGCGTTGCGCAAGGGAAGTGGAGAAATTCAGGTGGATGAAGCGCTGCGCCTGCAGGCTTTAAAGCCCCTTGAGCGGATGCTTAACTTCAATGCATGAATTGAAGATCATAGCTTGAAGTCCATAGCTTAAGGCTGAGCCTGCTAAAAGCATGTAGCGCCCGTGCTGCTTAACGCATGGGCGCTTTTGCATGCTTCAGGACATCAACTAAAATCTTCCAGCGCTTCACGATACTCAATAAACTCTTCTCTGCGCTGCTCGATTCTTGCCAACGCCTGCTGGTTGTTTTCCCGCTCCGCGGCATCCCGGGCGATGGAGAGCTGGCGAATGCCGCGATCGACGCGGCCGGTCAGTTGAAGGTGCTCTGCACGGGCTAAATGCCCCCAGCTGTCGTGTCCGCTACGTCCGGCGGCTTCCGCCAGCAGGTTAAAGCCCTGAGGGTTTTCCGGGTTTTGGGAGGTGATGTCGCGCAGCAGGTCATAGGCCGCCTGTGGGTCGCGCTGCAGCTGCGCTTCGGCCAGTACCAGTTGGGCAGGTAGGTAGTTGGGCATAAAGCGTAGCAATTGCTGGCTGCGCTGAATCGCCTGATCGTAGCGCCCTGCTTCCAGAGCGACACTGGCTGCAGAGGCGGGGAGCATGGCAAAGTCGGGATGCTCGTTAGCAAGCCTATCCAGCTGCCCCAGAGCGCTATCGGTTTGACCGTTGCGAGCATCAATGAGTGCGGCTAAGTAGTCCTGAGCGGCTTGTTCGGCGCCTTCCTGAGCAAGGCGCGAAGCAGCTTGCTGCGGCGTGTTAGTGTAAATGCTTAGCAACGCTCGGGCGCGCATCATGTCGTAGAGAGTGTCGCTGGTATATGCATCGGCGACATTGAGCTGGGCGGCGCGGGCTTGCGCGGCACTTAAACGATTGTCGGTGACCGGGTGGGTAAGCAGGAACTCGGGTGGCGTATCGCCCTGAAGGCGCGCCATGCGCTGCATGGCCGAGAACATGCGCACCATTGCCTCGGGGTCATAGCCTGCATCGGCCATGGCCTGAAGCCCGATGTTATCGGCTTCCTGTTCAAACAGCCGTGAGTAGCTAAGCTGATCCTGAATCAGCGCCGCCTGGGAGCCCATGGCAGCCGCCATGCCAGCGTCGCCGCCGCCACTGGCAGCAATCAGCATGCCTGCCAGCATGGCCGCCATAGCGGGCAGTTGGGTCTGAGCCGCGCGGGCGCTGCCACGGGCATAGTGGCGTTGGGAGAGGTGGCCCAGCTCGTGAGCTAGCACCGAGACAAAGGCACCTTCATCTTCGGCAAACGCGAATAGCCCAGAGTTGATCCCTACCACGCCGCCTGGGACGGCAAAGGCATTCAGTGACGCGTTATCGACCATCACGGTGATCGTGCGCAGGCCGTTAATATCACTATGCGGGGCCAGTCGGGCAATTAGGCTTTGCAAATAATCATTGGTTATAGGGTCTTGCCACTGGGGGGCTTGGGCACGAAACTGGCGCAACCAGGCGCGGCCCAAGCGGTACTCTTCATTGCTGACGGAGGTAGACGCTGCCCCTAAGCTTGGCAAGCCGTAATCATTGGTAGCAACGCTTGGCGGACTAAACAGTAGGCTGCCACAAGCACAAGCACAAGCGAACGCACATATCCAGCCTGGGTAAGTGGTACGAAGGGTCGGCATGGCATCCTCATAAATAATAGTTAAGCAAAGTGGTCTGGGTGTGGCATTGGTTAAAAGTGTGACATTGATAAAGACTGGGAAGTGCCGTTAAATCGACAGCCTAGTGAAATCAATCGCTAAAGACAGTTTATGCCGCAGCGTTTATTAAACAATGTTTATGCAACGACGTGTATAAATCTACGCCGTGAAATAGGCAGGTCATCTTGAGGGAGTATGTATGTCTGAGCAAACCGGGGGCTTTCAACCCGACACGGTGCTTGACGCTTGTGGGCTGCACTGCCCATTGCCACTGCTAAAAGCTAAGCAGGCCCTGTCAGGCTTGGCGGCAGGCCAGTTGCTTGAAGTACGTTCAACGGATGCTGGGTCGTGGCGGGATATGGCATCGTTTACCGATCAGAGTGCGCATGCCCTTGAGGGACGGGAACAGCGCGGCGATGTTTATGTGTATTGGATTAGAAAAGCGGGAGATGCGCACTCATGACCCTGCGCACGATTCTGAAAAGCTGGGTTGAGCGCTACTTCTCGGATGAGGAAGCACTTATCCTACTGGTAGTACTGGTGGCGGGTTTCGCCGCGATCATCTGGTTTGGTCGCATGTTGGCGCCATTTTTTACCGCACTGGTGATCGCGTTTCTGTTGCAGGGCGTAGTAAGCGCGTTTACCCGGCGGGGGGTGCCGCATTTGCTGGCGGTGATCCTGGTCTTTTTAGCCTTTATCAGTGTGCTGCTCACCCTGGCGTTTATTCTTATGCCGTTGATCTGGAACCAGCTAGTGGGGCTGGTGCAGGAGACGCCGCGGATGTTCGCCAGTGGCCAGGGCTGGTTGGATGAACTGCAGGCGCGCTACCCGAACATTATTACGCCGGATCAGATGCAGAGCTGGATAGGCGTAGCAAGCCGCGAGATTAGCCAGCTAGGCCAGCGCGCCTTAACGCTTTCACTGGCCTCGCTCGGCAATATCATGTCGCTGATTATTTACCTGGTGCTGGTGCCGATACTGGTGTTCTTTATGCTCAAGGATCGTGACGTGCTGGTCGGTTTTATGCTTTCGCTGCTGCCCCAGAAGCGTACGCTGCTATCGCGTATTTGGCGTGAGATGGACGATCAAATTGCCAACTATATTCGCGGTAAGTTTATTGAAATCATCATCGTGGGTACGGTGGCGTTCTTTACCTTTGCATTCTTTGGCTTGCCGTATACGGCGCTCTTGGCGGTGTTGGTCGGGCTTTCGGTGCTAGTGCCTTATATCGGTGCTGCGGTGGCTACGCTGCCTGTCGCCGCGGTAGCTGGATTCTATTTTGGTCTTAGCGAAGATTTTGTGTATGTGTTGGTGGCTTATGGCGTGATTCAGGCGTTGGATGGCAACGTACTAGCGCCGGTGCTGTTCTCTGAGACCAATAATATTCATCCGGTTTCGATTATTGTGGCGGTGCTATTCTTCGGCGGAATTTGGGGCTTCTGGGGTATTTTCTTTGCCATTCCCTTGGCCACGCTGCTGAAGGCGCTGATTTACGCTTGGCCCCGCGGCATGCATGGGCGTGAGGAGCGACGTGGGCTGCAAGCCCCGGCGGTTCAGGAGACCGAGTAGGTTTACCCATTACCCGTGGTGAATCGGCACGGGTAATGGCGTTAGCTGTAAAGGGGCTTTGTGAAAGCTAGCTGGAAGCGTTAAGTTTTTCAGCCGCAGCAAGCACTTCTTCAGCGTGGCCAGGTACCTTAACGCCGCGCCACTCGTTGGCTAGCTTACCTTCCTTATCAATCAGGAAAGTGCTGCGCTCGATGCCCAGGTGCTCCTTACCGTACATTTTCTTGAGTTTGATTACGTCAAACAGTGTGCAAACATTTTCATCTTTGTCGGAGATAAGATCGAAATTGAAATCCTGTTTGGCTTTAAAGTTTTCTTGAGCGCGTAGACCGTCGCGAGAGACGCCGAGAATCACTGTATTAGCGGCGTCAAAGGCGGGTTTACGGTCGCGAAAGTCACCGCCCTCGGTGGTGCATCCGGGCGTGCTGGCTTTGGGGTAGAAGTAAATGACCACTTGTTTGCCGTGCAGTTCGGACAGCGTCACGGTGGTATCACCAGTGGCGGTGGCGGAGAAGTCGGCAACGGGCTTACCAATTTCAACAGACATAAGGCGTCCTTATTGACGTGGGTGTTAACAGTGAAGTGCGAAGCACGATTACACGTAAGCCGGGGGCCATTGTCAAAGCTCAAAACAGGGTGACGGCAAACTCACATCGCTTTACGCTGTACAGGCTCGAATCGCCTGAGTACCATTTGTCCTCTGTGCGGTGTAGTGCTTGAGGCAAAATAGCCCGATCGCTCTCGGTTTTGAGAAGTATCTAAAACACTTAGCACTTAAAAAAACCTAGATAGTTGATATCACAATTTGGCTGGTGAGGAATAAACGGATGATCACAGGCAGCATTGTCGCCCTGGCGACGCCTATGAAAGTCAATGGCGACATCGACTGGGAGGCGCTTCGTCGCCTGGTGAACTTCCATCTCGAAAATGGCACCGATGCCATTGTGGCGGCTGGTACCACGGGCGAACCGACAACCATGTCCTTCGCGGAGCACTTTGACGTGATTCGCAGCGTGGTAGAAGAGGTCAATGGCCGTATCCCGGTCATAGCCGGTACCGGCTCGAACAACACCACCGAAGCAGTGGAGTTGACCCGCTACGCGAAAGAAGTCGGTGCAGATTACTGTCTGACGGTGGCTCCCTACTACAACAAGCCTACTCAGGAAGGCCTGTTTCAGCACTTCAAGGCCACCGCCGAGGCCAGCGACCTGCCGGTCATTCTTTACAATGTGCCTAGCCGCACCTGCTCGGATATCTATAACGAGACCGTGTTACGTCTGGCCGAAGTTGATAATATTATCGGTTTAAAAGACGCCACGGGGAACCTAGAGCGTGCTGAAGATCTAATTACTCGCCTAAAGGGCAGTGGCTTTATGCTCTACTCCGGCGACGATGCGACCGCCTGCGATTTTATGTTGATGGGGGGGCATGGCGATATCTCAGTAACCGCCAACGTTGCTCCTCGGGCGATGCATGAGCTTTGCACGGCAGCCGTCGCCGGTGATGCCGATAAGGCACACCAGATTAATACGCGTTTGATGCCGCTGCACACCAATCTGGGTATAGAGTCGAATCCTATTCCGGTGAAGTGGGCGCTGAATCGTATGGGGTACGCGGACGCGGGTATTCGCTTACCGTTAACCTGGCTGTCGGAAAAGTACCACGCCACAGTGAGCGAAGCGCTTCAGCTGGCGGGCGTCGTAGAGGAGTAACCCGACGCAATACCCTTTGCTACCCAGCTCATCTACCGCTGAGCTGGGTACCTGATTTGTTGACTTAAGGTGGCTTGATGAGCTCTGTGCTTGAAATACGTGCGCTTAAATGGGTTCCGCTGGCACTCGCAGCGGCTGTCGCGCTCTCTGGTTGTGCGCGGGATGGTTTTTACCACGACCGTAACCTGGACTACACCGAGGCCGCACCAGCGCCGCCTTTGGTGCTGCCAGAGACCCGCAATACCCAACGCTACCGTGATGCGCTGCCGGTTCCTCAAGCCGCCACCCAAGGGACACGGCTTGACGAAGCGGCAGAAATTCGTCCACCTCAGTCATTGGCGATTGGTAGTGGGATGGAGCCTGAGTATGTCGAGCGTCGCGAAGTGGGCGATCAAACCTGGCTAGTGGTGGCCGCCGATACCGGTACGGTGTGGCCGCAGTTGGAAGAGTTTGTACGTACTCGTCAGTTGGAAGTGCTGCAGAGTAGCGCTTCCCAGGGCGTTATCGTCACGCCCCAGGCGGAAATTCGCCTGCAAAGTGCACTACGCGCAGGTAGCAGCGAAGTTCGCTGCGAGCGCGGCGGGCAAACCATGGCGAGCTGTCTCGATGCGCTAGAGAGCCATTTAAGCGCGCGCAGTGCATCTGCCAGCGTCTCCTCTTCCTGGACGGCTCAGCGTCTGACCGATGAGCAGACATTGCAGATCCGCCAGCAGGGCGACGAATGGGAAGTGGTTATTCCACAGCCGGTTGATCGAGTATGGGCCGAGCTGAACCACTATCTTGAGCTGGATTTTGCCCAGGAAGGCCAGCGAGATTTGCTCGCCGCCGACCCCGCCAGTCATGAGTTTATGGTTGAGTACATGACTGAAACCGAGCGTAACCGCAACCCGCTGCAAATCGTCTTCAGCCCAGATGTGCGCAAAATGTCCCAGCAGATCCGTCTTGCCCTGCAGCCTAACGGCGACCAGACGATTCTGCGTGCCATCAATGCCAGCGAGCGGGCATTCAGCGCAGATGATCAGCGCGAGCTGCTTGAGCGTGTCTCCGGCTATTTACGTTAATTTGTTGACCCTTCACCCCTTACGGAGCCCCCATGGAAAAGCGCCAAGAACTCTACGCCGGTAAGGCGAAATCTGTGTATACCACCGACGATCCGGATTTGTTGGTGCTCAATTTTCGTGATGACACCAGCGCCTTTGATGGCAAAAAAGTGGAGTCGCTGGCCCGCAAGGGAATGGTCAATAACATCTTTAACGCCTTCATTATGGAGCGGCTGCAGGAAGCGGGTATTCCTACCCACTTCGAAAAGCAGCTATCCAATACTGAGAGTCTGGTCAAGAAGATGCAGATGATCCCGGTGGAGTGCGTGGTGCGCAACATCGCCGCGGGTGGCTTGGTAAAACGGCTCGGTGTAGAAGAGGGGATTGCCCTTACGCCACCTACCTTTGAATTGTTCCTGAAGAACGATGAGAAGGGCGACCCGATGATCAATGAGTCGCTGGCGGAGACCTTCGGTTGGGCAACGCCTGAGCAGTTAGCCAAGATGAAAGCGCTAACCTTCAAGGTTAACCATATCCTCAAAGCGCTGTTTGCTGAGGGCGATATGCTGCTGGTGGATTACAAACTGGAGTTTGGTGTATTCAAAGGCGAGGTGGTGCTGGGAGATGAGTTCTCTCCAGATGGTTGCCGCCTTTGGGACGCCAACACCCGTGAAAAGCTCGATAAAGATCGCTTCCGTCAGGGATTGGGCGGTGTGATCGAGGCGTATGAGGAAGTTGGCCGCCGCTTGGGTATTACCTTCCCTGCCTGATAACGCCAGGCTTTTGCCATTATTCGGCGTAAGGTTCGATAGCCATCACCTCTAAGGTGGTGGCTTCGCCTTTCTGGCGAGGGCAAAACTTAACGTCCACATCGCGCAGGCGTACGCCGTAAAGGCGCTCAGACTCCCTATCCTTTTGCTTATAAGCGGGCCTTGGGTCTTGGCTTAGCACCTGCTCAATTAATGCCAGTAGGGTGGCACTGTCCTGGCGCTGGGCGAGCGTATCAAGCGCCGTTGGATGAAAGGTGACAGCCATCAGTGATGGGGACTCGGGGGCAAAACCGGCCTGCGCGTTAGGATGAGATTCGGCCCACGGCAGATAAGGCTTGATATCGACCACCGGAGTGCCGCTGACTAAGTCGCAGCCCTGGAGCTGCAGGGTAACGCCGTGCTGGGTGTCGATACCGACTAATCTCACCAGTGAGAGCCCCAGGCGGTTAGGGCGGTGGGTGCTGCGACTGGCAAAAACTCCCACCTTTTTATTACCCCCCAGGCGCGGTGGTCTTACCAGTGGAGACCAGCGTTCGGGGCTTTGATGAAAAATAAAGCTCAGCCACAGGTGGCTGAAGTCTTCCAATCCGCGCACAGCGAGTGGCTCGTTGTAAGGAGCGGTGAGCACAAGCCGGGCATTGGCCGCCGGTGCGAGCCCCGGTTGGCGCGGGATACCGAATTTATCGGGGTAGTCGCTGATTACATGGCCAATGGGCGTCAGCGTAAAATGCTCGCTGTTAGGGGCATCGTCCATCACACTGCCTTCTGCTAGGGTTGATTCGCGTAGAATTGATCCAAGTAGTATAAAGCAGGCCAATGGCTTAGGCGCGACCAAATAGGGCGTGATCGAATGTGTCTTGATCAAATGATAGCGAAACAGCGCAGAGGTGACGCATGACCAATACCGAGGAGCAGCAAGCGCCAACCGGTACGCGGGTAATGTATCGCGCGGCACTGGCACGTGATGCCGCTGACCAGGCGGAAGTGTTTTACCACGCTGTCATGCAGGGGGCAGCCACTCACTACACGCTGGATGAGCGACGTGCGTGGGCTAATGCACTGCCTCGAGAAGGCAGTGCGTGGGGAGTGCGGCAAGCGCTCTACACGACCTTAGTGGCTACCTGCGATGGGCGCTGCGTGGGGTTCCTGGAGTTGGATTTAGTCGCCGGTCGGGTTGTAACTCTTTACGTATGGCCCTCACTGGCCGGCCGCGGTATTGGCACCACGCTGCTGGTGCATGCCGAGCGCCTGCTGCTAGAGCAGGGGCTTGGGCGGGTGGAAATAGAGGCCAGTTCGATGCTCTATGAGCGCCTAATGCGCCGTGGTTGGGAGAACCACGGCGAAGAGTGGGTCGAGCGAAGTGGGGAACGACTGCTGCGTTATAAGCTTTCCAAGCGGCTTAATGCCGTCGAAACTTAATCATCATCACACGCTATAGCTGCGGGTAATACGCATGGAAAGATCGATCGAGGCGATGTCCTTGGTCAATGCGCCGCTAGAGATACAGTCAACGCCGGTGTCGGCGATTGCCCGCAGAGTGGTGGCATCCACGTTGCCCGAGGCTTCCAGGGTGGCTCGGCCGCCGTTAATTTCAACCGCAACGTGCAGGTCTTCAATGGCGAAATTGTCGAGCATGACAATATCAGCCCCCGCTGCCAGCGCCTGATCCAGCTCTTCAAAGGTTTCTACCTCGACTTCTACAGGCAGGTCGCTGGCTAGCTTGCGCGCCTGGGCGACCGCCGCTTGAATGCCTCCGCAGGCAGCAATGTGGTTCTCTTTGATCAAAAACGCGTCCCAAAGGCCAATGCGGTGGTTGTGTCCACCTCCGCAGGTGACCGCATATTTTTGCGCCAAGCGCATGCCAGGTAATGTTTTACGCGTATCAAGCAGACGTACACCGGTGCCTTCAATTAGGTCGACATAAGCGCGGGTGGCGGTGGCGGTGGCGGATAGCGTTTGCAGCACGTTAAGCGCCGCCCGCTCGCCGGTGAGCAGGACACGGGCGGGGCCTTCCAGGGTTAAAAAGCACTCACCGGCCTCTAGCTTATCGCCGTCAGCGGCGTGCCAGGTCAGGCTTACCCGACTATCCAGGCGGCGAAACAGCTCATCTACCCAGGGCGCGCCACACAGCACCGCATCTTCACGGGTAATTACATTGGCGCTGGCCCACTGGTGCTCAGGGATCAATTGCGCGGTAATATCACCCGGGCCAACGTCCTCTGCCAACAGGCGAGCGGCGCTGGCGCGGATTTCTTCAGCAAGAGCGGATTGATAATGCATGGCAGTGATTCTCTGAACGTCGTCGATTGTGGGCGGCCATTATAATGAAAGTGAGCCGTGGAAGAACGCGTTACCTTAGAGGAGACCATGTGTATGGAAGACAAACAACCCCTTAGCGGTTGGTGGAGTGGCGCTCGGCAAGTCGTTTCGCCCAACTGCGATGCCCGGCCCGATGAAGAGGTCTCGCTGCTACTCATTCATGCGATTAGCTTACCTCCTGGCGAGTTTAGCGGCGGCGCTATTGAGGCGCTATTTACCAATCAGCTGACGGTTGGTGAACACCCGTTTTTCGCTGAAATTGCTCACTTAAGAGTCTCTGCGCATCTGCTGATACGCCGCGATGGTGAATGCGTACAGTTTGTTGATACAGATCATAGAGCGTGGCACGCAGGGCGTTCAGGATGGTGGGATGCCCGCCAGCTAAGCTGGCGAACGGCACTCAACGATTTTTCGGTGGGCATTGAGCTTGAGGGCGATGACGTTACTCCCTATAGCAAAGCCCAGTATAACGCGCTAGGAGAGGCGGTAGTGTGGCTAATGGCGCGCTATCCACAGCTCAATGCTGATCGTATTACCAGCCATGCGCATGTTGCGCCGCTGCGCAAAACTGACCCCGGCCCGGCATTTGATTGGGCTTATTTTCGGCAGCGGCTATCGTCGCGCCTTGAGTGATGATGGTCTACTCAACTATTTTACTCACCAAGTGGGTGAATGACTGAGTGTTTCAGTAACTAAGTAACTCAATAGCAACGCAATAAAACGGTAGTTTAATTACAGCCGATTCTCTGTTGGTAGTAGTGGCAAATGCTATATGTTTTGCTTATGTTGCAGTGCAATAGTTTGTTTTCGATAGGCTTTTCCGCTGCGACAGAATTGGCAGCGTGGCGACTTTGAGGTATCTTCGCCTATACAAAAGGCTAACCTTTAACAGAATTGTGTAGCTTTACTACATTAACAAGCACGTAGCTTGTTGAATGTAGAGCTAAAACCCCTATCCGGCGTTTGATCACCGGCTGATTGTTGGCGCGTGGTGAATTTTCGCACCGCCGCCCCAGGCCCTTTAGGGTAGCGGGGATTTTTGTCATTTATCGTCATTCGGAGAGACCTCTATGAGTCTGGAGACAAGAGAAGATCTCGATCCGATCGAAACTACGGAATGGATTGATTCCCTAGAGTCGGTATTGGATCGTGAGGGCGAAGATCGTGCCCGCTA
>Ga0209344_10005649_pt1 | contig 10687 bp, 7 predicted proteins | sample Cruoilmetagenom6_FD_187293 | JGI IMG/M metagenome (GOLD analysis project Ga0209344, IMG submission 187293) | Oil polluted marine microbial communities from Coal Oil Point, Santa Barbara, California, USA - Santa Barbara Oil Seep Sample 6 (SPAdes)... | ecosystem: Environmental > Aquatic > Marine >...
GCAGCCGCATGGCATTTTTATTGGTTCGGCTGCCGTGGTAGTGCTGTCGGATCACGATAGCGCCCGCGCCGCCGCTTTGAACATGCTGCGGTTCTTCGAGGACGAAAGTTGCGGCCAGTGCACACCCTGCCGGGTCGGGTGTGAAAAAGCGGTCAAGCTGATGCAGGCGGATCGTTGGGATCAGGATCTGCTGGAAGAGTTGTGCGTGACCATGGCTGATGCCTCGATCTGCGGGCTGGGGCAAGCGGCACCCAACCCGATCCGGATGGTGATCAAGCATTTCGGGGACGAGATCGGTAGCGCGCCAGCGGCACAGGAGAGCAAGCCATGACCAACGCGATCACATTCACGCTTGACGGTTTGGACGTTTCGGCCGAGCCGGGTCAGACGATCTGGCAGGTGGCCAAGGCGCTGGGCACGACGATCCCGCATCTGTGTCACAAGGATGAGCCGGGCTATCGCGCCGACGGCAATTGCCGCGCCTGCATGGTGGCGATCGAGGGCGAGCGGGTGCTGGCGGCATCTTGTGTGCGCACCCCCACCGAGGGCATGAAGGTGTCAAGTCAGGCGCCGCGCGAAACCAAGGCCCGCAAGATGGTGATGGAGATGCTGCTCGCCGATCAGCCAGAGCAGGGGGCCTCCCACGACAAATCCTCGCATCTTTGGGATATGGCGGCGGCGCAGAGCGTGACCAGCAGCCGGTTTCCGGCGATGGACGTCGATCATGTACCGCTGCTGGACGCCAGCCATGTGGCGATGCGCGTCAACCTCGATGCCTGCATCCAGTGCGGCCTGTGCGTGCGCGCCTGTCGCGAAGTGCAGGTCAACGATGTGATTGGCATGGCGGGGCGTGGCCACAATGCCTATCCGGTGTTTGACATGGACGATCCGATGGGGGCGTCAACCTGTGTAGCCTGCGGCGAATGCGTGCAGGCGTGTCCGACCGGCGCGCTGATGCCCGCGACGGTGCTGGACACGGCCCAGGTCGGCGACAGTGCGGATTACGACAGCGAGACCGCCAGCATCTGCCCGTTCTGCGGCGTCGGCTGCCAGATCAACCTGAAGGTCAAGGATGGCCGCGTGAAATTCGTCGAGGGGCTGAACGGTCCCGCCAACGAGGGACGGCTTTGCGTCAAGGGGCGGTTCGGGTTCGACTATATCCATCACGCGCACCGGCTGACCAAGCCGCTGATCCGGCGCGCCGATGCCCCTGCCAAGGGGCTGAACGTCGATCCTGGCAACTGGCAGACCCATTTCCGCGAAGCGACCTGGGACGAGGCGTTGGATTTCGCCGCCAAGGGCATGGCGGACCTGCGCGATACCGAAGGCGGCAAGGCGGTGGCCGGGTTCGGTTCGGCCAAATGCACCAATGAAGAGGCCTATCTGTTTCAGAAGATGATCCGACAGGGCTTTGGCCACAACAACGTCGATCACTGCACGCGGCTCTGTCATGCCTCCTCGGTGGCGGCATTGATGGAGAACGTCGGCTCCGGCGCGGTGACGGCCACCTTCAACGAGATCGAACATGCCGATGTGGCGATCATGATCGGCTGCAACCCTATCGAGAACCACCCGGTCGCCGCCACCTATTTCAAGCAGTTCGCCAAACGCGGCGGCAAGCTGATCGTGATGGACCCGCGCGGCGTCGGGTTGCGCCGTTTCGCCAGCCATATGCTGCAATTCCGGCCCGGCGCGGATGTGGCGATGCTGAACGCGATCATGCATGTGATCGTCGAGGAAAAACTTTACGACGAGCAATATATCGCGGCCTATACCGAAAATTGGGAGGCCGAAAAGGCGCATCTGGCGGGCTTCAGCCCGGAAAAGATGGCGCCGATCTGCGGGATCGCCCCCGAGGAGCTGCGCGATGTTGCGCGCACATTCGCCGGAGCCAGGGCCGGGATGATCTTCTGGGGCATGGGCATCAGTCAGCATATCCACGGCACCGACAATTCCCGCTGCCTGATCTCGCTGGCGCTGATGACCGGGCAGGTGGGTCGCCCCGGCACGGGCCTGCATCCGCTGCGTGGCCAGAACAACGTGCAGGGGGCATCGGATGCCGGTCTGGTGCCGATGTTCCTGCCCGATTACCAGTCGGTCACCGACGATGGCGTGCGTTCCGCCTTCAACGAGATCTGGGGATCGGAGGATTTCAGCGCCGAGAAGGGCCTGACCGTGACCGAGATCATGGATGCAGTGCACGATGGCATGATCAAGGGCATGTATATCCTGGGCGAAAACCCGGCGATGTCGGACCCCGATGTCGAACACGCCCGCGACGCGCTGGCCAAGCTGAGTCATCTGGTGGTTCAAGATATCTTCATCACCGAAACCGCCAACTACGCCGATGTGATCCTGCCCGCCGCAGCCTTCGCAGAAAAGACCGGCACCGTGACCAACACCAACCGTCAGGTGCAGATGGGCCGCTCCGCCCTGGCGCCGCCGGGTGAGGCGCGCGCGGATTGGTGGATCGAGGTCGAGCTGGCGAAACGGCTGGGCCTGAACTGGACCTACACCCACCCGCGTCAGGTATTCGACGAAATGACCCTGTCGATGAAATCGCTGGCCAATATCACCTGGGATCGGCTTGAGGCGGAGAACGTGGTCACTTATCCGTCGCTGTCGCCGACCGACCCCGGACAGGCCATCGTCTTTGGCAATGGTTTTCCGCGCGCCGGGGGCCGGGCCATGTTCACGCCCGCCTCGGTGATCCCGCCCGACGAGGTGCCCGATGTCGAATACCCGATGATTCTGACCACCGGGCGGCAGCTGGAACATTGGCATACCGGGTCGATGACGCGGCGCTCTCGGGTGCTTGATGCGGTTGAGCCCGAGGCCAACTGCTCGCTCCACCCCAAGACGCTGCGCAAGCTGGGGGTGGAACCGGGCGGCATGCTGCGACTCAGCACCAGGCGCGGCACGATCGAAATCATGGCGCGCGCTGATCGGGCGATTGCCGAGGATATGGTGTTTCTGCCCTTCGCCTATGTCGAGGCCGCCGCCAATATCCTGACCAATCCGGCGATCGATCCCTATGGCAAGATCCCCGAATTCAAATTCGCAGCGGTAAGGGTGGAAGCGTGCGGGGCCAAGGCCGCCGCCGACTAATGCATGTCGCGCAAAAGTGTGCTGCAATTTTGCGATAACGACAGGCAAAAACAAAGGGTTAATGCGCATCACCGGAAACCGATTTGATGCGCATTAGGTCCGGGCCGGTGCCTTATCCGACTTGCGGTCGACGGTCGCCGCCGATGGGCTGGCCTCGGGTCCGGCGCGTTTGCGGTCGATCATCGACCATTTCTCGCCGGTCTGACGCTCAGATCCGAGCGTTTCGGTCCATTCGTCAAACGGTAGGTTGCTGGTGATCAGGGTGGCTCCGCGCTCGTAGCGTTGCGAGATCAGTTCGAACAGCAATTCTGCACCATTCTTTGAGAGCGGCACGAAGTCCAACTCGTCGATGATGAGAAGCTGGTAGGCCGGCGTCAAACGTTCATATGCAGCGGATGTCACATCTCTCGCCCACGCCATGTATGAGCTGGGTTTTTCCAGGATCGATATGGAAACCTATTTTGTTATTATCAGTCATCGGGCTTTTTCGAGTTGCCGTCGGCTCAACGAGGAATCCATTGGCAATGATGAGGGCTGATGCGGGGACGGCAATGCTCGGGGATAGTCAGTCAGCACCTGAATTTGGCGCCGCGGGTTGGTCTCCTCAACCGGGGGAGTTTCCAAGAGATTGGCGCTTAATCCCGCGAAATCCCACATATTCCCGGATAAATACCGTCGTTCCCGATTACATATAACAGCTACACCAGGAGGGTGGCGGGTGTTGGCGGTGCTGCTTTCATTTTTCTGCTGAGGACTAAACTTTTTGCTGAGGACTAAACCGGGCACTTCGCCATGATGGCATCTTTGCGGGTCAAATATGCTCCTGCGGTGTGAACGGCAGGTTGGACGAATCAGTTGATCGACCCGCTCTGGCTGAATTGTGCGGCGCACCGGGTGGGTATCCGTAAGGCAGGAGGCCAACGTCAGTAAGCCGGCGTCGTGGGGTGGCCTCCCAGATTGCCGGCTCAAAAACCTGCGGCCGGCAGGTTGCGGGTGATATCGCGTTGGCGATGAACCGGTGCTGCTTCTTGCGTTTTGTGGCGCTGGTCAAACCGGATCTGCGCCTGATCAAGCAGTGGGGATCTGCATCAATAGCCGCACAGTCCAGCACGGCACTGAATCCGGTAGATAGGCTCATTTGAGCCATCTCAACTCATCACACCACACGCCGTGGGCTCCGCCCATTCAGGCCCGCAACACCAGCACATCACAGATTGAGCCGGCCTTGGCCGGCGGCGCAAAGGGTGGCCTTATGATCAGGCAGCGGGCGTCGGCGAAGACCTTCATCAGCGACGAATCCTGCCGTGACGACGGGGTGGCTATGCGTTGGCCTTCGGCGTTGGTTTCAAGATCCCCGCGCAGATAGTCCTGGCGCAAATCGTTCGCCGGCAAGTCCCTGGCCAATATTGCGGTCTGGATGCGGTTCGGGTCCGGCAGACCGGCAAGCCTTGTGACCAGCGGTTCGAGAAACAGGTGCGCGCAGACAAGGCTCGAGGCCGGGTTTCCGGGCAGGCCCAGCACCCGCATGGAACCAAGCTTGCCCGACATCAGCGGCTTGCCTGGGCGCATGGCGATCTTCCAGAAGTCGAGCCCCATGCCACGTCCGGTCAGCGCCTTCTGCACCAGGTCATGGTCCCCGACGGAAGCCCCGCCGATGGTCACCAGCACATCGGCTTCGTGTGCAATGGCCGTATCCAGCGCCTCGTCGAGCGCTTCCATCCGGTCAATCGCGATACCCAGATCGATCACGTCAGCGCCCGCAGCCCTTGCCAGCGCCGCCACGCCAAAGGTGTTGGAGGCGATGATCTGTCCTGGACCCAGTGTCTGGCCGGGCAGGCGCAATTCGTCGCCGGTGGCGAGAATCGCCACCCGCGGCTTGCGGATCACCGGCAGCTCGGCATGGCTCATGGCGGCGGCAAAGGTGATGGCGCCGGGATCGAGAAAGCGGCCTTTGGCGAGCCCGGTCTTGCCTTCGGTAAAATCAACGCCTGCGGGGCGGATATAGCGGCCGGCCTCCGGGGCCTCGTTGACCAGCACCAGGCCGTCATCGAGCTTTTCGGCATTCTCCTGGATCAGGATCGCATCGGCGCCCTCGGGCACCGGTGCGCCGGTAAAGATCCGGATGGTCGAGCCGGGCGCCAGTGGTCCGTCAAAGGCATGACCGGCAGCGGCCTCGCCCTGCAATTTCAGCCTGGCGCCCACAGTGGCCTCGTCCGCGCGCACGGCATAGCCGTCCATGGCGGACGCGGCGAAGGGCGGGTGGGTGCGCAGCGCCAGCAGATCGCGCGCCAGAACCCGGCCGTAGGTCTGTGCCAGCGGCAGCACTTCGGGCTCGGTGGCGGGTGCAGCACCTTCGAGTATGCGCCCAAGTGCCTCGTCTACCGGCATCAGTGCCATCAGTCATTCCTTCAGGTATAGAGTTTCCAGTCGCCGGATTTGCCGCCGGATTTGGCAAGCACCTTGATACCGTCGATTTCCATGCCCCGGTCCACCGCCTTGGCCATGTCGTAGATGGTCAGACACGTGACCGACACGGCGGTCAGCGCTTCCATTTCAACGCCGGTCTTGCCAGTCAGCTTGGCCATCGCCCGAACCCGCAAGCCGGGCAGGGCCTCGTCCGGCTCGATCTCGACACTCACCTTGGTCAGCGCCAGCGGATGGCACAGCGGAATGAGGTTGGCGGTCTGCTTGGCAGCCATGATCCCGGCAATGCGAGCTGCCCCGATCACATCGCCCTTCTTCATGTTTCCGGCCAGGATCAGCGCCAGCGTTTCAGGCTTCATCCGCACATGGCCGACAGCCTCGGCAATGCGCACGGTATCGGCCTTGTCGCCGACATCGACCATCGCAGCCGAGCCGTCTTCAGCCAGATGGGTCAGGCGTGGTTCTGTTCTGTCAGCCATCTATTCCGCCGCCGTGGTTGATTGCGCACCTGTCAGCAGGGCTTTGGTGGCGGCGGTCACATCCGCCTGCCGCATCAGGCTTTCGCCGACGAGGAAGGTCGAAATTCCGCTTTTGGACAGCCGCTGGCAATCAGCAAACGAACCGATACCGCTTTCGCCGACCAGGATCCGGTTCTCCGGCACCATCGGCGCCAGCCGCTCGGAGTTGGCCAGCGAAACCTCGAAGCTGCGCAAATTGCGATTGTTGACACCGATCAGGCGGCTGTCGAGTTTCAAGGCCCGTTCCATCTCGGTCTCGTCATGCACCTCGATCAGCGCGGCCATGCCGAGTGCGTGGGCCTCATCCTCGAGCCGCTTGGCATCGTCGTCATCCAGGCACGCCATGATGATCAGGATCGCGTCAGCGCCCCAGGCGCGCGCTTCATGCACCTGATAGACGTCGAACATGAAATCCTTGCGTAAGGCGGGCAGGGCGCAAGCCGCCCGCGCTGCGCTCAAAAATTCCGGCGCCCCCTGAAACGATGGCGCATCTGTCAGCACCGACAGGCAGGCAGCCCCCCCGGCCTCATAGGCGCGAGCCAGTGACGGCGGGTCGAAATCGGCCCGGATAAGCCCCTTGGATGGGCTCGCCTTCTTGATTTCGGCAATCAGCCCGTAGCTGCCTTGGCAGCGCTTGGCCTCGATAGCCGCGATAAACCCGCGCGGGCTTTCCATGTCGCGGGCGCGGGCCGTGATCTCGTCAAGCGGAATGGCGGCCTTGGCGGCGGCAATCTCGTCGCGCTTGTAGGCCTCGATCTTTGTCAGAATGTCGCTCATTGCTTCAGACCGCCTTCGGTGCCGGTGCGTGCGCCTGCGAGACCTCGACCAGCTTGTTCAGCGCTGCAAGCGCTGCACCGCTGTCAATCGCGTTCGCGGCGATGCCGATGGCTTCACCAAGTTCTTCAGCCTTGCTTGCAATCACCAGCGCGCCCGCCGCGTTCAGCACCGCGATATCGCGATAGGCGTTCTTCTCGCCCTCGAGAACCCGCTTCAGAGCCGCCGCATTGTAAACGCCGTCGCCACCCTTCAGCTGGTCGATCGAAACCCGAGCCAGGCCCACTTCTTCCGGCGTGACATCAAATGTGCGGATCTTGCCGTTCTCCAGAGCGTGAACCTGGGTCACGCCGGTCGTGGTCATCTCGTCCAGTCCGTCGCCATGCACCACCCATACGGTTTCGGAGCCGAGATCGCGCATCACCTGCGCCAGTGGATCAAGCCAATGGGCTGAGAACACGCCGAGCAATTGCCGCTTCACACCGGCGGGATTGGAGAGCGGGCCGAGAAGATTGAAGATCGTCCGCGTGCCAAGCTCCACCCGGCTGGGTCCGACATGGCGCATCGCCGAATGATGCGCGGGTGCGAACATGAAGCCAACCCCGGCCTCTTCAATGCAGGCCGATATTCCCTTGGGATCGAGCTCCAGCGAAATCCCCAGCGCGGAGAGCGCATCCGCCGTGCCTGATTTCGACGACAGCGCCCGGTTGCCGTGCTTGGCCACCTTCACCCCGGCGCCGGCCGTGATGAACGCTGCAGCCGTCGAGACGTTGTAAGTGCCCGAGCCGTCGCCGCCGGTGCCGACGATGTCGACAGCATCCGCAGGCGCTGAAACCGGCAACATCTTCTGGCGCATCACGCTGACGGCGCCATAGATTTCATCGACGCTCTCGCCACGCACGCGCAGCGCCATCAGGAAGCCGCCGATTTGCGATGGCGTGGCATCCCCCGACATCATGACGCCAAACGCCGAGCGCGCTTCGGCCCGGTCCAGCGGTTGCCCCTCGGCCACCTTGGCAATGAATGACTTGAGATCAGCCATGTTGATCGCCCCCCGTTCTCCCGGTCCTTAAAACGCCAGTGCCCGTCCGGCCAGCTCGCGGTTGATCGATACGCCGTAGTCAGCCTGCAGCCGCGCCACCAGCTGATCGAGAATATCGTCGGCCATCTGCTGGGACACCTGTGCACGCTGCTCTTGCGTCACTGAACCGGCAGTCACGGTGGAGGCGTCGTTGACCGACGTCACCTTGAGCAGGATCCGGTTTTCGCCCGATGCGTCATTCGCCACTTCGGCAAGGCCGTTCGGGCCGGAGAACGCCGATGCCACGGCGGCTTCACCAAACACCGCATCCACGCCGCGGCGGGTCAGGGCATATTTGGTTTCCACCGCTGCGGAGAGTTCTTCGGCGATCGCCGACAGTTCCGCACCCTTCTCGAGACGCTGCTTCAGCTCCTCGGCCTTGGCGCCCAAAAACTCAGCTGTCTTCATCGCAGTCCAGTCGGTAACAACCCTGTCGCGCACTTCATCAAGCGTCCGCTCGCGGGCAGGGGTCACGTCATTGACCTCGAACCAGACAAAGCCTTCCGATCCGATATTGATTGGCGGGGTTTCGACACCAACTTCCGTATCGAACGCGTCTCTGAGCAGAGCTTGCGATTCCGGAATGTCGCGCACTACGGTGCCTTCGGGGGTCTGGCCACTGCGGTCAATGGCGTCAATCGTCACTGGCGTCAGCTTCTGCTGGGCTGCAGCCTCGGTGAGTGTCATGCCGCTGGCGCGGCCGTCCTCATACGAATCATGCACGTCCAGAAGCACCTGTGCGGCTTCCGCCAGCGCCAGCTGCTCACGAATTTCCGGCTCGACTTCTTCGAAGCTTTTCGAGGATTCGGGCGTGATATCGGAGACCCGCAGGATCACCGGGCCGAACTGGCCGTCGACAACCGGCGTGGTTCCACCAGCTTCGGTCACGGCAAATATGGCCTCGGCAAGCGATTGATCCGGCACGGTGGTCTTGGCAAAGCTTCCGATCCGCACATCATTTGCAGTGCGGCCCTGATCGGTGATCAGCTGGTCAAAGCTCTTGCCGCCGGCAAGCTCGGCTGCCGCTGCTTCGGCTGCAGCCCGATCGGCAAACACCAGCTGGTCGATCGTGCGTGTTTCAGGCGTCGTGTAGCGATCCTTGCGTGCCTCGTAGTCGGCGCGCGCGGTTTCCGCCGTAATCGCTGCCGGATCGGCAATGTCCTGGTTCTGCAGCTTCACATAGGTGATCTTGCGATACTCGGGCGCTGCATAACGGGTCTTGTTTTCCTCGAACCAGCTCGAAAGCTCGGTGTCGCTGGGTGCCGCCACCGGATCAATGTTCGATTTGGTCAGCAGCAGATAATTCACATCACGGGTTTCTGCGTCATACTGCGCCAGCGCCTTGATCAGGGCGTCAGGTGCTGCAAAACCGTCAGAAACCGCTTCAACGATCTGGGTCCGTACTGCCACCTGGCCGCGGCTCTTGAGATAGTCTTCTTCGCTCATCCCGACCGAGCTCAAGACCCGGCGAAAATTGTTGCGGTCAAACCGGCCGTTGAAATCGTGAAACGCCGTGTCTTCGGCGATCAATCCGGCAAGCCGCTCGTCCGACAGCCCAAGGTTCATCTCACGCGCCTGCTCGTCCAGCAACGCGCCAGCGATCAGTTGTGAATAGACCTGGTTTTCGACGCCGAATGCACGGGCCTGGTCTGTTGTCAGCCGTTGGCCGATCTGCTGGCCTACCGCCGAGACTTGGCGGTCATAAGCGAGACGAAATTCATTCGGACTCACTTCCGTGTCGCCAACTGTGATCACAGCGGTGCTGCCGGAACTCAGGATCGAGCCCGAAATGCCCCACACGCCAAACGACGCGACCAGCATGATCAGAAGAAATTTGGCAACCCAGCCTTGGGCACCCCTACGCAAAATATCAAGCATCAAAGCTCCTGCGGCATCAACATCATCGGCTGTGGAGCGGCACTGTGCCGAGCCCGCAGACCTCTCATCCGTTCCTTTAGACCAAAGCTTGGGCGAAATGAAGAGTAAGCCCGCCGATTACATCGCCCGGGACGTGCCACCGTTCGCACGCCACAGGAACAAGAGGTGAAGGCAGGGTTCTGGAAGGCCCAATGGCGTGGTGTGGCGATGCCCGCCTCATGCCCATAGTCTCCCGCCGCCAAAGCCATGGTCCGGTCATTAGCGATCCCTGCATGCGTATCAGCAGGCAAGCCTGTAGCTGCATCACTCGAACAGGCGCGCGGAGAGACGCGATTGTGGCGTCTCACCCGTAAAATGAGTTCAGGAGTTATCGAATTATCAACGTGTATATAGCTAAATTTGGAACGAAATAGTGATCACATTTTTAGGTATCTTGCATCGTGGACCAGTTGGAGAATGTTGAAGGCATCGATCCCGCAGCAACGGTGATTATCAAGATGCGGGAGCAGGGTATTTCATCGCTGCCGCGCAATTACGAGCTTGTGTATCAATTCCTCAACACCTCCAACGCCGCGCTCATTCGTGAATTCGCAGCGCTTGGCCGTCGCCCGACCCAGTTGCAACTTGATGAGGTTGGAAAGAAATTTCTGCCGCATCATCATGGTGTCAGCAGCGTCGCCCAGACACGTGAACGCATTTCTGACGAAATGCGGGGCGTCATCAGCCTGGTCAAGCAGGATCTGTCGGCGCGACGGAAATATTCGAACCTTCTTGGTGAAACCTCCTCACGCATGTCTGATGGCGGCGCGTCCAGTGCCGATGCCCTGGACGGAATGGTCAAGGTCTTATCGTCTGCAACAGGCGATACCATCGAAAAAGGCGGCGCTGTCATCCATCAGATGAT
>Ga0209344_10005650_pt1 | contig 10683 bp, 6 predicted proteins | sample Cruoilmetagenom6_FD_187293 | JGI IMG/M metagenome (GOLD analysis project Ga0209344, IMG submission 187293) | Oil polluted marine microbial communities from Coal Oil Point, Santa Barbara, California, USA - Santa Barbara Oil Seep Sample 6 (SPAdes)... | ecosystem: Environmental > Aquatic > Marine >...
AAGCTCATGGGTCCAGTCTTTCATCTCTGAAAGACACCCCATACAGGGCAATGAACCTATTTGAAAGCTTGGATTTGGCCATTTCCAGACAGAATATACATCACACCGTTCACAATTGCAGGCTGAGATGCCGCACCGCCCGGTATTTTAATCGTTCCAAGGGCTGCACCCGTGCTTGGGTTGAAGCTGCGAATATCGCCATCACTGCCGGCTACAATCAAACGGTTACCGGCCAAAACAGGGCCATAATACACGTGCGCTGTTCGCTGACGTTTGCCCTGTTTTAGATATCCCGGCAAATCGATGGCCCAGATTTCGGTGCCTGTGACCGCATCCAACCGTTTCAGTTCAAACTGATCAGAGACCATGAATACCGATCCGCCTGTAGCCCAGACAGGGCTATATGTGCCATCGTTCACAGTCCAGTTGCGCGTTCCCGTTTCGCGGTCGATCGAAATCAAACGTCCGGCCTGATTAGCTGCATAAAGCGTATTAGCAGAAATCACCGGATCACCGGATATTGCCCCGACAAAGCCACGTGCAAGACCTTTGCGGCCACCTGATACGGCAGCGCTCCAGACCCGTCTGCCTGTTTGAATGTTCGCACCCACCAGCTCACCAGATGGGAACGGAATTGCAACGAAATCACCAACGGCAGCAGGCGTACCCGCTCCGGCCAACCCGGTGGATGAGCCCCCGCTTTGAATTGTCCAACGAATACGGCCATTGGTCAGCTCCAAAGCCAACGCTTTATTGTTTAAATTCACCGCAATGGCAGCACCATCGATAACCAGTGGTGCAGATGAAAACGCGGCATTGGTTCTGTGCCGCCATACAACCCCACCTGTTGCCGGATCAAGGCTGATCACCTCTCCAAATCCGGTAGTCGCAACCAAAGTGCCATTACCGAATGCCAAACCACCACCCGAAACATTACCGCCTTTGTCCCAAGCAGCTGCCAGATTGCTTGTCCAAAGTGGTGCACCTGCCAAACTAAAGGCACGGACCTGTGTATTTGCATCCAACGTATAAATACGGCCCGCTGCAACAATCGGGTCAGAAGTCAGGCGATGTTTCTTGCCATTTCCGGCCCCGATGTTCTGGCTCCAACTTCGCGTCAATGTCGCAGCCAATGCCGGGTGGGATACCCCATGTGTGGTATCACCGTTTTTATGGGTCCATTGTGTATAGTTTTGTGCGACAGGCGCTGACAGTTGCGTTACAGCAACCTGTGTCGGTGCCGCCTGCGCTGCATCATCTCCGACTTCCTGTTCTGTTTGTGGACGTATATCCAGCCGTTCACCTTGCAATATCGGTTCTTTTTTTGCACATGCGCTTATCGCCAGACCTGCTGCAAGTGCCAAAATCAGCGTTTTTCGGTGAGCCGCTTGTATTGCCATATCGAAGAACTTTCTATTACTCGGTTATTTTGCCTATTGTGCAGTTTCATTGCCAGAAAGCAACTGGGTCTGCAGCGGTATTTCACCACCCAAAGAAACCAGTAACTGGGCTGCACGCTGGCGTATTCCGGCAGAGATATCCGACTCATTCAAAAGCTGTGTAAGCTGCGCAATTGAACCTTCTACATCGCCCGTATCCAGCAGTGCCACGGCGATTTGTTCCAGTGCCAACGGGCGAAACGGGTTTCCGGGTGTTGCAAGGGTATGCAAAGACGTCATACGTTCCCCCTGATCCATATCTTTTCCGCTTAAAATCAAAGCTTTGAATTGTGCCATATCACGATATATTTGTGATAAACTTGCGTCGTTCACGACAGTATCCAGCACCGCTAACGCCGCATCAATTTGACCGTCTTCGGATAAAATGGCCGCTTTTTGAAATGCAATCAAGACCGATGCAGAACCACTGATTTCGTTAATGTTTTCCAAAGCCGCGATTTGATCCGCAGCCGCTTCTTTGTCCAAAGCCGCAGAGATGGCATCACCACGTGCTTGCGCCGCCGCTTCGGCATTCGATTTGGACCACTCAGAAAAAGCCGCGCCGCCTACTATCAAGGCAATCAGCGCGCCTGCAATCCAGCCATATTTCTTGAAATAGCCATAAAGCTGGTCTTTGCGAACTTCTTCGGTGACTTCTTCGATAAAACTGTCGGTATCGCTCATGGCTTAGCCTTTTAATATTTTGGCGGACATTACATGGAAATCAGGGGAAATGCCAAGCGTGATTAAAGCCTTGGTGCAATATTCTTGAATTATATAAAAGCATTTAGTTGCTATCTTTGGCTTTATAGGTGTGTTCGTCCGCAGGAAAGGATCTGTCACGCACCTCATCGGCGTAACGCGTTATCGCATCACGCATCATATCTTCCATATTTCCATAGCGTTTAACGAATGTGGGTACACGCGGGAAAAGGCCGACCATGTCTTCAAACACCAAGATTTGCCCATCGCATTCCGCAGAAGCACCAATACCAATTGTGGGTATGTTGATAGCCTGATTTATTCTGTTTGCCAGGCGTTCCGCAACCCCTTCGACAACAACAGAAAAAGCCCCGGCCGCTTCTACCGCTTTGGCGTCAGCCACAACCGCATCGAACTGTTCTTTTGAACGCACAGCTTTGAACCCGCCCGCGGTGTTCATCTGTTGCGGCATCAGTCCGATATGTGCCATCACAGGTATCCCGCGTGCTGAAAGGTAAGCGATTGTATCCGCCATTTCGGCACCACCTTCCAGTTTGACGGCAGCACAACCGGTTTCTTTGATGATCCTTGATGCATTGCGAAACGCGACCTCGGGGCTTTCTTCGAAACTGCCGAAAGGCATGTCAACGACAACCAGTGCTTTTTCCACACCGCGCATCACCGCCTGACCGTGCATGATCATATGTTCCATCGTGACGCCCAACGTATTCGGCATCCCATGAATAACCATGCCCAAACTGTCACCGACCAGGATCATATCCGCATGTTCATCGACAAGCCGCGCAACATGGGCAGTATAAGCAGTTAAACACACCAACGGCTTGCCACCCTTGCGTGCAACAAATGCAGGAACCGTCATCTTTTTCTTTTTTGCATAATTTTCAGAGACCTGATCTGGGTCTGCGGTCGCTAATTTCTTGGACAACGTACTGGTTGTAGACATGGGAGATTCCCCTTTAATAACATCAATTATCGTTGATAATATCATAACAAAGCTTTTCCAAGTCTATAGTCAAGAAATGAAAACCCGGATCATTTCGCATTATTAGAAAAGACTGTCTTTGAAAAAACCGCATAAACATATCTTGCAGCCTGCTTTATGGCAGCGTAATCTCCGCCAAATTACGTATCCTTTTGGTTGAATTGTTCATTACCCTCTTTTCAGGAGATATTTATGCGCCCGGTACCCATTTTACTTGCTTTATCAGTCTGCGCGGCCATTGCCCTCTATGTCTTGAAAGGTGGAAACACAGCCGCGCCTGAGGATAATGTAACCGCATCTAAAATCACCACCGAAGCCTTTCCCCCCGTATCCGTTCTTGTCCAAAAGTCTATCGCACAACCTGTGACCAGTGGTATTGTTTTGCGCGGCCAGACCGAAGCATTCAGGCAGATTGTCGTTCTGGCGGAAACATCTGGCAAAGTGATTTCAAAGCCTTTGCGTAAAGGTACATTGGTTACTGAAGGGCAGCTTTTATGTGAACTGGAAGTCGGCACCAAATCAGCAGCCTTGTCAGAAGCAAAAGCACGCCTTGAAGAAGCCAAAGCCAATAACAAAGGTGCACGCGGACTTGTTAGAAAAGGCATTATTTCTGAAACTGCTGCATTTTCACGCGAAGCTGCCCTTGAAAGTGCGCAGGCAAATGTAGACCGCGCAGAACGCGAATTACAAGATTTGCAAATCAAAGCACCGTTTTCGGGATTGCTCGAGTCTGATACAGCCGAATTCGGCTCTTACATGCAGCAGGGTTCTGCCTGTGCTACTGTATTGCAACTGAACCCGATGAAGCTGGTCGGCAATGCGACCGAACAACAGGTCGCAAAAATAACAGCAGGTGCCGATGCAAGGGCAAGATTGTTATCGGGCCGCGAAGTTCAGGGGAAAGTCACATTCGTGTCACGCCGTGCCGACAGTATCACAAAAACCTTCCGTGTTGAAATCACCGTGCCAAATGACGATGACAGCCTGCGTGACGGTTCCACCGTTGACATCTCTATCGCCCTTTCAGGTGCAATGGGTCATTTACTGCCACAGTCCGCCCTAACTTTGAACGGTGAAGGCATATTGGGTATTCGGGTGGTTGAAGACAACAAAGCCAAATTCATAGCTATTAAAACGATCCGTGACAGTGCCGAAGGTATCTGGGTTTCCGGCCTGAATCCACAAACGGACGTTATTGTTGTGGGGCAGGAATATGTCACCGACGGACGCAAAGTTTCAGTGACCTTTAAAGAGGGTAGTTAAGCCATGATCGGTATCGTCGACTGGGCGTCCGCACGGGCGCGAATGATTATCACATTCGTGATAATGTCACTCGTCGCAGGGACAATGGCCTATCTCGGCCTACCCAAAGAAGGCGAGCCTGATATTGATGTGCCGTTCCTGTTCGTCTCTGTTCCTTTCCCCGGCATTTCCGCTGCCGACTCTGAAAAGCTACTGGTCAAGCCGCTTGAAACCGAGCTGAAAGAGCTGGAAGGCTTGAAAACCATGACCGCAACCGCATCCGAAAATTATGCGGGTATCGGACTGGAGTTTGAATTCGGATGGGACAAGCCTTCGGTATTGGCGGAAGTGCGTGACAAGGTCAGTCAAGCTGAAGCGGATTTTCCTGATGGGGCCGAACAATACACCATCAGCGAGGTGAATTTTTCGCAATTCCCTATTCTGGTGGTCTCGCTATCCGGTGCAGTTCCCGAACGTACATTGTTACGTGTCGCCAAAGAATTACAAACCGATCTGGAAGGCCTGTCACCGGTGCTGGAAGCGGGGCTTGCAGGGCACCGCGATGAAATGCTGGAAGTGCTGATCGATCCGTTGAAACTGGAAGCCTACAACGTGACCGCAGGCGAGCTATTGAATGTCGTGCGCAACAACAATCAATTGATTGCAGCCGGTGAAGTGGAAACAAAACGCGGGGCTTTCGCGGTAAAAATCCCATCATCGTTCGACGAAGCACAAGACGTCTACAACCTGCCTGTCAAAGTGAATGGCGACAGTGTGATCACTTTGGGCGATCTGGCCGAAATCCGTCTGACATTCGAAGATCGCTTGGGAACCGCACGCTACAATGGCGAAGCGACCGTTGCGTTGCAAATCGTTAAACGCAAGGGCGCCAACCATATTGAAACCGCAAAGCTTGTACGCGAAAAAGTGGCTGATGAAATGGAAGAATGGCCCGCAGAACTAAAACAGGCGATCCGTGTGGATTTCACCCTTGACCAATCCAAACAAGTGCAGGGCATGGTCAGCCAACTAGAGGGCTCGGTTCTGACGGCAATCATCCTTGTGATGATCGTTATATTGGGGGCCTTGGGGGTTCGTTCGGCCCTGTTGGTGGGCTTTGCCATCCCGACTTCGTTCCTGCTGGCCTTTGCTTTCATGGCGCTGGCGGGGCTGGCGATTTCCAACATGGTGATGTTCGGGCTTATTCTAGCGGTCGGTATGTTGGTTGACGGTGCTATTGTGGTGGTCGAATATGCCGACAAGCGCATAAAACAGGGCGTCGGGCCAATGCATTCCTATGTTATGGCCGCCAAACGCATGTTTTGGCCAATCATTTCATCCACCGCTACCACGTTATGCGCATTTTTGCCGATGTTGTTCTGGCCGGGCATCCCCGGTGAGTTCATGCGTAACCTGCCGATCACCCTGATCTACGTTCTGTCCGCATCATTGCTGGTCGCTTTGGTTTATCTGCCCGTTGTCGGCGGTGTTGCCGGGCGGATTAGTCGCGTATTGGAATATATATCTTTAAAGTTACGCCGGAAAACGCACATCATGTTGCGACTGGTCTTGTTCATCTTGGCTGCTGCGATTTTGATCGCATCCGTCAGATTTCTAGCGAACCGAACGTTTGATGGCATAGTTAGCATTGTAATGGCGTTTCCCAGCATATTAGGTGCTATACTTGCATCCTTTGCCCTGTCTGCTGTCGGTGGGTCAATTTTCAAAAAACGTGAAATGGTGGAACGCGACCATTCTAAACGCACTTTATTCGGGGTATTCACCAAAAGCATTGTCGACAACCCAATTATTCCTGTCTTGGTTGTTCTAGCCACTATTTTATTCGTTACTGCAACATTTAAAACCTATGGCGTTTACGGCAAAGGCGTTGAATTCTTTGTCGATACAGAGCCGGAAAACGGCATCGTTTATGTACGCGCACGCGGCAATCTTTCATTAGATGAAAAAGATGAACTTGTGCGACTGGTGGAACAAAAACTACTGGTCATCAATGGTGTCGAGTCTGTATTCTCCTTCGCAGGCGAAGGTGGCTTGAACCAGAACACCGGCGGCGCCAAAGCCCCGCTGGATACCATCGGGCAAATCCAGTTCGAACTGGATGACTGGAAGGTGCGCGGCACCGGCACCGGTGATGCGATCATGGAAAATATCAACCAGATAATGAAAACCATTCCGGGTATTCAGGCTGAAATATTTGTCGAAGAAACCGGCCCTGCCAGTGGCAAGCCTTTGAACCTGCGGGTCAAGGGCGACAATTGGGAAAACCTGATGGAAGCCGCCGATATGGTGCGTACCAAGTTCAATACATGGGACGGTTTGAAAGACATCGAAGACACCCGCCCCTTGCCCGGCATAGACTGGCAGATCAACGTTGATGTGGAAGAAGCCGGGCGTTACGGTGCCGATGTCGCGACCGTAGGCGCAATGGTACAACTGGTGACACGCGGCTTGCTGCTGGACACCATGCGGGTTGACAGTTCCGAGGAAGAAATCGACATCCGCGTTCGTGTCCCCGAAAAGGACCGCCTGCTATCCACACTGGACACATTGCGGGTGCGTACTGCCAATGGCCTGATCCCCTTATCAAACTTTATCAGCCGCAAACCCGTGCCGAAGCTGGCCCAGATCAATCGCGTCGACAGCGCACGCTATTTCGACATCAAGGCAGATGTGTTGGAGGGCGTGAATTCCAATGAACAAATCACAAAGCTTACAACATGGATGGAAACTGACATGCAAATGCCCAAAGGTATTGAGTGGGAATGGTCAGGCAGTCAGGAAGATCAAGAAGAAAGCCTCGCCTTCCTGCAATCAGCCTTTACGGGCGCCTTGGGCCTGATGTTTGTTATCCTTCTGACCCAGTTCAACAGTTTTTATAACTCGTTTCTTGTGCTGCTGGCTGTGGTTTTATCCACCACAGGTGTGCTGATCGGCATGATGCTGATGGGCCAACCATTCTCGGTGATTATGACCGGCACCGGCATTGTGGCACTGGCGGGCATTGTGGTGAACAACAACATTGTTCTGATCGACACCTATCAGGAAAAATCACGCGACATGCCAAAATTACAGGCCATTGTAGAAACTGCCGAGGCCCGCATTCGCCCGGTCCTGCTGACCACGATTACGACAATGGCGGGCCTGACCCCGATGATGCTGGGCTTATCCATCGACTTTGGCGCAGGCGGCTACAGCATTAATGCGCCAACCGCTTTGTGGTGGAAGCAACTGGCAACGGCTGTGGTTTTCGGCCTTGGGATCGCAACCGTCCTGACCCTTGTGCTGACCCCCGCAATGTTGGCGATGCGCATATGGATCGTGGCCATTTTCAAGCACCTCTTTGCCTGCAATCAAGCACGTAAAACGGGTAAAAAGCTGATAAGTCTGCATAATATTGCCTACAGTGATATTGCGAAATAATACGCAGACATGTCTTTCTCGCGGAGCGCATAAAGGTTTTATGGCCTTCCGCCCAAGAATATTTCGGCAATAAGAAAAAAAGTGCGCGTTTAGGCCGCATCCTCATCCGCTAACTGGCGATGCCACATGGTTGCATAACGTCCGTTATGGGCCAGTAACGCATCATGCGTGCCTTGTTCCGTCACATGCCCCTGTTCCAGCACGATAATCAAATCCGCATCCACGACGGTGGACAGGCGGTGCGCAATGGTGATCACCGAACGCCCTTGCCCCATCTGGCGCAGGCTTTCCTGAATATCCCGCTCGGTTTCCGTATCCAGCGCTGAAGTGGCTTCGTCCAGCAACAGTATCGGTGGATTCTTTAGTAAGGTGCGTGCAATCCCAACCCGCTGTTTTTCACCACCGGACAGTTTTAGCCCGCGTTCACCTACGGTGGTTTGATAACCATCTGGCAGGCTCATCACAAAATCATGGATTTTTGCAGCTTTCGCGGCCTTAACAATCTCGGCCTGTGATGCACCGTCACGGCCATAAGCCACGTTATAACCGATGGTATCATTGAACAGTACCGTATCTTGCGGCACGATGCCGATCTGGCCGTGCAGGCTGCTTTGGGTAATGTCGCGCACGTCCTGCCCATCTATACGCAAGGCCCCCGCGCCAACATCGTAGAAGCGAAACAGCAAACGCCCGATGGTGGATTTGCCGGAACCCGACGGGCCTACGATTGCCACGGTCTGCCCAGGTTTCACGGTTAGATTGAAGTCTTTCAATATGGGGCGATTTTCATCATATCCGAAATCTATATTGTCAAAAGTGACCTCACCCCCTGCAATCACCAGATCCTTGGCATTCGGTTTATCGTTAACTTCGGCTGGTTGTTCCAATAGCTCAAACATCTCACCCATATCAACCAGGGCCTGACGGATTTCGCGGTAGACCGTGCCCAGAAAATTCAACGGCATGGTGATCTGGATCATGTAAGCGTTGACCATCACAAAGTCCCCTACCGTCAGATCGCCGCGTTGCACACCAATTGCGGCCATAACCATAACCAGTATCAGACCCAAGGTGATGAAAAACGATTGGCCAAAATTCAAAAAACCCAAGGTATAATTGGTCTTCAGGGCGGCAACCTCATATCCACGCATACTTTCGTCATAACGCATGGCTTCGCGTTCTTCGGCCCCGAAATACTTTACGGTTTCAAAATTCAACAAACTGTCGATGGCTTTCTGGTTCGCGTCCGTATCCAGATCATTCATTTCCTTGCGAATACGCACCCGCCATTCTGTCACTTTGAATGTAAACCAGATATAAAGTCCAATGGTGACAACAACCACGGCCAGATACCAGACATCGAACAGATAGAATAATATGGCCCCGACAAAAATCAGTTCCAAAATCAACGGGCCGATGGAAAACAACATAAAGCGTAACAGGAATTCCACGCCCTTCACACCGCGTTCAATGATACGGCTTAAACCACCCGTTTTGCGGCTGATATGATAACGCAAAGACATCGCATGGATATGGCGAAAAGTTTCCAATGCCAATTGCCGCAATGCACGTTGGGCCACACGGGCAAAAATCACGTCGCGCAACTGATTGAAACCGACGCTCATTAAACGCGCTACACCGTAAGCAATGGTCAGCCCGACGGCCCCTGCCGTTAACATGAACACCGTGGTCGGCCCGCCCTGATCCGGTGCCATCGCATCCACTGCGCCTTTATAGAAAAACGGCGTCAGTACGGTAATGATTTTCCCTACAAGCAAAGCCAAAAGTGAAAGTACGATACGTATTTTGATCCACGCTTTATCCTTGGGCCATAGATAGGGCGACACCTTGCGGATAACTTTTACCGCTTGTTCTTTATTGACGTGCGTCTGGGTGATTATTGATGCCAAAATATTGTCTCCTGTCCAACGTATCTAGGTCGGACAGGGGAAATTGACCAGAGTTAAAGCATTTTAGTTTGGCAGATCAAAAACCTGACCCGGATAAATCAGATCAGGGTCTTTGATACTATCACGGTTGGCTTCAAAAATTTGCACGTAGCGCACACCATCGCCATAGCGTTTTTTCGCCACAGCCCAAAGCGTATACCCCGGTTGGATCGTGATATTCGATTGCAATACATCGGCTGAACTCACAACCGCTTTCGCCGCTTCGCGCTTGAACGGGCTTTGTACCCGTTCGGTTACGTCACCCGTGCTGCTCACACTGTCTACACGCAAAGCATAAAGCCCTTCGGGCACATCGGGCAAAGTGATTTTCCATTGTCCGCTATCAGCCACTTTTTGAACGTCCGTCGGTTTATTATCCAGATAAACCCGCACGAAATCATCGCTGCTGCCGCGCCCCGAAATAACGACATCACCCAGATCATCATAAACAATCGTATCAAGCGACAAGGTTTCTTGTGTCGCGGATGCCGGTGTCGTTTCGTTTACAACCACTTCCTGCGTTCCCCCATCTGCCGGGGCTTTCGCAATTTCTGTCGGTTCAATAACTTCGACACCGCTTGGCTTGGCCACGATCAGTTTCGGGGCGGCTTTAGCTTCCGGCTTGAACGGCATGATCAGAATTTTATCGACCGACGCAATATCATCGCCTGACGTTTGTTTTTGCACCAATTCAAGTTCACGCGGCACGTCAGAAGGTTCCAGATCAAGCAAGGCTACAAAGGCACCCGTTTCATCCGCTGTAGCCTGCCCTACGATCACACCGTTCAGAATAATCTCTACATCCGTATTGGGGGCCGCTTTGCCCGCAACAACGGTTGCGCCGGCTTTATCCACGCGCACCAGATCAAAACTTGGGATGATCGTTTCAGGGATGCCTAGTGTTGTT
>Ga0209344_10005651_pt1 | contig 10680 bp, 10 predicted proteins | sample Cruoilmetagenom6_FD_187293 | JGI IMG/M metagenome (GOLD analysis project Ga0209344, IMG submission 187293) | Oil polluted marine microbial communities from Coal Oil Point, Santa Barbara, California, USA - Santa Barbara Oil Seep Sample 6 (SPAdes)... | ecosystem: Environmental > Aquatic > Marine...
GGGGGCATTATCCACACCAGTGTAAAGGGGTCATTTTTGGACGCCGATCACCCCGCTACGGGGTCAAAATTGCATGCCTGTTCACAGATCAGTACGAATGCTCGCCTGCGGACATCCGAAATCCGTTCGTTGCGAAGCGCCGGAAATGCCTCACTGGGAGGGGGTTAAACTATGCACCTCGGCGACATTCGGTGATGTCGGATTTGCGTTGGTCGCCTTCTGGATGGCCAGCATTTCGGCTCGGTCGCGTGCTTGGTTGATGTCACCCAAGACACTCCCATTGTTGGTTTATCTGGGTGTCGGCGTGGCGCTAACAATCGGTTTTGAATACTACTATACCCAAATTGCACACCGCTGGGCCTATTGCTGATGGGCAATGGAGACCGACCATCGAGGTTGTCAGGCGTTGCGACGACCACAAGGCTTCAAGGTGCTTCCGCGCGGCTGGGGTGTCGAACGTACCTTCGCATGGCCGGAAAAGTCCCGCAGGTTGGCGAAGGGCTGAGAGAAATCCATCCAGCGTTCAACAGCATGGACCCTCATAGCCCATATCCTCATCCTAATGCGGCACCTGGCAAGGTACTTCCATAATTGGAAAACTTTTGAATCGGACTCTCAAAGACGAACTGCTCTGCTAGGTCTTGTTCTCATCATTGCCCCTTGCTCGGGCGAGCCTCATCAAATGGCGGCTCGACTACAGTGACAGTCGACCGCACTCACAACTCGGATGGCAAACACCAGACGAGTTGGTCACCACCTTCAACCCGCTCCAGGAACTGGCGTTGCGCAAAATCGAACGCTACGCGCCATCGCCCGTCGCATCAACCGTCTGTCAAGGCAAAAATAACGCCGGAAACGAACTCAACGCTGGATAAAAGCTGGGGGCAAGGCCACCGCGCGGAGACTATTTCAGCCACTCACTAGACATTCACCGACTTGGATCACTGCTGGTTTGCTGTTGGACATGTCCTTTATCAGCAAAGAATGCGCTCTTTTCCGAGATTGTTTTCCGCAACTCATGCACGAAAGATTCGATTAATTGAGATCGTGGACGGTGTGCGGGATATAGGAGCCACATCTCAAATGTAATTGCAGGACGAAAGGGTCGAATTACTATTTCGGTAGGTGAGATTTCGGCAGCAGTAAACGGATCGACGACGGACACGCCCGCCCCCATTGCTACAAGGCGACACGCGACGGCCGAAAGATTGGTCTCCAATTGGACACGGCGCTGCACACTCCCGTGATCGACGACGGACCTGATGATCTGCTCGGCATGATCTTCGCGTCCAAGTCGGATGAACGGTACGCCAACCAGATCCTTTGGGGTAATTACGGACTTGGCTGTTAGTGGATGACCCAGCGGAAGAATGCAGACGGCACTCACGCGGGTCAGCTCTTCAACCACAACAGATGGATGGTCAACGCGGAGTAAAGAGATGCCGAGGTCGATCTGCTGCCCGAGCACCCAGTCTGCAATCTTGACGGACGTTCGCACATGCACTGTTAAATCAACGTCAGGTCGTTCAATCGCGAATCGTGCGATAAGATCTGGAACTACCCGCAGACCGAGACTCGGAAGGCAACCGAGTCGCACGCGCCCTGCGCGTTTCTCACGCAGACTATCTGCAAATCGGTCAATGCGATCCATCCCTTGGTAAACTCGCTCGATCTCTTCGAACAGCAAGTGTGCTTCTGGTGTCGGAACCATGCGCTGCTTTTCTCGTATGAATAAGGGCAGCCGGATGGAGCGCTCCAACTCGGAGATCAATTTGCTCACGGCGGGCTGAGAAATGCGCATTCTGTTGGCGGCAGAAGTCACGCTGCCAGCCTCGATGACAGCCCGGAATGCCTCGATTTGCCGTGGTTTCATGTTGGCCTCATAAGGTTCAGTTATGAACTGGATCGTATAATGAATTTGACGGAATGACCTAGCGCACCTTTATATGTCCGTGAATAGCCCATTCACTATCAGTAGAGTTCCGATGCATCGCCCCACCACAATCATAACGTCCGAACACGTCATTTACCATTTCGACGCCACGATGGAGGCCAAATGGCGGGTCAAAGCCGGGGATTTGATTGAGATTCGCTGTCCTGATGGAGTACATGGCCAAATAAGGACTGAGACAGATCGTTACAAGGCGGTCGATTACGATCATGTGAACGATGCGGTCGGGCCAATTTTCGTCGAGGGTGCAGAGCCCGGGGACCGCCTGGTTGTCGACATCAGAGATATCCAGATCCCACAAAACTGGGGCTACGTTCTCCTGATCCCGAACTTCGGATTGCTGAAGGGGAATATCGAGGATGCCAAGACGAAAATCGTCGCCATCCAAGATGGACATGTCAATTTTGGTAACCTTCGCATTCCACTTGATCCGTGCATTGGCACGATCGGTGTTGCACCGATCGAAGGTCGGTACAATACCGTGATTCCGTTCGATCATGGGGGCAACATGGACACGACTGCTATCCGAGCCGGCGCGCGCGTCCACTTTCCTGTCAACCAGGTGGGCGGGCTCATCGCTATGGGTGACGCTAAAGCAGTTATGGGTGACGGAGAAGTATGTGGCACTGGCGTCGGTGTCCCCATCAACGTCTTTGCTCGCTTCGAGATCATTAAGGGCAAGCGCGTGCCGCGTCCCATCATAGAGACAGCAACCGAATGGCAGTTCGTAGCCAGCGCCGAGACGCTTGAAGCAGCTTGCAAAGTAGCCAACGAAGACATGATCGCAGCGATCTCCCGGGTGCACGGTAGCAGCTGGGAGGAAGCATACATGCTGAGCAGTCTGGTTGGGAACTTACGTATAAGCCAGGTTGTCGATCCGCTGATGACAGTACGAATGGCCATAGACAAAAAATATTTGCCGACCATCGACTAAGTATGTTCCACAGAGGGGGAGAGAAAATGAGCGTTCGAATTCATATGACAACCGTGGCGTTTGTCACGCTATGCAGTCTCGGTTCCACTACCGCTACGATATCTGCGCAGGAGGCTCGGCAAATGACAATCGCCTGCTACGCAGCGGGCATTCAAGAATATATTGAAAGTGACGTTCTCCCGGCCTTTGAGAAGGAGTACAACGTCAAGGTTTCTTATCTGCCTGGCGTCTCGTTGGCGACCATATCCAAGTTGCAGGCGCAGAAGAGCAGTCCTCAGATTGACATCGCATGCCTTGACGACGGCCCGCGCGAACAAGCCAAGGCCATGGGATTGCTGCAGGCAACTGATCCGGCAAAGATGCCAAATCTCGCCAATGTTTATGACGCAGCCAAGATGCCGGACAATATCGGCGTGAGCTGGGCCGTATTCGGTGTAGGTATCGTGTACAACCCTGAGGCATACAAGAAGGCCAACTTGGCGCCGCCGAAGTCGTGGAATGATCTGTCGCTGCCCGAACTAAAAGGCCATGTCATTGCTGACACTATCGGCTCCACCTATGGGCTCGACCTCCTTATCATGCTGGCGAAGGCCAATGGAGGTGGTCTGGACAATATGGATCCAGGTTTCGAAAAGATGAAGCAGGTGGCCGAAAACATCCCGGCCTTCGGAACAACTGCCGACTTGAGCCCGTACTTCCAGCAAGCCGACGCATGGGTAGGCGTTTGGACAAATGGAGAAGCTAACGGTTACCGAACCAAGACTGGTTTCCCGATGGAGTTTGTCTATCCCACTGAAGGTGCTCCGGCGCTCTTCGCCACTGCCAATGTAGTCAAGGGTGCTCCCAACGCAGACCTTGCGGATGCGTTTTTGAATTACCTGGTTGGGAAGGAAGCGCAGCAGGTGGTCGGTGAAAAGATAGGATTTGGCCCGGTCAACAGTGCAGTTGTATTGCCGCCTGAGCAGGCAGCCAATGTTACCTACGGAGCAGAAGCGGCCAAGAGCTTGGTACAGCTCGACTGGGCCGTCATAAACGAGAAGCGCCCAGAGTGGACTGATCGCTGGAATAGGGAAATCGAGCGCTAAAACGCCGATCCTTACCGCTGCGCAGCCTTTGTTGCTCTGTGCTCTTATCCATCGGCCAGTGCAAGGCCGATGGACTCTCATCTTGAAATCGTGACCATGAATTATATTGAAATCGACGACCTAAAGGTTCGCTACGGTGATTTCCAAGCGTTGAGTGGCGTGTCTTTCAACGTGGCCGAACGTGAACGTATTTGCTTGCTTGGTCCGTCCGGCTGCGGAAAGACAACGACGTTGCAAGTTATGGCGGGGTTCGTTGTGCCTGCGAGCGGCGAAGTGCGACTTGCCGGTCGCAGCCTGATCGGACTGGCGCCGGAAAAGCGCAACATCGGAATAATGTTTCAGAATTATGCACTCTTCCCGCACATGACGGTTTTTGAGAACGTCGCATTCGGGCTCAGAATGCGTAGCGCTTCGAACGCGGAAATCAAGCAAGAGGTAATGATTGCTTTGGAGCGCGTGAAGCTGGCGCATGCAGCGGAGAAAATGCCGAGCATGATGTCCGGTGGCGAGCAGCAACGCATCGCGTTTGCACGCGCCGTGATTGTAAAGCCCAGTCTGCTTTTGCTTGACGAGCCATTTAGTAATCTTGATGCGCGGTTGCGTCAGGAAATGCGTGGAGAGTTACTGGAGATGTTGGCCGGCCTGCCAATCGCTACCATTATGGTTACACACGATCAGGAAGAGGCCATGGCGATTGCCGATCGCATTGTTGTCATGCGGGCCGGCCACATTGAGCAAATCGGCACACCGAGCGAAATCTACGATACACCGAGGAGCTTGTTTGCAGCCCGCTTCATTGGCGACAGTAATACATTCTCAGGCAAGGTGGTGTCGACTGATGCAGATATTGCCGAGATCGAGGTGGGTGCGCTTGGTCGAGTTCGAGGCAAGAACCATGGGCTGAACACGGGCGCAAACGCTGAAGTTTTGGTACGACCGCAGCGAGTAATAATTGCGGAACCCAAATCGGCAAATACCCAACAGAACAGTGTGCCCGCGACAGTTGAGCGCGTGCTGTTTCTCGGTCACCGTACAGAGATCCATGTACGCCTCGACAACGGGTTCAAATTCGTCATCTGGGCACCGGACCACAATCGGACGGATGTACAGCCAGGCGCATCGGTGATGCTCGTCTGGAACGTGGCCGACACCTTCGCTTTTCCTGGCGGGGCTTGAAAATGCAGCTTGACGTATCAAGGTTGAAGGGTTGGCTGGCACTGGCGCTGGTGCCGCTAATCGTCTTCGCGGTTATTTACGTGGCGCCTGTGCTTCAGCTTTTTTGGCTGAGTCTCAGTCGGTTTGATCCGTCCTCTGGGATCGTGCCTGCAGTCGATCCGAGCTACTACGTCGAATACCTGACAGACAGCTACTATCTCGGAATTCTTGGTCGAACAGTGATTGTCAGCGTTGCGACGACTTTCATGACCGCCATTTTAGCTTATCCACTTGCATTGTATTTACTGGTCAGTACGGGGTGGCGGCAGACTTGTCTGTTCATTGTGCTTGTCTTACCACTGGTTACGAGCAGCATTGTGGTTTCCTACGGATGGCTGATCTTGCTTGGTCAAAAAGGCCTTGTGAATGACGTAGTGATTGGAATCGGACTTGCCTCGGCCCCCCTGCAGCTAATGTACACTAACACAGGAATTGTTGTCGGACTTACGCATGTTCTGCTGGTTTTCATGACCCTTTCGGTCGCCGCATCCATGCAGGGCATTGATGCTAATCTGGCGAAAGCCGCACGCAGCCTGGGCGCCACATCCTGGACCATCTTTCGCACGATAACGTTCCCGCTCACCTTGCCAGGACTGCGTACCGGCTGCCTTTTGGTGTTTTCGCTTAGCATGAGTGCCTATGCGACACCGGTATTGATCGGCGGGTCGCGCTTGAAAGTCCTCTCATATTTGATTTATCAACAGAGCTCCAGCCTGCTGAACTGGCCATTCGCCGCCGCGATGGCGGTTATTCTCCTCGCAAGCACGCTAGGCATCGTCGGCCTAGTACGTTTCTACGAGTATGTTCGCAAGAACACGGCACTTCACAGCGCCGATTCAGTCATTGAGGCGAGCCGATGAGTTATCGTCCTGATGGCACCTATAGTGCGTTCGGTAGGATCAAACGTGGAGCGCTCGCCGCTTACGTCATGCTCGTTGCTGTATTTTTGATCGCCCCAATCGTGGCAATCACGCTCGGCTCACTTACAGACAGCAACTACGTTTCATTTCCGCCACAGGGTCTTACCCTAAAATGGTATGCGGCTATCTTCTCGAAGCCGGTCTATCTAAAGGCGCTGCTGCTCAGCCTCATCATTGCTTTTTTATCAGCAACCGCGGCCAGTGTGATTGGAGTTTTGGTCGCGTTTGCTATGCACCGCTATCCAACGCGGCTAAATATACTGCTACAGGCCTTCGTTCTTACCCCGGTGATGCTGCCGTCCATTTTTATTGGCTTAGCCTTTCTTATCGCCTACACGCGCATGGGCTTTGGCGGCAGTCCGTTAGGCCTGTTCGCAGCACATGTCGTGGTGGCAACGCCCTTCGCCGTCTCTCTGATTCTCATCGGCGTAGGCGCTGTGAATCCGGCTCTGGAGATGGCCGCTCGCAGCTTGGGCGCATCACCATGGCGCGCCCGCCGACTGATCACATTGCCCCTTGTTGCCTGGAGTATAACAGCCGGCTGGGCCTTTGCCTTCATGATGTCTTTCGGCAGTCTTGAGGTTTCGTTGTTTCTCAATACGCCAGAGACAGTCACACTTCCGGTTGCTATTTATACATCCCTTGAATGGTCCCCGCTTGACCCCATGCTGACTGCTATCTCATCGGGCCTCGTCATAGTCACACTGATCGTGCTGTTATTGCTCGTACGGACGGTCAAGATCGACCAACTTATGAAGCGGAATGGGTCGTGAGCACACACTTCGACTTCGTGGTGATCGGGGGCGGGCTCGTCGGCGCGGCACTCGCGCGCGGCATTGCGCGCGAAAACCTCCGGGTCTGCGTCCTTGATGAAGGTGATGTGGCTTATCGCGCTTCGCGCGGTAACTTCGCCTTGGTGTGGCAGCAGAGCAAAGGCATTAATATGCCTGCCTACGCCAATTGGACGCGTCGTTCTGTAGAACTCTGGCCGGCGTACGCGGAACAATTGCAGAATGAGACCAATATCGACGTCGCGCTTCAGCAAGAAGGAGGTTTCCACCTGGCACTTTCAGATGCCGAGTTGGAGCGCCTTGTTTCGATCGCTGAGCGTGTGAATGGCCAAACAGGGGTCAATCCTTACCCTTATAGCGTCCTGAATGGCGACGAGATCCGAAGAAGGTTGCCAGGAGCGGGCCCGGATGTTGTTGGCGGCACCTACTCGCCGCTCGACGGTCATCTGAACTGTCTCCGACTTTATCGGGCAATGCATAGGGCGCTGATTGCGGCTGGGGTCGATTATCGTCCAGGCAACAGGGTAGTTCGCATCGACTATACGGACAGTTTTTCGCTGTCCATCGAGGGCGGTGGGCAAATCAAAGCACGACACATCGCTCTCGCCGCAGGTCTGGACAATGCTAGGCTTGCGCCTATGGTCGGGCTTTCGGCACCAGTTCGCCCGCAGCGCGGTAATATCATTGTCACCGAAAAGGTAGCCCCATTCCTCAAGATACCTGTCCAGACTGTCCGACAAACGGATGAGGGCAGTGTCATGATCGGAGATTCCCAGGAAGAGAGCGGCCTATCCGAAGATATAAACAATGGAATCATGGGCGTGATGGCAAGACGTGCTGTCCGAATGTTTCCGGCCATCGCGGATCTCAATATCGTGCGTATGTGGGCATGCCTTAGAGTGCTCAGCCCCGACGGTTTTCCAATTTACGATCATTCTGTGACCCATCCAGGTGCGTTTGTAGCCACATGCCATAGCGGTGTGACGCTGGCCGCCGTACATGCTGCAGTGCTTGCGCCTCACATGGCGCACGGCAGACTGCCACCAGAAGCTAAATCATTTAGTGCCAGGAGGTTACATGTTTCGAAGACTGACTGAAGCCGACGGCGCTCTTGTATCGCTGACAATCAACGGCGTCACCTGTGACGGTCGCGCGGGTGACAGCGTGGCGGCCCTACTCCTCGAAAATGGATATGCAGCCTGCCGCACAAGCGCAGTGTCAGGAAAACCACGCGGTTCATATTGCATGATGGGGGTCTGCTTTGAATGTCTGGTCGAAATAGACGGTGTCGCCAACCGACAGGCGTGCATGGTACAAATCGCTGAGGGAATGGACGTCAAGACGGGAACTGGGCGCCGCAGGGTAACACCATGAATAGGCTGTCTGACGTCGAAGACCTGCCACCACGCTGTGACCTTGTGATCATTGGTGCGGGGCCGGCAGGCCTCGCCGCAGCTATCGCTGCTTCGGAACACGGACTGCAGGTTCTAATTCTCGACGAGAACCCGGAGCCAGGCGGGCAGATCTATCGTGGACTTGTTTCATCGCCTCCCTCCCGGAGGCGGCTGCTAGGGCAGGATTATGAACGCGGGGACGTGCTTCTCTCCGGCCTCGAGGAAAGTACTGTTTCCTATCTCTCTGGTGCGTGTGTATGGATGACATCACGTGATCTGGAAGTAGGTGTCTCCAAAGATGGTGCGAGTCGGATCTTTAGCGCAAGGCATATCCTTATCGCCACCGGCGCGCTTGAGCGCCCTTTTCCAATTCCCGGCTGGACGCTCCCGGGAGTGTTGACCGCGGGTGCTGCACAGGGCCTTCTCAAAAGCTCGGGTCTGGTGCCGGATGGTCGTTTTGTGCTGGCCGGCACCGGACCCCTCCTATGGTTGCTCGCGTACCAGCTGATCGCAGCGAAAACGCCACCCGTTGCGATCCTCGATACCACACTACCGGCGACGCGAGTTGGCGTTCTGACTGCCTTGCCCTCCTTCCTTGGTTCGCAATACCTGCTTAAGGGGCTGCAGTTGAAGCGGAAGGTCCGAAGTCAGGTACCCGTGATTTCAAGAGTGACCGAGTTGAGAGCTATTGGTGATACACGGTTACAAAGTGTTGCCTACCGAACAAAGGGCGGTCAGTCCAAGACGATCGATGTTGAGTATCTGTTTTTACACCAAGGGGTTACGCCTAACATAAATATGGCGAATGCGGCAGGCTGTGATATGATGTGGGACAATGTCCAACTCTGCTGGAAGCCGGCCACTGATGCTTGGGGACGCAGTAGCGTGCCCGGTATTTCCATCGCCGGCGACGGGGCGGGTATCATTGGGGCCGAAGCTGCCGCGTGCCTCGGAAAGCTCTGCGGCTTGGACGCCGCGACGAAATTTGGCCTGATCACTGAAGCCGAGAGAAAGAGGCGAGCTGCTCCGACACGCAGCACGCTCTCTGGCTATGCACGGGGAAGACGCTTTCTAGATACGCTGTTTCAGCCATCAGCGAACTTCCGCAGAGTAAATGATGCGACGATTGTTTGCCGGTGCGAGGAGGTGACCGGTCAGCAGATCACGGAGACTGTCGCAGAACTCGGCGAGGTCGGGCCCAACCAGCTTAAATCATATCTTAGATGTGGCATGGGACCGTGTCAGGGAAGGCTCTGTGGGTTGACGGTAACGGAGATGATTTCGGCACTGCGGGACATTCCGCCATCCGAGGTTGGCCATTATCGTTTGCGGTTCCCGATCAAGCCGGTGACTTTAGCGGAAATTGCCACACTGCCGCATGATGAAGATGACGTTCGAGCGGTGATTCGCGAGTGATCCATGACTGATGTTATCGTCATCGGCGGTGGGATCCACGGCTGTTCAACGGCCTTCCATCTCGCCCGTCTCGGCATCAAGGTTTGTCTTATCGAAAAAGATACGATCGGCCGCCATGCGTCAGGCGTCAATGCCGGTGGCGTTCGCCAGATCTTTCGGGCACTTCCCGAAATCCCACTTAGCGTGGCAGCGATGCGGATGTGGGAAAGCATCGATGACCTGCTCGAAGACGATTGTGGCTTCGCTGCGCAAAGTCATCTGTTCGTCGCCGAAAATGAAGCGGAACTGCGCAAGCTCCAGTCACGTCGCGAGACGGTCGTTGAGGCTGGCTTCGAGCACGAGGAGCTGATCGGGGCTACCGAGCTGCGGCGACTTGTTCCAGCGCTTGCCAGTCATTGTGTAGGAGCGCTGATTTCTCGCAGCGACGGGGCGGCATTACCGTTCCACACTATGCAGGCATTCTTGCGGCAGATGCGACTGCGCGACGTCGACATAATTGAGAATGCCCAAGTTACCGGATTCCGTCGACAAGCATCAGTCTGGATTGTCGAAACAAGTGCCGGCGATTGCTTTCGCGCTCCGGTGCTTGTTAACGCGGCGGGCGCTTGGGGATCCAAAATTGCTGCTCAAGTTGGCGAGCGTGTCGATATGCAAGCTGTTGCACCTATGTTGATGATTAGCGAGCGTATGCCTTGCTTCCTTTCTCAGATCATCAGTGCGGTAGCGGCGCCATTGTCCTTCAAGCAATTCGCAAACGGAACAGTGTTAATCGGTGGAGGTTACGAGGGGCGCGTTCATTTGGAGGCCAACCGCACGGACCTCGATTTCCGTAAACTTTCGCGGAATGCAAGAACAGTTTTCGATCTGTTTCCGCTCATGAGACCCGCGCGAATTGTGCGCGCATGGGCAGGTATCGAGGGACGAACGAGCGACGGCATCCCGGTAATAGGCCGAAGCGCAACGGAGTCGGGATT
>Ga0209344_10005652_pt1 | contig 10678 bp, 9 predicted proteins | sample Cruoilmetagenom6_FD_187293 | JGI IMG/M metagenome (GOLD analysis project Ga0209344, IMG submission 187293) | Oil polluted marine microbial communities from Coal Oil Point, Santa Barbara, California, USA - Santa Barbara Oil Seep Sample 6 (SPAdes)... | ecosystem: Environmental > Aquatic > Marine >...
ATATTCCAATAAATCCGTTCGACACGATCGCGCGACAGACGTCCGCCTTCGCGATACCATGTGTTCACGCCGGTCAACATAGCGATTATCGCCAGCGTCGCGAGCTTTAGGTCGGGCACCCGAAACGCGCCGGTGGCGTGGCCGGCTTCTAGTATCGACTGCAACCCGTCTTCATAAGCTTTGCGCAGCTTTTCAATAACCGCGAAATTTTCGTCGCTCAGATTGCGCAGTTCCATATTGGCGATGAAAACAGCGTCCAGACGCTCTAGATGAAAGCGGATATGAAACCGGGTGAAGGCCTGAAGCTGCTCAATCGGCGCGATCGGTTTTTCCACAGCCTCCCACGCCGTCAACAATTCTTCCAGATGCTCGTGCATCAGTGTGAACAACAATGTCTGCTTGTCGGGTGTATAAAGATATAGCGCACCAGCCTGAAGGCCGACATTGGACGCGATCTGGCGCATTGAAACGGCCGCATAGCCCCCTTGGGCAAACAATCGCAACGCCGCCTGGCGCACCAGCGGACCGGTGATTTCAGAATGAGAGCCGGTTTTTCGTGCCATGTGCTATCCTTAACTGAACAAGCATTCAGTTCAAGCTGCTTACTTGCACCCGCCCCTTTTGTCCCGCTATGAACATCACAAAGCACCCGGAGACCTGATGCCACACAGATTGATACCACTGGGCGCGGCGCTGCTGTTCCTATTCGGCTGTTCAGACAGGCCCGACTTGAGCGCGGCAATATCAGAAAATGCGCGCCGCGCTGGTTATCCCCAGCTTGTCGAGCTAACCGGCCTGCTGCCATCTTCTGCAAATGAACCGGACGGCATTGATCCGGCGGCCGGGCTTTTGGCCCGTGTGGTCGCCCTGCGCAGCCGTGCTGCGCGCTTGCAGCGACCGGTTGTCGACGCCAACAGCAGACGACGCATGAACGCAGCACTTACACGCCACAACAGCTGACGTTGCAGCGGCGGCGAAATCTCGGTAGAGACCCGGCGAAACACTTGAACGAACACCCAAACGGGAGCACCGAATGTCAGATCCGCTTCGCCTAGGAATTGCAGGTTTGGGAACCGTCGGCACCGGCGTTGTCAAAATTATCCAGCGGCAATCCAGCCTGCTGGCGGCACGGGCCGGGCGCGAAATTAAAATCGTCGCCGTTTCGGCGCGCACGCGCGACAAGGATCGGGGCGTGCGGCTGGATGCATTCGACTGGGAAGATGACCCGGTTGCGCTGGCGCGACGCGACGACATCGACGTATTTGTGGAACTGATGGGGGGCGCTGACGGCCCGGCCAAAGCCGCAACCGAGGCCGCGATTGCGACCGGCAAGGATGTTGTCACCGCCAACAAAGCAATGCTGGCACTGCATGGCCAAGACCTGGCCACCGCCGCCGAAGCAAAAGGCCGGGTGATCCGTTTTGAAGCCGCCGTAGCTGGCGGCATTCCGGTCATCAAGGCGCTTGGCGAAGGCTTGGCAGGCAATGAAATAGAGCGCGTCGTCGGCGTGATGAACGGCACCTGCAACTTTATCCTGACGCAGATGGAAAGCACCGGATCAAGCTATCAGGAAATTTTCGACGAGGCGGCATCGTTGGGCTATCTGGAAGCAGACCCGACGCTGGACGTTGGCGGCATTGATGCGGCTCACAAGCTGGCGCTGCTGGCCTCGGTTGCGTTTGGCACCAAGGTCGCATTTGACGGCGTGCAGATCGCAGGGATCGAGCGGATCACCATCGAAGACATCACCTTGGCCGCCGATATGGGGTTTCGCATAAAGCTGCTGGGCGTGGCGCAAATGTCGGGGCGCGGGTTGGAACAACGCATGTCGCCCTGTCTGGTGCCAGCGGGCAGCCCGCTTGGCCAATTGGAAAACGCAATGAATATGGTCGTGCTGGAAGGCAAGTCAGTCGGTCAGATCGTGCTGCGCGGGGCCGGTGCTGGCGAAGGCCCGACCGCCAGTGCGGTGATGGGCGACGTGATGGATATTGCGCGCGGATTGCGCGTCGCGACATTTGGCCAGCCCGCCAACACCTTGGCAGATGCACCCGCCGCCACGACCAGCATTCCGGCGCCCTATTACCTGCGGATGAAACTGCTGGATAAGCCCGGCGCACTGGCAAAGATCGCCACCGCCCTTGGCGCCGCTGGCATTTCCATCGACCGGATGCGCCAATACGGCCATACCGACCCGTCGGCACCGGTGCTGATCGTGACCCATAAAACCAGCCCGGCAGCGATCAGCGAAGCAATCGCCGGAATGAAAAAAATCGACGTGATGGTGGATGAGCCGGTGGCGATCCGCATTGAATCCGTTTGAAACGCCTTGGCCGCGCCCCATTCTGCCGATAGATGTGTCGCAAATACAAACAAAAGGACTATGTAATGGTTGACGCCGTTGAATTTCATGATCGCCTGTTGTCGCTCGGGCTGGCCCGGGTTTCGGAAGCTGCTGCAATGGCCTCGGCCAAACTGGTTGGGCGCGGCGACGAAAAAGCCGCCGATCAGGCCGCAGTTAACGCCATGCGCGAGCAGTTGAATATGTTGGATATTCAAGGTGTTGTGGTTATCGGCGAGGGCGAGCGCGACGAAGCGCCAATGCTTTACATCGGCGAAGAGGTTGGTTCAGGTGACGGCCCGGCGGTTGATATCGCGCTGGACCCGCTTGAAGGCACGACACTGACGGCCAAGGATATGCCCAACGCGCTGACGGTCATCGCCATGGCACCGCGCGGCACCCTGCTGCACGCACCAGACGTTTACATGGACAAACTGGCCATCGGCCCCGGATTTGCCAAAGACGTGGTTAGTCTGGAAATGAGCCCCGCCGAGCGCATCAATGCACTGGCCAAGGCGCGCAAGTGCCATCCAAGCGACATTACCGTCTGCATTCTGGAACGTCCCCGCCACGAGGCGATGATCGAGGAAGTCCGCGCAACCGGTGCCGCAATCCGCCTGATCACCGATGGCGATGTGGCCGGGGTCATTCACTGCGCCGAGGCCGAACAAACCGGCATCGACATGTATATGGGCTCTGGCGGCGCACCAGAGGGTGTTTTGGCTGCTGCGGCGTTAAAATGCATGGGCGGCCAGATTTGGGGCCGGTTGATGTTTCGCAATGATGACGAACGCGGACGCGCCAAAAAGGCCGGGATCACTGATCTGAACCGGATTTATGCACTGGACGATCTGGTGACGCAGGACGTGATTTTTGCGGCCACCGGCGTAACTGACGGGTCGATCCTGGCGGGTATCCGGCGCGAACCGGGGTATCTGGAAACCGAAACGATCCTGATGCGTTCAAAAACCGGCTCAGTACGGCGGATGCAATATCGCAACCCCACCAGCTAACGGTGGCTGAACGCGCCTTTCTGGATGTTGAAACGTCGCTGACCGGGCGGCGCTGGACCGGGCCGGACGGGGCAACCCAGCGCCTGTCCGAGGCGATGGAACAAGCCACCACACTGCCGCGCGCGCTGTGTAATACGCTGGTTCGTCAGGGGGTTACACCACAGGATGCCCCGGCCTATCTGGCCCCGGCGCTGCGCGACCTGTTGCCAGACCCGGCGGTGCTGCGCGACATGGCAACCGCAGGGGCGCGTTTTGTGCGCGCGGTTCAGGCACGCGAAAAAATCGCCGTTTTTGCCGATTATGACGTGGATGGCGGGGCTTCGGCGGCACTGATCCTGACGTGGCTGTCGACCTTCGGGCTGACGGCGACACTATATGTGCCCGACCGGATAAAAGAGGGCTATGGCCCAAACACCCCGGCGATGCGCGATCTGGCCATCAATCACGACCTGATAATCTGCGTTGATTGCGGAACCGCGTCCCATGATGCAATCGGTGCGGCCGATGGCGCGGATGTGCTGGTTCTTGACCACCATCTGGGCGGCGAAGTTCTGCCCCCCGCTTTCGCCATCGTAAACCCGAACCGTCAGGACGAAGACGGCGAGCTGGGGCATCTTTGTGCGGCCGGCGTCGTGTTCCTGTTTCTGGTCGAGGCAAACCGGATGATGCGCGCCCATGACCAAAGCGGGCCAGACCTGATGGGGTTTCTTGATCTGGTGGCACTGGCCACCATCGCCGATGTCGCCCCGCTGCGTGGCGTCAACCGGGCGTTTGTGCGTCAGGGGCTGAAGGTCATGGGGCAGCGGGGCCGCCCTGGTCTGGTTGCACTTTGTGATGTGGCCAAACTGGATACCGCGCCAACCGCCTATCATCTGGGCTTTGTGCTGGGGCCGCGGGTTAATGCAGGTGGGCGCATCGGGCGGGCCGATCTGGGCGCGCGGTTGCTGTCCACCGCTGATCCAAATGAGGCCGGTTCAATCGCCGAGCGGCTGGATCAGTTGAACACCGAACGGCGCGAGGTTGAAAGTGCTGTGCGCGATGCCGCCCTTGAACAGGCAAGCCAGCGCGGGCTGGACGGGCCGCTGGTCTGGGCGGCAGGCGAAGGCTGGCACCCCGGTGTCGTCGGTATCGTCGCTTCGCGGCTAAAAGAAATGACCAACCGGCCAAGTCTGGTGATCGGGCTGGACGGGGATGAGGGCAAAGGTTCCGGCCGCTCGGTCAGCGGCATTGATCTGGGCGCGGCGATCCAGCGGCTGACCAGCGAAGGGCTGTTGTTAAAGGGCGGCGGCCACAAGATGGCGGCAGGGCTAAGTGTGGCGCGTGATCAGCTGGAACCGGCGATGGCGCGGCTGGGCGAATTGCTGGCGCGTCAGGGCGCACAGGATCTGGGCCCGCGCGATCTGCGCCTTGACGGGATGCTGATGGACACGGCGGCCACGGTTGAACTTATTGAACAAATTGAACAGGCGGGGCCCTTTGGCGCCGGCGCCCCTGCCCCCAGATTTGCCTTTGCCAACCAACGCATCCGGTTTTGCAAACGGGTCGGCGCCAACCACCTGAAGGTCAGCTTTTGCGACGTGGGAACGACGCCGATCGACGCGATTTCCTTTGGTGCCTTTGACGGACCACTTGGCCCGGCAATCGAGCAACATGGCGGCATGCGCTTTCATTTGGCCGGGCGATTAGAGATCAACACATGGGGCGGGCGAAGCCGGGTTCAGCTGCGCCTAGAAGACGCCGCAGCAGTGCGCGCCGATTAGGGCGAAAATCCGTAAAGAAACTTCTTGCCCTTTAACGCAGCTTTGCCTAAATACGGTCCACGCCAAAAGTGGCCCGTTCGTCTATCGGTTAGGACATCTGGTTTTCAACCAGGAAAGAGGGGTTCAACTCCCCTACGGGCTACCACTTCCCCCTTGCAATCGATTGTAAGTAAAAGATATTTTTAGTTTTGGCGGCACTGATCCGCCAACCTTCCCTTCATTAGGCTGTGGTATCAACGCCAATATCTTTGAATTACAGATCGCCTCATCTGATCGCATCGCGCTTCGAATGTGAGCGTAAAAGAGCATGGAGCCCGGAAAACGCTTGTTTGCGTCCGTAACATTTTATTGAGCAGTGACGCCCAGCTAAGGGGATTGCCGCCGTGAAGCGCTGCAATCGATTGTAAGAGTACTTTGCAGGTTGGGGATCGCGTTGCTTGCGGCCCAAAGCGGTCATTCATTCGGTCCGCAGCGAATGGCGGCTGTGAGCCCAATATTTTCTAATGCTGCAGCCCGTATAAAAGGGCGGCTTCCGGGAGTTTTTCGGGCGTTCACCAATAGTCTTCAATGCCAATTATTAGTCCGGTTTTGAACTTTGCTTAGCCAAAAGAAATGCAAGTTGCGCGGCTGATGTGACGCCATCAATAAGCCGTACAGGTTCCTCTTCACAAAAATATGCCGGAATATGGACCATACCAGCGCACCCAAGAACCACGACATCAACCTTGTCTTCAGCGACAGCACGTTTGATTTTCCCCACCACGGCAGGAGCGGTTCCGGCGGGGTCTGTTTCTAGGTCTAAAACCGGGACACCACACGCGCGGACGCGGGCTAGTTTGGATGTAAATCCGTAGGCGTGGATGTTGTTTTCCAGAATGGGCACAGAAACGGCCAAAGTGGTCACAACTGAAAAACGCCCACCTGCCAGAACCGCCATGTGATAGGCCGCTTGGCCGATGCCAATGACAGGACAGGCGGCGATTTCGCGGGCGGCGTCCAGCCCCGTGTCATCAAAGCAGCCGATGATAATCGCCTGCGCGCCTGCATCAGATGCTTTGCGAACGAGCGCCAACAAGGGTGGGATGCAGGCTGCGCCGTCCGCAGATCCCTGGATCGCGGCGGGCCCATCAAGGGATGTCCAGCCTTCCACCACGACGCCCGCTTTCGATGCTGTTTCCACCATTGCTTGGGTCATAGTTTCCGTGCTGTTGGGGTTGATCAGGACGATCATCAGACGGCTTTTCCTGCATCGCTGCCTGCGCGCGCTTTGCGGCGATTGCTGAGGAGTGCGAGAGCGAGGAACGCTCCGATGATCAACAGCGAGAACAGCGTCGTCAGCGTGCCAAGCGCATACAGCACGGGCGACGTAACATTGGTCGTCATCCCGTAAATCTCAAGCGGCAAGGTGTTGTAGCTGCCCGCCGTCAACAAAGTACGCGCGAATTCGTCATAGCTCAGCGTGAAACCAAACAAGGCGACGCCAATCAGCGAGGGTGCGATTATCGGCAACACAACATAGCGGATTGTTTGCCATGGGGATGCCCCAAGGTCGCGGGCGGCTTCCTCAAAGCTTTTGTCGAAACGGTTGAAGACGGCGAACATGATCAGCAGGCCGAATGGCAGCGTCCATGTCAGTTGCGCGCCAAAACCGGAGGTCGACCAATGCACGTTGAGCCCGCTTTGCGAAAACAGCAGGCCCACGCCCAGTGACACAAGGATCGACGGGATCACCAGCGCCGTGATGATAAGGTAAAACAGAATGCCCGAGCCTGCGAATTTCTTGCGAAAGGCCAAGCCGCCCATGACCGAGACGACCACTGTTGTGACCATGACCATCAGGCCCAACGCGATTGAACGGCGAAAGCTGCCCCAGATGTCGCCGACGGCCTGTTGTTCGAACAGGTCAAAGAACCAATACAGAGACACGCCGCGCATCGGGAATGTCAGCCCACCCCCCTCTCCTTGGAACGATAGTATGCCAATCGTCAGGGTCGGACCGTAAAGGAACAGCACAAACAGCGCGAAGAACGCGGAGAGGATATAGAATGATCTTGGGCGCGGTTCCATTACAGTTCCTTCCGAATGTCGACAAAGCGCAGCAGGATGCCGATGGTGATCAGCACGGTCGCCAGCAACACAATCGCCGTGGCAGACGCGCTTGGGTATTGCAGCAAGGCGATATCGTTTGAGATCAAACGACCGACGTTCGCAGATTGGCTGCCCGACATGAAGCGCACTGTGATGAAATCGCCCATCACGAGTGTGACCACGAAAATGGTGCCGATCATAATGCCTGGCTTGGTCAACGGGATAATAAGGTTCCACAAGATTTGCACGCCGCTTGCGCCTGCATCCCGCGCCGCCTCAATCAGGGATTTGTCGATCCGCATCATCGTGTTGAAGATCGGGACGACCATGAACAGCGTGTAAAGGTGTACAAAGGCGAGGATGACGGCGAAATCTGAGAACAACAGCCACTCGACCGGTTCGTCTAATACGCCCCAAGACATCAGCGTGGAATTGGCAATGCCGTTGCGCCCGAGAAATGGAATCCAGCTGATCATGCGAATAATGTTGGAGGTCCAGAACGGGATTGTGCACAGGAGGAAAAGTGCGATTTGCCATGTCTGGCTTCGAATGTGGAATGTCAGATAATAGGCAACGGTGAACCCGATTGCCAAGGTAAAGGCCCATGTGATGAACGCATATTTGAACGTGTTAAGAAAGACGGTGTAGGTGACGGGTGATCCAAACAGGAAAGCGTAATTGTCCCATTCAAAGGCCGGAATGATAGAGAATTCCGTCGCGCGCCAAAAGCTGACGATTATGATTAAAACAATCGGCATCACGAGAAAAACGAGCAGTACCGCCGCAAGGGGAGACACCATCAGCCAGCCGGTTACATTGCGATTTTCTAACAGCTTTTTCATGAGTATTCTTTATATTGAATGGGGTGGGTGCGCCGCTTGGCGCACCCGTTGGCCGTTCTTAAGCGGCGATAAATTCGTTCCACTTGCGGACCATGTATTGGTTTTCGTCCATGACAGAGTTCCAGCATACAACGGATCCCATGCGATCAAGGAAGGCCCCACCATCGCGAACTTCGCCCGCACCGGCCAGTTTGTCGCCAGTTGGGGACAAGATGTCACCTTCCGCGGCTTTGCCTTCGTACCAAAAGCCCCATTCGTCTGCGGTCATGAACTCTTTGGACGTTTCGGGCACCGCCGAGTAATAGCCCTGACGCATCAGATAGCCGCCAACCCAGCCAGAGAGATACCAGTTGATGTATTCATAGGCAGCTTCAAGCTCCAGACCAGATAGTGCAGCAGAGATGCCCAAACCACCGCCCCACGAGCGGTAACCTTCTTCCAAAGGCTGATAGACGCATGGGACACCTTGCGATTTGACGGCTGTGATTGCAGGGGACCACATGGACTGGATCACAACTTCGCCGGACGCCATAAGGTTGACGCTTTCGTCAAAGGACTTCCAGAACGCGCGGAACTGGCCGTTTTTCTTAGCCTCAGTAAAGATGCCGAGCGTCAGATCAATTTCTTCTTTCGTCATATTGCCTTTGTCGGGGTAAGTGTATTCGCCCATGGATTCCACGACCATCGCCATGTCCATGATCCCGATAGATGAGATGTCGAGTATCGATGCTTTACCCCTAAACTCAGGGTTCAAAAGCTCGGACCAATTGTTGATCGGACGGCCGATCAGATCGGGGCGGATGCCCAGCGTATCGGCGTTGTAGATCGTCGGGATCAAGGTCATCCAACCGGATTCTTCTTGAACAAAGTCCGTACCGTTCGGGCCTGACGTAAAGCCGACGGTATGTGGCGCTGTGCCCTGTGCAATCGTGCTTGTCGGTGTCAAAAGACCGCTGCGGAATGTACCGGCGATCTTGTCGTAATTGGCGATCTTGGACGTATCCATTGCCTGCATGTTGCCAGCGGCCCAGACCTTTTTACAGATAAAGTATTCTATGTCTGCGATGTCAAAGCTGTTGGGCTGTGTGGCTGCGCGTTGTGTGACGCTGTCCGTATCCAGTGCGGTCATTTCAAGCGTGAAACCAAGATCTTCTTTCACTTTATTGGCGACATCATTGAGGTTGGACACCCCTGTGCCGAACTGGCGAATGGTGACATCCTTGATGTTTTGCGCCCAAAGCATGGGCGCGCCAAGGGTCGTAGAACCGGCCGCAATCGCAGTCGATGCGGCACCTTTTAGCAGTGCGCGGCGGCTTAGGCCGGTCCGTGATGTAAATTTGGTCATGCGTCGTCTCCTTGTCAGTGGTGAAGTGCCGCGACTTATGCGGTCAGTTGGTGAAGGTTTTTGGCATCCCAATGCAGACCAATCTGGTCGCCGGGGTGATGCGGGGTTGTGAAGTATTCGGCTTCGGGCACCAGCGCAGTGATTTCTTGGTCGCCGGTAATGCGCGCCAGCAGCGATACATGGGTGCCCTGGTACTCAACGGCGATCACTTGGGCGTCCAACCTGCTGTTCTGCGGCGCGGTGATGGCGACGGCGTCTGTGCGGATTGCGAAATGCCCTTCGGGCAGCGCGATGACATTATGGCCGCCCATAAACTGCGCAACAAAGCGGGTCATTGGGGCGTTAAACACATCGCGGGCAGGACCGGCCTGTTCGATCACCGCGTCATTCATCACGACAATCTCATCGGCCAGCGCCAGTGCTTCGTCTTGCCCATGCGTAACGTGGATAAAGCTGATGCCCAGCTCCTTTTGCAGCTTCTTCAGCTCGCCACGCATCCGGATGCGCAAGAACGGGTCCAGCGCTGACAGCGGCTCATCCAGCAGTAAAACTTCGGGCCTTGTGATCAATGCGCGGGCCAGCGCGACGCGCTGTTGTTGCCCGCCGGATAATTGATCAGGCAGTCGATCTGCCAGCGCCGTTAGGTCGACCAACTCTAGCATTTCACCCGCTTTGGTGTGGCGTTCCTTAACGTCCACCCCCTTCATTTTCAGGCTGAATGCAACATTATCAAGGACGCTAAGGTGCGGAAACAAAGCGTAATTCTGAAACATCATCGCGGTGCCGCGCTGCGCGGGCGGCAGAGCGGAAATGTCACGCCCTGACAGCAAAATCGCGCCCTCGGTCACGCTTTCATGACCCGCAATCATCCGCAGGGTCGATGATTTCCCGCAACCCGAAGGCCCAAGCAGGCAGGTATAGGAGGATGGCTGAAAACTATGCTGTATCGCATCCACAGCGACGGTCGGACCATAACGTTTGGTGACTTTCACCAGTTCCAGATCATGTTTTTCAGTCATGGGTGCTCCTGTGTTGAAACCAGTTGGGTGCTTGTGATGTCGGAATTCAAACAGTGCCCACGGTTTCTGGGAAAGAGTCAGCTCGATGACAAAAAATTGGGCGGAACAATTGGGTGGCGCTCAAAAATTGAACGCAATGTGTATTCTGTATTGTATACAATTAATCTGCACCTTGTTCACGCAGCATGCCTCTGGCATCAGTGATTCTGAAGGAAACTCCCATGCAGGCTCGACCTATCTCCAAACCCAAACCTCGAAATGCGACGCAAAAGG
>Ga0209344_10005655_pt1 | contig 10675 bp, 23 predicted proteins | sample Cruoilmetagenom6_FD_187293 | JGI IMG/M metagenome (GOLD analysis project Ga0209344, IMG submission 187293) | Oil polluted marine microbial communities from Coal Oil Point, Santa Barbara, California, USA - Santa Barbara Oil Seep Sample 6 (SPAdes)... | ecosystem: Environmental > Aquatic > Marine...
GTTAGAGCCGTCCGCTCATAACGGATTGGTTGGGGGTTCGAGTCCCTCCGGGCCCACCAATCTCTTTAAAAATCAATATGTTACGGAGTGGTTAGCCACGGTTAGCCATTTGCGGTTAGCCATCGCCAAACATGGCGACAACCTTGTCCATGGCATCGACGGCAAGGCGGACCGAATCGGCATCTCTGGAATAGAGTTCTGCGTGGGCGATGGTGTCGTGCCCAAGTATCGTCATGAGTTGCCGGGTCGATGCGCCGCCCTCGGCCATGCGCTTGCCCAGGGTCTTGCGCAGGCCGTGAATTGTGCAGCCGGCTGGAAGCCCAGCCGATTTGGTCCAATCCGCCATGCGCCCGGTCAATGACTTTTCCGAGAACGGCTTGCCATAGGCTGTGACAACGATCTCCGGAATGCCGGCCGGTGCGGTTGTGTGGGCGGCAACAAGGGCGGCTGTCAGCGCAGGCGATTCAGGAACGAACAGCGCCTTGCCTGTCTTGTGTTGAACAATCTCGAATCCCCGGACAATGTGAGCCTGCCCATCGCGGGTGATGCTGCGGGTAACGCGGTTGATCCATTTTATTGAGGCCACATCAGACCGGCGGTTGCCAAGCCACAGCGCAATCGAGAATACCAGGCGCGGCGTGGTGCCCACCGGCCAGCGGGCGCAAAAGCCAGTGAGTTCGTCGGCTGTCCATGCTCGCCATCCACCATAGGCTGGGCGCCATGATATTCGAGCGGACGGATCGTGATCTATCCATTCCTCGTCAAGCGCTATGGTGATCATTTTGCGAATGGCAACCAAAATATGCTTGGCCTTGTGCGGCGTGGCGGAATGGTCAGACAGGATCTGCTTGATGTGCCTTCGCTTTAGATCGGCCATAGGCGCATCGGCCCAGGTCAGGTCACTTCCGGGCGATACCGGCGTTGCAAGCAACCGGTCCGCAAGGCTCTCGTTCTTCTGCCGGGTCAGCGGGCTCGCAATCTTCCACTTGTGCGATTGCTTCCACCTTGCCCACGCATCGGCCATGGTTCGGGATTGATGGCGCAGGGGCAGCGTGGAGACGGGCTTGACTGCCTGACCTGTCCGCGCTGCCATATAGGCATCATCAAAGCCCTGATCGCCGGGTTGGCCGCGCAAAGACAAGGCGCGCCCGCCGTAGCGAAAGCGCCAGCGAGTGTTGCCGCTCTTGTCGATGAATGATGAAATGCCGGGATAATCGTCATGGGTGGCCATGGTGCCAACCTATCTCTTGCAAAGCGGACTTGGCAATAACGCCTGGTCCGTCGGGATCACGCCTCGCCCCTGGCCATGTCAATGACGTTGCCGCGCCCTTCGGGCAGTGAGTTGAAGGCCATGTCGAGGGCGAAGCGATCCCATATCACCCGGCCATCAATGCGCTTGGGCTTTGGCATGTCGCCACGGGTCACCAGATCATCGAATTTGGTTGACGACACACCGACATAGCGGGCGGCCTCGTCGCGGCTCAGACCGCGCGGGGGGTAGGCTATCGGATCGGGGCGGGACGGGCGGCTCATCGTCTGGCCCTCCTGATTGCGTCGCCGCTGGTCACCATGGTGTAGCCATCCTCGAACCGGACACAGATCGAGTTCATCTTGCCGCGAGCAGTGACGGTGCAGACCTGGCCTTTGCGGCCCTTGCGGTTCCAGCGGTAGATGTAGCGTTGGTCGGTAGCAGTGGTCATGGGTGCCAGGCCCCTGTGCAGATACACAGATGATTATTCATGGTTGCCGCCTTTCGCCAATTCGCAAGCCACCCTCGGGCGCGGCTTCCAACAGCAAATTGGCCAGCACCGGAATGGTGTTCTTGCGCTCGACCGCGGTCAGCAAGGTCTCCCGCGGTGTTGTGAGGCTGAAGGGGGAGGTCACGCATCCTCCCCCGGTTCAGGTGCCATACCAAGCGCATGAAGATAGGTGTCGAGCACGGCCTCTTGTTCGAGCCGCTCGTTCTGATCCTGTTTGCGGATGGCGACGACCTTTCGCAGAACTTTGGTGTCGTACCCATTTGCCTTCGCCTCGCCGTAGACGTCCTTGATGTCGTCGGCGATGGTCTTCTTCTCTTCCTCAAGACGTTCAATGCGCTCGACAAGAGACCGTAGCTGATCGCGTGCAACGGCCATGGCCGCCGTTTCCCCGGTCTTTTCGGGCGGAAACGCCTCGGACTGGCGTTCGTCGCGAACCGGTATTTTGTGCAATGTCGCTTCCATGAGTTGGGCCTCTTTTAGAATGGAATGTCGTCGTCGAGATCGCGGCTGGTGTTGCCGGACGGAGCTGACGGGTTGCCGGTGCCGCTGGACGGAGAGCCGCCTGCGCCACCGGCGCTCCGGCCAGCTGCAAGGTCCGGATCCTGACCATAATCCTGCGGACCATCGCCGCCGGGCCGGTATCCAGAGCCGCCAGCGGAATCCAGCATCACCAGTGATCCGCCAAAGCCCTGCAGCACCACTTCGGTGGAGTAGCGGTCCTGCCCGGAGTTATCCTGCCATTTGCGGGTGGCGAGCTGGCCTTCGAGATAGACCTTCGAGCCCTTCTTCAGGTGGTTTTCAGCCACCTTGGCGAGGCCTTCGTTGAAGATAACCACGCGGTGCCCTTCGGTCTTCTCGCGGCGCTCGCCGCTGGTCTTGTCGCGCCAGCTTTGAGATGTCGCCACGGACAGGTTGACGATCGGCCGGCCGTCCTGGGTGTGGCGGATATCGGGATCCGCACCCAGATTGCGGACCAGAATGACCTTGTTGACCGAACCCGCCATTATTCTGTCCTCGCGCTGTCGGCTTCGCCTGTGCTCCGGACGGGGCCTCGCATTGGCTCGGACGGCCTTTCGGCCTTGCCGCCTTCGGCGGAATGTGGCCTCGCGCTCACGGGCTTGGCGCTGAAATCGACGCCAAGGGCGGTCAGCTCAGCCTCGGTTTCCCTGATCGTCTCGTTCAGGGTTTCGTTGATGGTCTCAGTTAAGAGTGTCACCATGGAAGGTGGTAGTGAGATCTCGACCGTATCCCTGCCGTGCCCGATGACAAGCCGTGGCTGTGCCATGGATAGCCGCTTGAGCAAATCGGAACTGAAGTTGACCGTCTCCGCCAGCTGGCGGATACTGTCGAGGTCTTCAAGCTTCATGACCGTGCCTCCGTTGCCAGCTTGGCCAACAACCGCTCGGTCTTCTTCAGCGTGCTGAAGCTGCCGCGCGGTCGGCTGCGTTTGCCTGAGTAGCGCATTGAACCGAAGTTTTTCGGCCTGTGGGTGTGGCGGGCAAACCTGCGCTCAAGCTTCTTCTCGCTGGCGCTGTGGACCGGGGCACCCAGCGGCACGATGGCCGCGAGCCGGGCGATGGCGGAGCCGAGACCGAGGATACGGCGGAGACCTTGTGGTCTGTGCATGGTCATTCCTTTCCGGAGGTGAGCGCCACGTGAGTGGCGTGAAGCGAGCGTTGGTCGTGAAGCAGGTCTTCGCCGATGAAGCGTCTGGCGCAGGCGACAAACCGCTCCTCGGCCTTCATCGCTGCCCAGGGGCGGATACCGCCCTTGAGCCGGAGAGGTGCCCGATTGGTGACCGGGATGGCCTGCGCTCGCGCGGCGGGGCCGAATAGTGCCAGCATCTCGGCGTTGCACATGCGCCGGTCGTAATCGTCGATCGCCGCCTGCTGCTCCGGGTTGGGCAGGCCAAGCCCTGCGGCCAGCCACCCGGCTTCACGCCATTGGTCCTTGATCCACATCCAGACCCATTCCACCGGGTTGCCAAGATCGGTCCCTTGGCTGAGTGCTGCCACCAGCAGCCGCTGCGCCGGCGTCGGCTTGTCGCCCAGCAGCGCCTCCTCGCCGTCATGCAGCAGGAACCAGGCGGCCAGCCCCGCGTCGCCGGTTTCGTTGAACGCGGCTTCCGCGCCCATCACCGAATGCTGCGCCACCGAATAGGCCACGCCGGGATTGGAGCCGTTGAAGCGCGCGATCTTCGACAGCGCATTGGCCATGGCAAAGAAATCGATCTCGTCCGGGTCGGGTGCTGCCAGATCGCGCACCGACCCGTCGTGCCGGAACGACCATACCGGGGCAGGAGCGAGGCGGGTGAGGTCGGTCATGTCGCTCACGCCCCCATGGCAATCGCGACCAGGCCGGCAGCGATGAAGAACATAGTGAGGGCGGCAAGTGCTGCCAGCGCCGGGGCGTCGGTGCCGCGGGCTGCGCGGGCGCGCTCCTCAGTGAGACGGGTGCCGTCGATGACGGTGAGGGAGATGCGGCTCATGCCTGCCGCCTCACGCTCTGGCGGCGGGCGCGGGAGATTGCCTCGCCGGAAAGCCGCTTGACTGTGGGCAGGGTCCAGCCGCGATGCACCAGCGTTTCGGTGCTGACGTTCTGTCCGGCAAAGGCCATTTCGCGCATGTCGCTGGCCATGCGGTCGACAAGCGAGGCGTGGCAGGAGGACATGACGGGGTGAGGTGGGGTGGTTTGATAGCGGATCATCGGCGTCTCCAACAGGGATGCTGGAGGCGACAATAAGGGGGACATTTATCCCCTGTCAAGGAGAAAGAGGAAAATTGTCCCCTGCTGTTCCGGACTGCTAACTAGACGCCGAACATCTCGTTCGGCGTGAGCACCCGGTGCATCGCCGTGATGCGGGTTACCGAAATGGTGATCTCTGCATCCGGTGGGTTGTATTTGCGAAGGGTCACTATTCCGTTCGCTCGCCGGTGCAGCACGCCGATTGATGCTGTAATGCTGGCAGGGTCTCCATTGCCTTCCTGCACTATCACGGTGTCGCCGATTCGCGGCGGCTTGTGCGGGTTCACGTAGACCAGTTCACCGGGAAAATATCGCGGCTCCATCGAGCTGCCTTCCACATAGAGCGCATAGATGTCGCGCGCCCCCGCCAGCGCCGGCGGCCGGCGCACATAGTCGATAACCCCTCCCTGAAGCTGGAATGCGCCCGACAGCGTGCTTCCGGCTGCGGTGCCCATAACCGGGACATCTGCCGGCATGGCGCTGCGCGCCGGAGCGGCGACGCTGGCGTGGCGCACCTCGTAGACGGGCAGGGAAGATGCCGGCGTGTCCGCGGTCGGCGCATCGGCTCTGCCCAGTAGCCAGTCCGGAGTTGTGCTCATGGCCTTGGCAAGCTTTTCAAGAGTCTCGAGCTTGGGGATCGCCCCCTCGCGGGCCAGAGTTTTACGCAGATAGGTCTTATGCAGTCCGGCTGCCCTGCTGACTGATTCCATGCTGGCGCCGAGCTCGGCCGCCAGTTGTGAAATGCGCTTTCGGAACGCCGCTGCTTCGTCTGTTCTTGGCATGGGGGGATTATCGTCCCCATGGCAAAGTTGAAAAGGGGGATAAAAATCGGTTGACGAAGGGGATATTTGTCCCCTATCTTGCCGGCAACGAAGCTCAAAGGCGTCAGCTCGACGGTCAGCGATGAACATGGATATTCCTTTCGAAACGAAGAGTGAAGCGATCAACCAGCTGTTGCTAGTGTCGGACGTCTTTTGTGCTGCCGGCGGCGGCAGCCGCGGCGCGCTGTCCAAGCATCTGTTCGACCGCGGCGGCCAGATCGATGCGCTGGCCGCGGGCAAGCGGGATCTTCAGACTGCCACCTTCGAGCGCGCCATGAAGTGGCTGGCCGACAACTGGCCCGACGGCGCCGAATGGCCAGCAGACGTCGACAGGCCGGAAATCACGGCCGAGCGCGCTCGCAAAGCCGAAGCTGCTGCAATGCCGGAGGCTGCGGAATGAGCAGCTTCCTTCAAGTTCAATGCAGGATGGAGAAGAGGTCATCTCGGGTGGCTCATAACCACCAGATCCCCGGTTCGAATCCGGGTCCTGCAACCAGTAGCCTGTTGTTTTGTGAATGCCAGGACGCGTCCGCTGGTTCTCGCGACCAGAAGGCCTGCAGCGGCGGAGCGGGTTTTTCATTTGCATCATCCGGTCCTCCTTGAACACCGGATGATCTGAACAGTTTTGAACACTTCCCACTATGGGAAAGTGAACCGGTTTTTCCCGGAACGGGAAAGGATTGCCCAATGCTCAAGAATGCCTGGTTTTACCGCGTCAAGGCGGCGCAGCGCGATCTGATCAATTTGTCGGGCGGTATCGAGCGTGTGGCCGAGATCACCTCGATCTCGAAAAGCCATGTCGGCCGCTGGAACAACGCCCAGGACACCGACCTTATGCCGATCAACGCCGTGCTGATGCTGGAACAGCATTGCGGTGTGGCGCTGATCACCAGTGTGATGGCCGAGCTCAACGGCCGCAGGCTTTCGGATGAGACCGAACACGGACAACGCAATGCCGATGTGCTGTCGGCCTATGCCGAAACCGTGCGCCACGCAGGCGAGGTGATGAGCGCCGGCGCCCTGGCGCTGGCCGACGGCACGGTGACACCCGCAGAAGCGCTCAATGTCGATCGCGCCGTCTCGGTGCTCGAGCGCGGTCTCTCGGATCTTCGGCGGACGCTGGCCCATGTGCGGGCAGGCGATCTCAAGGTCGTTGGCGGGGAGGGCAAGTGATGGCCTGGCAGGTTTCAAGAGATTGTCGCGGACGGGACCGAGACCCCTTGTCGGCAGCAATGGGCGGCGGAGGGCGGGCTGTCGCGTCTCTCCGTTGCCGGCCTGGCTGGCCGGATGCCTTTCCGGGCGCCTCGGTGCCCTCGTTCCACACCGCCGGCCGCCACCTGGCGCTTGCCGATGTTGCCGCCATGGATGCGGTTGAGGGCAGGGCGGGCTTTGCGCGGACATCATCTGCGAGGTTTGCATCATGAGCGAGATTGATGTGTCCTCACGCGCCGCCTCGCCGGTTGCACCGGCTGGCGCTCCTGACGGGGCCTCGCACGAGCTCGGACGCGCGGTCGCGCTTGCGGCTGATGGCCGGGAGGCTACGCCCTTGCGCCCGGTAGCGGTCACAAAGCCGCTTGCAGATCCGGTGGTGCGGGGCGAGCGCCCCCATCTGGGATGGGTGGAGATTTCAAAACTTCGCATCGACGATCGCTATCAGCGGCCGCTGGCGCGCCACAATTGGGAAGCGATCGCCCGCATTGCCCGGGCGTTTGACTGGAGCCTGTTCACCGTGGTCGACATTGCGCCTGCGGGCGGCGGGTTGTTTTCGGTCATTGATGGCCAGCACCGGGTTCATGCTGCCGCCCTTGCGGGGATCGACAAGGTTCCTGTGCGCATTGTGTCCCAACCTCTGGCCGGGCAGGCCCGTGCTTTCATGGGCATCAACGGCAATGTCACCGCCATCACGCCGTTTCATGTGCTGCGCGCCAGCTTGGCTGCCGGTGAGCCCTGGGCGGTGGAGGCCGACAGGGCGATCACCCGCGCCGGGTGCCGGCTGATGGTCAGCAATGCCAGCGCCGTGACCAAACAGCCCGGCGAGGTCTATGCCACGCAATGGGTGCGCGGGCTTGTCGACCGGCAGGGTGAAGTGTCCGTTACAGCGTGTCATGCGCTTGAGGTGGCTCTGGCCAGCCTGAAGCAAAACTCCGAAGGCGCTGCCAACCCTGCCGCTTGGGCCCATACCGTGCTGCGTGCCTGGTACCTCGCCGTTGAGGGGCTAGATGAATGGATCAGCCATCCATCCGCTATACCTGCGCTGACCGCGTTTCTCGATCGCGAAAGGGTGCTCAGCCTTCTGGCAGAAGCGGACGAGCGTTGGCGCAAGGCCAAGCGCGAGGGCACGCCCAGCGCACCGGTGTTCCGGCTGCTGGCTAGCGACATTCAATCGCGGCTTGATGCCATGGTTCCCTCCAAGGCGGCATTCATCGCTGCAGGCGAGGGGCGATGATCGACGCCGAAAAGCCCACAGGCCTGCACTGTCCCGGTTGCGGCAAGCGCATGTTCAAGACCGTTGACAGCCGCCCCGCCCATGGCGGTCAGCGCCGCCGGCGGGTGTGCGTGGCCTGCGGCTTCAAGGTGATCACGCTCGAAACCATCATCCGCACAGTCCAGCCGGGCCCGGGACGGCTCAAGAAAGAGGTGGTGACATGAGCCAGAACACATCTCACGCCGTCATGCAGCAGCGCCATGAGGCGCATGACAGCCTTGATGATTTCCCGACACCACCTTGGGCCACACGAGCATTGATCAAGCACGTAATCGACCCCGCTGGTGTGATGGGCGATTCCTGCTGGGAGCCTGCTTGCAATCGCGGCTACATGGCGCGGCCCCTAGCGGAGTATTTCACCAAGGTTCATCTGAGCGATATCCATGATTACGGCCTCGGTGCCTTTATCGGGGATTTCCTGTTCCCGACATCCTTTCCGAACGGGCGGTTCGATGCGCCGGAATGGATCATCACCAACCCGCCTTTCCGGCTGGCCGAACAATTTGTGAGCCGTGCGAGACAGATCGCATCAGTAGGGTGTGCCGTGATCGTGCGGACTTCTTTCCTTGAGGGGGTTGGACGCTACCGCGACCTGTTCAGCCAGGACCCGCCGAGCATCATCGCTCAATTTTCCGAGCGGGTTCCCATGGTCAGGGGCCGATATGACCCTGATGCCAGCACCGCGACCTCCTATGCATGGCTGGTGTGGGTCAATGGCTTTTCCGGGACCGGGTTCGTCTGGATACCACCATGCCGAAAGCATCTGCAGCGGATTGCTGATTCCGAATTTGCCATTGCTGAGGTCGAACCATGACCACCCCCCGCCTCACCATCATCACCAACCATCCGGCTCGCGCGGTGCTGGCTGTGCTCGGTGTCGACGCAGCACCTTCCTGGTGCCGGGTGATGACCCGAATCGACCAGGTGCTGGGCCTGCCCTCCGGAGCCAAGGTTATCGGGTCGTGGTTCGAACCGCGCAAATACCGCTCCGCGCTTGAATGGGCCTTCATCGATCGGCGTGCGCTTGGTGATCTCGTGGGGCTGTCGATCGAAGATCTGGAAAAACTGGCCGAATGGGCGGCGCGGCACAATGGCAGCGTGCCTGCGGTGCGTGGGGCGGACGCCGCGGCAATTGCTGCCGTGGGCGGCATGGTGATCAGCGAACGGAGGATATCATGAGTGTGCGTCTGATAACCGGCAAGCCCGCGCGTGGCTTTCCATCACAGGTCAAGCAGCATGCCATCGTGCTGCTCTGGCAGTGTGGCTACACCCACGAACAGATTGGCGCTGCTCTCGATCTGCATGAGGCAAACATAGCAAGGGTGCTTGATCTGGTGCGCGAGCACACCGGCGCGCTGCGGCCGGTTGGCGCGCATGGTATGGGTCCGGAGGCAGTGCGATGAATGGTTGCGGAAGCTCATGGTTTGTCGGGCCGTTTCCTCACATCCCGTCGAACCAGCCTGCCGGATGTTTCGGTGATCCGGAGTCAATCGCGCCGCATTTTGAGGGCCTGGAACCCGCCGAACGCAAGGCGGCGGTGATCCTGATGCTGGAAGCCGGCGAGGGGCTGAAAGCCATTGCCGCCGCGCTCGGCATGGATGTGGCCGAAATCGAGGCGATACGGAACATGCGTTGCCGCCCGATCTCTCCGCGTGGCGAGCCTGACGAGACCAAACAGAAGCCGGGGTCCGGCCTGATGCGACGGCCGGTGTCCAAGATTGCGCTGGAGCGCGCGATGGATGAGGCGCTGCTGGCTGTTGACGCGCTGAGGGCAAAAGCAGGCAGCGGCCGCGAGCAGACGTTTGAATTGACATTTGATGAGCTGTGTCAGGCTTGCGGGTTCGGGCTTGAAACCGCGCGCAGAAGGTTCCGCGAGCTTGAAAGCCGCAAATGGGTGCGCCGCAAGCTACGCCCCGGGTTGCCGACGCAGGTGACGATCACACTGGCAGGCCGATGCCGAATTGATGCGCTGGTCGATGCCGGGCGGAGGGGCAAGCCATGATGGTCCGGATCAATGCGGTATCGCGCCTGCTCTACATCATCGCGCCCTCGCTGTGGCACTGCCACCAGGCGGCCTGCGCGCACGGGCTGAGGCCGGGCACTATGGAGAATGTCCGCTGCATCACATCGGCTTATCAGCTGCGCGGCACACGCCCCGGCACACCTTTCATCACCCATGGCCGTGCGACCTGGGTGCGCGCGGAACCCGGTGTCTACGATCTCGACCAGACCATTGACACGTTGGTTCGTCTCGGCCGGCTCCGCGTGGCACAGAGCGACGATCTGGCGGCCGTGCGTGGCGAGAGTGCGGAGGCTGCGGAATGAAGGTTTTAGGCTGCTTCTTCCAGGCCAACGACGAGTATCCTGCCCATGGCCGAAAGCGCCAGATTGATGCTGTCAATCTTGCTCTTGGCGGCGGGATCAAGTACCCGCCGGGCTTCCTTCTCGTCCTTGCCCATGCGGCGGGCAAGCTCTGTGCGGGTGATGCCGGCGTCACGAAAGGTCTCGATCACCGCAATCTTGGCCACCTGCAACGGCTCTGGAGCGATCTCGAAGCAGTCCCGGGCATTGGCCTTGATGTTTGTCATGTGTTTCGGCAGCGGCCGGTCAAGCTCCAGATAGGTCAGCAAGACCACGCCCAGGGCATCTGCCGCATTGGCGCGCGCCTCGGCCATGCCCTCGCCCTCGGTGATGGCCTCGGGCACATCCGGGAACGTGACAGTGAACACGCCGCTCCCCTCGGCGGGATCAAAAGTCGCAATGTAGGAATACGTCTTCATCGGGATCTCCATGGTTCTGCAGATGCTTACGGCCCCGGCTGTTTGCGGATCTTGCTGGCTGTCTTGGGGTCAATGTCGCGGCTT
>Ga0209344_10005658_pt1 | contig 10673 bp, 11 predicted proteins | sample Cruoilmetagenom6_FD_187293 | JGI IMG/M metagenome (GOLD analysis project Ga0209344, IMG submission 187293) | Oil polluted marine microbial communities from Coal Oil Point, Santa Barbara, California, USA - Santa Barbara Oil Seep Sample 6 (SPAdes)... | ecosystem: Environmental > Aquatic > Marine...
GGAGAGGCGGGCGGTGTCCAGGCGGGTGAGTACAAACTGGAGCAGGGCGCGACACCGCGCAGCTTGCTCGAGCAATTCTTGCGTGGCTCGGTGCGGCTCTATTCGTTCACGATTATCGAAGGCTGGAACCATCGCGATTTGCTCCAGGCGTTGCATGCAAATGAGGCGATCGTTCCGTCACTGACAGAAGAAGACTGGCCGGCGTTTCTCGAATCCCTGGGTGCCACGGTTACGCACCCGGAGGGTCTGTTTCTTCCTGAGACATACCGCATTCCACGCAACACTACGGACCGGCAGGTGCTGACCCAGGCCTACGAGCTAATGGAAAATGTTCTGGCGGAGGAGTGGCAGGACAGGGGGGAAGTGATCCCCATCGACTCGCCATATGAAGCGCTCGTTCTCGCGTCTATTGTCGAGAAGGAAACAGCGCGTGCCGATGAGCGCCCACGCATAGCAGGGGTGTTCGCAAGGCGGTTGGAGAAGCGAATGCGGCTGCAAACCGACCCGACGGTAATCTATGGAATCGGTGCCGGGTTCGACGGCAACCTGACGCGTGTGCATCTCAGGACCGACACAACGTACAACACCTATACCCGGCATGGCCTGCCGCCAACGCCAATTGCCATGCCCGGGCGCGCCGCGATCAATGCGGTCCTGCACCCGGAAGAGGGAGAGGAACTCTATTTCGTCGCGACCGGACTTGGTGACGGCAGCCACGCGTTTTCCGTAACCAAGGCGGAGCATGATGCTGCGGTGGCGAAGTACCTGAGTCGATTACGGCAGCAACGCAGGGAAGGGCGCTGACATTGGAACGCGGCAAGTTTATTAGCATTGAGGGTATCGAGGGCGTCGGCAAGTCGACCAATATGGACGTGCTCGTTCAGCGAATCGAGGCAGCGGGTCACAAGGTCCTGTCGACACGGGAGCCAGGCGGCACACCTTTCGCGGAGGAGATTCGCGATATTCTCATGAATCGCGGCGATGAACCGGTTCCTGAGATCGCGGAAGTGCTCCTGATGTTTGCGGCTCGGTCGTTCAACGTGAACAACGTCATCATCCCGGCGCTGGACGCTGGGACCTGGGTGGTTTGCGACCGGTTTACCGACTCGAGTCGAGCATACCAGGGCGGTGGCCGTGGCATCCCGATGGAGACGATTGACACGGTCGCCGATTGGGTACACGGCGATACGTGGCCTGACGTTACGATTCTCCTTGATGCACCTGTCGAAATCGGCATCGAGAGAGCGGGAAGGCGCAGCGCACCCGATCGCTTCGAACAGGAGCGTCATGAGTTCTTTCAGCGCGTGCGTGAGTGCTACCTGCAGATTGCAGCCAATGAGCCCAATCGATTCGTTGTTATTGATACAACACGCTCAATCGACGAAGTCAGGGCCGACGTGGCGACGTTGGTCGACCAGATCCTGGGTGGATAGGCGCGTATGGAACTAGACTGGCTGGAAGATTTTGTGGCGGGCTGGCAGGACCGCGTTACTCACAACCGCATTCCACATGCCGTGCTATTGGCCGGACCGGTCGGGGTAGGCAAGCGGGCGGCCGCAAGATGGATAGCTGCAAGAAGCCTGGGGATCGAAACCTCGCCTTTGCCTGTTCATCCACAAGACGTGCCCGAGCATCCGGACTTGCGCTGGATTGCGCCACTGGAAGACAAGGAATCCATCGGTATCGAGCAGATACGCGAGCTCGTGCACGCGATGACCCTCACCAGTTATGAGGGCGGCGGCAAGGTGGCTGTTATCGAGCCGGCCAATGCCATGACTGTCAACGCCGCCAACAGCCTCCTGAAGACGCTGGAAGAACCAGCGGGCGATGCGCTGCTGGTCCTGGTTGCCGACCGCGTGGGCAAATTACCCGCCACGATATTCAGCCGTTGTCAGCGCATCGACCTGGCACCGCCCGCTGAGGCTGCCACCCTGGCCTGGCTGGACCGGCTGCAGGTCGGCGCTCCGTGGCGTGAGGCGCTGCAAGTAGCCGGAGGCGCGCCGCTGGCTGCCGTCGCGGTGCTCGAGGACCTGGAGACGAGCGCCAGCATGGCGCGCGACCTGAACGCGCTGGGCCGGGGATCGGGTTCCGCCGTCGAGGTTGCGGCCCGTTGGACCAAAATCGGACCTGGCTTTGTATTTAACTGGCTCGCGCAACAGGTGAAACTCTCTGTTATCGCCCGTTCTGCAGGCCGGGAACGCGCCACCGGGCTTGCAATTGAGGATTCTGTGGTCCGGCGCATGGACAGGCGAAATCTCTTCTGCTATTTAGACATAATCAATAAGCTGCGAGGGCAGCCGAGCGGCTCGTTCAACGTCCAGGTGACGCTCGAGGGCCTGCTGATTGATTGGGCAGAAGGATTGCAGGATTGCGGCCAGGACGCGCCCATGGATGGAATGAATTTGATGCTGGCCGGGCGATAGGCGGCAAAAAGGTAAATAGATGAGCAAACCAGGACTGCTGACACTAACGATCAAGGACAAGAGCGCCTTGTACCTTGCGTACATGCCCTACGTGATCAACGGTGGCCTGTTTATACCGACGAACAGCTCCTACCGCCTCGGCGATGAGGTTTTCATGCTTCTGAACCTGATGGGCGAGGAAGAGAAGATCCCGGTCGCCGGCACAGTCATCTGGATGACGCCGAAAGGCGCGCAAGGCAAACGCACAGCGGGTATCGGTGTGCAGTTCTCTGATCAGGATCAGGGCAACACGCAAAAGAAGATCGAAAACTACCTGGCCGGCGCGCTGGGTGGCGACAAACCCACCCACACGATGTAATCAGGTTTTCCCTGAGTTGATACCGCCCTGCAGCACGTAGGCGTCGTAGCCGCGTTCGTTGAGGATGTAAGCACCCGCTGAGCTGCGGCGTCCCGTATCGCAGCACACGATGTATTTCTTGCCCTTATCAAGGGTCGATATCTTCAGGCGAATAAAATACAGCGGAATATTGATCGCACCGTCGAGGTGCTGGTTCTCGAATTCACTGGGCAAGCGAACATCCAGCCACTGACCACCGGCGCGAACAACTTCTTCGGCCTGCGTCACAGACAGCCAGTCGAGCATGGGCTCATTCAGGAGTTTCTTGAAGTCGTCCTTGCCCAGGCGCATGACAGCGCCGTCCGACTGCATCGTGACCGTTGCATTGCGCTTGGCATCCGAGATCAGCGCCTCCTCGCCGAAGGTGTCCCCGACTCGCAATTCGGCAAGTTTGATGCCTTCCTTGCTGAGCGGTGTCTCCCGTGTGACCAGCGCACTTCCACGAATCAACACGTAGAAATAGTCACCTTCCGCACCCTGCTTGAGGATCACATCCCCGGAGCGGTAGTTGATCTGCTGCATGCGCATGAAGATTGCCTGGATATTGGCAGGCGGAATCTTGTGAAACGCCTTGGTCTGCAGCAGCATCGTCATCCAGTCTTCGTTGCCCTGGTCAGATTTGCCCTGCAGCTCGGATACTTCGTACGTACCGGTTTGATCCCAGGTCAGCATGACGTCAAGCAGGTCGCTGTCGATCGAAATGAACTGCACCCGGTCACGCGCCTTGGCGGTCACGCGCCGCGGGTAAACCGGTGCGACAGGGTTGCGGGCGATCTCGCTGCCACCTTCCACCTTGCCGACAATCTTGGTCTGGTCAACAAGCTCCAGGATGCCGGACACGACGTAAATGGTGCGCTTTTCGGTATCACCTTCCTTGAATAGCAACTGGCCCGGTGACAGCTCACGGATCTGCACCTTGCGGGCAAGTGCGGCGAGGTTGTCACGCTTAAGGCCGTCAAGCGGTGAAAAGCCTCTGAGCAGCTCTGTGCTTACCTGCTCAATCGCCATTAGTCATCCTGTCCAATTTATTGAGGTTCGCTCTGGGTGTGGTATTACGTCAAGGACGTATTCTACCTTCAATTCAACGACTTCCGGTACCTTCTCTGCAACGCATCGTGAAACAACGCACAGTTTCAGTTTGCCCCGTCACCCTTGTGTGACCGGTGTCACAGGTCAGACCAACCACTGTGTGGCACAAATCGATCACCGTGGCGAGCCTCGAGCGCCTGTAAGGCTGCGACGGTGGCGTCAATACCGCGCGATCGCGCATAATTCAGCGGTCCGCCGCGAAATGGCGCAAATCCGGTACCGAAGATCACGCCGGCGTCGAGCAGGTCAGCCGTGGCCACGACGCCTTCGCTCAGGCATGCAACGGCTTCGTTAACCATCGGCAGTATCAGACGGTCCTCGATATCGTCCGGTACGTTGTCCCTGTCAGACGTGGGTTTTACAGCCTTGCCGTCTTCCCAACGGTAGTATCCCTGGCCCGATTTGCGCCCCAGGTGTCCCTGTTCAACCTTCGTCTCTATGTCGGTCTCCGGCATGTCCCGATCCGTGCCTGTGGTCAGAATTGCAGCAACGTGCTTCGCGATGTCGAGGCCGACACTGTCAACGAGTTCGATCGGTCCCATTGGCATACCAAATCTGACCGCTGCCTTGTCAATCTCGGCGAGCGGTACACCTTCTTTCGCCAACGCCATTGCTTCGCCCATGTAGGGCGCAAGAACGCGGTTAACGACGAATCCCGGTGAGCTCATGCATTCCAGTGGGAACTTGCCGATACCTTTTGTAAATGCGAAGCCGATATCCATTGCTTCCTGGTCTGTATCTTCGCAGCGAATGACTTCGACCAGCGGCAGCATCGCAACCGGGTTGAAGAAATGCAGCCCGATAAAGCGCGTCGGCTCGTCCAGAACCGTGCGCAATTCCTCGAGACGAATGCTTGACGTGTTCGTCGCGAGCAGGGCGCCTGGCTTCATCTTCGCCTGCAGTGCCTTGTAGAGTTCCTGCTTGGCTTCGAGATTTTCGAAAATGGCTTCGATAATGAGGTCCGCGTCAGCCGCTCCATCACCGCCGACGTCTGCCTTGAGTCGGCCGCTGGTCTCGTTGTGCTTCGCCTCGTCACGAACTTTCTTGCTGAACAGCTTTTGTGCACGTTCGAGCGCAGGGTCGATGTACTTCTGTTCACGGTCTTGCAAGGTCACGGTGTGGCCGCGCAGCGCACACCAGGCCGCTATATCCCCGCCCATCACACCAGCCCCAATCACGTGAACGTGCTTGATCTTCTTGTCAGTCTTGTTGCCCTGTTTCTTCATTTTGCCCTGCAGGAAGAACACCCGGATCAGGTTGCGCGACGTTTCAGACGCCATCATCTCGCCAAAACTCTTTGCCTCCGCGATGTATCCCGTCTTGACCGACGCGCCGTGCTTTGCCCACAGATCAATCATCGCGTACGGAGCGGGGTAGTGCTCTTTGCGAGCCTTGCTGGCCACTTGCTTGACGAGCATGTTGCGGACCAGGGGTCGCAGCGGGCGCAGGCTCATCAGGCGATCGACCAACGGTGCTCTTCGTTTCGGCGGCTTCGTGGCAATCAGGTCTTGCGCGGCACTGCGCCATTCGTCGTCCCCCACGATGCGATCGAGCAGGCCTATCTTCAGCGCCTTGCGAGAATTGACCGGGTTACCGGTGAGCATCAGTTGCATCCCGGCACGTACGCCGCAGTAGTTAACAGCACGCACCGTGCCACCGAACCCGGGGTGCAGGCCAAGTTTTACCTCGGGCAGCCCAAGGATGCGGCTATCGCCGTCGGGTCCGATGCGATAGTCGCAGGCCATCACCAACTCCAGCCCGCCACCGAGGCAAACACCGTTAATCGCCGCAACCGTCGGGCAGGACAGTGCTTCGAGTTTGTCGAACAGCCGCTGCCCGAGCCGCGTCAGTTCGAACGCTTTCTCGGCGGTCTCGATACTCGTGAACTCGGTGATATCCGCACCCATGACAAAACTACCGGGCTTGCCGGAATACAACACCAGGCCGCGCGGCGGCGCGGCAGCCAACGCATCCAGGACATCGTTAAGTTCCATCAGGACTTCGGATGACAAGACATTCGCGCTTGTATCCGCTTTATCAATGCACAGCCAGGCGACCCCGGCCTCGTCGGTTTCCAGTTTCCAGTGTTGCGTCATGAGTCTCTCGTGAATCAGGCCAGCTCGAAATCGCAAACGAGTGGCAGGTGGTCCGAATGGCGAACATCAGGGACTTCAAAGCCCGTGACGTTGATGCCATCCTGGTAGAGCACGAAATCGAGCTCCTTGCGTGGAGCGCGACTCGGGTAAGTTGGTATGCCTTCCGAGTTGGCGGATGTCAGGCCGGCCGCCTTCAGGAAAAGGTAAATCTCGTTCTCACCCCAGAACGTATTGAAATCGCCAGCGACGACGACTGGTTTCTTCGTTTCCTGAATCAGGTCGTATAGCCGCCGTAGCTGCAAGTGACGGTGTCGGTATTTTAACGACAGGTGGACGAGGAAGATCGCGTAGTCGTCCATCTCAAGTTCGATAATCAGGCGCTTGATGCCGGTATCAAAATAGTGAAAGCGTTCGCCGTGTACACGCGGCGCGGCCATGAAAGCATTCCCTTGCTTACGCACGATCGGCAGGATCTTGTTGAACGATCTCTCGCCATACTTGGTCTCGTATGACGTGTTCATGCCGAGATCCGCGGCAATCTTTTCCGCCTGGTTGACGCTGCGGCTTCGAATCGAGCCAGTATCAACCTCGATAAGCCCTACAACATCCGGGTCGACCGATTTGATAAAGCGCGTGATTTCGGGAAGAACGGCCTGATTGCCCAGCACATAACCCGCACCGGGTATCGGCATGTGCATGCTCGCACCGCCGCCGACCGCGTACCGGATGTTGTATAAAAGTAGCCGCATGCGCCGCTACGATACCGAATCACCCATACTATGGGAACAGGCCCGGGCGGGAGCGCCATGAATTGGCTAAACTAGCGACAAAACCTGCCGGGAAAGGAGATTTTTTTGTCTGAGAACAATCCGATCCGCGTATTCGCCACGCACTGTTTTGACGAGAGCGACGATTATCTGCGCATATTCGAGTTCCTCGAGAGCGTCGATCGTTTCTACTATGTCAACGTCAGTAAGCCGGAAAACCTGCCGACCACCGGTGGGGCACAGGAATCCAAGGACGAGTTGATCAGTCAGATCAAGGCGTCGGAAGCCCTGTTCGTATTGCCGTCGACCTTCGAACAAAACCGTGAACTGACCAACTTCATGATGGATGTCGCCGAAGCCAATAGTATCGGCATGATCACAATTCGGCCTTTCGGTGGAATGCAGGAATCGCCCCCGGAACTTGTCACGCGCTGCGCGGAACATATCGAGTGGAATGATCGGGAGATGGTCGACGCCCTGAAGCGCCAGGCGCGTGGTGAAGACACGTCCCGCTGGGAGGTACTCGACTTTCCAGGCTTTGACGAGAACGGACCTATTGAATGAGGCCGGTTGTTATCGCGCACCGTGGAGCCTCAGGGCACTTGCCCGAGCACACGCTACCGTCGAAAGCGCTGGCCTATGCCATGGGTGCGGACTACCTCGAGCAGGACATCGTCGCCACGCGCGATGACCGGCTGATTGTCGTTCACGACATTCACCTGGATCGTGTCACGAACGTCGCAGAATGTTTCCCGGGAAGAGCGCGCGACGACGGCCGATTCTATGCGCGTGATTTTGACCTGGTCGAGATAGAGTCGCTCAGGGCCCATGAGCGCACTGACGAGAAGGGCAAACCCGTCTTTCCGGCACGATTCCCGTCCGCCGGCGAAGATTTTCGCCTTCATTCGCTCGAGCGCGAGCTCGACCTGGTCGCGTACCTGTCCGAACATGGCACACGTCCGGTGGGCATCTACCCCGAAATCAAGCATCCCGGCTGGCACCGCAAAGAGGGCGTCGATATCTCACTCCTCGTGCTCGAGACCCTGGCGCGATATGGCTATGAGAGCCACGCGGCGACTGCGTACCTGCAGTGCTTTGACGAGCACGAATTGCGGCGTATACGCCACCAGTTGGGGTGCCGGCTAAAGCTAGTGCAGCTTATTGGCGAGGATAACTGGACACCTGAGCCGACAGATTTCGCTGCCATGAGGAAGAAACGGGGTCTCGAGACCCTCGCAAGTACAGTGGATGGTGTCGGGCCGTGGTTCAATCGGCTCTACAAGACTCGCCGGCGCGACGGACGTATCCGCGATAGTGGCTTTGTGGCTCGTGCGCACGACGAAGGCCTCGTAGTTCATCCGTTCACGTTCCGCAGTGACGCGCTGCCGCCGGGGTTTACAGATTTCGAAATGCTGTTGGAATTCGCGGTGGATACGCTGGCTATCGACGGCTTCTTCACCGACTTTCCAGCCGCGGCCGTGCGTTTTCTTAAGGATCGAAAAACTACCTGAAAACCCGAAGTCAGGCTAAGCTGTTTTCCGCATATTAGATCTCACTGTTAAATGTCATAATCATTTGTTGCTTGGGCATGAGCTACTAAAATGAGACTCGTTTTATCCGCACCGTTGCTTGCCGCGATGCTGCTGCTTGCTGCACCGTTGTCGGTTGCGGCCGATTCCGATTTTTCCCGGGACAAATACGAGGGCAAAGTTGTCGTCCTCGACTTCTGGGCCTCCTGGTGCGGACCGTGCCGCCGTTCGTTTCCCTGGCTCAACGAAATGCACCACAAGTACCAGCAAGACGGGCTTGTCGTCATTGGCGTCAATCTCGATGCCAACGAAGATGATGCGGCCGAGTTCCTGAAGGACTATCCGGCCGACTTCAGAATAATCTTCGATAGAGATGCCGCACTTGCGACGGAGTATGGTGTTGAGGCCATGCCAAGCTCATATGTCATTGGTCGCGATGGAGAGCTCAAGGCCAGCCATCGAGGTTTCAAGGTTAGACAGCAGGACGAATACGAAGCGATCCTTACCGAGGCGCTGGGAGAACAACCATGAAAATGAGAATAGCGACGATTTCCTTGTTACTGGTATGCGCAGGCTGCTCCTCGATGGGCGTACAGCCGTGGGAACGTGAGATCCTGGCGCGTGAGGATATGCAATTGACAGCGGACCCACTCGAGGCCGCAACAGACGATCACATCTATTTCAGCAAGGAAGCCTCCAGTGGCGGCCGTGGGTTCGGCGGCGGTGGGTGCGGGTGCAACTAAGATGACAGTAGCAAACAGAAAGAAGGAACGATCCGTATCGGCAACACTCGCGGCTGCAACCTGTGCATTGCTGGGTACGACTGTGGCGGCCCCGGTCGACGCGCAGGAAGAGCCCACGTGGGATTTCAATACGTCGTTGCTCTATTACGGCGAGGACGAGAACCGGGTCCAGGACATAAGCTTGAAGTCCATTATTCGTCGGCTATTCGACGACGATCGTACGCTGTCGCTTGGTATCACCATCGACTCGCTCACGGGAGCTACGCCAAGCGGCGCAATTCGCCAGGACGGACCGCAGTCGTTCACACGGCCATCCGGGAACAGCGCTTACACCGAAGCGGGTGGCAAGTTACCGCTTGACGACACATTTCTCGACACGCGATTGGCAATCACGGCGGGCTGGCAGCAGCCAGCGGGCGAAAAAGGCCTGTTTAGCGTCGGGATGAGCACGTCGAAGGAGTACGACTACCTGCATATTGGTGTGAATGCGAGTTACGGGCATGACTTCAACAACCGCAACACGACATTGTCAGCAGGCTTTGCATTTGCAAATGACAGCATCGAGCCGGTTGGCGGTGCACCGACCCCATTCAGCGGCATGCTGGACGTCGGGGACACCAGCAATCGCATTGGCGATCAGGATAAGGATGTACTCGATGTCATTCTTGGTGTCTCGCAGGTCATCAACAAGAACCTGTTGGTCCAGGCGAACTACTCGTTCAGCCAGTCCGACGGCTACCTGAACAACCCGTACAAAGTGCTTAGCCTCGTCGATGGCGTCACAGGCGATACATTGCCGCGTATCCCGGGTCCGAACGGTGGTCCCAGCGGCCAGTACCTGTTCGAAAGCCGGCCGGATGAACGTACTCAACATAGCCTGTACACGCAGGCCAAGTACTTCATGAATGGCAAAGTACTGGATGCGTCCTATCGTTTCCTGACCGACGATTGGGAAATCGACTCCCACACACTGGATCTTCGTTATCGTCTCCCGATCGGAGATACCCGCTATATCGAGCCGCACGTGCGCTACTACACACAGTCGGAAGCCGAGTTCTATCGACTCAGCCTCGACAGTTCTGCAGCATTGCCACAATTTGCTTCATCCGACTATCGCCTGGGCAATTTCGACGCAATCACGGCAGGGCTTAAGTATGGCTGGAAGACTCGCAACGACAATGACATGAGCATTCGTCTCGAGTGGTACCAGCAGTCGGGCACCGTTCCCACGGTCCAACTCATCGGTAACCAGGGGTCGCGCGACAATTATCCCGACCTGAACGCGGTAATTATGCAATTCAGCTACAGGTTCTCGCGCTAGAGATGAAGACACCCGGGCCTGGGCGGCAGGTTCAGCTGGTTCCGACGGAGCACGGCTGGGCAGGGCGCTTCCAGGCCATGGGCAGCCCGTGCGAAATCCTGACAGACGGCGGGAGCAAACGCCTGGCGGACAGGCTGGCTTCGATAGTCGCCAGCGAAGCCTGGCGAATCGAGGACAAATTCAGTCGCTATCGGGACGGCAACATCATTCATCGCATCAACACCGCGGCCGGTGAACCCGTCGGAGTCGACGAAGAGACGGGCAATCTGCTCGACTTCGCGGCGACCTTGTTCGATATCAGCGAGGGG
>Ga0209344_10005659_pt1 | contig 10672 bp, 9 predicted proteins | sample Cruoilmetagenom6_FD_187293 | JGI IMG/M metagenome (GOLD analysis project Ga0209344, IMG submission 187293) | Oil polluted marine microbial communities from Coal Oil Point, Santa Barbara, California, USA - Santa Barbara Oil Seep Sample 6 (SPAdes)... | ecosystem: Environmental > Aquatic > Marine >...
CTCCGGGCTGACGCGCTCGTCGGAGCCAAACACGGTGGCTCCTGGCGTGTACGGGTGGCGCTCGGCCTGCGCCCGAGCAGCAACAACCGGCGCCCGGGTGAGGGATGCGGTGGCAACAGCAGCGTTGTCAATCACACGGTTGATGACCATGTCGGTCACGGCATCCGTGGGTTCGAGCTGTTCTGCAGCGATCGCTGCGATCTTGTGGGCTAGCTGGTCTTCGCGAGCGAGGTTCTCGTCGCTGCGATAAACGCGGAGGGCGTGGTCTTTCACAGTGGAGCCTTTCAATTGGCGGCGCGCAGCGGAGAATCTGCGGCCATGGCTAATGCGCTCGTGAGCGCGTGATGGAGGTGAACATGGGTGGCGTGCGCGGCAAGCTCAGCGTCGCGAGCGACGATGGCTTGCACGATAAGAAGGTGTTCACGAGCGGCAGCGGCCAGTCGCTCGGGGTTGTCTTTGGCGAGGCGACGCACGCGCACGAGATGGGTACGTAGCGAGTTCAGCGCGCCCGTGAGGTAGTCGTTGGCGACCGCATCGTCCACGGCGCTATCGAAACGGCGCACGAGATCGAAGTACGCGCTGCGGTCGCTATCGTCGCGCGCCAACATCTGGGGCACGGCCTCGAACTCTCGCTCGAGATGAGCAAAGGTGCTGCCGGTGTGGTGCTCGGCAGCCAAATGTACGGCCTTCACTTCGAGGGCCTTGCGCACGTCAAAGAGTTCGCGGATGTTGTCGACCGACACGTCGGTGACCACAAGTCCCCGACCGGATTGGCTTGCCACCAGCCCATCCGTCATGAGCCGCGACAGCGCCTCGCGCAGCGGGGTGCGGGAGACCCCGAGCCGCGCTGCTTGCTCGACTTCGCCCAGAATCGTGCCGGGAGCGAGTCGCCATTCAACGATGTCGTCGCGCAGCGCTTGGTAGGCGCGCTCGCTGGCTCTCAATGGTGTTGCCATGCGCACCTCCCTAAACCGCGAAGCCAGCAGGAGCGCAGCCGCACTCCGATGCCAGTCTGCATACAGGAGCTTCAGTCTAGGCGCGATTTAGGAGAAATCAAGCCGAAATCTGAGTGAACTGTATACAGATCGACGTTAGGTCTGGCTCGGCAAGCCGCGCCGATCTATCGTGAACCCATGATCTCGTCCACGGAACTCTTGGCGCTCTACGATGCCCAACAGCGGCTGATCGTGCCCGAGCATCCGCCCGTCGGCCTGAGCTTCGAGATCATGCACGGGATCATGCGCGTGACTGGCCGCGGCGAAGGATTCATCGAGACCGCGCACCATCTCGAACTGACTGGGGACGATCTCGATTCCGTCATCGCCGAGCACCGCGACTACTTCGCCGCGCGAGGCGAAACTGTCGAGTGGAAGACGCGCGCGCACGAGCGCGGCGTGCCCTACTTGCAGGTAGACGCCTCCGATGAGTCAAGCCCCATCCTGAAGCGCCGAGGGTTCACCGAAATCACGACAACCACTCCGTATGTTTATACGCCGCCAAGCACATAGACCGCTCGGCGAGTTGCTACTGGAGACTGCTCTGCCCGACGTGCCCTACGCGTGCGAGCGCGCCTCAAGGTACGCCGCAAAAGCTTCACGACTCGACTTGCGTGGGCGATAACCAAAAGTCTCTTTGAGAGCCTTATTGGTGAGAACCGGCCGATACCTCAGAAATTTCACTTGAGCCGGGCCATGAGGCGTGAGGCGCAATGCATGCCCCACCCAGAGCGCAGCGGCCAGCATCCACGCCGGAACAACGAGTTGGCGTTTACCCAGGGTCTCCGCGATCTCCTTGATCGTAAGCTTGCCGTCGCCTGCCACGTTGTAGATTCCGGTGGGCCCACCCGCTGCCGCTTGAACCATCACCTCGACCACATCATCCACCCACACAAAGACAAAGGGGCTGTCGGAGCCCGCAACGGTGAGAATCCGCTTGGCGTTCCACAGGGCAGTAATTTGGTTTTCTAAACCGGGCCCCAAAATCGTGCCGATGCGGAAGATGGTTTGTGTAAGTTGCGGCGCCGTTTCGCGCAGCTCAGCAAGCATCTCTTCGACCATGCGCTTGTGGCGACTGTAGGGAAAGTCATCATTGCCACGAAGTGGATCGCTCTCGCTAATCCACTCGGGGTTGTCGGCGTGGTAACCGTAGGTCGCACCGCTCGACGAGACGACAACCCGCTGTACGCCCGCCTGGACACAGGCATCGAATACCGCTCTCGATCCCTCCACATCCACGGCGAACTCTTGAGTCACCGTCGTGCTCTTACCCGGATTCACGATCGACGCCAAGTGAACGACAGTGCAAATCTCGTGGCGGCGAAGCAGCGCAGGCAAATCTCCTGCGTCGGTCACATCTACCCGTTCGTAGAGCACGCCGGGTAGCCGCACTCCCGGGCTCGGCTGACGAATGTCAGCACTGACCACACACTCGATACCCTCGGATGCCGCCAACCCGGCGACCACGGAAGTGCCCAAGAAGCCGCTGCCGCCCGTCACTAAGACGCGCGTCATGCGTGTGCCTCGGCATCAGTCGCAGGGTTATCGGAAACTGGCCCGACACCGTTCGTGGCAGCCCTCGCCTTGCGGCGCCCCCACCACGTCGCGAGGGCAAGCCCCGCAATAATGTCCCAAATTCCCCACCAGCCTGCCACTACCGCCATGCCGCCTAGCCCACCAAAGAAGGTAAAGACGAGACCTAAACCGAGCCCGGCGTTGCGGATTCCCACTTCAAACGTGACGGCCTTTGCTTCGTAGAGTGCCAGCCCACCCAGTCGCGCGCTGGTATATCCCAACCCCAAAGCAACGGCATCGTGAAGGAACACCGCGAGCAAGACGACCCCGACGTAGGCGATAAAGAACGCGAAGTTTCCGGCAAGCGCCGCAATGATGAATCCGAGCAGTGCGAGCAGACTGATCCATTTCACCGTGGGCTGAACCTTCTTGGCAAAGGCTGGCCAGCGATGTTTGATCGCGAATCCAACCGCGAAAGGCAACCCAATGATCAAGACAATCTCGAGCAGCATTTGCCAACCATTGAGGGTGACACTTTCCAGAATGGCCGATGCTGTGGGATGCCAGCCACCCCAGAGAGAAAGATTTACCGGCAGCATCACGATGTAGATCACGTTCGTGACCGCCGTCATAGAGACCGACAGAGCGACATTACCGCGCGCACGATACGTGAGCACTTGAGAAATGTTGCCCGGTGGGCAGCAGGCGACCAAGATCATCCCGAGAGCAATCGAAGGCCCGACTTGCAATAGCAAAGTAAGGCCGAAGGTGACTGCGGGCAGCAAAACAAGTTGGGCGACGAGCGAGATCGCAAACGCGCGGGGTGCTTTCAGTACAGCGCGGAAATCCTCCACGCTCGTATCGAGCGCGATTCCGAACATGATGAGCCCGAGAACGACGCTCAGCGCAATAAGCGAGCCCGGACTGAAATTGAGCAGCGCATCATCGATTGTCATGGCCGATCCTTAATAGCGCGGGCCTTACGGGTGAGAGCTTCACGAGCGCGCCGCACTGCGCGCCGGTAGGCATCTTTGTTGACGTAGTACGACATTCGTTCCAACGCCAAATAGCGGTAGCCGCCGGTGAGGTCTGGCCAGGGCTGCTCCACGCTCTCACGAAAGTGTGCTGCAGCGCGAGGGGCGTCATCTTGCGCCCCTAAATAGGCGGCCAAGAGTTCGGCTTGCTCATAGCGTCCCTGCCATCCAATGCCGCTGGCCTCGATCATTCCCATGACATATAGTCCGTTGAAACTCGGCGGGAAGATGTTGAGAAAGAGTTCCGGCGCGTGACCCGTCCAGTTGAGGTGCTCACGGTCCACGAAAGGGTAATCGAGCGTGTAGCCGGTCGCGAGCACAATCATGTCGTAATCGGCGTTCGTGCCATCCGTGAAATGGACGGTGTGCCCGTCGAAACGTTCCGGTGTTGGCATGACGCGCAGATCGCCCTGGCCGATGTGGCCGAGAACTTGCGTGTTCACAATCGGATGCGATTCGTAAATGCGGTAGTCGGGGCGCGGGAAACCGAAGTTCACCGGGTCTCCCGTAAACGCCTTCAACACCCGAGAGTCGATGAATTGCTTCAGTCGTCGCGGCAGTGGACGCCCCTGATTGAGCGTGTCAGCGGGCTTCCCCAAGACATAGCGCGGCACGAAATAGTATCCGCGGCGCACACTCAAGTCGACGCTGTCGGCGTGGTGCACGGCATCCACCGCAATATCGCAGCCACTATTGCCCGCCCCGACGATGAGCACGCGCTTGCCAGCGAACGCAGTTGCTTTCTTATATTCGCTCGAATGGATGATCTCGCCGGCGAAATTGCCATCGAACGTCGGCACGCTCGGATTCGCCAGCGTTCCATTCGCCAAGATGACACTGTCGAATCGTTGCGTTTGTGGCTCCTGCTTGTCGGCGGAACTCGTCAACAGCCAGCCGTCGTCCTCAGTCGGCTCGAGCCGCTCGACAGTCGTGGTGAACCGAAACTTGTCGCCCAAATCGAAACGGTCGCTGAACGCCTGAAAGTAGCGCCGCAGTTCGCGGTGGCTTGGATAGTCCGCAGTCGACTGCATGGGCAGCTCGCGAAACTCTGTTGTCGTTCGCGAGGAAATCAGATGCGCCGACTCATACATCGAGCTTCGAGGGTTGTCGATGTTCCAAAGACCACCCACCCCCGCAGCCGATTCGAAACCGACGTAGTCAATTCCTGCTTTGTCGAGGGCTCGTGCGATTGCAAGACCCGATGGGCCCGCCCCAATAATCGCGACAGAGTGAGCCATCATTTCCTCCCCGGGTGAGCAAGTGGTTCCAACGTCTGCCCGCAGCCTACTACTGCACTACAGGGCCTGTTCCTCGCGCTCGCGGCGACGTCGACGCTGTTCCTCAGGATCCGGCAGCGGCACAGCAGCGATGAGCCGCTGTGTGTACGGGTCCTTCGGGCTGCGCAAAACCTGGTCACGAGTGCCCTGCTCGACGATCTTGCCCCGGTGCATTACCGCGATACGGTCAGCAAGAATGTCGATAACCGCAAGGTCGTGGCTCACAAAGAGGCACGCAAAACCTAGCTCCTGCTGCAGCTCTTGAAAGAGCTCAAGCACCTTCGCCTGCACCGAAACATCGAGCGCAGAGGTCGGCTCGTCGGCAACCAACAGCTTGGGGCTGAGCGCGAGAGCGCGAGCAATACCCACGCGCTGACGCTGGCCGCCCGAGAGCTCATGAGGGTAGCGGTTGCGCATGTGGGCCGAAAGTTGCACGCGGTCGAGCAGCAAGCTCACGCGCGCTTCCTCGTCTTTGCGACTGAAACCGCCGCCAAGCCGCAGCGGTTCTCCGATGCTCTCGCCGATCGGCATCCGCGGGTTTAGCGATGAACCCGGGTCTTGAAAGACGATGCCGATGTCACGCCGCACCGCTCGCAGGTCATTCTTATTGATGTCCACCATGTTGGTGCCCACGATGTCGAGGGTGCCCTCGACAGCAGGAAGCAAGCCGACAACGGCACGGCCAATGGTCGTCTTTCCCGAACCTGACTCCCCCACAAGCCCGAGCACTTCGCCCTGGCGAATCGTGAGGTTGATGTCTTCAGCCGCCCGGAACGCCGGAACGCGACCATGTTTCGGATACTCGATCGCGACGCCCGTCAGCGTGAGCACTACCTCACGGTCGTCTTTCGACGCAGAAGCTTCACCGGCAGCCCCCAAGTGTGGCACCGCGGCCAAGAGCGCTTGAGTGTACGGATGCGTCGCTCCCTCAAACAGAGCGTCCACTGTGCCGGTCTCGACGACTTCACCATCCTTCATGACCATCACGCGGTCCGCGAGGTCAGCGACCACGCCCATGTCGTGGGTAATCAGGATGATCGCGCTGTCGAGCTTCGATCGAAGGTGGTGCAGCAGCTCCAGAATTTCCGCTTGCACTGTCACATCGAGTGCCGTGCTTGGTTCATCGGCAATGAGCACTCGCGGGTCACACGAAATCGACTGAGCGATCATTGCACGTTGACGCTGACCACCAGAGAGCTGGTGCGGATACGAGTTGAACGCTTTTTGCGGGTCGGGGAGCTCTACCATCGCGAGCAGTTCGAGGGCACGCTTCTGAGCATCCGCCCGCAGCATGCCGGGATTGTGCACTTGAAGAGCCTCGATAATCTGGAACCCGATCGTGTACACGGGGTTCAACGCCGTCATCGGCTCTTGGAAGATCACGGCGATGCCGGCACCGCGCAATTGCCGCAGGCGGTGCAACGATGCCCCGACGAGTTCTTCACCCGCAAGTTTCACGCTGCCCGAAATACGGCCATTCTCGGGCAGCAGGCCGAGCAGCCCCATTGCGCTCGTGCTCTTTCCCGACCCCGACTCTCCGACGATGGCGAGAACTTCTCCGCCGTGGAGCGTGTAGCTGACGTTCTTTGCGGCGGCAACCCACTCACCCTCGACCCAAAAGTCGACACCGAGGTCAGTGACCTCAATCGCGGGAACCTTCTCGGTTGCCTCGGTAGTAGCTGAATCAGTCATCAGGAGTCTCGCCTTTCACCCTGGATGCGTGGCTCTCGTGGGAACATGGTTCCGTGTCGCCAAACTTCACCCTGCACTCGCGATTCGGGCGCGTACTTTCGATTGTTGTCATTGCTGCCTTCGCAGCGGGACTTCTTGTCACGGCTGTTCAAGGCCGGTGGCTGGATGCTCTGCAGGTCGCGCCCGTCTTCGGACTGCTCGGTCTGCTCACGTGGGCCATGTTCTGGCGCCCCAACGTGCGCGTCACGGCGTCGGGCGTCACCCTGCGCAACGTGCTGCGCACCATCGAGGTCGCGTGGCCCGAAATCCGTCGCATCGACACCAAATATGCTCTCACTTTGGAAACCGCGCATGGCACTGCAACGGCGTGGGCTGCACCCGCTCCGGGCCGCCACGCCGTGTTCAGCGCTGTGCGCCAAGACGGCAAAAACCTGCCCGAATCGAGCTACCTTGCGGGCACGGTGCGACCCGGCGACCTGATCACGTCGGATTCCGGTCAGGCTGCGTACGTCATCCGCAAGCACTGGGAGCAGTTGCGCGATGCTGGACATCTGGATGACGCCACGAGCGAGTTCACGAAGCTGCGAGTCACGTGGCACTGGCGCACCATCGCGGCTCTCGTTGTGCTGACTCTGGTCAGCATGCTCACGACGTTCAGCTAACTGCCCGGCCGTCATTTGTTTGCGGTTCCGTCGCCGGGACGTGCGCCGGGAATGTACGCCTTGAAGAAGTTTCCAATTTCGGAACCAAGGCTGCGCTGACGAGGAACACGCTTCTGGCGGGGGTCGAACGCGTCGCGCAGACCATCGCCGATGAAGTTGATGCACAACGCGATAATCACAATGAATAGACCTGGCCACCAGAACAGCCACGGGCGCGTCTTGAACGCTTCGTTGTATTGGCTGATGATCTGACCGAGTGAAATATCGGGATCGGTGATGCCGAAGCCGAGGAAGCTCAGTGAGGTCTCGAGCAGAATCACCGCGCTCATCAGCAGCGTCGCGCTGACGACGATCACACCGACCGTGTTGGGCAGGATGTGGCGGAAGATGATGCGGAAGTCGCCGGCACCGGCAACCCGTGCTGCGTCAACGAACTCACGTTCGCGCAAGCTCAGGAACTCGGCGCGCACGAGTCGCGCCATACCGGTCCAGGCGATGAGCCCGATCATGACGGCCAACAGGAACGCGTCGCCACCGATCGTCTGACCGAGAACAGCACCGAGGATGAGCAGCGGAATGATGATGATCACGTCGGTGAGACGCATGATGATCTGGTCAACCCAGCCTCGGTAGTATCCCGCGAGAGCGCCGAGAACGACGCCGATCACCGTCGAGATGATTCCCACGATGAAGACGACGTTCAGCGACTGCTGCATACCGCGCATCACGCGAGCAAAGACGTCTTTACCGGTGTTGTCTTGACCGAAGGGGTGCTCGCCGAAGCTGAACGGCCACCACGTAAAGGTCGGGGCACCACCGGGAAGCATGATGTCGTAGCGCTCCCACCAGGTGTAACCCCACCATCCGGGGATACGGAATCCGTCGACGATGAGGCGGGTACCGCTGGGATCTGGCGTGAGCTTTCCGGTGCCGCCGATCACGGTGCCCACCGAAGTAAACGCAAGCAGTACGAGGAAGAGCAACACAAACACGGAGACAACAGCACCGCGGTGCTGCAGGAAGCGGCGGCGCACGATCGCACCTTGGCTGAGACCTACCGTGGCGCGCTGCTCAATGCTGAGTTCTTGTCCTACCGACTGTTCGTCGACTACGGGCTTCTTGTCGGTCATGATCAGCTCACCCGAATTCTGGGGTCAAGGGCCGAGTACAAGAGGTCGGCAATAACGTTGAAGATAACGGCGAGGATGCCCGTGACGAGGAAGAAGCCCATCACGAGGTTCACGTCGATGCGGTGAAGTCCCTCGTTGAAGAGGGAGCCCATCGCCTGCCAGGCGAAGACTCTTTCTGTGATCACAGCACCACCGATCACCGCCCCGAAGTCGAGCGCGATGATGGTCGCGATCGGGATCATGGCGTTGCGGAACGCGTGACGCATCACGACGGTTCGTTCGCCGAGACCCTTAGCGCGAGCAGTGCGCACGTAGTCCTGGTTCATCACGTCGAGCAGGCTGGCACGAGCGTAGCGCGTGTAGGCCGCGAGAGAGATGATCATGAGCGCGATCGTGGGCAGCAGCATGTGGGTCAGCGAGTCGAGCATGTTCAGCCACGTGTCATCCACTCGGCGGATGGCAGGGGTCGAGGCACCGATCGTCGCGATCACACCGTTGCTGAGCGGGATACGCGCAACATACTCATCCCAGCGGATGAACATCTGGTCGAGTACCAGCGGAAGCACGCCCAAGCCACCGACGATGGCGGCGGTCCGAGCAACGACGGCCTTGCCGTCACCGCCGACGAAGAACCCGATGAGCAGACCGAGCCCCACCAAGATGGCGAGCACGAGCAGCACCGTCCACGGGCTGTTGACGTAGTAGAAGAGGAACTGGAACGGCCAGCTCAAGATGACAGTGAGAACAACGATGATGCCGACCGCGAGCAGTGCACGACGATTGTGGAAACCGGTGGAGGTGAAGAGCACAACCGCACCAGTCGCCACTGACATCAGCGCGATTCCGACGAAACCGATTGAGGGACTCTCGAACCAGCGAGTCACATCGAGAAGGATGAGCAACGCGGCAACTCCGCCGCCAACGCTCACGAAAGAAATAACCCGAGTTCGCAATTCCCCGCCGACGATGGAGGAAGCGATGAACCCCATCACGACACCGATGATGAGTATCGACCACCACGGGATGACCGGGTCGCCAAGGAACGAGTTGAACTGAATGGCTCCGAACTCTTTAAGGAGCACCGCGACCCAGAAAATGGGCAGCGAGTAAAAGACGAAGGTGAGGAATGTGACGACGTAGTCGTAACCGCTGTACTGACGAAGCGCGGTCGTCATTCCGATGGCGACACCGATCACGATCGCGAGGATCGTTGCGGCGAGCACCAGTTGAAGCGTGGAGCCGAGCGCTCCACCAATGGCTTCGATCACGGGCTGCTGGCCGCGGGCGACCGAGATGCCGAGGTCGCACTGACCGATAAAGCAGGCCCCGACTCCTCCGAGCCAAGAGAAGTAGCGAAGCACGGGAGGCTGATCGAGATTGAGCAGCCCACTCAAGTACGCGATTTGGTCTTGCGCGCTGGGATCTCGACTCCCTCGAAGATCTCGAAGCGGATCACCGGAATTGGCGGTTAGTACATAGACGATGAATGAGGCCACAAGGAGAACTAAAAGAGTGGCCACAAGGCGCCTGGCGACAAAGGTCAGCACCGGAGATCCTCATTTCGGGGGACAGCAAAACAGAACAAAACAATGCCGCCATGCGGCACAACGATGTGCACGCAAGTGGGCCGGACAGAGAGCCCGGCCCACTCGTGAGCGCTACCGAGAAATTACTCGGAGTCGGTCGGTGCCCACTCCCAGAAGTTCCAGAAGTAGGTCGGCGACAGCGGACTCGGGTCCACGTTCGTTACTGAGTTGTTCCAGACGGTGATTCCGGGGAACTGGAAGATGGTAACGCCGTAGGCGTCGTCCCATACCAGCTTCTCGACCTCAACCTGGATCTCGGTCTGGACGGCGGGGTCCAGCTCGGTCTCGAGGTCCTTGAGGAGTCCGTCTACCTCGGTGTTGGAGTAACCACCGAAGTTGGAGGGCTGACCCGAACCGAGGTACTGGTCAGAACCGGTGAGCGCGAGGCTCGTCGACTGCCATGCGAAGATAACCGCGTCGTGAGGGTTGATCGGCAGTGCTTCCTTGTCGGTGAATGCCCAGGTGGGCTCCGAGTCGTCAACAACCGTGAAGCCGGCAAGAGCAGCCGACTGCTGGATGAACTCGAACTCTGATGCACGACGGACGTTGCCCTCGGGGTACCAGAACTTGACCTCAACTGGAGTGGTCACTCCGGCATCAGCGAGCAGCTGCTTGGCGCCTTCGATGTCAACCTCGGCGTAGTCAGCCGAGCCGTTGGTCGAAGCGATCTCGTCATATCCGGGAGCACCAGGAATTTGAAGGATCGAGTCACGCAGTCCAGCGTTGGGGTTGAGCGGGCTGATCAGCTTCTCGAGGATTTCCTGACGAGGAACAGATCGGA
>Ga0209344_10005660_pt1 | contig 10672 bp, 7 predicted proteins | sample Cruoilmetagenom6_FD_187293 | JGI IMG/M metagenome (GOLD analysis project Ga0209344, IMG submission 187293) | Oil polluted marine microbial communities from Coal Oil Point, Santa Barbara, California, USA - Santa Barbara Oil Seep Sample 6 (SPAdes)... | ecosystem: Environmental > Aquatic > Marine >...
TATCTCCAGACAACACACTAATATTGCTAAGGTTTGCAATTCTATCTATCAAATTCTCGCCAATTGCCTTTCCATCATACAAAACCACTCTCAAGGCGTATGTTTGTCCTCTTAACAATAGTCTTGGTATTTTTAAGTAGAAAAAATTCTGATTCTCTAAAGGTGAAAAATCTACGCCCATTTCGTCTGTAATAAACGACACTACATTATTATCGTAATTATCCCTAAAATTAACGGCTACGGTCAACTGGTTAAAAGATACATTTTCCATTTGCTGAATGCCTATTTTGAGAATCAGCATCTCGCCTGAGATGACTTCTGAAATTGGCATATATCGATCATTGAGCATTTCAATTTTGGAAACTCTTAATTTACCACTCCCCTCACGATCCGTTCTTTCAATGATAGCAACATCTTGTACCCTATTATTAGATCTCAAATAATAATCTACTGCCGCATCAGTTTCACCTTCAAAAACAGTTTTTCCGTGTTCCAAAACGATACAGCGCGTGCACAAATTTTTGACCGCCGCCATATTATGGCTAACAAATAACACCGTGCGTCCATCACTCCTACTAATATCCTGCATCTTCCCAATGGCTTTCTTTTGAAATTCTGCGTCACCAACTGCCAACACTTCGTCAATGATCAAAATATCGGGTTCCAAATGCGCGGCAACGGCAAATGCCAAACGAACCCGCATTCCACTACTATAACGCTTTACTGGAGTATCTATATACATTTCGCAACCTGAAAAAGAAACAATTTCATCGATCTTAGATCGAATTTCCATCTTGGTCATTCCTAAGATAGCCCCATTTAAGAAGATGTTTTCGCGCCCCGTCAATTCAGGATGAAAGCCAGTTCCCACTTCCAGTAAGGAAGCGATACGTCCATTATATTTGATTACACCCGTAGTTGGCCCTGTTACTTTTGAAAGGATCTTGAGCAGGGTTGATTTCCCTGCGCCATTTTTACCTATTATTCCTAGAACTTCGCCCGTTTGGACTTCAAAATTGATGTCTTGTAGCGCCCATACATAATCGCTAGAAGCTTTTACGCTTCTATCATTTACAGCACCCACTTTTATGTAAGGATCTTCTTTACCGCGAATTCGATACCACCATCGATTCAAATCATGGCTCAAAGTCCCAGTACCTACTACACCCAAGCGGTATTGTTTTGATACTTTTTCGACTTTTAACATGGTTGACATATCGTTCTATTCTTATAAATATTTATCACCTTCAATTCTATCTCTTACTTTTTTTTACAGGTAAGCCGTAAGCTACTACAAAGTTTGAAATATCTTTAGTAACTAATGATCCCGCACCAACGACTAAATGATCACCTATTCGTTTTCCATGTAAAATATTAGCTCCTAAACCAATTGCCGTACAACTACCTATTAGAGCTTTGCCTCCCGCAGTTACGCCCGGGCTCATACTGGAGAAATCTCCTAAACTCGAGTCGTGATCCAAAGAAGCTTTGGTCGCAACAAAACTATGCGCTCCCACAACTGAATCATTATTAATGATAACACCCGCCATCAGCACACTTCCTTTACCAATACTGACATTTTTTCCAAGAAGTGCCGATGGATGAATCGCTGACACAAACTCAAAAGTTGGCATCATGGCGCAAATATTATTGACAACCCGTTTCCGGAGATGATTATCACCTATTGCAACAATACCTTTACTACACTTATGCTCTTCTGAAATAGAAAGTAGTTCACTGTCTGTTCCCAAAATAGGATAGCCAGCGTAAATGGTTCCTTTGTTTAAAGCAAAATCTAATATGCCAACGATTTCATATTTTCCTTCTTGTTCGATAATATCGATGGTATACCGAGTATGTTCTGAAGCGCCGAATATGAGCATTTTATCTTTGTTCATGACATTAAACGGTATCGATGAATTTTTTTTCGGTTCTATTAAAAACGATCAATCCTAATAAGAACAACACCACGGCAATGATGGTCGTATAAATCAGCCCAAACCACGTAAAAGTTCCCGAATCCAATAATATAAAACGAAATCCTTCTACGATCTGCGCCAACGGGTTATAGACAACCACCCAGGCGTATTCAGGCTTTTTCGAAACAATTTCTGATATAGGGAACGGAACTGCCGAAACATACATTAAGAGTTGCACTCCAAAAGACACCAATACATTCAAATCACGGTATTTGGTAGTTAGGGCCGAAATAATCATTCCTACACCTAATCCCAGCATTGCCATTAACAATACATAAACTGGAAACAACCATAAAAAACCGTTTGGCTGAATGCTATAACCTGTCGCAACATAATAAATATAGAAAACGATCAGAATGATCAGTTGTATTCCAAACTTTAATAAGTTGGATATAGTCACCGACAACGGCATAATGGCTCTTGGAAAATAAACTTTTCCGAAGATATTCTGATTTTTATTAAAGGTATTTGAAGTATCGGTCAAGCAGGTCTTAAAATAATTCCAAGCAGTAATACCTGTTAAATTGAATAAAAAAGGGGGAATCCCTCCAGTCTCAATATTCGCAATATTATTAAAAATAAGGGTGAAAATAACCGAAGTGAACAACGGTTGTATTAAAAACCAAAGAGGACCTAGAACCGTTTGCTTGTAAACCGTGACGATATCACGCTTTACAAATAAAATAAGTAAATCGCGGTAGTGCCAAATCTCTTTAAAGTTAAGATCAATTAGCTTGCTCTTTGCAGAAATTTCATACAACCACTTTTCTTCTTTCATACTTGTTCAAAGTTGTCCCAAGTAACTTTTAAGCCATCTGCAATAGAGAATAAAGGATCATACCCTATAAGCTCTCTGGCTTTAGCAATATCGGCCAACGAGTCGCGAACATCCCCTTTTCGGGTTGGGCCATAATTGGCAAGCAATTTTTTACCTGAAATTTTCTGAAGTTCATCCCAAAGCGTATTTAAACTAATACGATCGCCAAAGGCAACATTAAAAATTTGATTCACCGCCGCTTCTGGAGCGAAAAATGAACGCACATTAGCTTGAACCGCATTTTCTACAAACGTAAAATCTCTTGTTTGCTCACCGTCACCATTAATGGTTGGAGGTGTGTCTGTCTTTAAAGACTGCATAAACAACGGGATAACCGCTGCGTAAGCGCCATTCGGACTTTGCTTAGGACCAAATACATTGAAATAGCGTAAACCAATGGTTTTGGTTCCGTAGGTTTTATGAAATACGTCGGCATAAACCTCATTAACCAATTTGGTCACGGCATAGGGCGAAATAGGCTTTCCAATTGTATCTTCTCGCTTTGGCAATGATTTACTATCGCCATAGGTTGAACTTGATGCTGCATACACTAAACGCTTTACAGTTGAACTTTCGTTTTGTGCAACAAGCATGTTTAGGAAACCGGAAACATTGACATCATTTGATGTAATGGGATCGTTGATCGATCTTGGCACCGAACCTAAAGCTGCCTGATGCGAAATATAATCGATTCCTTTCATCGCTGCCTTGCAGGTATTGAGATCTCGAATATCGCCTTTCATAAATTCGAAAGCCGGATTTCCGTGGAATTCGGTTAAATTTTCTTTTCTACCTGTAGCCAAATTATCAAGTACCCGTACTTTTTTAGCTCCAAAGCTCAACAAGTATTTTACCAGGTTAGACCCAATAAAACCAGCGCCGCCAGTTACTAAGAAACTATAATTTGAAATATCTTCTGTGTGATAAGCTGTCTTGTACATTATAATCTACCGTCTATTTTGTTTTTTGAAAGAAATGCTTTCACATCAAATACAACAGAAGTTCCTGAAGTATAAGTATCTATATTAAATTCTCCGAAAGCCGAGTGGGCTACCGTGAGTATAATCGCGTCGTAATGATCTTTTAATTCTTTTTCTTCGGAAATCAGCGAAATACCAAATTCGTGTTTCACTTCTTCGGCACTAGCCCATGGATCAAAAACATCTACATTCATACTGTAGTTGTTCAATTCATCGATCACGTCAATTACCTTACTATTTCGTATATCCGGACAGTTCTCTTTAAAAGTAACACCAAGTATAAGTACATTACCGCCTTTTACTTTACCATCCTTCTTGATCATCAATTTTACAACTTCGTGTGCTACATAACTCCCCATTCCATCATTCATACGTCTTCCCGCAAGAATGATCTCTGGATTATAGCCTTCTTCTTGTGCTTTCTGCGCCAAATAATACGGATCTACTCCAATACAATGCCCACCAACAAGACCTGGTGTAAATTTCAAAAAGTTCCATTTAGTTGCGGCAGCCTCCAAAACGTCTTGTGTATCAATACCAATAAGTCTAAATATTTTTGAAAGTTCGTTTACGAACGCAATATTAATGTCACGCTGTGAGTTTTCGATCACTTTCGCAGCTTCAGCAACTTTAATAGAAGGAGCCAAATGTGTTCCAGCCGTAATAACAGAAGCGTATAAATCATCAATATACTTAGCCGATTCTGGCGTAGAACCCGAAGTAACCTTTAAGATCTTGGTCACTGTGTGCTGCTTATCTCCTGGGTTAATACGTTCTGGCGAATAGCCTGCGAAGAAGTCGGTATTAAAGGTAAGTCCGCTGCTCGATTCCAAAATTGGAACACAGACATCTTCCGTCACACCTGGATATACCGTAGACTCATAGATCACCACATCTCCTCTTTTCAATACATTACCTACGGTTTCACTCGCTTTTTCTAAAGGAATTAATACTGGCTGATTGTATTTGTTTGTGGGTGTAGGTACTGTTACAATAAACACGGTTGCATCGGCAATTTCCGAAGCATCAAAGCTTACAGATAAACCAACATCATTGGATCCGTCTAGCACATTCTGAAGTTCTTCGGAAGTGATCTCTAAGGTGTGATCTTTTGCTTGCTTTAATTCAGCAATACGCTTCTGATTAATATCGAAGCCTATCACCTTATACTTTTCAGCTAAAGCGACCGCTAATGGGAGTCCTACATAACCCAAACCAATAATGGCGATGGTGGGATTTTCTTTCATTTCACTTATCTTAATACGGAAGCAACGATTAATTTGATATCCTCTGTTACACTCCAGGTTTTAATATACTCTTTATTTATGGCAATCTTATCAGGCCAAATAACCTGATCATTATATGCTGTTGGATCGTCTTGTTTCTGAAGCAATATGTCTTCATTACGATATTTCAACGTTGCTGGGCCTGTAATTCCCGGCTTCACTGATAGGATTATTCGGTCAGAGCCTTGCAATTCATCTGCATATCCTGCGACATCGGGTCTGGGCCCTACCAAACTCATATCCCCTTTTAGTACATTGAACAACTGTGGTAACTCATCCAATTTTGTTTTCCGAAGCCATCCTCCCAGCTTAGTTTCACTGCGAATAATCTCATGAATATTTTCATGATCTGTACCTTTCAGGGTGCGTATCTTATAGCACAAGAATGGTTTTCCCGACTGTCCAATACGTTGTTGTTTAAATATTCCGCATTGCCTTGTACTTAGAAATGCTCCTAGCGTGAGCAAAATTAGTGGAAATATCACAAATGGAAGCATGAAAACAACAATAGATACATCAAAAACACGCTTGATCACTAGTTGTCTTTTTGTAAGCATACCATTGAGTATCGTAAAAAATTAGAATTGCTCTTTACTTTCGCTTAAATACTTGTTTTATTTTTCCGAAAAGACTTGGCTTGGGGTCATCTTCGTGATAACCATTACCATAGGCTCCATAGCCGTAACCATAACCGTAGCCATAGCCATAACCCTTTCCTTTATCATTAAAAAAGTTAAGTACAAAACTAATGTTTGTTATTTCTCCCTTTCTATACTTTTCATTAACAAGACCAAACATACCTTTTTTGGTATAGTTTTGACGCACCATATAGATCGTAGCATCAGCAAACTTAAGAAGTTCTAATGAATCGGCAACTAATCCTAAAGGCGGTGAATCTAATATAATATAGTCATATTCCTCTTTTAACGTAGAAATTAACTCTGTCATACGTTCACTCATCAACAACTCTGATGGGTTTGGTGGAATAGGTCCCGATGTAATTATATCTAGATGCGGCACGTGTGTTTGCTGAATGATCTTATCAAGATCTGCATCATTAATCAAATAATTCACGATACCCAAGTCGTTGTTTGCATTAAAATCACCAAAGATCTTCGGCTTCCGAAGATCTAATCCTAATAAAATGGTCTTCTTCTCACTCAAAGCAAAAACCGAAGCGATATTGATGGACGTAAACGTTTTTCCTTCTCCACTGACACTAGAGGTAACCAAAACAGTTTTAGCGCCTTCAATGTTTTGCTTCTTATAAATAAATTGAAGACTCGACCGCAAGGCTCTAAACGATTCTGCTATGGACGATTTAGGTTTGTTTAAAACGGCTAGATTATTTTCTAGAACACTTTTTCCGATAACGCCCAACACAGGGATTTTGGATAAACGTTCAATATCCTTGACATTAGACACACGTGTATCAAGAAACACACGTAAAAAAACGAAGAGAAAAGGAAGAAGAAATCCAAATAACAAAGCCATTACATAGTTAAGTTGGGTGTTTGGACCTATTTGACCACCTCCAGTGTCTTTTGCAACATCAATAACAAGTACATCACTTACATTAGCTGCCTTGACTAATCCCGCTTCACTTCGCTTTGCCAAAAACAGATTATACGTCCCTTGACTAAGATTGTATTGCCGTTCAATTTTTATAAGATCTTGCTGTTCCTTTGGAAGTTTTCTCAGCTTAGCATCATTAACACCAATAAGTCTATTAACATCCTCAAGTTCATTGCGTTTTAAGCCTTTTGAAGATGTTATATTTTCTAAAAGTACGCGCTTAACGGCATTTATTTGTCTATCAATATCGGCAAACACAGGGGCACCTTCTTTAAAAGAATACTGCAGCGTATTTCTCCGCTGTGCTAGATCGACTATTTGCCCTACTCCTGCCGAAATACTAGGTTCGGAAATACCTGCTACAGAAGGTGCTGGCACATCCCGATAATCTGTCCGATTAATCAAATAGTCTTCAAGGATATTGAAATAATTTATTTGACGATTCACAGCTTCTTTTTGTAAATCCAGCTGATTTAATTTCGCATTGACCTCTGCTCCTTCAGCATTGAGATCAAAAATAGAATTCTTATTCTTAAACGCATTTAACTCGTTTTCAACGTTCTCCAACTCTCTAGACTTAATAGACAGACTACTATCGATAAAACGAATTGTCTTTGTAGCAAATAAATTCTTGCGCTCTAACATATCTTCACTCAATACTTGAGCAGACGTATTTAAAAAATCAACAATTTTAGCTTTATTAAATCCTGTTTTAGAAAGTTGCAATACGGAAGACCCCTTGCCCTCAGGGTTTATAATAATATTCGAATACCCCCTTACGGTACTGTCAAAGTTTGAAAAACTTAAATAATAAGGGATATCGGTGCGAATAGGAATATCCTCTACAGGCAATAGAACACCCGAAAAGAATGGCAGGTTTATGTTTTCTCCAAGTTGAAACTGTTTTTTGAAATCTTCAGCTTCTCTAAACAACATAACCTTTTCACGTTCCTCTGAGTCGTTATAATACTGCAATTGAACATTTCCTCCTGTAAATTGTGTTTCTAGTGTGAAATTGGCCGAATCAAGAAATATTACTTTTAATTCCTTACCTAAGATCTGAGGTTTCGTGGTATCTACCTGTACCATAAAAGGTGTTCTCTTGTAGGCGTCTACTTTTTGATATTTGCCATCACGTCTATAATTGAGATAATATTGTAATCGATCAACTACCTTCTCGTTGTGCGACCGAGATTTGAGTGTAATAATTGCTGTGTTAACTTTATCAGTAGTACCACCCCAGTTAAAGGTTAAACTCGTCGTAGATGTAAAAAATGGATTCTGATCGTCTTTTATGGAGATCAAACTCGCTACAGAATATACAGGTAACTTCCTTATATTAATATAGTAAGCAATCCCTAAAGCCAGCGCGAGACTAAATACAAATAATGGCCAATATCGAAGCAACTTAAAGAGAAACCCTTTAAAGTCGAAGGTGCTATGTATCTCATTGATTTCAAATTCTTCGCTCATGATCTATAATCTTGAAAAGAGTAAATAGGTAGTCATTAAAGTGGTTACGACAGCTAAAATAGTGGTCAATGAGGAAAGTCCGGTTGTTCCAATACCAATCGACTTTTGCGGTAAGGGGTTTATCAGGATTAAATCATTCGGTTGAATATTATAATAGGGCGAATTCATCGCTTCAATTTTCGTTAAATCAATATGATGCACTTTTTGCCCTAATGGATATTGTCGTATAATAATAATATTGGTTCTATCCCCAGTAATTAAAATATCTCCGCTATTAGCAATAGCTTCCATTATAGTAACCTCATCACGATAAATGATATTTGACCCTGGTGATCCTATCTCACCATTGATGGTATAGCGAATACCCGAAAGCTTTACGGTGACAAAAACATTAGCCTCTTCCTTAAAATAATCACGAAGTAATCTTGCTTCAATATCTTCGCGAATTTCCGCTACCGTTTTACCCAATACAGGCACCTCCCCCAAGCTCGGTATACGCACATTTCCGTGCATATCAACAACAAAACCGTCATAATAAAGTCGCTGTTCACCAGTGGCGTTTGGATTGGCATCACTTGTTGGATTGAAGATAGCACCAACAGTCTCTTGATCTAGTGTTTTTATACGAATGCTTAAAAGGTCATTTACCTGAAGTCGATAAGGTTCTTGAATTTTTCTAACACTTACAAGGGTGTCATAAACGACACCATCTTCCTGAAGATACGTTAATTTTTTAGTAGAGATACAAGAAGAGAAACATACAGCGATAACCAAGTATAGTAACAGGTACGTAGATTTCATAACTAAGATTGGGTTCTTATTGAAGCAAATATAGCGTAACGAACGTAATAATGAAACTAAATTTATTTTAACTGACCAAAAACCACTTATTTTGCAAAAAATTGAAGCGTGAACTATCTTTCTGTTGAAAATATTGGAAAATCATATGGTGAACGGGTTTTATTTGAAGGAATTTCCTTCGGAATTAACGCCGGGCAAAAGATTGGTTTTGTTGCAAAAAATGGTACTGGAAAAACTTCCTTACTCAACATTCTTTCGGGTGATGACAGCCCAGACGAAGGTACTGTTGTATTCCGAAAAAACCTCAAAGTGGCATTCTTATCACAAGAACCCAACTTAGATCCAAAACTAACGGTTGAAGAAACCATCTTCACCGCCGAAAACCCCATTCTAACGGTCATTTCAGCCTACGAAAAGGCACTGCTACATCCAGACGATTCAGATGCCTATCAAAAGGCGTTTGAAGCTATGGATGCGCTCAACGCCTGGGATTTTGAAACACGCTATAAACAGATCCTTTCTAAACTAAAACTCGACGACCTCTCACAAAAAGTAGGCAACTTGAGTGGCGGACAGAAAAAGAGACTTGCGCTCGCCAATGCTCTTCTTACCACGCCAGACCTTTTGATCATGGATGAGCCTACCAACCACTTAGATCTTGAGATGATCGAATGGTTAGAGCAACTTTTTGCCAAAGAAAATTTTACACTTTTTATGGTTACGCACGACCGCTATTTTTTAGAGCGTGTATGTAACGAAATTGTTGAATTAGATGAAGGACAACTATACAGCTACAAAGGAAATTATAGCTACTACCTCGACAAACGTGATGCTCGTATAGAAAGCGAAACTACCGAAACAGGAAAAGCAAAACAACTTTACAAAAAGGAACTTGAGTGGATGCGCCGTCAACCGAAGGCAAGAACCACCAAAAGCAAATCTAGAATCGATGATTTTGCTAAAATTAAAGCCAACGCCCATAAGCGTAGAAATGATAATGAGGTCGAACTCGAACTCAACATGGAACGTTTGGGAACCAAAGTGGTTGAAATACACAAAATATCGAAATCCTTTGGCGATAAAAATCTGTTTGAAAAGTTTGAATATAACTTTTTACGTGGCGAACGACTCGGGATTATTGGTAAAAACGGAACAGGTAAATCGACATTTCTTAACATTGTCACAGGATCATTAAAACCCGACTCTGGTAAGGTTGTCATTGGCGATACGGTTAAATTTGGATACTACACACAAAAGGGTATCACCATCAAAGAAGGACAAAAAGTGATCGATGTCATCCGTGAATATGGCGATTACATTCCACTTAAAAAAGGACGGCAGATCTCTGCAAGTCAGTTGCTTGAACGCTTTCTCTTTGAAGGTAAAAAGCAATACGATTTTGTAGATAAGCTCAGTGGTGGCGAACGAAAACGCCTATATCTCTGTACCGTACTCATTCAAAACCCAAACTTTTTGATCCTTGATGAACCTACCAATGATCTCGACATCGTTACGCTCAATGTTCTCGAAAGCTTTTTACTCGATTTCCCAGGCTGTCTGGTTGTGGTTTCTCACGACCGTTATTTTATGGACAAGATCGTAGATCACCTATTTGTGTTTCGTGGTGATGGCGAGATTCAAGATTTCCCAGGAAATTACTCAGATTTCAGAATCTATGAAGACAGTCAGCCGTCAAAAAAGGAACTCGAAGCAGCACCAGCCAAGGCAAAAAACGATTGGAAAAAAGACACTTCAAAAGCT
>Ga0209344_10005661_pt1 | contig 10669 bp, 7 predicted proteins | sample Cruoilmetagenom6_FD_187293 | JGI IMG/M metagenome (GOLD analysis project Ga0209344, IMG submission 187293) | Oil polluted marine microbial communities from Coal Oil Point, Santa Barbara, California, USA - Santa Barbara Oil Seep Sample 6 (SPAdes)... | ecosystem: Environmental > Aquatic > Marine >...
GAAGCATTTTGGTTATTCCCGTCTTAATATTTCCCGAAACAATAATCAATATTATACTTCCAAATAAGTTTTTGAACACAACGGAAATATTCAACTTAAAAATGTTGGTATCTGTTTTGTTCGTACTGCCATTTTCCTCTAGTAGTGTAGTACTTTTTCAGTCTCTGGGTAAAGCTAAATTAGCATCTCTGTTACCAGTTGGACGGCAGTTTTTCTTGTTTGTTCCCATAATTTTAATACTAACTAAATTCTACGCTATTCAAGGAATATATTATGGCTTATTTTTAGAAAATCTTTTATATGCATTAGTTCTTTGGGGTGTATCGGGTAAAACACTTCGTAGCTTAAAGTAAGTTAGAATATTTCATTATTTTTTTTGACTTTTTTTGCCACTACATGAAAAACGTGCCAATGCTTTTTCTTTCCTGAAAGTGTTTTACCTTCTTTTGAGGTTTCCTCAAAATACAATAAATCATAATCTATAAATATTTTTTTTACTTCTTGTAGACTACAAAAAGTCATATTAGTATTTGTGCTCCACGTATCATTTAATCCAAAAAAATGACCGCAAAAAAAGCCATTAAAATTTATACTATTATGAATTATTCTCCAAAAATTTTTAAAATGGTTTGGCTTACAAAATGGTAATGAAAATGATGCATTAATAAGATGAACAGAGGGCAAATGTGTTATTGACTCAAAAGAATAGTTTTTGAAAAGTAATTTAGTTTTAGCATTTTTATTTTTTGAAATTAGAATATCCTTTAAAGAATAAGCATTTTTGTCAATGGCTAATACATCAAAACCTCTTTCTAGCATGGCAATAGTATCAATACCGTTACCACACCCTAAATCAATAGCTTTTAAGTTTTCAATATAATCACTGTTTTTAATTAATTTCAAAGTTGTATTTAAGGTATGGGATGGAGGATGATTTTCATTCTTTATTTTATTATAATGAGTATTCCACATAGTTCTTCTGTCTAAGAAGAATAAAGATAATCAAGTTATGTTTTTTAGGTAATAGTTATTCAGTTTAATCATTGTTTTCTATTCATTTTTATTAAAAGATTTTAATGTGTTGGAAAATGAGCGTTTATAATAATTTTAAGTAAATTTATGATTGGTGAAAAATCGTAGATTCAAAAATATCATTAGTTATATTCTGCTAACGATTGTCTTATCAATGAAAATGATAGGACTGCATACGTTATCACACGTTGGTGATAGTAAACATGCTATACACTGCACTATTTGCGACCATGCTGTAGCTCATAATTTGACTCCTGCACATACGCCTATTATACATTTTTATAGTTTCGAAAATTTTGAACTTAATGTTCAGAAAGAAGTATTTAAAAACTATTGTTTTTTTATTTTAAAAAGTATATCTAAACACCTACTTTTTTCTCGACCTCCACCATGCGTTATATAGGTTTTGCTTTCAACTTATTGTGTTAAAAAGTATGTAATCATATGTAAGAACTAAAGCACAATTACATTTATACTTTTATTTTATTTGTTTTCATTAGATAATCTAATAAAATAGAATCATGATGATTCGTATTTTGTAAAGTAAGACTACTAATTTATCTTAAGTCTATCACAAGAACAATAATCACTGTTGCTAATAATTCTTTCTTCCTTTAGAGAGTATAAATAGGAAAATTGTAATTGTAATCTCCCATTGGCAAAGTATAAAATCATGTAAATAATGCAAAATAATATATTTTTATTCCTGTTGTTAATAGTGTCCTATAGTATTTATTCTCAGGATGATAAGAAAAATTTTTCTCCTCCTGATGCCCCTTTGATTATTGAGGCAATAAGGGCTAAATCTTCTATTAAAATAGATGGGGAGTTAAACGAGGTTGAATGGCAAAATGCTAAAGCGTACACCGACTTTTTTCGAGTAGAACCTGTACAGGGCGGTATAATTAAAAATCAAACCTCTGTTCGTGTTTTATATGATGAAAAGAACTTATATTTTGGTGTGTTCGCGACAGATTCGCTTGGTAAAAAAGGAATACGTATGCAAGATTTAAGGCGAGATTTTGATAATGAAGAAAATGATGTATTTGGTATTCAAATAGATGCCCAAAATACAAAACAATACGCAGTATCATTTCAAACTACACCCTATGGAAATCAACTAGATCTTCAAAGTTTTAATGATAGTAATACAGATACCGATTGGAACGCTTTATGGACAGTTCGCACAAAAAGAACAGATAAGGGCTACTTTGCCGAGTTTGCTATTCCTTTTAAATCGATTCGATATGATAAACCGATCGAAGATGTTCCTGTAGAATGGGGTATTACGTTTTATAGATTAGCAAGAAAAGATTTTGAAAAAACCGTATTACCGGCAATACCGCAATCTTTTTCTGAAAATAGAATGGTTTATGCCGCCAAACTTACAGGACTTGAAGTACCACCACCATCATCTAATATTAGAGTAGAGCCATATGCGCTTTATCAATATGATGAGAATCGATTAGACAATCGATTAATAAATAAAGTGAATGACCCTAAAGTTGGGGGAGATGTAAAATGGGCTATAAACCCCAACACTGTTTTAGACTTGACTTTTAATACCGATTTCGCACAGGCAGATGTAGATGTTGCGGTAAATAATTTAGACCGTTTCAATATCTTTTTTCCAGAGAGGCGTCAATTCTTTTTAGAAAACTCTGGTATTTGGGCAGGTGGCGGAAATTTTCAAGTGCGCCCATTTTTTAGTCGTACGATTGGTCTGGACAATACCTTCAATGCAACCCCTGCACCTTTAGATTTTGGAGCTCGTTTTACTAGTAGAGATGAACAGGAAACAATTGCGGCGTTAGCTGTTCGCCAACGGGCTACTGATAATAGTACTAGTAGTACGTTTGGCGTAGTTAGATATGCTAAAAATTATGGAAAGGAGAACAATATAGGAGCGATGCTTACATATCGGTTAGATGATACAGCTACTGATTTAGGTATTTTAAATAGAAATAACACCACTGTTTCCATTGACGGATTTATAAGACCTAAGAACGAAATAACTCTTTCTTACTTATTGTCTGCATCAATGGATAGTGAATCAGGAAATACCGGGTTCTCAGGCAGACTGTTCGCAGGTAAACAAACTAATGATTATTATGTAGGTTATTTAAATGCGTTTGTAAGCGAGGATTATAATCCCGATATGGGCTTTGTCTTTCAAAAAAATGTCATGTATCATAGTCCTGGGGGGTATGCTATTTTAAGACCAAAGGGTTTACCTTTTATTAGGCGATGGGATCCAGGTGCTTTCCTTAATTATTATCATGATTTTGAAAATTTCGGTCAATTTCAACAAGCTAGACTTTACGTTTTTCCACTTTTTGTTTGGTTTAAGGATAATAGCTTTTTAGAAGGCTCGTTTACACCGACTTGGCAGAACATAAATTTCGATTTTTTTCCATTAGGTATTCAAATTGCACAAAAGAAGTACAATTACACCCGCTATTTACTAAGTTACAAAACGGATCAATCAACGAAGTTTTCTAGTTCCGCCAGTCTTGATTTTGGAGATTTTTATAATGGAGTAAGAAATACATTAACGAGTGGGTTACGTTATGCGCCATTACCTAATTTATCTCTTTCTTTTGATTATGAATATAATAATATAAATGGGGTGGGTTTGGATAAAATCGATTTAGAAACTCATTTGTACACGAGTGGTTTACGTGTAGCACTAAACCCTAGAACACAATTATCAACATTTTATCAATATAATAGTTTTGATGAACAAGCTCGGTGGAACATTCGATTTAGTTGGGAATATAAACCCTTATCATTTATCTACTTGGTTTTTAATGATACAGAAACCGATGCATTTGACCCGATTCAAAGTTCAACACAGTTCATTAGCAAAATAACTTTTTTAAAACAATTCTAAAATTTACAGATGTTTGACTTTTGAGTTATTTGATTAACTATTGATAGGATAGGACGGTCAAAGTATACCACCTAAAATGGATGAAAGTGAGCATGGCAAATTAAGTGCCCAAGGTCGATATCTTTGTGATAAAGTTTACTGTTTATTTTCTATGAATGTTTTAATTTTATGGAATATAGAAGTACCGTAGGAATCTCCATTCAACAAGTAATTTGAGTTGTCAAATAGTATATGGAGATAAAATATCGTTATGATGTACTATAGGAGGTCTACATTGTTTATTATGCATTTTTATAAATAAGACATTGAAAAAAGAATTCTACAGATTTATTGCCAAGCTGAACAAAGTATTTTTACCAGCGTATAGCAAACAGCGATTAGATCTGTCTAAAGCAAGTAAGCTACAACTGGTTATAATAGGTTGGCGTTATTTCATTACAATCAAAGCGCTCGATTAATATTTAAGTAATGTTTTTACTTGATATTGGGCAATTTTAAAAGTACCTTCTAGAAAGCTTAGTTCTATTAAAAATCACCCCTTCTTTAGAAAAATTAGGTACATCTCTAATAAGGTTTTTAAAATCCATATAATATTTTGTGGGAAATGTAAAAAGAAATATATTTGCACCCCCGTTAAGGGAAAATCAAAAAATGGCCTCGTGGCGCAACTGAATAGCGCACTTGATTACGGCTCAAGAGGTTACAGGTTTGAATCCTGTCGAGGTCACTAAAGGGGATTTTTCACAAATTGAATGAAAAGTTCCCTTTTCTATTTCCTTCAAATTCCCTGAAAATGAGGAGATTGCACTAAAAATTTCATTGACCCGAAAAGTTTGAACTAGCTTATTTTTGAAGTCATACCCAATCCCGTCAGGGAATACCATATATTGTATGGCTCTTTTAGTTTCCAGATTTCCTAACTCCCACAAATACTGCAAGTTACAGGCATAATCAAGTGCCATTTTTACGGATTTTCTAAGGTTTGAACTATTTATTCCCCCATTTTCCAGTTTTACCTCCAATTCCCTTTGTTTTGCTTTTAGTTCAGGCATAAAAAGGTCGTACTGCGACTTGGTAATTTCGTTCAGTACAACGAATCTTCTCTCCAATGTATCGATCCGTTCTTCGAGCTGGCCAAGTTCTTTGGTCAATCTCTTTTGGTCGTCAAGAGCCTCTTGATTTTTATTGATCAAGGTGTCGTGGATTATCTCGGTCAATGGTTCGATATACTTTCTATCGGCTATTTTAAACCTCCCCAATACATTTAAAAATTCTACATGGAGCTTTTTGGCACTTCTACATTCTTTGCTGCCTTTACGTCTGTTTTTGTAATAGTACAGGCTCTTTTTCTTTACAAGAAACCCAGTATAAGGTGTTCCACAATCCGAGGATTTAATGAACATTTTCAATGGTAGGTTTTCATCGTCAAAAGAGTACTTCTTGGGTGCGTCGCCAGCGTGCAGTAGATTATGTATTTTCAGAAAAACCTTCTTAGAAATGAGGGCCTCATGTTTTCCCTGAATTACCTCTCCCGGAATCAGGCTATTGACAATAAGTCCACAATAGAAGGGGTTTCTAAAAATGTCGGTCAGTTTTTTTGCCCTGATGCCCAGACCTTTTTCTTCAAGGCGTTTTGCAATCTCGACATGGGACATATTGGCGTTCGCCTTCCATAAAAAAGCATGCTTAAGCAATCTTCCTTTTTTTGAAACCACGAAATTCGGGATCTTCCCTTTTCCGGGATTGGTATTGGTGTATCCGAAGGGATAAGCTCCCGTCCAGTATCCCTTCCGTAACTTCTCCTGCATGCCCGTAATGGATTTGTCCCTACGGATCTGGTTGTCGAAGTGGGAAAACATGTGAAAAAGATTTTCCTGAAACGTACCGGCACTTGTGGTTACATCGATTTCCTGAGTCGCCGAAACAACCGCTATTCCCTGCTTCTTTAGTTGCCCGCTGATATAGGCACCGTTCGCACCGGTTCGTGAAAATCTATCGTAGGAATAGACAATGATGTAACCGATGTTCTTTCGTCGCTTGACATAACTAAGCATCTTTTGGAATTCCCTACGTTCATCGCTCTTTGCCGATTCATAGGTTCCCCCAAAATATTCTATTACTTCGAGATCTTTTCTGATTGCATACTCTTGGCAATATTTGAGTTGGGTAGTCAGACTGGCATTGTTGTCAAATTGCTCTTTACTGGAAACACGGGTGTAAATGACGGCCGTATTACTTTTACCTATAATTCTTCCCTTTTCCTTCTTGGCAAATTGCTCGAATACCTCTAAGTTCATATGCGCTCTTTTTGAACATGGTCACAAACTATGTTAGCGATCTCTTGAAGCTGTTCTACGGTCTTTTCCGCATCTTCTTCTGAGTAATCTTCAAAACCTTCATAAGTTCTTAGCCATGCGCTGTTGAATATTTTGTTTTTCTGCTTTAGCTCAACTATTGAGTTTGACATTTCCTATAAATATCGGCAGCTCCTGTGTTTGAAGGTCACTCCCGTATTTGTAAAAGCAGGCTTTAATTTACCTTTTTTTAATTGATTAAAATCTTATGAAATCAATATTTTATCCCATACTTATGAGTTGTCGGTTAACAACTTTTGGTTTTGGTACGTGGGTTTATTTTTTTCTTGAATATCCTGTTTACACAAACAATTTTACCATTACTTTGTTTTATCTCCAGATTTTGATAATCATGTTGTTTCAAAAGGTCGATGATACGCTCTCCTGTATGTAGTCGCTCTAAACCCTCGATTGCATCGACCTCTCCATTTTTGATAATCAACTTAATGGATAGGAACCTTTTGTTCCGTATCATCTCCAACACCTGAATTTCAGATGGAGTTAGTTCTGAAGATTGTAACTTATTGTTCTTTTTCATAATATCTTCTATAGGTTCAGTCCCTTCTTTTTCTTCTTTCTTTTGCGCTTTTTCTTAATACCGTCATCCATAAGTTCGAGTTTAAACGGATTCCATTCCGTTTCATCTACCAGAGGTTGGACTACTCCATCTCCTTCAATTTTTCCCAGATGACCTTTTGATTGCCCAGAAGAATCTTGAGTGCCTTGCGCAGCTCTATTATTTCTTGGTTCATGCCTGATTGTCGTTCCATTGTTTCTTTTGCCAGTATGATGAGTTCCTCGTTCTTTTTCATTAGCCGATAGTATAACTGAACGGTCTCTTGTTTGCTCATAAGCGATTTGTTTTACGATCCTGTTCCATGAAAATTTTTTGCCGAGCGTACTACCCTTATATACAACTCCTTGGTATTTAAATGATATACCCGAAACTCTTCCCGTTGTTTTGCTCACGTTGAATCTTGGCGATATATGTTGCTCTTGCAATAACGTGATGAATTGCGCTGTATCCATTGCCCTTGAGATTGCCGAACCGATTTTGTCCTGAAGAACAAGTTTTATCGGAACATTGCCCGTTCTTAGGGTCTTCTCTATTTCTTTTTGGGTAAGCGATTTTTTGGTATTACCGTTACCAACAATTTGGGTCAGTCCGTATTTCTTTTCCAGGTCATCGAGTATTTTACGGCTTCTTCTTTTAATATTACTGTCACTTGTTATTCTCCCTGAATACCTTACCCGATTGGCTATGATATGGATATGCTCATGTTCCGTATCGGTATGCCGGTACATTATAAATTGATTGTTGTCAAAACCCATCTTCATCAAATAGTCACACCCGACCGATGCGAACGCCTTATCGTCCAAATAATCCGAGTGCGGTAAGTTCAGGGAAACATGCAGTACGGCCTTACCGAGGTTTGGGCGTAGCTCCCTTATCAAATTGAATTCCTGCGTCATTTCAACGGAGGTGGAATGCTCGATATTCGAATCGATGACATACCCGACCCCTTCACGTACCTTTTTTTCATTGTAGGCCAGAACCCCATAAAAATCTTTCCCTATGACTATCTTACCTATCATTGTTCGTGATATTTGATTTAAGATGTTGTAAAACCGTTTTTACCTCTTCTAATTGTCTATGGATACTGAACGGGTCGCGAATACCAGAGTTTACAACCTTGGCAATTTGGTTTAGATTATTTCCCACTCGACTCAGTTCTACAAAAAGTTTTCGGTCCGATGGACTTACCTTTTTCTTTGGCAGGGACTTTTCCGTAATTTTTCTTCGGATATATTCGGTAATGGCCAGTCCAATGGTTTCCGCATTATTGGAAACTTTGGAATAGTCATCAACGGTCATTCTTACATTGACCTGTATTATCTTTCGTGCCGTAAATTCTTTTTTCGGTCTTCCCATTTCAATGGATTTAGTATATATCTAAGGTAATTTGCAAACGAAGTGCGTAGGGTTTTTGTTAGCAAAAACACAACTTGCTACGTGACCTCCGATTAACTTAGGCCAAACCTAAAACATATCGCGGGTCAACAAGGGCTTTGCCGTACATGGAGTGTTGTACGGTAAACTTGTAGAGCGCATTTTAAAAATGGGAAAAGAAGAATTGCACGAAATAGCAGCGAGGATTTTCTATAGAAAGGGAAGAAAAAAATCCTAAAAAGGAAAGAACAACACATTCAAAATTGAACCTAGGATTCAATTTTACACTTGGCCAAATCCTCTCAAATTTGATTGAAAATATACAGCTTGTCATTCAAACAAATCTGTTTCAAAGTAAATGAAATAAGAGATTCAAATTTAACTTTCATTTAACCTTTGTAGATCAATTTAATGACAACAGTATTGATTTATCCAATTTTGAATCTGGGAGATTGTCAAATTCAAAAATGGGAAAAGCTGTAACAGTGACAGCCCTTGAACGACGTAATGATTCAATCCATAACAAAATATGCCAAGAGAAGAAAATCTGATTGAATTCTCCTTCATCCAAATCCTTTTCCGGCAATCCTTTTAAAAAGCGGTAGGTAGTATATAAAGCATCAAAAAGCTCCTAGATGAAAATTTGATTTAAGTCAACGTCCCTTGAATTGGTCTTGTCAAAAAGTTCCTTTAAAAGATAATCTGGCAAACCATCCGATGTAGTGTCCAAGCATTCGACCATTAAGGAAACTGTTCGAGAAATGATTCTTTCCGGATTATTTTCGAAATCGAAATACAATCCTCCTTTTTCATGCATATCCTTCCCAAGGTAAGATTTTGGTTTAGGACTATAAAAGGATTGGCAGTATTTATCTGGTTTTTAGTATTGTTGACCCCAATAATTACAGCATTTTACTTATTTAATTGTAATTTTGAGCATACATTGAATAATGTAGCTTTTAGTTTCTTTATAGACAATTAAGTGCTACATTTTTCAATGTAATATTAGTACTGTTGCGTTAAAATATCTAGATAGGCTCATTTGTAAAATTTATGGAGTGCATTAATTTTTAAAATGCAGATATACAGATAATTGTAAAAATTGAAATTTTGATGGTTGGCTAAAACACTCTGAAGCCATTTCAAATCGAAAAATGATTAAACCCTCTGTATTCACTATGGTCATTTTTGAAATGGCAGATTGAAAGCTTTTTAACGCAACAGCAGTAATGTCATATCATAAAATCTTTCCAAATAAGTGGGGTTGTCATCAAAAATTTTGGATGTTTTGAAAGAACTAAAGCAGGTTTCCTTGGTCAACGTGACCCCATATGTACTATATGGAAGTGATGAGGCATTGACATTATTCGACAAATCTTTGGGCACATTGAAAGCAAAGCCCAATTTTCTTTTCCCTTTCCGCAAAAAAGCACCCGAAGGGTGTCTATTTCATGACAAAATCTATTGGTTTGTTGAAGAGTTATGGAAAATATTTAATTGACCTATTAGGGTATGGAGCATTGTTATCGAACAATTGAGTTGGTGCCTCAAGTTCCCTTGCGATACTTTTGACTTCAAAAATTTTTCGCCCGAGATAATCAATTCCATTCCCGTCATTTAAATCCTTAATAATATCTTTGGCAGCTGAAAAGTAGTAAAATAGAATTACTCAATAATATTAATTGGACAATTAAAGTTCTTCTACATGGATATTGAAACCATACTTGCATTCGATAAAGAACATATCTGGCACCCCTATTCTTCAATGAGTGACCCCCTACCGGTCTATCCAGTAAAAGAAGCAAGGGGTTGTTTGATTACATTACAGAATGAGAAAGTATTGGTTGATGGAATGTCTTCATGGTGGGCGGTAATCCATGGATATAATCATCCTAAGCTTAACTCGGCAATTTCTGAACAGTTAAAAAAAATAGCTCATGTAATGTTTGGTGGTTTTACACATGAACCTGCTGTATCATTGACAAGGAAACTGGTTGATCTAACTCCAAAAGAGCTGGAAAAAGTATTCTTTTGTGATTCAGGGTCGGTATCCGTTGAAGTTGCGCTAAAAATGGCATTACAATATTGGCATGCCCTGAAGCATCCGAACAAAAACCAATTTGCTTCAATAAAGTCAGGGTATCATGGGGACACTTGGAACGCAATGTCCGTATCAGATCCCGTAACAGGTATGCATCGAATTTTCCATGGTAATCTGCCCATACACTACTTTGCCGATCAGCCTAAAATTAGGTTCGGGGAAAAGTGGGATGAAAAGGATGCCGTTTCACTTATCGATATTCTTGAAAAAAACCATGAGACATTGGCGGCCGTTATTTTAGAATCTATAGTACAAGGAGCCGGAGGAATGTGGTTTTATTCACCCAATTACTTAAAAGCTATAAGAAAGGCTTGTACAAAATATGATGTCCTATTGAT